>Ga0307957_1000553_pt1 | contig 21360 bp, 12 predicted proteins | sample OrgLakmetagen490_FD_201830 | JGI IMG/M metagenome (GOLD analysis project Ga0307957, IMG submission 201830) | Saline water microbial communities from Organic Lake, Antarctica - #490 | ecosystem: Environmental > Aquatic > Non-marine Saline and Alkaline > Saline | place: Antarctica: Organic Lake... | reverse complement strand
AATCGCTTTTCCCCAGAGTGATCAGGCCCAGATAGGTCCGGATCAGGTCCATGTTCGGAATGCCGTGACGCTTGACGACGGTACGGGCCGTCTTGTTCAGAGAGGTGTGCCGGTTCAAGCAATGACCCACCAGGGCCAGTCCGCCGTGAGGTGTATAGACTTCGGTCTTTGATTGCTGGAGAGTAAAAGTACGCATGGGTTGGTGCACTGACTGGGTGAGTGGGCATAATATGCCATTATACCCTCTAAACCCTTGTTATTAAAGACTTTAAGAGTTAATTTGGTCACGTGAAGTCACGGATTCAGGTTATAGACATGATGTTTTGACCTGTCCATTCTGCTTATGTCCTTCAATTACTGTCACTTTTGATTGCATAAAAATGAAAGGCAATTTATGTTGCAGGAACAAAATACTCACAAAATTTTAAAAAATTTATCCACTGTGAAAGGACGCAAAATGAAGGCGATCAAAGGCGGTTCACTGAATTACGTTATTCTCGCATTAATATTAATATTCACATTGAGTGCTTGCGGTGGCGGTGGCGGTGGCGGTGGCGGTGTAGAGCCTGAAAATAGTTTCACAATTCAGGCTAACTCAGCCCCCAGTAACGCGGGCACAATCACAGGAACAGGTGAATACGACCCGGGCAGCACGGTTACGTTGATAGCAACACCCAATGCGGGTTACATCTTCGCTGAATGGCTAGAGAATGACACGCCAATTTCCGACCAGATAACTCTCGAAGTTGAGGCATCAGACGACAAGAATTTTACTGCTCGCTTTACCGAAAGAACTGTGGAAGAACTTAAAATCTCTCCTGAAAATAGCAAAGCTCCTCTATATACCAACATCGAATTCCAAGTTCAGGCCATTTATAATGATGGCTCATCCGAAGTTGTAAGCCAGTCCGCCATTTGGGAATCTGCGGACACATCAATAGCTGCTTTCGATTCACAGTTACCAAACATTTTAACAAGCAAGGCCGAAGGTACGGTCACTGTTACGGTAACAATTGGCGGGACAACTGCAGCAACAACAGCCACGATCTCATCACCAGACCTACTTTCTTTAGCGCTTTCCAAAAACGAATCGACACTGGCACTAGGTGAAACAGAGTCAATACTTGCAACAGGAACTTATCGCGGAGATGTCACGAGAGATATCACCAACACCGTATCGTGGACTTCCCAAAATGAAGGAATCGCTACTGTTGGCGATCAAGAAGCCGATGCCGGCACGATCTCAAGCGTGTCTGTTGGCACGACAAAAATCATAGCTAGCCTCAATGGCATTTCAGCGGAAGCAACAGTCGTTGTTGACTCTGCAGCCCTTACTTTACTAACGATATCTAATAATAGCACCAGCATTTTTGAAGGCTCTGTATCGCAGTTTTTGGCCACTGCTAATTATACAGATGGGTCCTCAAAAGCGGTGACCGAACAAGTTACCTGGTCGTCCAGCGACTTATCCGTAGCATCAGTCAGTGCCACCGGACTAGTATCCGCACTCTCTACTGGATCCGTAGCCATCTCAGCTCAACTCGGAGAGCTAAGCGCAAACACCACTCTGGACGTTGTTATCTCGCCGAATAACCCAGCAGCACTAACCCTCCAAGCGATCCCGAATGTAATTCTTGATAATGGTTCAGATACATCAAATATCATAGCTACCGTCCTTCCCATTGATGAGGAAAATGGTGTAATTACAGATGGTACAATGGTCACCTTTACTCAAAATAATGACAATTTGGTGCTTGGGACATTAGAAGGGGGCACCGTAAGTGGGCAGGTCGTTCGAGAGGCAGTTGGCACCTCAGCAGGTCAATATGACGTCATCGCCGAGGTATCAGGCACAGTTGCAATCGATCAAACTACAGTTCAGGTGGTTTCTTCGTTCCACTCTGTCATTAGCGTGAATGGATCCTTTTCAACCGGAGCCGGTGGGGGAGCTTCGGTTGGCTCGTCTACTGAAGTTTGGGCAGGAAGCGAATTTAATGCGACAGTTATCAACACGTCTAATCGATCTTTTAATCTTCAATCAGCCATACTTCTGAACGGCACTTCCCTTGTCGGTATATCTACTGATCCCGCTATTTTAGGAGGCGGGACGCTCGAGGCTGGCGAGAGCGTAGGAATAACTTTCACGTTAAGTCAGGACATACAAAGCAATGGCTTATCAATAGTATTTGATCTGTTAGATACTCCTACAGGCACCACCTTCGCAGTAACTTGGGAATCACCCTTTTAAACACCTGTAATAGCTGCGTAAAAGGCTGTTTTCAAGCGCTCAAACTACAACAATTGGAGATCGAATGGGGCTTGATGTAGAAGACACCTATGCGCCATCCTTCGTAGAGGGATGGCGCATAGGTAGACACTTACCTGATCCAATGTTCGACGGCCCGGTGGTTTCAATCCCGGGCCTTTGCTGTTTCTGAGGCGTGCACACGGAATCATATTAGTACCGATAGGCTGCTAATAATTTAGTATATACTATCGGTCATTCCTTAATATTCAGCGTCATCCTCGATTTGAATCGCAAGCGCCACGGCAACAACCAGGTGCACGACTTTACAAAGCATTGATGCAGCTTGCCTAGCGTTGGGGTTACAGGCTGTGATGGCGCACAAGGACTGAGCTTACTCCTGGAATAGATCGGCGTGTGTGCCGATTTCGGGCCAACTGCAACTCCTCACCGGCCACTCGGCTCGGTACAGCAGCACCCAATCCGGCTCTATGTGAGCATCCCGGTAGTTCTTCCAGTTCCCCCGCAACGGATGATCCTGATACGCCTCGGGCCTTAGACAGACTCATCCTCAGTAGAAGGCAACGTTTGTAAGGCACGGTAAACCGTCATTCGTGATACACCCATGTCCCTGGCAACCTGGGCCTTTGTGCTTCCACTTGCCATCCGTTTGCAGATTTCGGCTTCATCGTCGACCATTTTTGGGCGGCCCTTATAAATCCCTTTTCGCTTTGCAGCCTCAATGCCGGCAAGTTGCCTCTCCTTTATAAACGTCAGTTCCATAGCCGTGCCCACACATTGTCAGCGGCAACAAAACCCATGCCCAAAGCAACAAACATGAAATAAGTTGCCGGTAGTGCCGATCAAATACGTGTCAGAGAAACGAGATCCCGAGACAGCTTGGGTTTAGCCAATATTTGCAGAAAGTTAGGAGCAGCATCGCGCAAAACAAAAAAGTTCATGCATCCTCGTTATTCGTAGTGTCAGTGACGGTTGATTCTGCTGCAGCCCCAATCTGTGCTTGTGTGAGCAAGTCTCTGATCGAAGTGTAATTGATGCTTAATTCTGCCCCGATCTCACTTTGTGGTCATGACCACAGATTTCTATTCAGGTGTAATTGGAGCCTGATTCTGCGCCAATCTCACTTTGTGGGCACGCGCCCACTAATTCGTGGCCAGGTGTAATTGGAGACTAATTATGTACCGATTTGGCTTTGTGGTCGCGACCACTAATCCGTGGCCGGGTGTAATTGGAGTCTGATTCTGCTCCGATCTGGCTTTGTGGACGCGCCCACTAATTCGTGATCAGATGTAATTGGGGCCTGATTTTTCTGATCAGGAATCAAGGGAATTATGAGGCAACGCCTCTACAGTTGAACCAATACGTTGCTGATGAAAACCTTAAGCTGTCTCACCCTTAGTAGGTGGTAGCTTTTGTAAAGCACGATAAACGGTCGTTTTCTGGACGGCCGTTTCATATCCTCAAAAACACCGATTTTCTTGTCATTTTCAGAAGGCGACTGCATTAAATTGAGTACAAATATTTATCTTCTAGACATATTTTGACCTGTTCACCCTGCTTTTATCTTTCAATTACTGTCACTTTTGATTGCATAAAAATGAAAGGAAATTTACGGTGTAAAAATAAAAAACTCACAAGTTTTGAAACAGACTTCTCCATTTACTGAAAGGAAGCAAAATGACGGCGACCAAAAGCGGCTCACTGCATTACGTTATTCTCGCATTAATATTCACATTGAGCGCTTGCGGTGGCGGCGGCGGAAGCGACGAGACAGCCAACTCCCAGCCGCCTAACACTGTTGGTCCAGAGGAGCCAGTTAGCGACGAGTCGGGTGATTCTAATCAGGAGGCGATAGTTTACCAAGTAGACGTCGCCTCGACCCCAAAAGAGGGGGGCGTGGTTACTGGGTCCGGGGAGTACGAAAAAGACACCGAAGCTTCCTTGACCGCAACTCCGAATGAAGAATACTTTTTCTCCGGGTGGATTATTGACGGACAAACGGTATCAACTGAAAGATCTTACAAATATCAAGTTGAAAGTAACACCTCAATAATTGCGAGCTTTAAGTATGCCGCTCCAACGGTGCAGCCAACAGCAATCAGGTATGACCAGTGGCCAGGTTCCAAAACGGTTTCGGTCGACGCTGCCGACCCCCAGGGTAAGCCCTTAGCCTTAAAAATAGTGGAGGAACCTCAAGAAGGTACCGTAAGCGTAGACAATCTAACGTTCCAGTTGACTTATACCCCGCGAAGCGCTGGTTTTTTCAAAGACCACTTCAAAATATCGGTTTCAAATGATAGCTATGAGAGTGAACCACAGGTCGTAACAGTAGGTTTCCTTGATACTGACTCCAACAATATTCCGGACTTTGTCGACCCTGTCTTCAACACGGCCACTGAAATCGGGGGTATTTTGGATGGAAACCTCACGCTTAACGATGGCCCTTATCTAATTACGAGCAACTTGCAAGTTAGAGGCGGCCTGTCTTTAACAGTTGGCCCAGGGGTTACTTTACTTCTCAAAAACGACGTCATGCTCACTATCGGCGGAACACTGAAAGTACTCGGCAATGCCAATAACCTCACACGATTTATGGCAGCGGAGATAGACCCTGTTGGCTGGTCGGGTATCGACTTTCTTGATGGGCATGAAGGCACCACAATCGTTAACGGGGAGTACGAAAGCGGAATGCTCATGCGGGGAACGTCGATTTCGGGATTATCTGGTAATCTAGGAATGCGCTTCAAGTCGCGCGAAAGCCGAGATTATCTTATTGAAGATTCTGTGTTTTTAGGGACTACAGTCGGCCTGGGAAACGTCGATTTTTTTAGCAAGAATCCGAGGCTTTCACAAAAGCCAAATGTTCACTTGAAGCAATCGGTGATTCACACAGGAGATAAGGAAATATCCTCTGAACTACCTTCTCGACTCGCCAATAGAGCCAACATCACCATCGCCAACAGTATTATCAGAGGTGAATATAGCACTCGAGTTATTACAACAGGTGTAGACGAAAAAGTGCTAATCGAAAACTCCACCTTCAATTTAAGGCCAAGTTCTACATTTTCCGGTTTAGGCTTGGAAGTTCCTTACAGTAAAGATACTCCTCTTATAATCAAAAATTCAGTCATAACCGGGGGCGTGTTATTTAACAGAGCGTTTGACCAATCAAGGTACCCGATTGCCCCAACATTAGAATATAACATCTTCAAACAAGGATCAGCTGAACTACTGTTCAGAACTACAGGCTCCAACACACCAGACGACACTTTTGCACTAGGCCCAAATTACTATCCGGAATTAGGTGCAGTCGATCCGGTAGTGTACGACGGAAACGATGATATCGAGATACCGTTTCTCGATCTCTCTAGCCGCCTCAGCGAAGAACCGGCAGCAGGCCCCAAGAGCGAGAGTTTCCCTGTTCTTAAAATCTTAACCAGGGAGCTGGAAAGCTCCTTCAGGCCAAACCGGAGCGTGCAATAGCACATCAAACAGTAAAGTTATATCGCAAGCGCTCCACGAGCTGCACCGGGATAGTTTCGCCCTGATTCCCGGGCAGCCAACCAGTCAAGTTCGTCGTCGGTCGACACTGCGTCGATTCCACCGGGATTAGCATCACAGCCCCAAGTCGTCAAACAGATCCTGTTCATTGTTAAACCGTTTACCCTGAACGGCTTCCAGCTCGTCCATGGCTTTCGCGGTTTTGGCATTGAGCACCTGCACCGAAAACGGCAGTCGCTATTCGTCGGCAACTCGAAGCATCAATAGGCGGATGACGTCGGACACTTACAAGCCCAACGCTTTCAGGGCGGCGGGAGCACGGGCTTTAGTGTCGCTGTCGATGCGGGCACGCACCACAGAATCGGTACTCATAAATACCCCGTGTTATTTGTAGCTACAAAATATCCGATTATTCTCAGCTCAACGCAAGTGTTTGTAGAGCCTCCTTCACCATTCCAGTTAACCAAGTTGCATAATGTGGTGCCAGTAAAAACCGGTTTTCGCCGATCCCCTGAAAAACCAACCATCTGATCGAAAAATCACGGCGGACTGGTTTGCATCTCGCTCGTTATCGATGGTTTGCAACTTTGGAAACCTTAGGCTGACTCACCCTCAGAAGACGGCAGCTTTTGTAAGGCACGGTAAACTGTCATTCGTGATACGCCCATGTCCCTGGCAACCTGGGCCTTTGTGCTTCCACTTGCCATGCGCGTGTGGATTTCGGTTTCATTGACAGTTTTTCGCCGGCCTCTGTAAACGCCTTTGCCTTTCGCGACCTCAATGCCGGCACGCTGCCGATCCTTTATAAACGTCAGTTCCATGTCCGCGACCATGCCCAGGGCCGTGATCATCATTCGGCCCATTGCACCTTTCGTCGTGATATCTGGCTCAAGGATTCTCAACGAGGCGCCCCGAGCATCCAGCTCATGAACCAAATTCAGCACGTCGCGTGTAGAGCGACCGAGACGGTCAAGGCGATGAACGACGAGCTCATCATCACGGCGCAAGAACTCAAGCACAGTCTCCAGCTCGGTGCGCCCATCGCGCGAAGCACCAGACACCGTTTCGGATCGAATGACTTCGCAACCTGCGTCGGTCAGTTTTCCGATTTGAATATCTAGATCCTGGCTGGCACTGCTAACACGTGCATATCCGATACGGGGCATAGTGTTTGTGTCACATTAGGGTGGTTTCGATAATGATACTGTAACAGAATCCATTTAACACCCTATAGTGACGCCTTCAGGTGTCACACTTCACCATCCCCTATGGGTGTACTCTATTGTGACGCTTGGTGCGGCTAAAGTTGAACGGGTATTAGTATTAGAACTGAACATGGTGGATCGTGATCGTTAAATAGACACTGGAGCACGCAGTGCTGCTGACTACTGATATTCTGTGCAGTCACCTTTTGAAAATGACAAAAAAAGCCCGCTTTTCCATTGTTTTATGGTTAACAATCAAGTACAACAATCTATGAATAGAAAAGGCACCTTTTATGATCATAGGTTACGCACGAGTTAGCACCCAAGACCAAAATCCTGAATACCAGGTGGACGCTTTAGAGAAAGCGGAATGCGAACAGATCTTCCAGGAAAAAGTAACGGGCAAATTACGAGAGCGACCGGAACTGTCGCAATGTCTCCGTACGCTTCGGGCAGGAGATACCCTGGTCGTTTGGAAACTGGATAGACTTGCTCGATCCCTCAAGGACCTGGTTGGGATAGTCCAGGATCTCAATGATCGCAAGATCGGCTTCAAATCCCTGACAGAAGCTATCAACACAACTAGCTCTGGTGGTCGACTTGTGTTTCATATTTTTGGGGCATTGGCTGAGTTTGAGCATAGTCTGATTCGTGAACGGACAGTCGCAGGACTTGAGGCAGCCAGAGCAAGGGGACGTAAAGGAGGGCGAAAGCCTTCACTATCTGGCTCTGACATCAAGAAAGCGGCAGCTATGCTTTCAGATCCGAATATTACGAAGAAAGAAGTGGCTAAACATTTTGGTGTATCTAGAACAACATTAAATAGCTCGCTGGCAAGAACAACAGAAATTAATAGTTTGAATTCTTCTACAGCTAGTTGAATTGATATTTTCAAGGTTATCTTCATCTAAAAACTAATTTTTGAAAAAGTAACTACCAACATAACTTTATTCATCTTTAAAGCAATAAAAACTTAAAACCAGAACCAATAAGGCGAGCACATGCCGAGAAGTAAAACAGGAGTTTTTAGTGTCGAGACTGACTGACTTGCTTGCCAGTGTTAAGGCAAAAAATCCAAGTTTAGGCGCCGATTTGGATAAAGAATTCAAGGCGCTAACGTCCCGTTTACCCTTTGGTTTGAATTTTGAACGCCACCGCCCTGAAGCTGTCGAGTTACCGCTTCGCCCGATTCGTAAAGGTGACAAAGTTCGTATTCTTCCTGCACGGGGAGTCATTAAAAAAAGTGATCAACATCTATGGCAAGTAAAATCTGTAAATAAGAAGAAAAAAACTGCAGATTTGGAACTACTAAGAAATACTAATCCGGAGATAAAAACTGTTGCGATCGATGACCTTGTGGTGGTAGCTGAATTTCGTGACACAATTTTCCCGGGATTGATGAGTACTGGAGGGGCAGAGCGTGGCGGGGATAAGCCTTATCATACAGTAATCAATGGTGAAAATTATCACGTTTTAAAAGCGCTTACTTACACCCACAGAGGCAAGGTTGATGTCGTATATATCGATCCGCCCTACAACACTGGGGCTAAAGATTGGAAGTACAACAACAACTATGTAGAGACTGACGATCTATACAGGCACAGTAAATGGCTCGCATTTATGGAGCGTAGATTGTTAATAGCTAGAGATTTATTAAATCCGGCTAGTTCAGTTTTGATAGTTACTATTGATGAAAAAGAGTATTTACGACTTGGCCTTCTCCTTGAACAGACATTCCCTGATGGTGATATTCAAATGGTTAGCTCTATGATTAACCAAGCGGGCTCATCACGTCCGGGTTCATTTTCCCGCACTGACGAATATCTGTTCTTTGTGAAGTTTGGGCAATCGGCTGTCAAGGCATTACCGCTAGAAAAAGAGTGGATGTCAGGTCGTGGAAATACCAGGCGCATGGGGCTTTATTGGAATGAATTGATGCGAACTGGTCCTGGAGCACGACGGGAAGATAGCCCTAATTTATTTTTTCCAATCTATATTTCATTGAACGCACAGACGTTCCATTCTGTTGGTGAGCCAGTAGGCATAAATGTTGATCGAGAGTCGGTAAAACACCCCGGCGGGGTGATTGCGCGTTGGCCCATTCGCTCTGACGGCTCAGAGGGTCGGTGGAGAGTGTCTTCAGAAGGGATAAGGGGATTACTGAAAGAAGGGCATATTAGACTCGGTAAGCCCCGAGGAGAAAGTACCACAATTCAATACATATCTCGTGGTGAAGTCGAAAAAGTAAACAATGGGACTTTTACCGTTACTGAACGACGAATTGATGGTTCTATTGAAGTCAACGCTGTTGAATATATCCCAACAGTAGTACCTGGTACTCAATGGAATATAAAATCACACGATTCTTCTGTCAACGGCGCATTACTTAATCGGGCGCTACTACCAGGACGTCGTTTCCCTTTTCCAAAATCCTTATATGCGGTGGAGGATGCACTTCGTTTTTTTGTTGCCGGTAATTTGGACGCAATAGTTTTAGACTTTTTTGCAGGTTCAGGGACGACAGCTCATGCTGTAGCGCGACTGAATAAACAAGACGACGGTCGACGACAATGCATTTCCGTTACAAATAATGAGGTAGCGATAGAAGAGCAAAAAGCCCTTCGGGAGAAAGGTTTGCGCCCCGGTGATTCTGATTGGGAACAACTGGGCATTTGTGACTACATAACCAAACCACGCATCAGAGCTGCCATTACTGGAGAGACCCCAGATGGAAGTCCTATTCAGGGTGATTATAAATTCACTGACGAATTCCCCATGGCAGAAGGGCTCAATGAAAACGCAGAGTTTTTCACTCTGACTTATGAGGCAAGAGACGCTGTTCATCATAATCTCGCGTATAGCCGCATTGCAGCCCTGCTTTGGCTGCGAGCAGGAGCACGTGGAAGAAGAATAGAAAAGCTGCCAGAGGATGGCTGGGCTGTTGCGGATACTTATGGTTTATTGACAGATATGGATAAGGCGACGCCGTTCGTTCATGCATTAAAAACTGCTCAAAACTTGCTCATAGCATACATCGTGACAGACGATGATCGGCGTTTTCAGGCAATCGCTCGTCGCCTCTCCAAGGGAGTGGAGCCCGTTCGCCTATACGAGTCCTATTTGATTAATTTCAGTTTTGCTAACGGGGAATAATGGATGAAGTTTACTCTGAAGGAATACCAAGCTGAAGCTGTTCGCGATGCCCTGGAGAACCTTAGTACGGCAGGTACTTTCTGGCACAGTCACGGGCATAAAACTGCATTCTCACTGACTGCTGTCACCGGAGCTGGTAAAACCGTGATGGCTGCCGCCGTATTTGAGGCATTATTTAACGGTGACGATGAGTTTGATTTTGATGCGGACCCCGGTGCTGTGGTGGTTTGGTTCAGTGACGACCCCTCGCTCAACGAGCAAACACGCTTTCGTTTGATTGAATCTAGCGACAGAATCAACCATAGCGATATGGTCGTTGTGGAGAACACCTTTAACCATCCAAAATTTGAATCAGGGAAAATCTATTTTCTGAATACACAGAAGCTAGGTAAAAACAGCCGATTAGTGCGTGGCCATGATCAGCTGCAAGCGGAAGAGAGCGTTGGGGAGCTCTTCCCCGAAACTCGACCAGATTTGCGAGCCTATACGATTTGGGACACTATCCAGAACACTATCGAAGACCCAGCTCTTACCCTATATTTGGTGCTCGACGAAGCCCATCGAGGGGTTGGTAAAACCAGTAAAGAAAAAGGAACTATTGTCCAACGTCTGATCAACGGGTTTGGTTCTGTGCCCGGCATCCCGGTGGTGTGGGGGATATCCGCCACTGTAGATCGCTTCAATAAAGCGATTGAAGCTGCAGTCAAACGCACCAAGCTACCGGACGTAATGGTCGACTCAGGGAAAGTGCAGGAATCAGGATTAATTAAAGACACGATTTTACTTGATATCCCGGATGATGTGGGAGACTTCGACACTGTATTGGTGCGTCGTGCTGCTGACAAGCTACGTGAATCGACTGAACTGTGGGCCGAGTATGCCAGGCAACAAAAAGATTCCGACAAAGTGTTACCTTTGATGGTTTTGCAGGTGCCAAATATGCCGGATTCAATGGAAATTGGACGCGCTTTAGACACTATATATACGCGCTACCCAGGTCTGCCTAACGGCAGTGTAGCTCACGTTTTCGGCGACCATACAACACAGCGTTTTGGCAGCCATGATGTGCCCTATATCGAACCTCAGCGCGTACAGGATGCGGTTTGGGTGCGCGTTTTAGTCGCTAAAGATGCTATTAGTACCGGCTGGGATTGCCCTCGTGCTGAGGTAATGATTTCCTTTCGTGCAGCGACGGATCGAACCCACATCACCCAGTTACTGGGCCGGATGGTACGTTCGCCGTTAGCAAGGCGCATACCTGGTAATGATTACCTGAATGCCGTGAATTGCCTTTTACCTAAATTCAATCGAAAGACTGTCGAAAGCGTTGTAGACGCCTTAATGACAGGTGATGACAATTTGTCAGCTACAGCGAGTCGTGTTCTCGTAAATCCTATAGAAATGCGCCCCAATCCCGCAGCCAAAAACATGGTGTGGGAGACTTTTCAAGCTCTACCCACTCAAACTCGGCCTCAACGTGGCGCGAAACCTGCTAAGCGCCTCACCGCACTAACTCAAGAACTGGCAGACGATGCGATATTGGATGGTGCCGGTCGAAAGGCTCATGCGCTACTCCATCAGGCACTGGATAGTTTTCAATCTCAGCATATGGATAAAATTAAAGCTAAGCGCGAGTCTGTGGTAACTGTGGATGGGAAAACTGTCATCGCTGACCTGAAAGGTAAGACTAAAACTTTTAATGAATTTTGGGAAGATGCTGATATGGCGGTTATTGATGATGCCTACCGCCGAGCCGCCCGAATTTTTACTCCCGACATTTCGCGTACCTATGTTGATCATCTTGCCAAACAAATAGCCAATTCAGATGACGATCCGGAAGAGTTTCTTGAGGCCATTACTGTAGCTCGCGTGACTGTTGCTAGCCTAGGCCTGGTTACAGAAGTTCAAAACTATTTCGATGTGATGGCCGATCAAATAACAAAGGAGTGGCTAAATGAGTTTTGGCCGCAGGTCAAGATGCTTTCGGATGATCGAAAAGAATCCTATCGGCAAATTATCGAGATGAGCACGGAACCGCAAAATGTCGAGTTGGTTAAGCCCGAAGCAAAGCTCGAGCCCACGAAGGTGCGCCTGGGTGAAAGTGAACGTAGTATTCCCTCCTGGAAAAATCATCTACTTTGTGACGAACATGGTGATTACCCAGCCGCGTTGAATGACTGGGAGGTAGCAGTGGTTGAAAATGAATCCAAGCGTAAAGATTTTCTTTTCTGGTACCGTAACCCTCAACAGCCCGGCCAATCTTCATTGGGCATCGCGTACGAAGAAGTCGATCAATACAAGATATTACGCCCGGACTTCATCTTCTTTGTAGAACAAGATGGTGAAGTAGTCGCTGATATCGTCGACCCACATGGGCATCACCTAGCTGATGCGACCCCAAAGCTTCAAGGTTTAGCAAGGTACGCTGAAAACTATGCTAGTGCGTATCGAAGAATTGAGTCTATATCCGAAATAAAGGGAAAATTACGAGTTCTTGATTTAACTAATCAGACAGTGCGCGACGCAATTTCTAAGACAAACGATGTTGTGAGTTTATTTAGCGGAACGCTAGCAAACGATTATAGTTAACCATTATCAATGTGGGCACAAGGATCGTTTCTTCTTCCGCCGCATGATCTGAGGATACGATAGGTTGACTTACTATTCTGAATTGACTCGTTTACGTCGAAGGCAATCTTAACGATGAAAAACATCTGAACCTTTGCATTGGTAATCTCTATTAAGTCCGCCGGAATGAGACGAAGTTGGGAGCTCGCCAGCTGAACTACGAGACTGACAGAGGAAGTTCATAGGCTATTTCTGAGGTAGCTAACCTAGGTTTAACTCAAAGGCTTATTGAGAATGGATATGATGAATCAGATCTCCGAGATCATTCGAAAGCATGATGATGACTCCCGTATTATCCTATCTCAGGCATTCCCTGACGGCGGGACAGGCCCATTGTTCGGTCGTCTTGAAAGAGCGGCCTTAAACCAGGTTTATGAGGGCAGCTCGATGTCTTCTCGTTATGGTATTTGGGCGAATACTGTACGAGATGAGCTCGTGGAGGCTCTGGCCGATATAGATAACGGTTCAAGCGATGCGTCAAAAAATATCATTCGGTGCATCAATTCTTTGTCAGCGTTTGCCGAAATTCAAAGATTATTTGACGTGAAAAGCTAGAAGGACACCTATTTGGGCCTTGAACTGAAAAATGGTTGGTCTTTTACTGACTTTTCCAAATTCTTGTGAAAAGGAAAGAGCTTACTGCGCATAATCTGGGTTATGGTGAAAAGGACTTGAGACAGGAACGAAGCCAGGACTCTCCCTGGCGCGTCACACAGCCGTCAGATGCTGTTAAAGAGCTTTTAACCTTTGAGTTTCCACCTACACAATAAGAAATAAGAGATCGCGGACGTGAGATTGCTGAGATAGCAGCTGATGCTGTGGAGGCCCATCAAAAAAGCAACGACGATAATCGGCGAATGGAATTCGCTCTGATTGATGAGCCGACATTCATGATTCCGACTCTTGCTCAGGAGTTAAGGAATCAGGGCCTTAAGCCGGTAATCTCCTTTATTGGTCGGAGTAAAAACGACATCAAGGACAGGCCCCTTAGGCATATAGACTTCATTGAAGTATAGGTAAGCGCGAGTGTCACGTTGTTCAGGGCGGGGCTTGACACCTAGAAAAATGTTCAGCTATGCAGTTGGCGCTGCTGCTGGCGCCCTCTCAACCCATTCATTGGCGTTTGAAATGTAAAAATACGTTAAAAATAAATTGATGATTTCGTCAAATGCAGATGATCGGCTATGGTGTGAGCCAGCCTCTGGCCTATTTATCTATTGAACTTATTTTCAATAGTCGGCCTCTGACCTCTACAGGGAGTTAAATTGAATATTATCAAACTATTACCGCTCAGTATTTTGTCGTTGGCACTCACAGCGTGCGGCGGCGGTGGTAGCTCAGACAGCACTCCGAACGATGATCCAGGCGAGCCAATTGTCCTCACTGAAGGAGGACCTGTAAGCAACCCAACGCCTATTGATTTCCAAAATCTAAACGAGATTAAAAGTGAAGATTTTTATAATCACTTCCGGGTGAACGTGGGCGCAGGCGACACCCTGATCATTTCAGGGAACATCGACACCGTCGTTAATGATACGGACAACCGCCGATGCCTCGAACGGGATGGTTATTACACTGGAATCCGAATTCTCAATCTGCCTGATGAGAAAGAACACATAACGCGCTCATGTACGCCCTATTTCTTCCAGAAATTTATTGACGCAGGGAACTACGATTTAAAACTCGGATTCCCGGGTGCCAAAGGGTCCTTCGTGGCAACAATTTTGCCGGCGGATTCAGAGCCTCAGCTTGGGAACCAGCTAGGTACGGGCGGTCTTCCTGACAACTTGGGGCGTATTGATATTGATGAAAAAAACAAGCTGACATCCCACCCAGCAACGAACCATTTTGGTTACAAGGGGAAGGCTGGTGAAACGATCTACCTACAGGCTTACGTGGACCCGCGGGAAGACGCCACAACGGAAAGACGTTGCGTCGAGTTCGGGGATTACTTCAGTAATAAATATGCATTTGGTTGGGCTGTGATTTCTGAATACGTCTCAGGCGGGATCTATCATCGTCAACCAGTCTTCAGTTGTTCTGGAAGCCTTGAGTACACGTTCCCTAAAGATGGAACTTATCACTTCAACTTCCGAAGTTTTCTCGGTGGAACCGGATATTTTTATGCGACCACCACACCTGCACCGCTTTAATCGATTAAACATGAAAAATCTTGTTTCATTATTGCTGGTACTAAGGTTAACCGCCCACTTAAATGCGTTATTGAAGCGGTTTTTGTGCCACCAAAAACGGCTATGCATCGACAACTACCTTGTCCGAACCGGCCAAGCTAATTGTCGCGCTATAAACAGAAAAGTGAACAGCGTCCTAATAATTAGACAGCCTTGGTCTCGAAATATAATTCTAATATCTTATACGTGGAGTGCTTCATGAAGCTACGGATGGCAGTGTTAGCCGTTTCGAGATACCCTAAAATGGAAGCTTTTCGTCAATCTGAAGTTCGACCGCGAAACCAAATTTTGGGCTTTCAATACCGGCGTCGCGAAGTTTACGCGCCATTTCATAGTTCAGAAACAGCAACGACATATACCTGGCTTTGAGTTTTTCGTGCTCAACTTTAAGAGAATCAATAGCGCTTCTAGCCTTTTCAATACGCTCCTTATCATTCAGCGTTCCTCGCCGCTTCGGTGATGCGCTCTGAGCCTCCTCTATTGCCGACAGCAGGCGTTCAAACCCAGGCCGACTGCGAAGACTGCCTCGCGCTCTGCCAGCCTCTTTTGCGACGGTATCCTTATTAATGGGCGACTCCTTTGGAATCCTCTCTGGCTTGTTTTGTTTCAGGCGCTCAAGCGCCGAAAAATAAGCCGAAACTGCTTGTCCAGGCATATCTAACCTCCTTTTTTTAGAAGGACCACTTCTATCCTATTTAGCTTCTCACTGGTAAATTTGTAAGCAAGTGAATCGGCGTCCATCTCTGAAAACGAATCTTGCATACTTTCCGAATATTCTATCAAAACGTTGCCGTTATAAGACGCGTCCTTGCAACCAAAACACGGAAATGTCCAGTCAATCCCATGTTTCTCACAGGGGCCGGTTGCTCTCATGCAACCCCCGCCCTGTGGCAGAGGAGTGTAATGAGCTTGACCAGTCTGAATTTTATCTTTCATGTTTTCAGCGGAATCCAAAAAGGCTGGCATGTTATCTTCCTTTTGCCTTTGGAATTCATTACCTCGCCCGCCAAGCAGGGCGGTATCTGACTTGATGACATGCTCTTCAAAGGCAACGGATGCATTGAGGCGTTGGTTATCACGAAATTCCGACAGGACTTGGTACTCCTCGGGAACTTTGCCGCCCTCGGTCAAAATAAAGGACTCTGCAAAACCGGAGTTTTCAGAATATAGTGCAGTCATTGCGAGAGTTACATGCTTGAACTGTCTCCCCATGGAAGGCAGGGAAACCATGCCCGAACGCGATGCGTAGACGGCAACCGAGCGACGTCCCTGGTGCGATGAAAATGGCCACTTTTTTCCAACCGCAAATTTTGGGTCCTCATCCCAATTTCGGAAAGCATCAAAAGTAACAAGTTCATCGATGTCCGATTGTTTGATAAAAATACCATCTATGTTTTTTAAAACTACTGTAAACGCCGGCGCTGGCGCTATGGGAAAATCATAATGGGTGTAGTTTTTGCAAGGCTTAGCCCTGTGACTAGATAACCATAACGGAACAGTCTTATGATCGGCTGGAAAGGGTTTTGGCGTGTTTCTGATCCAATTTATACGTGTGATTTTTTGGGCCACTTCCACTGCCATTTTTGCGATTGGCGCCGTAACCCACTGGACAATACCTGAATAGTTATCCTGAGCCATTTTAGTGGTGTGTGAAAAGAGAAAGCTGACGCCACCAAAGTTAGGGATGTCAAGCTCTTTGTAACAGTCGAAAGGCATTACGCGCTGCTCACTCGCTCGCATTCCCGTGAAAATAAAGAGCAGAATTCTGGCCATTTCAAACGCTCGTTTAAAATAGCTACAGATCGGTTGCAAGTTAAAAGAAATGTTTTCAGATTTAAGAAATTCATCTAAATGGAATTGCTGAAGGGTTTCTTCCTTGGTAAGTATAACATTAGTATTCTGGCTTTTATTTGGCCATGTTCGGCCTGATTTTTTAATGCGATTAATGTTAAATCTTATATTGCTATCTCTATCGCACCACAGTTTTTGGTCCGAATAGATAGCCTCAAATAAACTAACGAACCCATCCAAATGTGGCCTTAAATTTTCCAATTCTTTTTCAATGCCGCTGATCAGGTTTGCTAGGATTCGGACAGGAATTAGGGGTGTCCTTTTCGATTCATCGGATAAATCATTACGTGCAACCTTCAATCTTACTAGCCACTGGTCATATTCAGACTCTGAAACAATGCGATAAGGGAATGCATATCCGGAATCCTTAAGATGTTTTGCGGTATGGCAACATTTAATAATTATTTTTAGGGACTGAATTTGTACTCGTTCTGCTCCATCTTCAATAACTGAAGCAGCGCTAGCTTTCAATGCAGCTTGAAACTTAGGGTTGAGGTGCGCATTTTCTAACGTCGTACCGATTCGGTAAGCCATTTTTGCTAGCGTCCTCAAACAAGTTAATACATTGTTGTAGCTATTGATCTTCTTCCCTTTTTTCGCGATCCATGGATTGAACATGGCCATCCATAAAATTGTTTGGATCTCATGCGTTAGAGTCTGAGATAGATCGTCCTTTTCTCCTCTATGCCAAGATTCAAAATAGAAAGGGCCTTGTGCGCCATACATGCGCATGTCCCAGATCGGGTCCGAAAATATCGATTTTATTGAGCCATCTTGGTTGCGAGATATTATAAAATCAGATGGTATTCCAGAGCCCAGAGATTCAATGCGCCCAGGCGCAAATTTTGGGTCTACATCGACATTTAGGAAATACAGCATTCAAGCCCCCATAGCATCGATTATAGCATTTATGTGTGCGAGCCAAAATTTATCGAGGTCACCGCATTTAATTCTTTCTGAGGCTAACTTGACAATCTTTTTTGAGGTGCTGTCTCGCTGAGAAAATGCTTCAATAATTTCATCAATACGAGCAGCGACAGGTAGAAACTTCTGTACATGCTCATTAATGCTCTGAGATTTATGATTGCTTTGATACCTTATGTATTCTTTCACCGACAACAGCCGCTTGATATCCGTCAGATCGGAATGAATGCCAAAACTTTCACAAAAAAAGCAGGTCAATGGGGACCCGCAACTCAGCTCAGGTGCGCGCCGCTCATCAATGCCCTGAATCAGCCTTATGTCGCCCTCAGACTCCGCAACACACTGACCCACCGGGATACGCTTACCACCCTCGATGACGGGCGCAGAAGCCACCCCAGACACTCTCAGGCTCGCAGATAGGTGCAAGCTTTCAAAAAAGCTGGAAAGCTGCTTGCTGGCCTCTTCCTGCTCTCTGAACGCATAGTGTTTTCGAACAGTTGCCTCCTTGCCGGAGGACAGGCTGGCGACGAGCCCCACATTTCCACCGGACAACTCAAGCTTTTTTTGTAATTCGACTTTTCTGGGCGCTCTTGTTGACAGGGTTGGAGCACCTTCTGGCCAGATAATGTTTTTAAGCTCATTACAGGTGAGGGCTTTAAAACTATTGGTTGGTGATCTACTACTTTTTGATCTACTAACGCAAATAAACAGGCCATAACTAGGAGCGGGTTTATTGTGAAATTTAGACATCCACTCTCTCAACCGCAAAAACTGCCTCCATTGCTTAGAAAAATTGGCGCTTACACTCAATAATTGCTCCTCATTCATTGATCGATTTTTGTGCGCAATCAATCGTTCTGATCCGCTCGATCTTTTTTGCATGCTCTTTGTAATATTAATGCCGTCCAGATGATCGGAATTACATCCAGATGCAAACATCAGCATGTAGCCAAAATGCTTCATGGCACGATTAGAAAACTGAACTATTGTGGCGGGAGTAAATTTTCTTTTATTGAAATATTTAACTGAGCGCTTAAATCCAGTGGGTTTTTTTCTGACAATATCGACACCCATTATAGTGCCTTTCTCTATTATCGACCGCCAGTCCGAATCAAAGCCTTGCTCGGAAAAAGCAAATTGATGCCATGAATTATCAATATCTTCCCCCCTTGCTCCCCAGTTGTTGTAGTTATGATTACCATATCCAAATGCTACTAGGCTCTTAAACCCAAGGTCGTCAAGTTTGACAGTCAGCGGAAAGGTGGAATTGTTTATGACCGCATCACTGTATGCCCAAAAAAAGCGGCGATGCATTTCAAACGCCTTTTGTCCTTCTGCATCACTTAAATACCCTTGAGGTATTGATTCAATTCCCTGTCTTTTCTCAATAGCTGGAGCCCAAGAACTAATTATTGAATCTGAACGATTGATAGCATATGAAACTAATTCTCTGAATGTTTTTTGCAATCTAGCGGCATAGGGTCGCCCCAGACCCTTTTTTTCACCAACTTTAGAAAGTCTTACTCGGTGTAAAAGTTCATTGGTATAATCAAAATAAAGACCCTTGGCTGAATTCTCAACTAGCAGCTCACCGCCACGATTATCCTTGTCAACCCAATCAATGCAGTTTTGCATTGTGCTGGCCCTTGCGAACGTGCATTCACCGGAGACAATATCATTCAGCCAACTGCGAACAATTTTCATTCGATCGTCACATAAGCTATTTGTGTTGACTCTCATTAAGCCTCTGGCAGAACCATATAATTCCTTTGCTGAGCCAGCTTCATCCATCAAGTTCGCCCGGTCAAGATAGCAATACCTGTAAGCATGAACTCCTCTGCCATTTGAGAAGCGTGCTATTGTTCGCTCTGGAGATATGCTATCTATAGTCATATCTGAACTATCGGCAAGAACTTCAGTAGTGCTAATTTCGGTATATTTTTTTGGGATATTCATTCAGCAGAACCAGGGCTAAGCGCAAACAAATACGCATCATAAGCGTCATCAAGCGCACTAATTAATTCATTCTCTTTGTCATAGGACAAGTACCCGTATGTGGTCTGGATGTTGTTATGCCCCATGCGTATTCTTAGCTGTTCGACAATCGCATCTGGCGAATAGCCTTTGCTTATGTAATACCTTACGAAATTCATGCCGTAAGTTGCCCGTGTATCGTGAAATTGAAACTTGGAAAAACCTGCATGCTTTAATTTAATGCTTTTAATAAGTCTGCCTAGCAAGTTATTTACTGCCTTGCCGGTTTTTATTGAAAAGTTTACTCGGTCTTTCATTGATATTCGTGTGCTGTAGGACGGGTTCTGACGGTCCCGAATTTCAGCTTTGCTGGTATAGTATGGGCTTCCTTCCTCAGTTAAAAAAAGATAGTTGTCGTCTACATTCCCGTAAAAACTTTTTTTCCTGCGTGCAACAGCATCAGCAGAATCAGCATAATTTATAAGCATCTCAGCTAATTGGCGCGGGACATGCAGCCTGTAGAACTTGTTATTACCTTTTGTTTTCACATCAACCGATGTGCCTGCTCCAACCTTAAGAAGAAGCTCGTTTTTTGATTTGTTTTTTTCAAGCAGCTCTCTTATGTGCTTGACTCTGAGGGTGCAGGTAGTCTGTTTCCTAGCCCCAGTCGTCAGTGCAGTAAGCATAATCAGCTCAAATACGCGATTTCCATATTCACTCAAAGCAGTGCTGATGATCTTCTGTTCACTTAAGCTTAGGGGTCTCAGTTTCCCTCCATCGGACAGGAAACCTGGATCAGATTCACGCGACGGCTTGCGAATGCTGAGATCTGTTGTTTCTACCTCGATGATCCGCTTCAATCCCAAAGAGGTAACAACAGGGATGCCAGCTATTTTCGACTCGTATGCCGGGTTTTGAATTCTTGACTCTTCGACTAAACCGCCACTAATCAAGCCCCTATAAAAAGCCACTACCGTAGACATTCGTGCTTTTGCTACTCCTATAGAGATTGGTGGCGGTGTTTTTCTTATCTGTCTCAGCAGGTAGCGACGGTATCGGTAGGTCACCCTTTCACGCGCATCTTCTGGAAAGTGAAGGTCATGCACAACGCCCCCTTCTGACTGATTATGCTCAATCCATCGACGGTATAGGAGAAGGTGATTTGCATACGTATGGAGGGTTTTGACGTTGGGCGGATCGTAAAGGGCCATCTCGGACATTTTCCACATTAAGTAGAGGTTGCCCAGGTCCCACGGCTCCCCATTGCCCATGAAAAGAACAGGGAAGTCTCGAATAATCCCGTCTTCGATATCTGAGGTCTGAATTTTGTAATCGGTAAATCGATAAGGGGCGAACGTGGCCTTGTTTGGCTCATCGTATGTGACTCTCTGAGGAACGAAAGTTTTGATTGTTGATAGATGCGCACTTGAATTCAGCGGCTCTTTTGATTTATTGCCTTTACTCATGACTGCCCCCGGCCCGCTATGTACACATAATATCACGGTTACTATGCCATCTACACACCTCCGTGGTTACCTTACCAAGGAAGGCAAAGAAGCGGAAACCAACTATAAGCTGGCTACGCAACTGCCTTACATGATGATCGTGAACCGTCTGGCGCACTACATCAAAGTGCTGCAGCGGGAGCAGATCGGCTCCTGGAAAG
>Ga0307957_1000517_pt1 | contig 22229 bp, 15 predicted proteins | sample OrgLakmetagen490_FD_201830 | JGI IMG/M metagenome (GOLD analysis project Ga0307957, IMG submission 201830) | Saline water microbial communities from Organic Lake, Antarctica - #490 | ecosystem: Environmental > Aquatic > Non-marine Saline and Alkaline > Saline | place: Antarctica: Organic Lake... | reverse complement strand
CGCGGCGGCGGCTTCCTGGCGCGCCCGCTCGGCCGCGGCCGCCTGGGTCAGCGCGTCGATCCGCTCGCCGATCACCGGATAAGCGCGCAAGCCCGCGTAACGCTCGCCAAGCGTCCCGACATCGCCTGTGCTGGACATCGCATCGGCCACTGTCTGCGCGGCCGGACCCAGCCGCGTCCGCAACGCCGCGCGTTCGCGCTCGTCGAGCATGCCGAGGGCGGACTCCACCTCGAGCAGGGTCTCTCTGGTCGCGGGGGTCGTGCCGTCGATAAGGGCCATAACGGTTGCGCGGGCTTGGGCGAGGGTGGTTTCATCGGCCAAACGCGCCAGGGACGCTTCCGCACGCGATTTCAGATCGGCATGAGGAAAGGCGGCGCGTTCGACCCGCACCCGCCAAAGCGAAAGCGCTTTCGGATCAGCCGGATCGGCAGCTTCGATCCCCGCGATCAACTCGGCAGCCTCGCTCACGGCCGGGGAGGTCAAAGCGACGGCGGCGCGGAATCGGTGGGTGGGACTGCCAAACGCCGAGGCCGCCTCGCCGTCCAATCCGAACCCCATCCGGAAGACGCTGCGGACGGTATCCGCATCGCCGCTCATGACCGGGCAGTTCCCCTGCGTTGCTGCGATCAGCCTGTCTCCGGCCATGGGCGTCTGCGCCAGATCCTTGAAGGCCACTCCGAAGGCATCCGAGAAGATCGGCTCGGCAAAGAGGTCAGGCCAAGCGCCCCATTGCCCGGATTCGACGTCCCGGATGAGGCGCTCTTCTCCCGAAAGCCGTCCGGACCACTCCGCGACCGCGGCGCAAAGGGTCGCGGGCTGCCCCACGAGCAGTCCGTCCGGGCCATCAAGTGCGAAGGCCTGCCCGTCTCGTGGATCACCCAGCCTGAAGGTACGTGCAGGATCCGGCTCAGTACGGCGGGACAAGATCATCGGTTCGCAACGGGTGTCGAAGCTCAGCCGAAGACCGTCGCCATCGACGTTGACTTCCTTTGGGCGGATGCCCCCGATCATGCCTGAGGGGCCGGCATCGATCTCTTGCAGCGACAACCGGCCGTCGAACCGCTCGATAAAGCGGAGTCGTTTGGTCCCCCTGGGACCGGTCAGCATGGCGATCCGCATTGCCCCCTCGTATTGACCCTCGTGGATGGCCGGCACATCGATGCGCATGCTCGCGTCAGCTGCGCCGCAGCGGCCGAGCCCTTCCCACGACCCGGCAAGCCCCGCGACGACGGCGGGGTTGGAGGCGACGACAACGGACGTGTCGGGCACTGACCGAAGCACGAAGGGCGCGCAGGCCGAGAGCGGCCCCTCGAAAGACCCTTGCAAAGCCGCGCCATCCGGCGTGGGGCGCAGGCGCACATCCGAGACCATATGCCCGCGCGGACGTTGCACCCAATGGAGCGGGCGCAGCATCGCTTCCATCGTACCGGTCAGATCGACCTCGAAATCGTGCCGCCCTTGGAAGCCTTGTCCGGCGTAGGTCCAACTCGCCATGGGCAGGCGCAGGACCGGGTCTTGGGCGAAGCGCAGCGACAGCGTCGTGGGCGCACCGCAATTGTAGGTTCCCTCCCATTCACCGGCGAACCCCGCAGCAGCCAACGCGTCGACGGCTGCGAGGGCGTCGTGCGCATCAGGCAGGGGGTCGCGGTCGAGCGTGAAGTCGCGGCAGCCCGGTAGCCGGGGGCCGTCGCCACTCATCCGCAACCCGCTCTCGCTCAGGGTCAGCCCTGTCAGCTGCGACAGGGTATAGGGCCCGGCACCCATATCGATGACTTCCAGCGGGGTGGGAGAGACGATATCCGTGCCCTCGCGGCGGGTCAGTTGGATCGGCCCCGACCCGGAGCCGCCCGCAAATTCCCCCTCGGTCATCGTCAACGTGATCGTGCCGGTCGCATCCTCGTATCCGTCGAGCGCGCGTCCGGGCCGCAAATCGACGGTCACGGAGGCCTCACCGAAGGCGCAGGTGAATCCGCCGCTCCAGCGCCCCACCATGCCGTAGCGATCCGCGAAAACCCGAAGGACCGGATCGGGCATGGCGGCGGCCATCGGTTCCGCGGCCGCGTCGCCATAGGGCGCCCGCGCGACGAGCCTGTTCGCATCGTCCGCTTGATGCAGCCGCCATTCAGCCGGGCCCGATGGCGCGACGAACGAAACGCGGCCGTCCGTTCCGCCCGATAGGTATTCGAACGGCCCAAAGGTGCCGATGGTCTCCTCAGGCGAAACGAGGGTGATCCAATAAGTCGTTTCGGGATCGAGCCCGCTCACGGTCGCGACCGCTATGCCCGCGCGCCCGTTCTTTTCAGAGGTGACAACAGGCTCTGCCACGCCCGGTATGGTCGCAAGCAGAAGGAACACCAGCCCCCAGATCGATTGAATTAAGACTCCCGCCATCACGCACTCCTTAGGATCCTGAGTCATTCTGCAGATCCGGAATGGCGATGCAATCGCCATTGGACTGGTGAGCCCTTCGGCAACCCATGAGCTCCTTCCGTCCACTGTGCGGAGAACCCGCCACCGCTGCTCGATTGTTGGTGACCAGCTGTTCAGCCGACATCCCGGTTGTCATGAACGACTGCGCCCATTTGGAACGTCTCAGGCGTTGCAACAGGATCCAATCCAAGTTGGGGGAAGCTCAGGTGCACACGTTCAAACTCATTTGGAACATTTTGCTACTACTTCAGCACAATTCGCGGAAGCCGCAATTCGCGCACTACGCAGCATAAGGTAAAGCGGGCTTGCGGCGATGCAGAAAAAAGCCCTGTTTCAGTATCATATGAATGCCAGCTCACGCTAAAACCGCCCGGTCGCATTGCAGTCGCAGAGAAAGTCTGGTTTCCGCCGTGACTTTCGGACTGTCACGATCGGCCCCTTCCCGACGTCCACCAATGACTCTGATGCCGCAGCGCGGCCATCCACACATGCCATTCGCTGCGAAAGCATGATGCGACTGCCGGCAAATCTGTAAATCGCAGGTTTTTGAAAGAGGCGTGCGGCTTGCAAACGTGAATACGCTGGGGTGTAACGAGGAGGTTCTCAAGCAATATCCGAGGTAAGTCGTGAGTCTATTCGAACAGAAGATTGAAGGTGTTCCGCAATTCGTCAGCTACTTCGCGCCGGTTCTCGAGGTGCTGCGCGATCTCGGTGGGCAGGCGCGGCCGAAGGAAGTCTTCGACGAAATCGCGAAGCGCCACGAGGTGCCGGACGAGTTCCTGGAACAGACCAACAAGAATGGGCAGCCGAAGTTCAATAATCGCGTCGCATGGGCTCGGTTCTACCTTGTCAAAGCCGGGCTGATGTATTCTCCGAAGCGAGGTGTGTGGGCTCTCACCAATGCGGGCAGGAACGCGGAGATGGCCGACGATCTCGCTGTCGACATATTTCGGCGCGAGCATTCCGCGCTGAAGCCCAATGAGGACGAGGACCAAGCGCCGGAAGGCGAGATTGTCCCGGAAGGCGCGAACCACTGGTTTGTCGGCGCCGCTTGGGACGAAGGCGACCAGACGCCTCGCTTCCTTGAAGACGGCATCTGGCAGAATGGCTACGACGAGAAGTTCTCAGACCTCGTGCGTCAGATGAAGCAAGGCGACCGGATCGCCATCAAGGCTACCTACACCCGCAAGCACGATGTGCCGTTCGAGAACCGCGGCCGCACCGTCAGCGCCATGCGAATAAAAGCGATCGGAACAATCACCGGCAATCACGGCGACGGAAAGACCGTGGACGTCGCTTGGGAAGAAGTAGATCCGCCGCGCGAGTGGTTCTTCTACACATATCGAACGACTGTCGCACGGGCTCGTTTCGAGGATGACGACATGGCTCGACATCTCGTGGCGTTCGCCTTCGACGGGGAGGACCAGGACCTCGCACGCTTCCTCGCGCACCCGCACTGGGCCGAAAAATTTGCTCCGGACGTAGAGCCGCTCACCGCAATCGAAGAGGAGGAACAGGCTGAGAGCGATAGCGATGCGCCACCTGCCGAGTCCTACTCCATCGACGACATAATCGCGGACGGCGGCTTTTTCTCACTCGGCGCGCTGTCTATCATGATCTCCCGGTTGGAGGCCAAGAAGAACCTGATCCTTCAGGGCGCGCCTGGCACCGGAAAGACATGGTTGGCCAAGAGACTTGGCAAGGCGCTGATCGGGCGGCGCACACCGAAGCCAGAGCAACTGCGCTCGGTTCAGTTCCACCCGTCCCTGTCCTACGAGGACTTCGTCCGGGGCTACCGGCCCAGCTCAAACGGTCTTGCAATCACAGACGGAGTTTTCTTGCAGGTGGTCGAGACAGCACGCGCGCAGCCCGACATCGCACATGTGCTCATCATTGAAGAGATAAACCGGGGCAACCCCGCGCAGGTTTTCGGCGAGATGCTGACCCTCCTCGAAAACACGAAACGCAGCAGGGTTGACGCCATCGAGCTGGCCTATCGCAAGCAACCTGGCGAGCGCGTGCATGTTCCGGATAACCTATACATCATCGGCACGATGAATGTGGCCGACCGGTCGCTGGCATTGGTTGATCTGGCTTTGCGGCGCCGCTTCGCCTTCGTCTCACTCGAGCCAATGCTGAACGATTCCTGGGCCGCCTGGTGCGCGGACCGAGGGCTTGACGGCGAGACGGTCGACCTCATCCGGGCGCGAATGACCGAGCTCAACGACGAAATCTCGGCGGACAGGTCGCTCGGCCCACAGTTCCGGGTTGGCCATTCCTACATCACGCCACTCGAGCCGCTTGACGAACCGATGGCGTGGTTCCGGGACGTTATCGAGACGGAAATCGGTCCTCTTCTCGAAGAATACTGGTTCGACGCGCCCGAGCGTGCCCGAGAAGCAATTGCGCGCCTGCGCGACGGGCTCTGATGCCCGCCGAGATCCCACTCCGCAACATCTGGATCCTGTTCCTCTATGCGGCAGACCTCGTTCAACTCCGGGGTAGGTTCGATCGCGATATCGAGGAGGCCCGGGACCTGCCCGATCTCATCGCGCGCCTTATGGCCCATGTGGTCGAGGACCGCATGCGCCGGAACCTCAGCCGAGGCTACCGGCCCCAGTCGGCGATACTGACGCGCGTTCGGGGTCGCATCGACATGCTGACCACCGAGGCCGGACAACTCATGGAGCGCGGGCAGATTGCTTGCCGGTTCGAGGAACATGTCATGGACACGCCGCGCAACCGGCTTGTCCTTGCTGCCCTTGAGCGGCTTGCGGCGCGTGTCTCGACTCTCGAGACGGCGCACAAATGTCGCAGCCTCGCCACCGATTTCTCCCGCGCAGGCGTCTCGGGGACGCGCCCCTCCCGCGCGGAGCTTGCGACCGACCAGATCGGCAGAAACGAGATCGCCGATAAAATGATGGTAGCACTTGCACGTATGGTTTTCGACGGGAAGATCCCGACCGAGGCGCAGGGGACCACCCGGCAACCCGGCGACGAGACCACCGAGCATCTGGTTCGGCACCTGTTCGAGCGCGCCGTTGGCAATGCGCTCCGTCATGAACTGGAGCCCGAGGGCTGGCGCATCACTCAGGGACGACGCATCACTTGGCCCGTAACCGAAGCGAGCGCCGGTCTGCTGGCAGTTCTTCCAGGCATGCAGACAGACATCGAGTTGAACCATCTTGACACGGGGCGTCGCGTGGTCATCGACACCAAATTCACCCATATTCTCACATCCTCAAACTACCGCGGCGAAATTCTGCGGAGCGGCCATCTCTACCAGATCTACGCTTACCTCCGAACTCAAGAAAACGCCTCAGACCCTTCGAGCTTGGCAGCCGAGGGCGTCCTACTCCACCCGCAGGCTGGTGGAGCCGTGGAAGAAAGGATGGTGGTCAACGGACACGCGGTGACAGTCAAGACCGTTGACCTCACCACTACTGCACAGGAATTTGAGGAGCAGTTAAGACGAGTTGCAGTATTCAAAAGGAATTAGCGGCCCACACCCGACATCCAGCATCCAGCATCCAGCATCCAGCGTCCAGCGTCGGTGCTGCAGTGCGGCCCGTCAATGCAGACTTTCGCTGCAGGTGCGTCTTTTTTTGAGCCCAAACGCCCAGCGAGCCGCGCAAGACCCCGACATTGGATACCTCGGCAGCGCGATGGTATGCTCATGCGGCGCAGCCAATAACCTAAGCAAAAAACGAAAGCCTTCGACACGGGACAGATCAGACAGCCTCAACATTTCATTACGCTACAACAAGAGGCGTACTTCAACACCCTGACAATGCCGTTCGTGTCCCGCCCTGAAAAGAACGTCCGAGAAACTTGTGTCCACTAACTTCGATCCAATGTACTCTCTGCCTGTGACATAAGAGAAAACGGGGTGACTTGGATGTCTGACGACATATCTCTCATCAAATTGGCGGATGCTCTGGCGGCGCTTCGCGTCGAGTTGACCGAGGCCGTGGAGCGGGCTCGACAGGCGGAGGGAATCGAGTTTAAGCTGAACGACATTGAGGTCGAGTTTCAGCTTGTGGCCGAACGCAAGAACACGGGCGAAGGTGGAGGGGAAATTGCCTTTGAGCTGTTTGGACGCAAAATCGGTGCAGATGCAAAGTACGCCCGCGAATGGGGCGGGTCGCGGACGCACACGATAAGGTTTCGGCTCAATGCGTCCGACCCGGCGAATGGGCAGGAACTGAACCTAAGCCGCAATGGTTGAAGCAGCAACTGAACAAGAGAAGCGCGCGGTCCGCGTCCTGTGCGATTTCGGTGAGGGACCAAAAGACGCCGGAACCGGCGTCGCCATTCGTGATGGATTGGTGCTGACCGCTCGCCACGTTCTATACAAGGAAGAAAAGCTCGCGCGTTCGGTTACTTTAATTTGGACTTATAGCTCGGCCCAGAGCGATCCGCTGCCGGCGCAGAAAGCCGAGGGATGCGAATGTTCAAAATCTGACCTCGCCGTTTTGCGTTGCGACACACCACCGCACGATATCGCGACCCTTCCTATTGTTGCGTTCGCTCAAGAAGTATTGCCCGGCGCAAAGCTTCTGGGGGACGGCTTTCCCATCCTCACCGATTCAAGCGGTTCGGATGGGACACAGGAAAAATGCACGTTGGAATGCAATTTTATTGGCTCGAACGAAGGGTTTATGACGCTAAGGTTCAATCAGGGTAGTCGTTTTTCTCAAAACTTCAAGGAAACGAAGACAGCCGACGAAGTCGATCGTGCTTTCGCGGGATCGTCCGGGACGGGATTATTCGATCAAGATCAGAGGCTTTCAGGGGTCTTTCTGGCTCGTCTGCATAAAAACACGACAGATACGAAGGCGGCCTTCATCACGACCGCCTTGGCAAAATTTAGAAGTGTCATTTTCAATACCCCTGAGTGCGACCGGATCACCCAAGAAATCGAACGTATCTCCGAGAATGTTCCAGAGCTTCATGACATCACCGAGATTGAGACGCTCGCAGCTCTAAGCAAGATAGGGCAGGTCGTCTCGGAAAGAACACGTGCGTCATGTCATAGGCTTGCCTGCCTGGTCGTCGCGCGCGGTTGCGATCGCGAAGAGATTCAAAACATTAAATCGCTGCTCGATGATCGAGCCCACGTGATCGATGTTCTCACGACTAAATTCGGAGGTGTCGAGCGTCGGATCGCAAGCGCGGAAGACCGGCCCGTGGCGTGGAGGGATCTGAAGGCGGATCCCTTAGCGGAGTATCGCCTTGTGGATGCACCGGATGCAGGGATCGACGGTGTGCCGGTAGGCACGGATTTCATCGGGGCGATCGGAGTGGATCTGAACCACCGGCTCGACGACCCATTCGTTGGCGCTCCTCAAAACAATGAACAAATGCATGAACTCATGGCCGATGTTATCTCTGAACTGAAGGCACGGCTTGAGGAAAGGGAGCCGCGATATTATTATGCAGCCCGCAATAACGATAAGCAGATCAACACAAGGGTGGATCAGGTCTCCAAAAAATTTGAAGGGTTGGTGCCGTTCTTTCGTCTGCAGAATCCTCCCGATGCTGAACATGATCGGAAAGTCTTGCGCGCACTCTTGAAAATCATGAATTGGAAGCCATCAGCATGACTATAGATGTCTCGCGCTTAAGCGGTCGAATTGCCGAACTTTCCGATGGGACGACAACGCCGCGTCGCGTGCACCTTTTCGACGGCGAGGAAGTCGACGCGGTAGAAGCCGCGTTAAGGGCCGAACGGCCTCTCCTTTTGCGCGGTGAACCGGGCGGCGGAAAGTCCCAGTTGGCCGAGGCGGTCGCCAAGGAAATGGGATGGGAGTTTGTCAAGCGAACCGTTGATGGAAATACTGATCCCGATGAGCTGAAATGGACCGAAGATACAGTCGAACGTCTTTCTCGAGCGCAGTTCGCGGCGCATCCAAAAGCGCACGACAACCTGGCGGACTTGAGGAATGATCTCGAGCGAAGAAATTACGTGAAGCCAGGAGTGCTCTGGCAGGCATTCGACTGGACGACGGCGCATCCCGGTTCCACGGTTCCCCAACGAGTTGTGGTGCTTATCGATGAGATCGACAAGGCGGACAGCGCGGTTCCCAACGCTTTGCTGGAGGCGCTCGGCTCCGCTGAATTCACTCCGCCGGGCCACGCTCCTGTAACCGCAAAGGTCTGGCCGCTGGTCATCCTCACGACGAATGAGGACCGCCCCCTTCCTCCTGCTTTCCTGCGGCGTTGTCTCGTACACAGAATGGATCCGCCGAAGGAGAAGCTTGACGTATGGCTGTTTGAGCGCGGGAAAGCGTTGTTTGCGGATGCCCCTGAAGAAATTCTTAGGGAAGCGGCAAAGGTGGTCATCAAAGATCGCAAAGACGCATCGCAATTGCCCCTTCCCGGCCTTGCTGAGTATCTCGACCTTCTGCGCGCGCTTCTCAGCGATGGAGAGCGCGATATGGTGCAGCTCACCAAAACGATGACGCGCATCCAGAAGTTCTTCCTCGACAAGACGAGAGGGCGTTGAAACCGCGGTACGACAAACCCCTCATCGGACGGGCCGATCTGGTCCGGGTAGGCCTGTCGACCGACCTGGGTAGGGCGCTGGGATACGACTTCGATCCGGACGCTGTTGAGAACGACGTCACCATTGGGCTCCAAAAAGGAATAAAAGAGCCCAAAGTGTCGCCACGGATCGAATTCGTCGCCAGAGGCAATACTGAAACACCTTTCCTGGTGGCTTCCAGCTTTGAGCGCATCGATGAAAAGGGAGAGGGCCAGCCCCCGCCACCGCCACCGGCCGCCAGCCCGAAATGGCTGAACAGGCCGACAGACCCCCCCGAATATCTCCCGCTCGCGGATACCTCGGAGCTGGCTTGGCGGTTCGGTCGGATGGCGCCGGGCATCCGGCAGTCCCGCAAGCCCGACACCGAGAAGATCGTGCAGCGCCTCGCGAAAGCCAGACCGCTGACATCGTTGCCGCGCAAGCAATATCCCGCGCCGCGCGCTCTGCAGATCGTCTACGATCGCTCGCCGAGGCTGGCGCCGTTCTGGCGCGACCATCGGTTTGCGCAAACGGCGGTCCCCGACGGCGCGCTCGAATATGTTTTCGAGTCCGCCGGTCGCCAGTTTGTGAGGATCGGAGGGCGTGAGCGCAGTGCGCCGGATCCGGATGAGGGACCCCTCGTCGTACTCGGTGATCTCGGCGCGTTCGGCCCGCCGCATGCCGCAGAGTTATGGGCCGATCTCGGTGATCGGTTTGCCGAACGCGACGTGCCGGTCTTCGCGCTCGTTCCCTGTGCGCTGTCCGACCTTCCCGCCCGAATGACATCCATATGGCAGGCGGCGCAATGGGAGTCACGCGCGCCGCTCGATCCGGGGGACCGCGCCGCAGCGGTCGAGGACCTGCTCATGTGGTGCTCTTACGCCGGACGGGTGGAGCCGGGGTTGCTGCGCTCCTTGCGGCGGGCGCTCACGGATGCCGATGCGGCGTGTGAAATTCTTGTTTATCGTCATGATGCCGTCGCCTCGCCCTCGGCGGAGGCACTGACGCTGGATCCTCACGCCATCGCGAAGTATCGACGGCGCTTCGAGCGGGAGGTAAAAAGGAGCCCCGAGGCAGCAAAAAGAGCTTGGCAGATCCTTCGATCATGGCGCCAGCCGATCGGCGACGAGTTCATGTTCGAGGAAGTGCTCAGCCTGCCGAACGCGTTGTATGAACCTCTCGGGATCGATGCGCGGGACATTGCACACGCAAGAGCTTTCTGGGCGGCGATGTCCGATGGCGCGCGCAATGGGTCTCTCAGCACCGGGGCCGTCGAATGGTTGGAACGCGTCGGGATTCGCCGGGAGCCGGATGAGCTCGGCCTTCTGGATCATCCGACCGCTCGTCATGCCATCGAATGGGCATTCAAACGGCGGACCGGAGGCCGCGTTCGCAGCGAGCACTTGCGCGTCACGCTCGGAAGGGGCTTTCTATCTGCCGGGGAGGCCGATGGTTCGCCGATCTGCACGATGCCCTTTGCGAAACGGGACATCTGGGTTGAGGCGTTCCCCGAAGATCTCGCCCCTGGGCTACTCACGCCACTCGCCGTGTTCCGGGATCGTCTGTCCGACGGCGGCGAGGGTCCCGAGATGGTGTCGCTTCCGCTTGGGTCATTCCTGATGGGTTCGCCCGTGGATGAGGAGGAGCGTTTTGAAGATGAGGGCCCGCAACATCGGGTTCAGATTGATGAACCCTACGCTCTGGCGAAATATCCGGTCACGTTCGAAGAGTATGACACCTTTTGCGCGGCGACTGGGCGCGAGAAACCGGATGACCGTGGCTGGGGGCGCGGGCGTCTTCCTGTGATCAACGTTGATTGGGAGGACGCGCGGGCCTATTGTGAATGGCTGAGCGAGCAGACTGGCGCGCCGTATCACCTGCCATCCGAGGCCGAGTGGGAATATGCCTGCCGGGCAGGAACGACGACCCGCTATTGGTGGGGCGACGACTGGGACCCAAAGGCGGCCAATGGGCCTGACAGCGGCCACGAAAAAACGACCGAAGTTGGCAGTTACCCGCAAAACCCCTGGGGCCTGCATGACACCCATGGCAATGTGTGGGAATGGTGCGAGGATACGTGGGCAGGTGATTACACTACCCCTCGAACCCAGACTGCTTTTCCAAGCAATGATGGCGATGCGCGCCGCGTCATCCGTGGCGGCCCCTGGGACGGCAGGGCCAGGCTCTGCCGGGCCGCATATCGGGGGGGGGTCGCGCCCGAGGACCGGGACGTCAGCCTCGGGTTCCGTCCTGCCCGAGGTAAGGCATCAGGAGCTCTGGCAGGCAGCGGCGGAGCCGCCGGGGCTTTCGGCCCGGCGAGGGGCGCGGTGAGCGGAGCGAACGGACAGCGCACAGAGCGGGGCGAAAGTCCGCCGTCCCATGGGGACGGCGAGTCAGGTTTTTCCAATCCCGGGCTTATCCATCGGCGGGTAATGCCGGGCGGCTCGGCGTCGATCCTGCTCGCCGAATTGCCACCCGCGCCCTTCGTGATCCGCACCGACCGCGCGGAACTGGTGATCCAGCGCCTGACCCGCAGCGATCTGGGCGGCTGGGCCAGCGGCTTGGGGCGCGACCGTTATGGCCTCTGGGCGGATTTCGCCATCGACGACATCCGCCAGCGTCTGCGCTGGTGCCCGCCGGGGCGGTTCTGGATGGGCTCGCCGGAAAACGAGGCGGGGCGGTATGATAATGAGGGGCCGCAGACCGACATAACCCTGGAACAGGGTTTCTGGCTGTTTGATACCCCGGTGACGCAGGAGCTTTACGAGGCGGTGACCGGCAAGAAGAACCCGAGCCGATTCATCTCGCCGACACGCCCGGTCGAGAACGTAGACTGGAACGACGCGCAGGACTTCATGGCCCGTATCAACGAGCGCCTGAAACAATTGGATGGTGACGGTGACGGTTTGCAATTCACCCTGCCATCCGAGGCACAATGGGAGTATGCCTGCCGTGCAGGTACAGCCGAAGCGACATATGCCGGACCGCTCGAAATCCTTGGCGCAAACAAGGCGCCGATCCTCGATAAAGTCGCTTGGTACGGGGGGAATAGTGGAAAAGATTTCGAGCTTGAAAAGGGGGATGACAGTTCGGGCTGGCCGGAAAAGCAGTACGATCACCGCAAGGCAGGAACGATGCCGGTGAAGATGAAGAGCGCCAATCCGTGGGGTTTTTACGACATGCTCGGCAATGTCTGGGAATGGTGCGAGGATGCTTGGCAGGGTAGCCATGAGGGCGCCGCGCCCGACGCCTCCCCCCGGCAAGGTTCTCAGCAAGGTGGCGATTCGCGCCGCGTCATCCGTGGCGGCTCTTGGAACGGCGGAGCCTGGTTCTGCCGGGCCGCGGTTCGGGACAGGGTCGCGCCCGTGGCCCGGTTCGACGACCTCGGGTTCCGTCCTGCCCGAGGTCAGTTCAGGAGCTCAGGCCGGCAGGAGAGCGCGAAGCGCTCTGGCCTTCGGTCCGGTGACGGGCGCGGTGAGCGGAGCGAACGAGCAAGCCCGGAGCGGAGCGAAGGCCCGCCGTCCCAGCGGGACGGCGGCTCGAATTTTTCTGCCGCGCGAAAGGGTGAGGATTGATGCGAGTCGATTTCTTCACCATCCCGGTACAGTCGGGCGCGGAAGCGACGGGGGAATTGAACAGCCTGCTCTCCTCCACCCGCGTCCTGACCGTTGACCGGCAATTCGTTGCCGATGGCGCGAGCAGCTTCTGGTCTGTCTGTGTTGTTTCGCAGACCGGCCCCGTGGGCGGCCGCAAGGGGGCGTCGGCGAAAAAGGGCGGGGTCGATTATCGCGAGGTTCTGAACGCTGAAGATTTCGCTGTCTACGCAAAACTGCGCGATCTCCGCAAACAACTTGCGGAGCGCGATGGCGTCCCGCCCTATGCTGTCTTCACAAACGATCAACTCGCCGCAATCGTGCAGGGCCGGTTGGATAGCCTGACCGCGCTGAGAACGGTCGATGGCGTTGGAGATGCCCGTGTCGAGAAATACGGCACGTCGGTGGTGACGCTGCTGAGTGGCCTTGCGGGCAAGCCGCGCGAGGCGCCACGCGATGAAGCGTAGCCGGGTCGGCATTTCCGAGGTCGCCGATTGGCACAACCTCGCCACTGCGTTCGGCCGCGCCGCGCTCGGTAAATGCGGGCGCGCAGATGTTGAGAGCTATCGCCGCAATCTCGACGGTGAACTGCGCTTTTTGCACGAAGGGTTGCTGCGCGGCGACTATCCGGTCGGCACGATGCGTCGATTCACCATCCGCGACCCGAAACCCCGTATGATCCATGCGCCTTGCTTTCACGAGCGAGTGCTGCACCATGCCTTGATCGCACAAATGGGCCCGGTAATGGACCGCGCATTGGTTCACGATGTCTACGCTTGCCGCGTGGGCAAAGGTGCCCATGTCGCGGTGCAACGTGTCCAGCAGCATGTTCGACGTTGGCCCTGGTACGCGCAGATTGACATCCGCCAGTACTTCCCGAGCATCGATCACCGTGTTCTTCTCGACCTGATCGCCCGGAAATTCAGCGATCATGACCTGCTTTCGCTCGTCTCGCGGATCGTCACGGCGCATGAGGATGCGCAGGGGCGCGGATTGCCAATCGGCGCGCTGACCTCGCAGAATTTCGCCAACCTCTATCTTGCCCAAGTCGACCGTCTGATTCTGGGCCACTCCGCGTCGCGCGGCTATGTGCGATACATGGACGATCTTGTCTGGTGGAGCGAAAGCAGGCAAGCGGTGCGCGAGGTACTGAATGAGGCAGGCGGCTATATCGCCGCTATGCTGGGTCTGGAGGTGAAGACGCCGGTCCGGATCGCGCGCAGCGCCGACGGGGTGCCCTTTTGCGGCTATCGCATCTTCCGGAACCGGCTCTTGCTTTCGCGCCGTCGCAAGGCCCGCTATGTCGCAGCGCGGCGACAGGCTGAGGGACAATTCGCGGGTGGCGAGATTGATGCCACAGAATTGCAGCGCACGATGGATGCTGCCATCGCCATCACCGACGGCGCAGACGCAACCGTCTGGAGACGCGCGCAACTGGCCCGCACACCGCTTGCGCCGGCGTTAGCGGAGGCATAGCGTTATGGTCGGGAGAAGCGACGAAATGGCGATACGAACCGCGTCATCCGTGGCGGCTCTTGGAACGACAAAGCCAGGAACTGCCGGGCCGCATATCGGAAGAGGAACGCGCCCGAGAACCGGAACGACAACCTCGGGTTCCGTCCTGCCCGAGCTCCTGACCGGCGTGGATGCGCCGGGCCTGACCAGTCGCCTCTCCCCGGCGTTGCGCTCACGTGGCCCTCGCCAAAACCGAAAGGCCGCCGGCGCGCTGGTAGGGGGCGGAGGTCCTGCGAAGGCTCGTCGGCGGTTGCTTGCGGAGGCCGGGGATGGCTGATCGCGGTGATAGCAACCCCCATGATGATGACGAGAAGACTTTGATCGCGTTAGTTGAGCAAAGCGAAACCGGTGGCTCCAAGCGCGACATTGCTGAAGCGGTCGGCAAGCTGGCTGACTTTTATGAAGATCGCGGTGACCTTGATCAAGCTGCACCGCTCTACGATCGCGCTATCGAACTCAGAGAGCGCATCGGAGACGCAGGTGGTGCAGACTTGATTGTTGACTTGCGCAATCTCGCCACGATCTGTCTGAAACGCAACCAATTCGATGAGGCTGAACACCTTTACCAGCGGGTGCTGTCCATCTGTGAAGAGGCGAATGACCTCGACGCACAGCACACTATTGCGGCGCTGACGGGGATGGCGGCTTTGATGCGGCTTCAAGGACGGCACGACGAAGCGATTCCGTTCTACGAACGAGCTTTGGCGCTTTCCCAATCGAGTGAGGGTGAGCAGGGCCCGCAAACCGCTATGCGCTTGAAAGACCTCGGCACTGCGCTGTTGGCTTCTGGGCGTACTGAGGAATCGCAACCCGTTCTTGTCCGCGCATTGCGAATGGCAGAGGGCATAATCGGCAGAACGCATCCTGTCGTGGCGGAAATCCTCGGTCTTTTAGTGAAACTGTATGAACAAACGGAGCAGTCGGAACTTGCAGACGATGCTCGCACCCGCTTGCAGTCTATTGCGGAAAGCGAATTTGAAAGCCGAACAAAAATTCAGGAACGACCAGAAATCATCAACACATCTCGCCACCCCCTCACGGGCGGCATCGCGCCTGACTGGGCCAGCGGCTGGGGAGAAGATGAGCATGGCGTCTTCGTCGAGATCACAGTAGGCGAGGTGACCCAAGCGCTGCGTTGGTGCCCACCGGGGCGGTTTCTAATGGGTTCGCCGGAGGATGAGGCAGGTCGGGATGATGTCGAAGCACCTCAGACGGAGATAACATTCGCGCAAGGCTTCTGGCTGTTTGAGACGCCGGTGACGCAGGCGCTCTATCAGGCTGTCACAGGCGAAACCCCGTCGCGCTTCGAGGGGCTGGATCGCCCCGTCGAGCAGGTAAGTTGGGACGACGCGAAAGCCTTTCTCGACGGTATCAACGAGCGCATCCCTGGTTTGGAGTTATGCATGCCTTCCGAGGCGCAGTGGGAATATGCCTGCCGCGCGGGATCGACGACACCCTTTGAGCCCAACGTCGCTCAATCCCATGCGGGCGCGTCCATTACCCCCAACGATGCGAATTTCAATGGAAACTATCCTTACGAGGCCGCCGCCCGAGGCGAATTTCGTGAAGAGACACTGCCGGTCAAACCGCGCGGTTTACGCCCGAATGCTTGGGGGCTGTGGCAGATGCACGGTAATATCTTTGAATTGTGCGAAGATGCTTGGCAGGGCAGCCATGAGGGCGCGGCATCTGACGGTTCTCTTCGGCAAGTTTCTCGGCAAGGTGGCGTTTCGCCCCGCGTCGTCCGTGGCGGCTCTTGGTACGGCGGGGCCAGGGACTGCCGGGCCGCTTTTCGGAGGGGGCGCGCGCCCGGGGGCCGGGACGGCCACCTCGGGTTCCGTCCTGCCCGAGGTCAGGCATCAGGAGCTCAGGCGGGCAGGCAAGGGAACGCGGAGCGTTCCAGTGAGGCGGGCAAGGCGGAGCTGCCCGCCGAACGCGCCGGAGGCGCTCTGCTGACAGCCATTCGCAACTGGCTGAGCGACGGAAATGACGGGCGCGGGGAAATACAATCGGCCATCACGGGGCAAATCGAGCAAATCTATCCAGATGTCGAGGCGCATGCCACTTCTGGGTCAGTGGAACTGATGCCTTGGGCGCCAGAGTTGCAGTCAATCGATTGGCCCGAAGACATGCGCATCACCATATCGGAGGTCAGCGCCGCAAGTTACAATTCGAACAAAGTCGTCTGCAAAGTCCCCGTGACCCTGCTTTTGCACCTGAGCATCGAGATGAATTTCTCCCACTGGGACAGCATCGACAAAGAAGGGATATCTATGGGGGGCCGAACGGAAGAGGTCGAGCGGGAAGAGGATGTGGTTGTAACCTGCACCGTACAGATTTCAGATGCAGGCGGGGAAGACGAGTACGTTGAATTGATCGAGGCTGAAACAAACTTGACCGGGCTATTTGTCGATCTGGGCGAGGTCGATGTATTCCTCCCAGAAGATCGTGAAGATTAAGAAAATTATGAGGTATCGGATTATTGATGCCGCAGATCGCGTGAAATCAACCGTTCTGAGTAAAACGCTGCACAGTTAGAGTGTTGCGCGGTGGCTGAAACACCTAATCGTTAGCCTTATACGCAGACATCCCAGTGTTGGTGCTTGCATCATGCGGGTTGCGAAACCTGAGCCTTGGATGTCCGCTTTCATGTTTTTGACAGGATGCCCTTGCATGTGCAGCGAACGGTCGTTTCCCGCCCTTCATGTCAAACGCCGCGTCAGTGACGATCGGGCTTTCGACCAACAGAAGCGCGCGGGCATCCACCCTTTTGCTGTCAGCCCCGAACGTGTTGATTTCCACCCAGAAGTGACCCGGGTTTTCCATCGAGAACTGACCCACCTTGAGGTTATGTTTCGGTGGTCAGGCTTGGGTCAAGACATCGTTGCCCTCCCTCTTTTTCCGGGCCGCTACGGCGGCACTGGCTTTGAAGCGGAAGCTGTCGTTGCCGGTCTCCAGGATGTGGCAGCGATGGGTCAGGCGATCGAGGAGTGCCGTCGTCATTTTGGGATCGCCAAAGACGGTGGCCCATTCGCTGAAGCTCAGGTTCGTGGTGATGACGACGCTGGTCCGCTCGTAGAGTTTGCTCAGCAGATGGAAGAGCAGCGCGCCGCCTGATGCACTGAACGGCAGGTAGCCGAGTTCGTCCAGGATCACGAGATCGAGGCGGACGAGGCTTTCGGCAAGCTGTCCGGCTTTGCCTTTTGCCTTCTCTTGCTCGAGCGTATTGACGAGCTCAATGGTCGAGAAGAAGCGGACCTTGCGGCGGTGATGCTCGACGGCCTGCACGCCAAGGGCTGTCGCGACATGCGTTTTGCCGGTGCCCGGCCCCCCGATCAGCACGACGTTCTGGGCACCGTCCATGAAGTCGCCGCGATGAAGTTGGCGCACCGTGGCCTCGTTGATCTCACTGGCCGCAAAGTCGAAGCCCGATAGGTCCTTGTAGACCAGGAAGCGGGCAGCCTTCATGTGGTAGGCAATGGACCGGACCTCCCGCTCGGCCACTTCGGCCTTCAACAATTGAGCGAGCATCGGCACCGCAACGTCAAAGGCGGGTGCGCCCTGTTCCATGAGGTCGGTGACGGCCTGAGCCATTCCGTGCATCTTCAGGCTGCGGAGCATGATGATGATGGCGCCGCTGGCAGGATCATGACGCATGGCGGCCTCCCGCGATCCGGGCCCGCAAGCCGTCATAGCGTTCGACATTGGCATTTGGCTCACTGCGCAGAGCGAGTGCCTGTGGTGTGTCGATGTCCGGCCCACCGATCGTCTTTCCGTCGATCAGGCGGTGCAGAAGGTTCAGCACATGGGTCTTGGTTGCGACGCCCTCAGCCAAGGCCATTTCCACAGCGACCAGCACGGCCTGTTCGTCGTGATGCAGAACCAACGCCAGGATATCGACGATCTCCCGGTCACCGCCGGGACGACGCAACATGATGTCTTGTAGCTGCTTGAAGGCCGGAGGGAATTCCGCGAAGGGGGCGCCGTTCCTGAGCGCACCCGGCTTACGCTGAAGGACGGCCAGGTAATGCCTCCAATCGTAGATCGTGCGTGGTGGGAGTTGGTGGCTGCGCTGGATCACCCGCACATGCTCGCACAGGATCTGACCCTCGGCGGCGACCACCAGACGTTCGGGATAGACCCGCAAGCTCACCGGGCGATTGGCAAATGATGCCGGAACACTGTAGCGATTGCGCTCGAAGCTGATCAGGCAGGTCGGCGATACCCTCTTGCTCAGTTCGACAAAGCCATCGAAGGCGGGGGGCAATGGCATCAGCGCTGCCTGCTCTGCGGCCCAGACGTCGGCAACACTCCCAGGCAGCGTTGCATGCGGGATCTCAGTCCACAACGCGACACAGCGCTGCTCCAGCCAGTCATTCAGTGCTGCGAGATCGGCGAAGTCCGGCATGGGTTGCCACAGTCGGTGTCGGGAATCCTGCACGTTCTTCTCGACCTGTCCCTCCTCCCAGCCTGCGGCCGGATTGCAGAACGCTGGCTCAAATACATAGTGGTTTGCCATCGCAAGGAACCGCATGTTGACCTGCCGGTCCTTCCCGCGGCCGACGCGGTCAACCGCGGTGCGCATGTTATCTGCGTATTTCACGGCATGTGGCCACCTGTTCCACGCGCATGTGGCCAGTCATTCCATGACATGTGGCCACCCCCGTGAGGTGATCTGCGAGGCAGTTTCTTCATGACGTGATTTTCACGCCAGGGTCAATGCCGACGGTTGGGCTGGCTTTGTCCATGGGGGGGTCCTGTGGGCAAAGCCAGTGCCTGGCACAATCTTCATTTCGGGGCCTCGTCGGTTTTTGCCACCGGTTCGGGCGGCGGGTTTTTTCGCATCGAAGGGCCATCGAGTTCGATCCGGTGAGCGTGATGCACAAGCCTGTCGAGGATCGCATCCGCGAAGGTCGGATCGCCGATGATGTCATACCACTTTTCCACCGGAAGTTGACTGGTGACGATGGTTGCCTTGCGGCCATGACGATCATCCACGATCTCCATCAGGTCGCGCCGCTGGCCGGCGGTCATCTGTTCCGGGCCCCAGTCATCGAGGATCAGGACATCGGCACGCACGATCTTGCGGAAGATCCTCTCGAAGCTGCCATCGCCACGCGCAGCGGCCAATTCGCCGAACAGACGCGGCATGCGGTAGTAGAGGGTGGCCTTGCCTTGGCGACAGGCTTCATGGCCAAGGGCGCAGGCCAGCCAGGACTTCCCGACCCCGCATGGGCCGGTGATCAGGATGCTGCGGTGTCTGGTGATCCAGGCGCCATCCTGGAGGCTTCGGAACAGCGCGCGGTCCAGCTGGCGCGCGGCGCGATAATCGACGTCTTCCATGCAGGCGCCGCTCTCGCGCAGTTTCGCGGCCCGCAGACGCGTCTGAAAGCGCCGGCTGTCACGGGGGGCACTTTCGCGGTCGAGCATCAGGCCGATCCATTCGACCGGATCCATTTGCCGGCTGCCCTCGCGTGCCAGAAGGTCTGCGAAGACCTCGGCCATGCCGTCCAGTTTGAGCGCGCGCAGCGCCTCGTGGGTGGGGTGTGTGAGCATTCGGGTCTCCTTTGGTTCAGTGGAAATATCGCGCGCCGCGGATATTCGCGTGGGCGATCGTGGGGGCGTCCGGTGCAGCCTCGATGGGCTGGGCCTCCAGGCGGTTCTGCAGGATGGAGGTGACGGATTTGAGCGAGCAGGCGTTGAGCGCCAGGGCCCGTGCGCAGGCCGCGTCCAGTCTTTCCGGACCAGAGCCACGCTTCAGCTTGAGAATGCCGACACAGGCGCGGATGCCCTGTTCCGGCCTTGGCTTGTTGCGCAGGATGACCTCGACGAGCGTGACCACGTTCGGTCCGACCTTTTGGGCATCAGCCTGAATTGTCGAAGCGGTCATGCCGGCATAATGGCGGTGCTTGGCGGGCATATGCGCCATCACCGTCGTCTCGCGCGCATCCTCGGGCCCCGCGCGCCTATGGCTGGCAACACGTTTGCCGCCCTGAAACACCTCGATTGTGCTGGCCGTGATCCGCACCCAAAGAGCCGCCCGCGCGAGGTCGTAGGGGACCGAGTAGTAATGGTCATCGATGCGGATGTGGTAATCGGCTCCGACGGTAACGTTCTTCCAATCGGCATGGGCATGGCGTGTCGGAGGCAGCGGGATCAGGGCGGGTTTGTCCAGCCGTTCAAAGAGTTCCAGGCGCGACGCGCCAAGGTGACGGCTGACGCGGCCATTCAGTCGCACCAGTTCTTCGCGAATGGCCGCGTTCAACTCCTCCAGCGAGAAGAAGATTCGATTGCGCAACCGTGCAACAATCCAGCGCTGCACCAGCAGCACCCCGCCTTCCGCCTTCGATTTGTCCTTCGGCTTGTAAGGACGGGCCGGGAGGATGGCCGTGTGATAATGGCGCGCGAGATCGGTGTAGCTGCGGTTGACATCCGGCTCATGGAAGCATGCCCGGACCACGGCTGACTTCAAATTATCCGATACGATCAAGGCCGGCGCGCCGCCGAAGAACTCGAACGCGCGGACATGCGCGCCGATCCAGTCCGGCAATGTCTGGCTTCGGCTGGCCTCGGCATAGGTGTAATTCGAGGCGCCCAACACCGCGACAAACAGCTCGACGGGGTGGCGCGCGCCCGTGGCGGGATCCGTCACCTCCATGCGCACGCCGGAATAATCGACGAACAGCTTCTCGCCAGCGACATGGTGCTGGCGCATCGAGGGGGAGAGCCGCTTCGCCCACGCACGGTAATGCTGGCACCAGGCGGAATATCCATAGCCGTCATCAGGGTGACGCGCGCGATATTCCTCCCAAAGCAGGCGCAGGGTCACACCGGAGCGCTTCAACTCACGATTGACCGCCGCCCAGTCAGGCTCCACGAACAGAGGGTCCTCCGCGCCGGCCACCTGTCGGAAAAGCTGTCGCTCGAGAGCGACCTCATCGAGATCCTGAACATCCGGCCACGACAGCCCCGCCGCAGAGGCACGCTGAAGGTAATTCTGCGTCGACGTCCGCCCCAGCCCCAGACTGTCGGCAATCCTGCGCGTCGAATATCCTGACGCGCGCAGTCGTAAAACATCCTTGATCTTGCGCATTGGCAACCTTTCCATCTCGCTCTCCTGCTTCCTCAATGGGCCGCAGAATAGGCAGGGTCAGATCGCCTCGCAGGTCTGTCTCAAGGGGTGGCCACATGCCGTGGAACCGGTGGCCACATCATCGTGGAATCCGTGGCCACATGTTCGTGGATTCTATGGCCACATGCGCGTGGAATACTCATTATCGTAGATGCCACGCTCCGGGACTCCGCCGAAGACCCGGAACCCATGCCAGTGGGCATCGAACAGCATCTCGTGCGTTTGCAGCAGATAAGCCCTGACCAGAAAGGCCCGGCTGTGCGACAGCTTGATATGGGCAACTTGGAGCTTGGTGCGCTCACCACCCAAGACCGCAAAATCCTCGCTTCAGTCGAACTGGAACGCCTCGCCTGGGCTAAACGACAGAGGCACGAAGGTGCCGCGCCCTGTCGTCTGCTGATCTCGCTGCCGATCGGTCCGCCAGTCGCGCGCAAACGCGGCGACCCGGCCGTAGGACCCATCGAACCCGAGAACCACCAGATCCGCATGCATCTGCTTCAGCGTCCGTCGCTGTTTGCGTGACTTCGCCGCCTCCGTCTTCAGCCAGCCGGCCAACTTCTCGGCGAACGGATCGAGCTTGCTCTGCCGCTCAGGCGTCGCGAAATGCGGCTCGATTGTGCCTGCATTCAGATACTTCTTGATCGTATTACGTGACATCCCGGTCCGCCGCGCAATCTCGCGCAGGGGCAACTTCTCGCGCAAAGCCATACGTCGGATGATGTTCAAAAGTCCCATGTGTATCACTCCAATGTCCCCCGCTGCGTAGGCAGCTGGGGGAAGGGTCACATGGGTCAATTCTCAATGGAAATTATGCCGCTACCCGGGTCACTTCTGGGTGGAAATCAACAGTCATGGCGCTTGGCTCCTCGCACTTGGCCGGATCTCGCGCCGCCATGAGCTCATCGTGAGCTATGCGCGATTTTGGGTGACGCGGCCTGATCAAGCGGCGCGGTTTTCGGTGTCGTTTGCGGCGACACCGTCGGTGAATGTGACCCCTTCTATGACCAAAGGCAACTGGTTCGCACCCTTCAGG
>Ga0307957_1000501_pt1 | contig 22674 bp, 18 predicted proteins | sample OrgLakmetagen490_FD_201830 | JGI IMG/M metagenome (GOLD analysis project Ga0307957, IMG submission 201830) | Saline water microbial communities from Organic Lake, Antarctica - #490 | ecosystem: Environmental > Aquatic > Non-marine Saline and Alkaline > Saline | place: Antarctica: Organic Lake... | reverse complement strand
AATTGGGCGGAGTTCACCAAATCACCGCAGGCAACAGGTCCGGAGAATATCGGCCCTGAGAGACCGCTACCGGGGCTTTTGGCGGCAGTGCCAGTGCTCAGCCCCTCCCGCATAACCCCCGAATAAAACGGAAAAATCCGGCCGCAGCCGGATCGGGAGAACGCTTTCGCGGGGGCAAGTGGCGGAGGGAACGCGACTGCCGCCCAACCTTCTCTACAACGTAAGACATTGATCTATACCGCTTCTACTTCAAAACCCGAAAGTTCTCGTGAGTTATGACGCGGAAGTTGTCTGACACCTTGTCGCGGAATTTCTTCCATTCCTGCGGGATGGTTTCACGCATGAATGCGAGGATTGCATCGGCAAACTGTTTTTGACTCGGATAGTAGCGATTGTGGGTGACATACTGGTGCAAGACCGCCCAGAGACGTTCGATTGGATTGAGATGTGGGCAATAAGGTGGCAGCTGGATCAGATGGATACGACAAGCTGGCCTGGCAAGAAAAGCCCTGACATCGGGTCCTTTATGGTAGGCGGCGTTGTCCCAGATGACATGAATGATGCGCTTGTCGGGGTTGCGGGCCTCAATCTTAGCAAGAAGCTGGACGGCACTGACCCCATCAACGCTCAACGGTTCGACAAAAGGTGCATCGAAGCTCTCAAGGTTCACAGCCCCATGAATGTTCACACGTCCACGCCCCGCCGTGCTGAGAACCGCTGGATTTGATCCAACCTTCACCCAGCCAAATGCGGGCTTGGTCTGGTATTCCGGATGCACAGCGTCCGCGAAGTAGACGGCTTCATCTGCTGGTAACTCACGCATCAGGCGTTCGTAGGATGCGATGAAATCTGCCTGCATTTGCGCTGATGCCACGCGCGGCAGGGGCTTGGGCTTGCGGTATTCAAAGCCCAGTCGGGCCAGAAGTTTGATGCAGCCAGAATGGGAATATTTCAGACCGAACTCAGCCGCGACATGGGCCCTGATCTCGACCGTCGAGCGACAGAAGCGTTCTTCCAGCCAAGCGCACAACGCAGCCTCCTGTGCCTGTGTCATGCGGGACTGACCGCCCTTCCAGCCGTCGAAGGCAAGCGCATCCCAGCCATCTTGTCGGTAGCTCTTATACCACCCACGGATCGTGTCGTCGTCCAGATACAGGAAAACCGAAATCTCTTGGCAGGATTTGCCGTCGTCGAGCAGCAGGATCGCATTTGCCCGACGGGCAATGCCGTGGTCTTCGCGCTGACGGCGCACGCAAGCCTCAAGCTCGATGCGGTCTGCTGAGGAAAGAAAGCCGGGACGGATCATAGGCATAGCTGAATCGTTTCAAACCCAGCCGTCAAGTCATCAAATTCGGCTTCCGCAGGACTCGGAGTATAATTTAAAGGAATCGCGCAGAGGTCTCACCTCCATCTATGTTTCATCCGCCCACCGCTGTCGCACGAGGCTCGATTTGTAGGTGGTATGATTTGGAATCGTTGGAGGCAAGTCGTGACACCTAAAGATCAAGCGAATGCAAAGATATCATCAATCTGTTCGACACGGAAAACAACATCCTCATAGTCGCGATCGCCACCCCCCGTCAGATCTTCAAAACCGACAGAAATTGCTTTGCCGCCAACCTCGACACCCGACAATGAATGCTGCATTCCATCGGAGTTCATGGTTTCCGCGAAGCTGTGGAACACCATTTCGTCAACTGCTGCACCGTCCACTGCGATAGAGATATCAGCTCCATCAGAGATATTTGCCGCGGCACCGGTGCTGTTGATGAAGCTGAGGGCGTCGCCAGTGGCTAAAGTAACTGCCCAATCGGCTGCATCTTGCACGATGAAGAACCCCAGATTGTGGCCCGCCTCCACATCGGTGACGGTGGCCACAGCGGACTTGTCGGCATTCGCGTTCGTGAATAGGATGCGCGCATCAACAATGCTGCCGCTGGTATTGATCTCATAAACTCCTACCACATTGTCGTACCCCGCAAACCCCAGATCGCGCAGAGTTACCTGGAAATCGGTCGACCCATCACCTCTGAGAAACTCCTGATTGAGGATGCCGTTGACCAAACCGGGATTGACAGCCTGTCCCTCCTGGAGCATCGGCAGAAAGGTCTCGAACGTCACGGCCGTGTCGCTGCTGTCGATGACGGCCATGAAGTCGCCACTGCTGAAATCACCTTCCAGCGTGAAGCTGCCGTCAACATTGCCGTCCCCGTCGCCATCAACGTCAAACACCGCGGAGCCAAACGTCACATCGATCGCATCGCGAGTGATCCGGCTATCCTCAAACAAGAGCATGTCGTCCAACCCGAAGTCCTCAATCATATCGTCGAAAAAGCTTTCGAGTGGCCCGCGCACAATGTCTTCACCTCCGCCGAGCACTATCCTGTCACCGCCGACCAGCGTCAAGATGATATCGTCCCCATCGGTCCCCGTCGTCACCGTGGGGATAACGTCCGGCGCCCCGGTGACGTCGACGGCGACCGTCGCGGTCGCCGCGCCGCCGAAGCCGTCGGACACCGTGTAGTCGAACGCGGCCGCGCCGCTGAAGCCGGTTGCGGGCGTGAACACAACCTCGTCGTTGTTCGGGTCGGCGTCGTCCTTGTCGTCGAGCGCGACGGTCCCGTTGACCGGGTTCGACACGGACGCAATCCGCAGCGCATCGCCATCCGGGTCGCTGTCATTGGCCAGAAGCCCAAGCGCGGCGGACACGTTCAGAACACCGTTCGGACGCAGGCTGTAGCTGTCGGCATTCGCCACCGGCGGATTGTTCTCCGGCGGGAACTCGACGGTGATTTGTGTATCCGCTCCAATGACCTCGACATTGAATTGCGCCCCCTCGAAGTCGCCAAGCAAGGTCACAGTCGCGTCGATTTCTCCGTCCAGGTCCACGTCGACATCGAGAATCGCCGAGCCGTAGGTCACAGTCAGTGAGCGTTCATCGAAATTGACATTCACGAACTCAAGCGTGTCGCCGCCATTGAACTCTCTGACAGTAATCCCGTCGAAATCGTCTACGGTATACCGGATCGAAGCCGTCTCACCCGGCATGAGGATGACATTACTCACCGATGCAAGATCAAGGACTGCGTCGTTGAATACCGCCTGCTCGACGTCGGTCAGTTTATCGGTTCCATCGTTTGCATTGGCCTGACCAAGTCCATCGTGATCAATGACAATCTGCCCGAAACTATTCAGAGAAACCGTGTAGTCTACGATGGAATTTCGGTAGAAAGCTTGATCCAAGCCCTCACCCGCGTCAATCTCGTCGTCACCTTCGAGGCCATAAAACTTGTCGTTTCCTGCGCCAAGAAGAATACGATCACCACCAGCAAATCCAATCGCGCGCGACGCAATAACAAAATCATCTCCAGCTCCCGTAACAATTGTGACCCCATTAATCCACCCCTGAGCCTCGTAGTAGCTGTCTTCACTGGGAGGCTCCCCCAGTGACGCGTCAGCTTCAAAAGGCGGGTTCCAAAGGATCAAGTCGTCTGAAGGCAATCCGTTAATGATAACGCCAGATGTATCGATTTTATCGACGCCAGCACGCTTGAATCCCGTTATATATGCGAGTTGATCGAAGTCTCCATCGATTCCTTGCGGAAGCGAGGATAAGAACGCCTCTAGGTTTTCTTTTTCACCTAGATTAAATGTGCCAGAATAACCAATACGGTCTACTTCACCTAATTGTCGGAGAGACGCATTTACTATTGGGATCGTCTCACCTATGAGATTCACGGAACCATCACTAAGGTCAGCAAGCGTTAAATCGGAAAAGCTCCTTATGTCGGATCCATTTCGATCAACCAGGTCTGAGGTTTCTCTGGCAAGATGTACCAATTCATGAAGGATCTTCCGCTCAAGGGAAAGCTCTTCAAAGGAGCCACTTAAGCTGATATAGTAAATATCGTCAAAATTGATAAAAATTGTATCGTTAAATGCTGTCGCATTTCTAATTTCAGTTCCGCTCGGACTGTTCAGGAATTGCAAAGTCCTTCCGCCCACGAAATACTCCGTTATCAGCTCTCGCCCCAGATCGGAGTCAAAGTAAACTCTTTCTAATGCATCAACAACGGACGCCTGCGCATCGCCTAAGACTAATCCGAAGTTACTGACATCCAGACCAAGTGCCTCAAGCGCAGGTAGGAGTAAGACGCTCGGAATCTGGTCCAGTGACACGAAGAACTCGATGTTGGGTAGTACGCTGCTATTCCAAAAATCTTCGACTGGATTACTATTAAAATCGACAACTTGGACAAAGAGGTCTAACGCATCATATATTCCGCCACTGTCCGCTACCTGGACAGTCAGCTCATATACTCCATCGCCGTCGGCATCACCAAAAGGCGAAGCTTCCGCTGGAAACTTAAGGCGCAATTCCCCTGTTAGAGCATCAATAACAAACGCATCTTGATCTGCGCCACCAGTGGTCGAGTACAACAGTCCATCGCCCTCTGTGTCGGTGTCATCGGTGGCCTCGAAATCGTAGACCTCTGTCTCCCCTTCCAAAATCACGAGCGATTGGTTCAGGTTCAGGTCCGGCGCCTGGTTGGGCGCACCCACATCGGCTCGTGACAGCGCGGCGCCCGTGATGGCGCCCCCGACCGCCAGCGTACCGAGTTCGAGCCCGGGCAACGCCGGGAGGGCACCTTCGGCGAGCGAGTAATATGCGTTTCCACTGAAACCGATCAGGTCAGCGCGCTGGTCGGCCCCGGGCTTCGCGAGAGAGACGAGTCCCTCGATGTCATCGTTCGAGATGAAGTCGTTGTCGGCGATGCCTTCGCCGAAGGTCGACGGCGCGATCGTCAGCAGGACCGAGGAATTCGTGGTGACGAAGTACCGGTCATCTTGTGCAAACCAGAGATCACCCGAAGAGGTTTCCGTTTGTCGAAGTGAGGGGCCGAAGGGGTTGCTGACCGCGCCGGTCAGCAGATCGACGACGGCGACAACCGAATTGTTGCCGCTCGAGATGCGCGCGGCGCCGTCCGGTCCGATGTCGAAGCCCTGCGCGTCGGTCAGCGCGTCGGTTCCGAAGAACAAATCGCCGGCCAACGGGCCGACGCGAAACGCCTCGGCCGTCTCCGCATCAACGCGGTACAGATCCGTCGTGCTGATGCCGTAGAGCGTCCCGTCCGGCGCCAAGGCCAAGTCGGTCAGGGCGACGGTGGTGTCTCCGACCAGGTCGACATCGTCGCTGTCTGGGTCCCACGTGTAAAGTTCGCCCGTCGTGCTCGACAGGTAGACGACGCCCTGAACGGCCCGCCCGATCTCGCCGGTCACATCCGGGGCCGAGACGTTGAAAGTTATCGTCAGGTCTTCGCTGTCGTTGCCCGCTTCGTCGAAGGCCTCGACGGTGATTTCGTTGCTGCCGCCGTTCGGGCCCGCCTGATACGCGACGCGGCTCAGATCCGCGGGCGCGACATCGACGAAGGATCCGGAGATCGGAGTGCCGTCGAAGGTGAGCGTGCCCCCGTCCGTACCGGCCGTAGCGTCGGAAAAGCGGACGAAGGCAAGATCGCCATCGACGTCAGCGGCGCTCACCAGTTCGGTGCCGTTGATCGAGGTGGAGACATCGATCGTCTGTGTGGTGTCACCGGAGACGGTCGGGCTGTTGCCCGGCGCTGCGCCATCGTCGTCCTGGATCGTGAATGTCGTAGAGGCGAGGTTGATCTCGATCGGATCAGCTGGATCGTCCTGCACGATCACGCCGAAGGTCTCGTCGGCCTCGGGGGCTTCGTCCTGAAGGATGTCGACGCTGATCGTCTTCTCCCGCTCGCCGGCCGCGAAGGTGAGCGGCTCGTTGAGCTTGCCGACATAGTCGCCGTTGTTAGCCGCGCCCTGGTCCTGCGTCGTGTTGACGTATTTGGTCGCTTCGCGAGTCGGATCTGGCCTCGTGATCGTCAATGCGACCGCGCCGCTCCCCTCTGCGATCAGGCCGTTGGATGGTGTGATGCTCCATCCGCCACCGCCACCGCCAGTGCCAGCGAACGCAAAATCGTAGCTTGCGCCGTTCAGATAGTAGTCGATCACCCGGACAGAGTTTTCGTCATCGGCGATCACCAGGTCGCCGCCATCGTCCGCGAAGGTCAGGTCCTCCGCGGCGCGATCGACAAACCGTAATCCACCGCTCAGATCGCCGTCGGCGATGACGTCTTGCCCCCACGCGGCTTCGAAGACGTAGGTGTCCTCGCCGGCGCCTCCCATCAGTGTGTCGTCCCCGGCTCCGCCGTCGAGCGTGTCATTGCCGACGAAACCGCTCATAACGTCGTTTTCAGCGTAGCCCCGCAGATAGTCGGCCCCCTCGGAGCCTTCCATGACGTCCTCACCGCTCAGGATCAGCTGTGCCGCCAGCCGAGCGTCGCCGTCCACCTGAATCGCGTCATATACCTGGGAAGCGTCGACGTTGATGTCAGTGACGCTGTAAATTTGTGTGCCTTCTCTGAATTCATCGACAGAGCTTAGAATGCCAGAAACTCTGCCGAAAAGGTCATAACTAAATTGGCCTGAGTAAACTGTGGCCCTGAAGCCATCAGAAATAATGATCTCGTCTGTAGTTGCGGTAGTTATATCACCGCGCCACACCTCGAGGCTAGGCATATCGGCCGGTATAAAGGCTCGGGCAACCGCCATATCTTCCTCCAAGCCTCAAATCACGGAATACCTACGCGTTGCTCCGCACGCGTATTATCGACGTTTCAGCCATGTTGTACCACGGGCGATCGCCGAGTCAATTCCTTGTTAAGGAGTAGCTGAATTTACAACCATAGGCGGTGGGCTTTAAGGGTGCGCGTAACGCTCTTCGGATGGAGGTTGTGCGATGGCCATGAAGCGGAACGTCCCGGATGTCGCCTTCGATCGGCATTGTTGCAGAACTCAAGCCTGAGGCGTGACCTCCCCTTTCCCCGCCTATGTCAGGCCACGCGAACGATCGCGGCGGTTCCGAGGGCTGAGAAGCGGTTCATGAGTGCAATGCGAATGTGGATTTTGGTGGTCTGGCGGTCGGGGCCTCGTGGCTCGCGATGCGTTCGCCGAATGCCTTGAGGCAGCACATCTTCGCCTCGATCCGGCTTCGAACGTGATAGCCGGTCCAGCGCTTCCAGAAGGCCCGGCCATAATGCCGGGTGGCGCGCAGGGTTTCGTTTCGGGCCCGTGCTGCCGGGCAGTCTTCCTTCCAGGTCCGACTGTTCTTGCGGATCGGGATGATCGCGATGGCCTGGCGTTCGATGATGGCAGACTGGCAGCGGCGGGGTGAAGGGCGTCCCGGAATTGATCCAGTGGATCAATTCAGCCCTGAACGGGCGGAGCCCCGGGTCGTAGGCACCGTCGCGGCTCGGGGTGAACTCCCTCTCGGTGATTGCCGTGCAGTCACCTGTCGGCAATGGACGGCACGGGTGTCGGACGTGGCCGTGTCCATTGCCAAATGGACCTTACGCCCCCTCTCATCGAAACTGCGTTTCGACTGCCGGGAAATGATTGGCGGCGGCCCTGCGCGCCATGCTTGCGGGTCTGCCACTCTCCTTCGCCCAGAAACTTTATTCCGGTGCTGTCTATTACCCGGCAGGGCATTACGCAGTAATGTCCCGAGAGGGCACGAGCAGGTTGAGCGGGTCATAGGCACGGCGATACGGGATCTGCACAGCCAAGGTCTTCTGCCTGCGGCACAGGGTGCTGAAGTCGAGGACGGGCCAGTCCAGCCCCGCCAGCCGGAGCAGGCTGGCCACCATGCCAGCGGTCTGTCGCAAGGGAAGCTTGAAGAGCACCTTGACCGAAAGACAGAACTGGATGGCGGCATCGGAGAAGACCGGCGGGCGCCCGGGAAGACCTTCATGCGGCGCCAGCCAGGCCATCTCTCTATCCACCCAGATCAGCAGCGAGCCGCGTTTGCGCAGCACGGCATTGTAGGTCGACCAGTTCGTCGTACGGTAGCGGGCGCGTGCAGGCTTGCTCATGCGGCCCGTCTAACTGCATGGATTTACCATGTGAATCGTCCGAAGTCAGAGTTCTGCAACAACGCCATGCGGCAGACACAGGCGGGGTTTCGGCCATTTTGCGGCGGGAGGGGCTTTATTCCTCGGCGCTGACTGATTGGCTTCGACAGCGCGCGGCGGGGACGTTGGGAACCTTGCAACCGCGGCGGCGCGGCCCGGAAAAAGTGCCAGCCAGTCCGCTACAAGCGGAGTTGGCCACGGAACGTGTCAACGACTTTGAGGCGGTGAGTTGGCTCACGGATGGATGAGGTCATCGCAGACGTTGCTCGCGGCATTCCGGCGGTACGGCCAGATACGGTCGAGACCCGTCAGCCAATAGCAGCCCGTCGACGACGGCGCAGTTGCGCGGGGCAAGGCATTCGTCGCGAAATGCGCTGAATTTGCACCGTCGGGTGACACGCCACGCGCGGGCAAGAAAGATGCCGTCAGCGGCGTACATTCGCTGTCCAGTGCTGCCGTAACGCACACGGTAGATGGGAAAGATGAACCCCTCGTCCGTCTGGAGAAATGTTTGGAATCGGGCTGTGGAGCCGGACGGAATGGCGGCGAAATCGCAGCTTCCGCTTTTCAGGCTCGGATCGTTGCGCAAGAATTGCTGGGTATTGGTCACAGCGGAAAGCGAGTCTTCAAGGCCGCTGGCTTCGAAGCAGACTAGACGCTGAGCCTGAGCCGATGCACCTTCGGACGAGAGCACGGTAAGACAGGCCGCGCTGACGATTAGAACCGCGCGTCGTACACTACGTGCGACGGGTGGCCACGCGAACGTCCTGGAGCCTTTCGACGATAACACAGCTAAATTCCTTTTGATACTCTCGCGCAGCGTTAAAACCTCACCGATGATCCTCAATCGATGGGATCACCGGTACCGCACTGACCCACCTCCTAATGTTTTGACAGGGCCGGCGACTTCCAGACGACGCAATGTTGCGGGCTGCTTCGGCGTGTGCCTAATCTGTTCCATCCCGGATGATCATGTTTCTCCTCGGCGATCCGCCCTCTTTATGGCAAGATCGGTTCTGAGGTTCCACGGTGCCATTGATGAAGAGCTTGCCGACGGGGCTGCGCGCGCCTTTAGGCTTGTCGGTCGGGTCGAGCCTCGAGCGGAACAGCAGGACGAACGGCCACGTCCGGCTAGCGGCGCTCGGCAATATGCTGGGCGCACATCCCCTTGTACGAAACGCGTGCCTCGAACGCTCGGCGGGATACGGGCGATCGACCTCTCAGCGCGACGGCATGTCGAGAACGAAATAAAAAACATCGCACCCTCGAGAACTGTGACGCCCACCAGATTCATACGGCCGACGAACACAAGACATTGTTTCCCCGGTCGTTACGCCGGTCAATCATATTTTCCGAAATACAGCGAGCACGTCTTACCTTCTTCGTCCGGAAACTCACCGTAGAGCGTGTCCTTAGAGATAAGTTGCATTGGAATGCCGTTTCTAACCGATAGAATAAAGCGATTACCGCCAGCAGCCTGGGTTAGATCATAGTTAAAGCTGCCTTCAGCACGACTACCATTTGTTTCTTGGTTATGATAATAACCAAATTGTAAACCAATCGGGCTTGGCGAGTGAAGCCAAAGAGCACGCGGCACCACCGTTCCCTCGCAGTTCTTCTGGCCCGACCATTTCCCGACAAGCTGCTCCAACTTGAGATCGCCTTCAAAGGCCGGAAGAGAGATCGTTGCCCCACCGCCAGTGCCGCCGCTTTGTGCCGCCCCCCCATCGGCGCTTGCCGTGCCTTGCCGAGTCAAGGTGCACCCACTTGCCGATGGTCGGCCCATCAGACCCTCGACGGTCGAGGTCTTCGCGATGTTGACGGCGGCTGCGGAAAATACCTGGCCGGTTTCCGTGTGCAGCAAGCGGGCATTGACACGCAGGTCGTCGCCGAGGGTCGTCAGCGATCCGACAAGCAGCGTATCGACGCCGTGGATGCGGCCCAGCTCCTGCGTGGTGTTGGCATCCACCGCCCCCGACATGGAGAGCTCCAACTCGGCGAAAATACGACCGAGTTGGGAGCGCTCGATAATCTTAAGGTTGGCGTCCGGCACATCGAAAAGGCTCAGGACGAGCTCATCGACCAGAAAGTTGCTCAGCTCGCTGCACGTGTCGTCGACATGCGGAAAAGCAGCGATGGCGATCGTCGTAGTCTCCTCGGAGCCCGAGCGCGCGACGATCTGTCGGGCCAGATCATCAACCCCGTCTTCGACCCCGCTCTGGGCCGCCGCGCTGAGCGGGGTGGTCAAAGCCGCCATAAGCGCGGCAGAAAAAAATAACTTAAACTTCATTTATCGTCTCCCAATCGGTTCATAGGGCACCGAGATTCGCACCGGCGAACTCCTGCCTACACGGAGAACTCTTGCTTACGCGGGGTTGTCATGCAAGTGTTACAAAAGGCTGCGATCCATCGCAAGCACCGGCGGTTATGTAGGAGATTGATTTCATGACGTTTTTTTCTGGAATACTGAAGCATGTGCCGGCGATTGCAGTTGCTGCGGCCCTGTCGGTGTCGCTGGGCGACACCGCAATCGCGCAGGAAGCGACCGCCGACGATGGCGACAGCGCGACGCCGCAGGCCGAGCAGATGACGGACGCCGAGCAGCGCGCCCTACAGCCGCTCGACGGGGAATACGGCTCGGAGGTCGAGAAGCGATGGCGGGCAATCCTCGACGAACAGGGGCTGCAGGAGGGCGAGAACGCGCGCAATGTGTTCATCGCTTCTGGGTTGGCGACCGTGGCGATTCAGAAGGGGGCTCCGGGGTGGATCGAGTCTCGTCGCGTGGCCCATGATGTCGCCTTCGCACGCGCCAAGGCGACCCTTGTCGCGGCCATGGGTCAAAAGATCCAGCGTACCGGCAGTGCTCGGTTCACGTCGAACGCCAGCTTCGGCCAGGGACAAATGCAGCAGATCGAGGACATCGATCAGACCAAGCGCATTCTGGACAAGGCCGCAGATTTGACCGAGGCGAGCCTGGATGCAGCTCTCCGCGAAATTGATCCCGACTATGATCAAGCGCGTTACGAGGAGATGGCTGCGCCCGAGAAGCAGGTAGCGCTAGAGAATGTCTTCGAGCAGACTTCGTATCGCGCGGCCGCTCGGGTCATCGCGGGGGCGACCACCTATCGTGTGATCGAAGGGCCGGCCGCTGACGGGCAGAACCACCAGTTCCTAGTGGCGATGGTCTGGTCGCCGCGCCTGTCCGCGCTCGCTGCGGCTATCCAGGACGGGCGAACAGAGATGCCGGTCGAAGGTGTCCGCAGCTCGGTTCAGGATATGCGCCCTAAGTCGGTCGGAGACGCGGTGGCGGCCCTCGGCACGCGGGTCTTCATCAATGAGAACGGTGATAGGGCGCTGATCTCCTTCGCGCAGACGGAGCCTGCGCAGGTCAGCGCAAACGATCGCGATATGGCGCGCCGTGCCGCACTATCGGCGGCCGAGGACCTAGCACTTGGCCAAATTGCAAGCTTCGTGGGCGAGAACGTGGCTTTGGAGAGCGAGACCCAGTCCCGGCAAGTCACGCAGGTCTATGCCGATCTCGTCCAGCGAGGCGTCGACATCGATACTGAACAGGTTCAGACGATACGATCAGCGAGTGGCCTCGTTGAGATTACCGGCGCGCAACCTGTGTGGCGCCAAGTCGTCCAGCATCCCGAAACCGAGCAAGACATCGCGATCGTCGCTGTGGCTTGGTCCCCCAGCAGCCAAGCGATGGGTGATCGAATGGGCGGGGCGATCGACGAGGCGCTTTCGGCCGGAACGGAGGCGGGAAGCAGCGAAGAAGACGCTTCCGACGGGGGCGCCGAGGAAGATCTGACGTTCGAAAGCGAGCCGGTCGACCCGGATGCATTTTGAGTGCGCGCCTCAACTGCGAAGCGTGAGCAGTTCGGCCATTGGGTGCACACGCGACGACCGTCTTTTTTCGGCAGCCTACCGATTAGCACGGTTATGTGTGCGTGCGCTAGTCTCGGTGCTTCTTCTGGCTGCGGCTCCAGCGCACGCCGACGATCCGGAGATCTCGGGCGCAACGTGCAATGCAACGGAGACAGTGGAACTCCAGCGCACTGTCCGTTTCTCTGAGCCATCGGAGCGTGTGTATGCTCGGCGATCGGCAATCCGACTCGCCGTGGTCGACGCCCTTCAGCAGGCTGCCGGCGCTGATATTTCACGAAGCTCGCAGACCACCACGACAAGCTCGAGGACGGCGATAGAACGGGAGACTCGTGAGCATCTCGTTGTGCGTAGCGGAGGGCGCGTGACGGGCTGGGAAGTTACGAACGAACAAATAATCACCGACACGGATGACGATGGGCGCTTACTCCGTGTCACGCTCCGCGTTGATGTCTGCCCCTCGCCTGACGCAGTTGCTCGACTCGTTGTTTCAATTGCTGACCCCGTGCCATTGGCCAGTGGCATATCGCAAGAGATTCGCGCGCGCCTAGCAGAATTCTATTCCTATTATGACAATCTGACCGTGGTGCGCAAGAGACCGCAAGATACTTTTCATGATGTACGTATCGAATTCGACCACACGGTAGCTATCGAAGACCGGGACAATTCCGACAAGGCTGACACGCTGAAAAAGTTCGGTGGCTCGGATCTACTCGATGATCGGGCGCTGCGCTTTCAACTTGTCACCGTGACCACCACAGCAAAGGCGGTGCGCTTCGTCGACGAGGTGACTAGCTCGCAGACGGTTGAGCGTCGGCGACGTATCCCGTTTGACGCGCCGACTGAAGAGGCAGTGCAAGACCTGATCTTGGAGGCGAGTATGATGGCAGGGCGCGCGGTCGGCGAGAAGCTCGGAGCCGGAGATCTCGACTATTTTGACCGCTGATAGGTCCAAGCCTGTATTCGTGAAGGCCTAGGGAGGATCCATGCGGGTTTAGGGATGGCTAAATCTCCCCAGCAGCGGCACGTCTTCATTGTCACCTGCACGACATATCCCAGACGGCGCCTTCTACATGCATTCAGTTGGTATTTCTTATGACGGAAGTGAGCGGTAGTGAACCGGTCGAACCGCAAACCTCGCTCGACGTTGCCCGCTGGCGGAAGGCCGAGCGAACGCGCTGATCGACACGCGTCTCGTTGTGTCGGCCGAGGAACGGTCCAACACGGCGGAGCGCGTGACGGCCATGCTCGACGTTCTGATCGGCGAGGTCGAGACGCCGGTGGTGAGCACCTACTGGCCGTTTCGGGGCGAGCTCGACCTGCGGCCATGGATGACGCGGCTGACGGACGCTGGCGCGCGCGTGGTTCTGCCCGTCGTGGTGGAGAAGGCGCACCCGCTGATCTTCCGCGAATGGGCGCCCGGCTGGCGAATGGAGCGCGGCGTCTGGAACATCCCCGTTCCTGCGGAGGGGGGGGGTGCTGGTACCGAACGTCGTGATCTCGCCCGTGGTCGGTGTCGACACGGCAGGCTTCCGACTGGGACATGGCGGCGGTTTCTACGACAGCACGTTGGCGGCGATGGATGGCCCCCGCTTGGTCATCGGCATCGGGCATCCGTCGGCGTGCATCCGTCGGCGCGCATCGCGACGATCTATCCCCAGCCGCACGACGTGCCGATGGACGTGGTCGGTGTTGGGCGAGGAGACCTGGCGGCGGCCTCAATGAGCGACATCCGCATCAAGCGCGCCTATCGCACCGCGCGCGTGTCGGACGGCGCGCGCATCCTGGTGGACCGCATCTGGCCGCGCGGCATGGCGAAAGACCGCCTGCGTCTGACCGAGTGGATGAAGGACGTGGCGCCCAGCGATTACCTGCGGCGCTGGTTCGGTCATGATCCGCAGAAGTGGGAGGCGTTCAGGGAAACGTATTTCTACGAACTGGCCAACAAGAAGGATGCCGTGTCACGGCTTGTCGATCTTGCCGCGGAGGGGCGTCTGACGCTGGTCTACGGCGCGAAGGACGAGACGCATAACAATGCCGCTGCGCTGAAGGAGCATCTCGAGCATAGGAAGACCACCGAGTGAGTCGCGCGGACGCACATTCAGGTGTCGAAACGCGGGCTGGGTGCGCAGAGACCTTGACGGCTGTCCCCTCCTTCGGGCTGTGATCGTCAGCCAAGCCGTGAGAACATATTCTGACAGGTACTTCAATTTACGATGAAGCGGGGCAAACCCGCGCCTGCTCCCGCATCACGGCGTATTCGCTCAGCATCTCGATGATCGCCGAGCCGGGCGGGAGGAACCGCGCTAACTCGTCGGCCGCCTGCACCTGAAACTCCCGGCTGTATTCCACGACCGGCAGACATGCCGCCAAGCCGCCTGCTTCAAAACCCGCCGTCGCGCAGCCGGTCAACCAGCTCGCCCCGATCACGAGGACGGCGAGCCGCCGCCTCCAGCATCCGTCGTTGAACATCATTGGTCTTCTCCGTGTTTTTGAGTCGCTCAGCGATCCGCCCCGTCCGCTCGCCTGAGCGGCGGATCGACAGCAGAAACAGCAGGATGGCGAGTGCGACAGCGCCGTACCGTAGGGCCGCGCGCCCAAATGGACTGGCTGATATGCCGCCCAGCAAGACGGCAATCATCGCTGCCCTCTGCGCCAATCATCGAGCCGCGCATAGATCGTGACTGCGACGCCCGCGAGTGCGACTGCGATGAACACCCAGCGGAGAGTGTCGAGGTATGGCACCAGCGGCAGCACGGCTGACTGGGTCTCGGCAAGCACATTCTGCGCGACCTCGACGCCCGCTACGCCCAGCGTTGCCACCCCAGCCGCCCCACCACCTTTCATGGTGCGGCTTTGCGCAAGCACCTCGCGAACTGGCGGCGTGTCCTCGGCAAAGGCTGTGGCCCGCATCGGGAAGCGTTCTCCCCACTGGCGGGCCGGGCCAAGATCGACGTGGATGAAGCCGGACCGCGGATAGAACCCGAACCCGAGGAATCCAACGGCCCGCGCCGCCGCCTCGAAGGCCACCGGATCGTGGTTCGACATGGCGATGTCGAAAGCTGCGCCATCCATGTGCTTGGAACGCGTCGCGCCGCCAACGGCGCGGTTGTGCTCTGGGCTGCGGTAGCCTGAGCGGACGATCAGAGGTTTGCCGAGCCGGTCGCGGAGCGCCTGAAGCTTGCCCAGTGCAGGATCGTTGATCAGCAGTTTACCGGTGCCGCGGCAAGCGATCTCGGCAGGCGAAAAGTTGGGCCAACGCCAGCTGCCCTCGGGCACATCGCGCCAGTGGTCGTAAAAGGTCGTTGTCATGATTGTCCTCCAGAAACGAAAGAACCCGCCACAAAGGCGGGTTCGGGTTGGGCATTCAGGGTGTCTGGTGCGACTACGGGCCGCCGCCGAATATCTTCAGCTTGATCGCGATTCCGGCCAGCAGAGCCAGCATCACACCGGTGGTGATCATGCGGACTGCCGTCTGCATCGCGGTGCGGCGCACCAGCCGGATACAGTCGACCAAAGATCGCAGATCCCGGATATCCAGCGCGGCCTCGTCGCCATCGAGGCCAACATCCGCCAACGCCCGTTTCGCGCCCTTCTCGGCCGCACGCGCCAGGATCGCCTCGAACTCGGCATCCGGCATGCGCACGAAACCCTCGTATCGGGGTGGTGTCATCGATTCCTCCGCCCGCCGCTCAGCCGACCTTGCAGCCCCAGAACGACGTGTGATCGGCGGCGAAGTAGCCATCCGCGACCCGGAAATACCCTTGCAGTTCCACGGTATCGCCCGCCGTCAGCGGTACCATGGTCTGCAGCCAGATGGCCGTGGCAAGCGAGACATGGGTAGCCGAGCTCTCGCCAAAGGAGCCCCGGATTTCAGTGGCGCCGTTCAGCATGAGCCGCCCACGCATGCGGGCCGTGGCGCTGGCGTTGATCTTGTAGAGCAGCGTTGCGCCGAACAGGTACGTCCCGTCGACGGGTGCGGTGAACAAGTCAGGGCGATTCAGAGAAAGCGGGTTTTCTGCCGACCCGCGATTAAGCGAACGGCCTTGCTTCGAGTATCCTGCACGATTTCGGTGGCCATTGTCGGCGACGCGTGGATCTGCTTGAGCAGTGTTCTCACGGCGCTCGTCAGAGTGAAGATGTTTCTCGGTGCGTGCCCGAGGCGATTGGTGTAGCCGTCTTCGCCAAGACAGACATCCTTGTCACGGTGCATGGCCTCTATGCTCCAGTGGCGACGGTTGAAGCGCAGGATGGCTTCGGGGGCCGGAGCGTTAAGGCTGGTAATCAGGAAGGTGGTTTCTTTCTCGACCTTGATGACGCGACCCGCCCTGACATGGTCACGCCTGCGAGTGAGGCAGGCAATCGCACGCACCGTGGGCCAGGCCGCGCGCATCTGCTCGGACAGAGCTTCAACCGGCAACAGGGCGATGCTGCGTTGATCGATGCGGCCATGACCGAGATCGGCGGGCTCATGAGCTTCACTGGGGGGAAAAGACCGGCTCGCGGAAGGCTGTTTGAATTTCTTCAAGCAGGTCCTTCTGGTTCCTCTTGACCGGAAGAACATCATCCCCGCCTTTCGCCACGATTTTGGAAGTGATTGTTTTCTGGCAGAAAATAGCGTCACCAGTCATGACCTTTCCGGTCAGATCAATTTTGTCCAGAAGGCGTAATGCATCGGGGATTTCCATGCCCTTTCCGCGCGATGAGACATGCCCCACCGATTGTTCAAGAGCCGAGCAAAATGCGGAAAGCACATGTTCGGCCCTCCCGGCGGCATCCTTGCTACCGCGAAGCGTCTTGCCGTCGATAGCAATCTGTCGCGGGCCCAGGGCGTCCCCTTCGTCATCTGACTTGGCGATGGTGATTTGACTGAACGCGCGCTCCATCGCGTCAGGGTCCAGTATGCGCAGAGTTTCGGTCAAAGTTGCATGGCAGGGCGACGCCCGGTCGCGGCGAAAGCCGAGACGGTTCAACTCCCTGCGCGGCAAGCTGCGACCCAGCCGATGCGCCGCCAACATGCCCCTGCGCCCACTGAGCATCGACAACAACATAAGCCCAACAATCGCTTCGAGCCGATGCTGACGCCCCTTCTTCCCCCGCGGATCAGGGATTTGCCGCAATACTGAACGAACCGAAACCATGCCTGCCACCTCCATCGTGAGCCGTCGGAGCATAGATTCAGTCAATCAACTGAATTGCAAATGGTTTTCAGGCTCTATCAAATGGCCCTGTGAACAAGTTAGTCCCCGCATCAAAAGCACCCTGATCATTGTAATCAGTATTGTTCAGGCCGATCTTGGTCCAGGTGCCGACGCCGACATAGTTGTCGTAATCGGTGTACGCCTTGAAGCGCGGCAGCTGCGGCTGATTGACGATGCCGTTGGCGTTGTCGACAATCAAGCCGTCGAAGAAGGTGCTGCCATCGGTCGAAACCGCGAGGCGGAACTGGTCCGACCCGAAGTGACCGACAAGCGCCTTTGTCACGAAGTTGGTCTGCAGGGTCAGGCCGAGGTCGCCGCCTGCGGCCTCCTTGTTCATCGTGTAGAACAGATCGCCCGTGCCGCCCTCAGCCACGGTCTTGGCAGTCCAGAGTGCCGCGTTAAGCTTGGCCGAAAACGGGTTGGCGGCATCGGCGGTCGTGCCCAGGCCCAACAGCGCGAGGTTCTGCAACTCGTTGGGCGTTGTGCCGATCCAGCTAGAACCTTCGTAGACCAGCAGCAGCCCCTCGTCCTCAACCCATGCACGCCAGCCCGCCCGGGGCGGCAGGCGTAGCCAGGCACCATCGGTGAACAGAGCCACGTTCAGGTCCCAGCCCGCCCAGTCGCCCGTGCCGCCGCTGGCCACGATATAGCGGTCGCCGTCGGCGGGATTGCCGGGTGGCGCGGTCAGGTCGTGGTCGAGAACGGAGAGCTGTACGATCCCGTCGAGTAGTCGCAGCGCCTCGTTGTGGGTGACATGCTTCTGGGCCTGCGCCGCCAGGATGTATGGAAGCAGCAGGTTGGTCGTGGCGTCGGACATGGTGGTCCTTTCAGAATGTCAGTGTGACTATCTTGGCCGCACCCCGCCCGATCAGGGCGGAGAGCTGGTAGATGCGGATGTCGAGCGTGTCACCGGGGCCAAGCGGTGCGCCCCAATCGGCGGTCTGCTGGGCTGCGGTGTAGATTGCGCTGGCTGTGGAGGTGGTCAGCGTGCGTTTCACCGCAACGCCATCGAGGATCTCGACCTCGTAGGCCTCAGTCTCCTCGTTGAGCGGCACCTCGACCGCGCCCCAGCTGTCAGCTGCGAGCGCGCGGGACCGACGTGTCCAGCGGATCGTCAGATCGCCAGGCGTGCGCGGCGTGCGCCATGGCTGCTCTACATGGGCGACCGAGAACGGCCGCAGCCCGACGTCCGCGGGCGTGAAGGCCTGTGCCACATAGGTCTCGTCGCTGACCGGGCGGCTGGCTGGGCCGATGCGCCAGTTCCACGGCAGGCCGAGATCGGCCTGGGCGATCGGCAATGACGCCAGCGCAGCGTCCAGCACCACGACCCGCGCGCCCGCTGGTGCCGGGTTGGCCATGGCAGCTTCCGTGCCGCGCTGGCCGCGCAACAGGCGCGTCAGGCTATAGCGGCCGGGCGCGATCAGTTCTGCCACGCCTGCCTGCACGATCTCCCAAGTGCCGGGCGCGCTCTCGATGGCTAGCGCGTTCGCACGCTCACCCCCGCCGAACAGCGTCAGGTCCGTGACACTTTCCAGCGTGCCGCTGGCCAGATCGACGACCAACGCATTGCCGAAATCGAACCGTGATGTGGGACCAGAATAGAAATCCGAGACCAACGCGCCGATCCGGGCACGGCCGCCAAAGGTGGTCAGAAACTCGAACCCATCCGTCGACGGGCTGCGAAACACCGCCATCTCCCCCGGCCAGGGAACGGCATGAGCCACGGCGAACGGGCGATGAGCAGGCTGATCCTCGGTCAATTGCGGCAGGTCCAGCAGAACGGCCTCGGGTGCGCCGAACACGACTGCTTTCGACAGGGACGACGGTCGGGGCGATCCGGGTGGCAGATCGTGGGCCTCGCGGTCCTGACGGACAGCTTCGATCCCACGTGCCTCCGCATCTGCGATGGAGACAAGCCGCAGCGGGACCTGTCGCCCGTCATGGGCCAGCGTGACCACATCAGCCGGATCGAGCGCCAGTCGCGAGGGTGGCAAGCGAAACGCCGCTGTCTCCCGCCCGGTCCAGGCTTCCATCAACGCGCGGCGACAGCGGCGCTCGGCTTCCTCGGGCGGGACCGCCATGGGAAAACTCTCCGAGGCGATCCGGGTGGTGTCCACGGTAATGCGTCGCGCCTCAACAAGGGCGGCGTCGTAATCCTCGTCAGCACGCGCTACCTGCCATTTGAGCGACTGCGGCAGTTCCGTCTCCTGCGCGCGGGTCAGTTCCAGCACGTCGCCCTCGCGAGCCGCCACCAGATCGTCGTGCGTCACGCTGGCCACGGCCGCCCGCCCGCGCATGACGAAACGGATCATGCCCTCGGACTCGACAGCGTCGAAGCCAAAGTGCCGCGACAGCGTGGTGATGGAGGCACGCGGGCTTTCCAGCGCACCAATGGCATAGCCTTCGACGGCACCCCAGAGACCGGTGACGTCGATCCGGGCCTCGGGCATTCCCGCACGCACGCAGAGATGCCGGACCAGCGCGGCCAGGGATACGGCCCCAAGCCGCCCGGTCAGCCAGTGTCCCAGCCGCCAATTCGCGCCGTCGGTCCAAACGTCGGTCAGCGCCGGGAAAAACGGATATGGCCGCGCGTCCCAGGTCCAGGCGGCGCATTCCGGGACGTGGACCATCCGGCCGCCATAGACGGACGACACCGGGTTATTCGCGGCCTCACCCCACCAGAGATATGTCGCCTCGAGATAGGCCCGCTGGATGGCATCGTCGCGCCAGCCCCGCGAGAAATGCGGCGTGAAGCTTTCGGACGACTTCGGGTCGAAGAAGACGTTTGGCTGGTTGGTGCCGCGGTCAATTGCCGGGCAGCCAAGTTCGGTGAACCAGACCGGCTTCGACTGCGGCACCCATGCCGTCGGCGTCGCGCTTTCCACCCCACCGGGGCGGTTGTAATGCGGGTTCGCCCACCAAGCATGCAGATCCTTGTAACGGAAGACCCATGGCTTGCTGGCGGCGCCGTCGGTGATGGACGTGCGTGTCTGCGACGACCGGTCGGCGGCGCTGGCGTAGAACCAGTCGAAGCCTTCGCCGCCTGCGATGTTCCCCTGCAAATAGGCGCGGTCGTAGATCGCAGGCCAGCCCTCGGCCGCATCCGCATGCTCGAACCCGTCGCGCCAGTCAGACAGCGGCATGTAATTGTCGATGCCGATGAAATCGATCTCCGGATCGGCCCAGAGCGGATCGAGGTGGAAGAACACATCGCCGCTGCCGTCGCCCGGCTGGTGCCCGAAATACTCCGACCAGTCGGCCGCATAGCCGAGGCTCACACCCGACCCGAGGATCGATCGGACATCGGCGAGAAGATCCCGATACGCCTGCACAGCCGGATATGTGGACGCGCCCGAGCGGATCGTGGTCAGCCCAGGCATCTCTGTGCCGATCAGGAAGGCATCGACCCCGCCTGCCGCCGCGCAGAGATGGGCGTAATGCAGCACCATCCGGCGCAGGCCCCAGTCATCGGCCGCGCCGGTCCAGCTGACGCTCTCACCAGAGACGCTGAAACTGCCCGTCGTCGCCGCGCCGAACAGCGCCGCGACCTGCGTGGCAGCCGTGGCAGCCTTGTCCACGGTTCCGGCGAAACCTGCGGCCGGGGAACAGGTAATCCGGCCCCGCCATGGAAAGGCTGGCTGTCCCGTCTCGGCGGCGTTGTCCGAATACGGGTTCGGCAGGCTGTTGCCGGGCGGCACATCCATCAGGATGAACGGATAAAAGGTGACGCGCAGACCGCGCGCCTTCATCTCCTGGATCGCCTGCACAACCGCGAAATCGGCGGGCGTGCCGCCATAAACAGGGCGATCCTGATCGTCGCGGCTGACCAGAAAGGCATTGGCGCGGCTGACACCATTCACAGACCAAGCCGACGGCGTGGTGGTCTTGGCGGAGACCTCGACGCCGGGCCGCACCTTGCAATTGCCCGCCCGCAGATCGTCGCCGAACCAGGCAACGACGAGGCTGACGCTTTCGACCTTCGGCGCCATCGCCTGCAGTCGGTCGAGCGCTACCACCATGTCGGCAGTGTCGGTCAGCGCGTTGAGGTTTTCGGGCGTCTGAGACCCGCCGCTGCCTTTCCGGATGCCCTGCGTGGCATAGGCGAACTCACCTGAGGCCGGGATCATGGTCACCGCCTGCGTGAGGCCCTCAGCCGTATCGGGATCGGCAAGCGGGCGGAACACCTCGAAACTCATCTGCGGGATGCGATTGCCGTAATTCCCGAGCGGCAGGTCCTCGAAAATGACATAGGCGGTGCCGCGATAGGCTGGCGTGTTGACCGCGCCTATCTTGGCTATAATGAACGGATCAGCCGTCTGGCTCTCATCGCCCGGATACCAGCGCCAGTTGACCCCGGCGGTATCGAGCATCTTGCCGTCAGCCCACATGCGGCCAATCCCGGTGATCGGCCCCTCGCACAAGGCCACGGCGAAGCTTGCGTAGTACAGATACTCGGTGGTCTTGACCTTGCCGCCCCCGCCACCTCCCTTGCCACCGCCCTGCGTGGTGGTCTTCGTCTCCTCGCGGAAATCGGTCGCCCAGACGATATTGCCACCGATCCGCATGCGGCCGTAGAGGCGTGGGATCACCGCACCTTCCGTGGCCGAGGTGATGCGCAGACTGTCCAGCCGCGCGCCTTCGATCCGCTGCGTCGGTGCGAGCGACGAGATGATCCAGCTGTCGACGACCGATCCGATGGTGGACCCGATAAAACCACCAATCGTAGCCGCGCTGACGCCAAGGATCGCGCCGCCAATGCTGCCGCCAATGGCGGCACCTGCGGCACCGAGAACGAGTGTGGCCATGTGGGAATCTCAGCATTGTGGGAACAGGAAGGCGAAGGCAATACGTCGTCGCCAGGACGGGGTGAGCGGTTCCTCGATCACGCCGAGGCGCTCATAGGCGTGGAGGAAGCTGTCGGGTCCGGTAAGGATCCCGACATGCTTCGCGATGGCGCGCGGGGTCATGCGGAACAGGACCAACGCACCGGGACCCGCTTCCGATGGTGCGATCTCCGGCATCATCCGGCGTGCACCATCCGCAAGAACCTCGCGCGGGCCGGTTTCGCCCCAATCCCGGTTGTAAGGAGGGATCGGGAACGGTTCGGGGCCGACGACTTCGCGCCAGACCCCGCGCGCCAGCCCAAGGCAATCGCAGCCGACGCCCCGGAGACTGGCTTGGTCGTGATACGGCGTGCCGAGCCAGGAGCGGGCGATGGCAATGACGCGGACGGGATCGGCTGACGCTAGAGCTTGCATCACAGCACCGCCCCCTCATGCCCACCATCCTTGGTGGCATAGCGGAGAACCGCATCCTGGCCGGGGATGTGCGGGAAGCCACGAAAGTTGGCGGTATTGGCGAACTTCGCGCCGCAGGTCTCCAGGCGCTTGTCGCAGCCTGCGCGGATCGCGAAAGCATCACCGCCCGCGATAGAGCGGACGGGCGCTTCGAGCAGTGTCAGCACCGCGATGCCGTCGGTCACGTCATGCGCGATGATCTCGGCAAGCCTCCCCATGTTGGCCCCGGCGGTCCATTCGACCGTGCCGAAGGTGAACCAGCCGGAGGAGAAGCCGCCGAGCCCTGAGGAAGTGAAG
>Ga0307957_1000492_pt1 | contig 22871 bp, 19 predicted proteins | sample OrgLakmetagen490_FD_201830 | JGI IMG/M metagenome (GOLD analysis project Ga0307957, IMG submission 201830) | Saline water microbial communities from Organic Lake, Antarctica - #490 | ecosystem: Environmental > Aquatic > Non-marine Saline and Alkaline > Saline | place: Antarctica: Organic Lake... | reverse complement strand
TACCGGGAACAAGATTGTGGTTCAGGCACTGGTCAAACCCAAGGACATCGTGCTGGTTGATCGCGACTGCCATAAATCCCACCACTACGGCATGGTTCTATCGGGCGCGCACGTCGCCTACCTCGACTCCTACCCGCTTAACGATTACTCCATGTATGGTGCCGTGCCCTTGCGGGAAATGAAAAAGGCGCTGCTTAATCTCAAACGCAACGGACAGCTCAACAAGGTCAAGATGCTGCTGCTGACCAACTGTACTTTTGATGGCATAGTCTACAACGTACGCCGGGTGATGGAGGAGTGTCTGGCCATCAAGCCTGACCTTGTGTTCCTCTGGGACGAGGCATGGTTTGCCTTTGCCACCTTTAACCCGACCTATCGCCCACGTACCGCGATGCATGCTGCCCGCACACTGCGGGACCGCTACCGCAGCGAGGAGTATCAGGTGGAGTACGATGCCTGGAAAGCTGAGTTCGACAAGCTGGACCCAGACGACGACGCCACTTGGTTGGACAACCGCCTGATGCCGGCTCCCGACACCGTGCGTGTCCGGGTTTACGCGACCCACTCGACCCACAAGACTCTGACATCACTGCGGCAAGGGTCGATGATCCATGTCTATGACCAGGATTACCGCCAGAAAGTGGAGTCCTCTTTCCACGAAGCTTACATGACCCATACCTCGACTTCGCCTAACTACCAGATTGTCGCTTCGCTGGATGTGGGTCGCATGCAGGCGGAAATGGAAGGCTTCGAACTGGTTCACGCCCAGGTGGAAGCGGCACTGACCCTGCGCGAACAGCTTTATACCAGCCCGTTGTTGAAGAAATACTTTCAGGTGTTGGTAAACAAAGACATGATCCCGCTGGAGTATCGCCAATCCGGTATCGATACGTTTTACGATCCTACTAGTGGCTGGAACAAGATGGAAGAGGCCTGGGCCCATGACGAATTCGTGGTGGATCCCTGCAGAATTACCATGGCCGTCGGCAAAACCGGCATTGATGGTGACACCTTCAAGACCGAATACCTGATGAACCAGTTCGGGATCCAGATCAACAAGACGTCCCGCAACACTGTGCTGTTCATGACCAACATCGGAACCACCCGTGGCTCTGTCGCCTACCTGCTGGACGTGCTGATCAAGCTGGCCAAAGGCTTTGACCGGCGCTGGGAGGAAAGCAGCCGGCCCGAACGCAAGATCATTGAGCACAAGGTTAAATCCCTGACCGAGGATTTACCGCCGCTGCCGGACTTCAGCCGCTTCCACGATGCTTTCCGGCCCAACGTGGACAGCCCCGAAGGAGACATTCGTCGGGCCTACTTCCTCAGTTACGACGAAGAAAATACCGAGTATCTGCGCTTTGACAACGGCGAACTGCAGAAACAGATGGTCAAGGGGCGGGATGTGGTTTCAGCCTGCTTCGTAATCCCCTACCCACCGGGATTCCCTGTACTGGTGCCGGGACAGGTCATCAGTGAAGAGATCCTGCATTTCCTGCAGGCGCTGGACGTCACGGAAATTCATGGTTATCGGCCGGAGTTGGGACTCATCGTTTATACCGTCGAGGCCCTGGAAAGGACGACAGACGGAGCTGATTGATCATCCCCTAACCATCCGCTGACAGGGGGCTGTGGGCGTCGCCTCCGTAAACGTGAGGCGACGCCCACAAAAAAAAGGCAGACACCCTGTCGGGGTCTGCCTTTTTTTATCGTTGCTGCGGCGACATCTAACCGGTCAGCCTAGGCCGCCCATGCACAGGTATTTGATTTCAACATAGTCGTCGATGCCGTACTTGGAGCCCTCGCGTCCAATGCCGGACTCCTTGACGCCGCCAAAGGGAGCCACTTCAGTGGAAATTATCCCTTCGTTGATACCCACCATGCCGTACTCCAGCGCTTCGGCGACCCTCCAGATACGGCCGATGTCCCGGGCGTAAAAGTAGGCGGCCAAACCGAAGGGGGTGTCGTTGGCGGTTTGCACGGCTTCAGCTTCATTGGAGAAGCGGAATACTGTCGCCACCGGGCCGAAGATCTCTGCATTGGCAATGCTCATGGCGGTCGTAACCTGGGTGAGTATCACCGGGGCGTAGAAGTTTTCTCCAAGTCCCTCGGCGTTGTCGGCCTGATGCAGGATGGCACCCTGTTCGACGGCCTCGGCCACCAGTCCTTTTACTTTGGCCACTGCTTTGGCGTTGATCAGGGGGCCGATGGTGACTCCTTCGGTCAAGCCGTCACCGACCTTCAACTGGGCTACGGCGCTGGCGAGCTTTTCGACAAAGGTGTCGTAGACGGAATCTTGCACCAGAATGCGGTTGGTGCAGACGCAGGTTTGACCGGCGTTGCGGAACTTGGATGCCATCAAACCGGCTACTGCCGCGTCCAGATCGGCGTCGTCGAAGACGATAAAGGGGGCGTTACCCCCAAGCTCCAGAGAAATCTTCTTGACCGTATCGGCGCATTGGCGCATCAACAGTTTGCCCACCGGGGTTGAGCCGGTAAAAGAAAGTTTACGTACCCGGCTGTCGTTACAGAGGGTTTGACCGACGGTGGCGGCATCTTGGCTGGTGACCACGTTAAAGGTGCCAGCGGGCAAGCCGGCACGGGATGCCAGCTCGGCCAGAGCCAGAGCGGAAAGGGGAGTGTCTTCCCCGGGTTTGACGACCACTGTACATCCCGCCGCCAGCGCCGGGGCGACTTTACGGGTGATCATGGCGATGGGGAAGTTCCATGGGGTAATCGCTGCGACTACGCCAATGGGCTGCTTAAGAACAATAATGCGCTTGTCGGGGCCGTGGGATGGGATAACGTCGCCGTAAACCCGTTTGGCCTCCTCGGCGAACCACTCGATAAAAGACGCGCCGTAGGCCACTTCGCCACGGGCTTCAGCCAGAGGCTTGCCCTGTTCGCTGGTCATCAGTTGTGCCAGGTCTTCCTGGTGGGCGAGGATCAGTTCGAACCATTTGCGCAGCGCTGTGGCACGCGCTTTGGCGGTTAGGGCGCTCCATGCGGGCTGCGCCGCTGCGGCGGCATCGATGGCGCGGGTGGTTTCCACCGCGCCCATGTCGGGCACATCGCCTACTCGGTCGCCAGTGCTGGGATTGGTGACGGTGTAGCTTCGGCCGTTGGCCGCCGCGCACCACTCGTCGTTAATAAATGCCTGCTGTCGAAGCAGTGCTGCGTCTTTAAGCGTTAGTGTCATGGTTAGTGCTCTCGTTTGTGGTTGACCGATGGTGCCGACTCTATTGAACCACTACAGTTCCTTTTTCGACGAGTTCAAGCAGGAATCTGCCAGTCTGGTGCCGGATCAAGGATACTACTTTGTGCAGACCTGTACGCCCTTAAAATTGGGTGAGAGTGCCCTGCTACAACGGGACAGTAAGACACATCGTAACGAACGGTTACTTTTATCCTAACTTTCTGGCCGTCCACAAAACCCGCCTGCGCTTCTTCTTTTGCTCGAGCGGGCCTGAAAATCATTCTGTTCATGTTCTATGGGCTAATTTCAAAAAGAGTTTTTAATTCAAAGGATTACATAAGCATACTAATGTTATGACTAGGGGTTTAGGTTGAGTTTTCATCGGTTTGTTCGTAATTTCCTGTTAAAGCCAGGTACAAAAGTTAAATAACCTGTTTAATCATGCTTTTTAGTGATTTTCACTCGCAAATCTAAGGTAAAATTCTTGTGCTTAGTTTAAGTCCATGTAAGTTTCGTAACTTATGACGTAACAAAAAAAACCAGAGAAACAAACTATGATGCGTAAATTAGCAACGACACTCGTATTTTCCTGCATTGCGTTCACCTCTGTGAATGCTACAGCCGATCAGCTTGACACCGTGATTCAGCGAGGCACATTGAACTGTGGTGTGGTTCTCGATTTCCCCCCCATGGGCTATTTTGACGGAAGCAATCAGCCCGCAGGTTTCGATGTAGATTATTGTAACGATCTGGCGACTGCACTCGGCGTGGAGTCAAATGTCCTCAATCTTACCTGGGGTGATCGGATCCCATCCCTGATTTCCGGAAAAACCGACGTTGTTATCGGCTCTACTTCCGATACTCTGGAACGTGCAAAATCCGTTGGATTTACCTATCCGTACTTCGTTTTCAAACTCCAGGTCATTGCCCCGAAAGACAAGAATATCCAATCGTTTGACGATCTTAAAGGCATGAAGGTCGGTGCTCCACTGGGTACTACCATGGAAATTGAATACCTTGCCTATGCCGAGAAAAATGGCTGGGGAACGGATAACTACAAAGCGTTCAAATCTGAAAGCGATGCCTATCTGGGCTTGTACCAGGGCAAAGTGGATGCGGTTATTTCAACCAACACCAATATTGCCACCAAGCTGCAAAGCGAAGAATTCAAAGATTTCGCTGCCGGCCCTTTCGTGCCCAACTTTGACGACGTAGTAGGCTTGATTGCAAAAAGAAGCGAAGGCGCCTGGATCAGTTATCTGAACCTGTTCCTGGTGCGTCAGATTCGCGATGGCAACATGAATACGCATTACAACACGCACTTCGGTTCAGACGCACCTGCAGATCTGATCCAGTCCTTGAGGGATAACAAGTAATAATGTTTTCGGTGGCCGCCAGGTAGGCGGCCGCCAATGTTACTTGTTGACAGGCCAAGCGCATAACTTTTTGCGTAACGGCTTCGAACTCTGATGGGTGCTTTGAAAAAGCACTCATCAGATCCCTTCTTAACCACAGAAAGTGGCCAAGGTATGGATTATGAATTTCACTGGAACGTCGTGTTCCAGAATATGCCTGAGTTGCTGAATGGGGCCTTTGTAACCCTGCACGTATCTGTGCTCGCAATGCTCCTGGGCATTGTGATAGCGATACTGTTGGCGATTGCCAAGATGAACAACAGTAAGCCCTATTGTTATATTGCAACCACATGGGTCGAGATAGCCCGAAACACTCCCGCACTTTTCCAAATCTATATGGCTTATTTTGGGCTGGGAGCTTTAGGCATTCATTTAAGCCCTTATGTTGCAGTGTTGAGCGCCCTTGTATTTATCAATGCCGGTTACCTGACCGAGACTTTTCGTGGCGGATTTCAGTCCATCCCCAGCACACAGTACAGTGCTTCTAAATCTTTGGGCATGAACAGTATTCAAGTGTATCGATACATCATTCTTCCGCAAATGCTCAGACGAATCTATCACCCGATGACCAACCAGTTTGTCTGGTCTATCCTGATGAGTTCCTTGGGTATTTTGGTGGGAATGGGCGAGCTTTCCGGAACAACCCAAAGACTCCAGTCGTTGTCATTCCGGACACTAGAGTTCTTTATGGTGGCAGCGGTTATGTACTTCATCATTACCAAACTGGTGCTGTTCAGTTCGTCACTTCTTTCCCGCAAACTGTTCAAAGGGGAAATCTGATGAACTCTTTGTTTACGCCTCTGTCCTGGAGCGATACCGGTTTTATTCTTACCGGTGTCATGAATACGGTGACCATATCGATAGTAGCGATCGTGTTGGGAACCCTGCTGGGTTTGGCCGTCGGTTTTTTGCGCGCTGAAAGCAGTAAGCTGGTCAACGTACTGCTTGGTGGTGTGCTGGATATACTCAGAAGTGTGCCGCTGATCATTCAGCTGATTCTTTTTTCGACCTTTGTTGGCGCAATGGGATACCCGCTCGATCCGTTTGTGGCTGGCTCCATCATTCTTTCGCTTTACACTATGGCGTTCATGAGTGAAGTTTTCCGTAGCGGCTTCGACAGCGTGCATCAATCCATGCGAACCTCAGCCCGTTCATTGGGTATGACATACGGGCAAACCATTTTCTACATTCGCTTACCCATCGGTATGCGCGCAGTCTTCCCTTCCTGGCTGGGTGTTGCCCTGAGTGTCATCAAAGACTCGGCTCTGGTCTCTGTTATTGGTTATATGGAGTTGCTGCGTACGTCTGACCAGCTCATCTCCCGTACCCAGCAACCATTAATGATTTTGATCGGTGTTGGTATCTTTTACTTTATTATTTCATACCCCTTATCGTCATATGGTCGGTATGTTGAGAGGAAAATGGCAATATGATCAGTATCCAGAATGTCCATAAATCTTTTGGTGATCTCGAAGTTCTTAAAGGTGTCAGTCTGGATGTCAACGACGGCGAAGTCGTGAGCATTATCGGTGGCTCCGGAAGTGGCAAGTCGACCCTGCTGTATTGCATCAATGCCATCGAGAATATTCAAAAAGGCAAAATCATCGTGGATGGTGTTGATGTTCATAGTAAAGAGACGAATAAGGATAAAATGCGTCAGAAACTGGGCATGGTATTTCAGCAATGGAATTCCTTCCCTCATATGACCGTGCTGGAAAATGCAGCTCTTGCCCCCAGAATCGTCAAAAAAATGAGCAAGGAAGAAGCGATTGAAGTCGCCAAAAAGGAACTCGTGCATGTTGGCCTGGGTGATAAGTTTGACGTCTACCCTACAAAAATGTCTGGCGGTCAACAGCAGCGCCTGGCGATCGCCCGCGCCCTTGCCATGAAACCCGATTGCATGCTTTTTGATGAGGTTACATCCGCCCTTGATCCTGAATTGGTGGGCGAAGTTCTGGATACCTTGCGTCTGTTGGCGGATGAGGGAATGACCATGATCTGCGTGACACATGAAATGGGTTTCGCGCGTGATGTGTCTGACCGCGTGGCTTACTTTCACGAAGGTGTTATTGCCGAGCTTGGTGAGGCTAGACAGGTTATTACCGATCCGCAAAACCCGCTAACTCAGAAGTTCCTGTCAAAAGTACGCTGATAAGATATTGCTGATTTGAATTTTTAAGGGGTCGAGTGAAAACTCGACCCCTTTTTTAGTGCTCTTGTTACCGCATTGCATGAAGCGCTTTTCGATCGGGCGGGCTGTTATAACGTGAGGCAGTTCAGCACAAATGCAGGGTGTTGATTCTCCCGATTAACGGGATGGTGGTGCGTTTAGGGGTTCTTGTCCGGGTTCGGCTCGGGAGGTGGCGTAACGCTTTCAGGGCTGTCCTCATAACCGCTCCTGAGAGTGTGGGTTTGCGAGTCATAGTTGTCTTGAAGTTCGTCTTTTATCGTGCCGCTCCAGAGAGTGGTGTTCCAATAAAGTAACCGGCGCGCCCGATAACATGAGCTGCGATCGGCGAGGTAATCAGGATGAACACGACGATGGCGAATGCCCTTGCTAATACGACGCCGTCGGCAAAGAAAAACGCCACTCCAGCCATAGTAAACATGGCCCCCATTGCGCCCGCCTTGGTGGATGCATGCATACGTGTGGGCAGGTCCGGCAGGCGAACGATGCCAACGGCAGCCAGCAACATGAAGCCGGCGCCCGCCAGTAGCAGTATGGATACGATGATATCCCTCATTCTTGCGTCCCCCGTTCCAGAAACCGCGCAAAGCCGATGGCTGCAAGAAACGCGGTCAGGGCGATAACAATCGCGACGTCCAGCAGGCTTGAAATACCGGTGTCAATCGCATGAACCCCCACAAAGCCCACCACGATCGATGCAATCAGCTCCAAAGCCACCACTCTGTCTGGAAGAGACGGGCCCCGCGTCAGGCGAATGAACGCAAGCAGGAGCGCCAGGGAAAGCAGAAAATAAACAATATTGATGACAAACGGGATCACGTTTTGGCTCCTCAGCGCAAGATCTTCAGGATTCTGTGCTCAAGTTCCCTGAGGTCTTGCCGCAACTGTTCTTCATCCTGCAGAAACATGGCGTGTATAAAAAGCACTTTTTTGTCGTCAGATACGTCCAGACTCAGGGTGCCGGGCGTCAGTGAAATCACGCTGCTCAGAAACATTATCTCAACATCCGTGCGGGCCTCGAGGCGAAACGCAATAACGCCGGGCTTCATATACCAGACCGGTGTGGCAACGTCGTAGGCGACGCGGTAATTCGCTTTTACCAATTCCTTTATAAAGAATACCAAAAACGCGACGACCCTCGGAATGCGCCTGGAATAACCTTTAAGTACCGGCACCTGTCTTTGCAAGACCATGAGCGCCAGATAGCCGAAGAAGAAGCCTGCCACGAAGTTCATGCCGCTGAAGTCGCCGCTCAGAGCTACCCATGCCAGCGCCAGCATGATGTTCCAGAAAAAACCGATCATTGCTGCGCCCCCAGAACCGCTTCGATATAAAGCTGCGGATTCAACAGTTGGTGCGCAGCCATTTCTGCCAGTTCATAGATCGGCTGACCGTTAAGGCCGATGAACACGGTGCAGGCGGCAAGGCCGATCACCGGCACGAAGTAGGCCCAGTTGTGCTTTTCTTTCACCTCGCCCCGCAAACGGCGCAAATCGGTAACGTGTTCCGGTGTTTTCTTCCAGAACACTTCCGCCCAGATTTTGATCATGGAATAGAGGGTCAGCAAACCGACCAGCAAGGCAATACCGGTGACAACATAGGCCTCCGCTTCCAGGCCGGCGCGGATAACCACGAATTTTGCAAAGAAACCGGACAGCGGCGGAATGCCCGCGAGTGACAGGGCGGGGATAAGGAAAAGCAGCGCCAAAAGAGGACGTTCTTTATAAACGCCACCAAGGTCCTTCAGATCGTAACTGCCGAGCAACCGATAGGTGATACCGCTGATGAGGAACAGATTCGTCTTAACAAGGATGTGGTGCATGATATAAAACACCCCGCCAATAATGGCCAGCGGCGTGAATAGCGCCAGGCCCAGAAGCATGTAGCCAATCTGGCTGACAATATGAAAGGACAGGATCCTGCGGAACTCGAACTGCGCGGCAGCCCCAAGCACGCCGGTCAGCATAGTCAGCGCCGCAGCCCACAAGAGAATTGTATGAGTGTAGTCGACGTCCTGGGTAAAAATCAGCGTAAAAACACGGTAAAGGGCGTAGACACCTACCTTGGTTAGCAGGCCGGCGAACAGTGCAGAAACAGCCACTTGGGGGGTGTGATAAGAAGCCGGTAGCCAGAAAAATAAGGGGAAGGCCGCCGCCTTTATACCGAAAGACACCATAAACATCATTGATATGACGGTGATCATACCGGGGTCTTCAATGGTGGCTACTTTCTGAGCAATGTCGGCCATATTCAGTGTACCGACCGTGCCGTAAAGCAAACCCACCGCAGATAGGAAAATGGCCGAGGAGAACAGGTTCAGGGTGACGTATTTTATCGCGCCCTCCATTTGTGCGCGTTCGCCACCCAAGGTTAGCAGGGCGAAGGAGGCGAGCAGCATCACCTCGAACCAAACAAAAAGATTAAAAATATCGCCGGTCAGAAAAGAGCCGGCAACCCCTGCCAACAGCAGGTGCATCAGTGGATAGTAGCCAAACTTCTCGTGACCCTTGGGCGTGGAAGCCAGCGAATAGATGGCGATGGCCAGCCCTATGATGCCGGTCAGCACGATCATGATGGCACTGAGCATATCAGAGACAAACACAATGCTGAACGGCGCTGGCCAGCTGCCCATTTCCATAACCAGAAACCCCTGGTCTATGGTGGAGCGCAGCAACCATACGCTGGCGGCAAGAAGCAAAGCGGTCGCCAGCACGGCAATAATGCGCTGATAGCGAACCGACCGCCACAGTGCTATCGACACTGCGCCGGCAGTAAGCGGTATCAGAATCGGTAGGGCAAGTTCCAGGTTCAAGTGTCCGTATCCTTCATCTGGTCGAGGTCATCGGTTCCCACAACTTCATAGGCGCGGCGTATCAGAACCACTGCAAATGCCAGAACACCAAAGGCAATAACAATCGCCGTGAGGATCAACGCTTGGGGTAGCGGGTCAGCTATGGCACCCAATGGTGCATTGGTCCCTTCCGGAAGCAGCGGCGGCGCTCCGCGGGTCATGCCTGAGACCACAAAAATAAGGAGGTTGGCAGCGTTGCTTAATAAGATCAGACCGATAACCAGTTTGACGATGGAGCGGCGCAGCATCATGTAAATCGCTGCAGCGAACAGGATGCCGACAACATAAGCCATCAAGCTTTCCATACTGGCTCTCCTTGTGTGTTCAACGGGGGCGAGTGGTTACGATAATCCTGAATCATTCCTCCGACTCCATCAGGTTGATCACAAACGTCATGATGGTTCCGAGCACGGCCGCGTATACGCCGATATCGAAGATCAGCACGGTCGACAGCTTGAGATAGGTATCGCCAGGCAAAGGCAGTTCCCACCAATGGGCCGTTAACATGGGTTGGCCGGCCAAAAAAGCGGGAAGCGTTGATGCAAGGGCGAATAGCAGGCCCGCTGACAGTAAATCCCTGGGGTCGACCCGAAGAATGCGCCGTGTGGCTGTCGAACCGAATGCGAAGGCGTAAAGCACGAACGCGCTTGCGGCTACAAGCCCGCCGATAAAACCGCCGCCGGGTTCGTCGTGGCCCCGGAGCAACAGGAATAACGAGAACATCAACTGCAGCGGCATAATGAAGAGTGCCGCTGTGTGAAGAATCAGCGTGTTGGTTTTCATGGTTTGTGCTGATCCTCCGCCTTCAGTTTAATCATTGAGAGCACACCGAGAGCCGCAAGAGACAGAACAAAGATTTCGCCCAGAGTGTCCAGCGCCCGAAAGTCCACCAGAATGACGTTCACGATGTTGCGCCCGTAGGCAAGCGTTGCGCTGTTCTCAATGTAATAGCTTGAGATGCTCTCGAAGTACTGCACGTCCAGCGCTGCAAGAATCACCAAGGTCATAACCATGCCAGCAAAAATTGCAACTGCAAGATCGCGATAACGCTCAAACGGGGACGACAGGTTGCCAAATTCAGGCAGTTTGAACAGCACCAGCAGGATTACTGTCAACGTCTCTACCAGCAGCTGGGTGATGCCCAGATCCGGCGCGCTGAACAGAATGAACGTGAGTGCAACACCGAAGCCAAGCACGCCCATGGATGCAACAGAGCCCAGGCGTGAATGGGTCGTGCTGGAGAAAGTCGCGGCTGCCACCAGCAGCAGAGCAATGCCCCACTCATAAAAGTGACTGTCGGCAAGGTCTAGCGTCAGATTGATACCGTGCTGAGTCAGCAGCGTGTAGCCGGTTAAACCGAAGGTCACGGCAACCAGAATCAGTAGGTACAGCCCAAGCACACCGTTCTGGAGTACCCGGGTTTGCCAGGCGGCGATGATGGTGATGCCTTCCATGAATTTGAAATACCCAGCCTCCGGGCCAAATCGTGCGGTTGACGTGTTGATTGCATTAAGAGGGGACCGGAGCCGATTCCAGCTGGCCAGCAGGCCCCACCCCAGAAGCAGACTAATGACCGACAGCATCAGGGGCTTGTTGACGCCATGCCAGAGCGCCAAATTGGTTTCGACGGCGGCCCCATTGACGCTTCCTATCGCTGCCTGCAGTAATGCAGCTTCGGGAAGGAAAGGCACCAGTCCAAACACCAGGGCAGTCACCGATAGCACCGCCGGGCCAATCAGCATGCCAAAGGGCGCTTCATGGGGTTTTTTTGGTGTGTTGCCGCTTTTCCCGAAGAACGGTTTGATCGCAACCAATCCGGCCACGCCCACAAGCAGCATTGCCGCCAAGACCGTTGCGATGGTTAGCCCGGCTGACCAGATTGGCGATTCAAGGAGAGACTCAAACAGCAACTCCTTGGCGATAAAGCCGAACAGCGGCGGCAACCCTGCCTGGGAAAGAGCGGCGAGGCAGGCAATTGCCGCCGTAACCGGCATGGCCTTTCGCAGCCCGCCCATGACGGTGATGTCTTTGGTGCCGGTCTCGTGATCCAGCGCCCCTGCGATCATGAACAGGGCGCCTTTGTAGAGAGAATGCGCCACCAAAAAGCAGATAAAGGCGGTCAGGGCCAGTTCCGTGCCCACGCCGATTAGCATGGTCAGGGTGCCCAGAGCCATGATGGTGGAATAGGCCAATACCTTCTTGATACCGGTGCTACTGAAAGCCAGATAGGCTCCGGTCAGCATAGTAGCGGCGCCGAAAAGCATGAGCGCCTGGCTCCAGAGTTCACCTTCTCCAAGAGAGGGGTTCAGTCGCGCCATCAGGTAAATGCCCGCCTTGACCATGGTAGCGGAATGCAGAAACGCGGAAACCGGCGTGGGCGCGGCCATGGCGTTGGGAAGCCAAAAATGGAAGGGCACCTGGGCTGATTTGGTAAACGTGCCTGCCAGGATGCAAATAACCGCTGCGGTGTAAAACGCGTGCTCGTGCAGCGCCATGTCTGACGACAGGATTTCAGACAGCGAATAGCTGCCGCTCATGATGGCCAGCAGAATCAGGCCCGCCATCAGTGCGAGGCCACCGGCAACCGTTACGAAAAGACCTTGCAGGGCAGATTTTCGGGCTTCCATGTCTTCGTGATTAAAACCGATCAACAGGTAGGACGTAATGCTGGTCAATTCCCAGAACACGAAGAGCGTTACAAGATTGTCTGAAAGCACCAGACCGAACATCGACGCCATGAAAGACAGCATCAACACGAAGAACCGGGCCAGATATTTGTGTCCGGCAAGGTAAGAACCAGAATAAATAAGGATAAACGTGCCGATGCCGCTGATCAGCAATGCAAAAACCAGGGAAAGCCCATCTACCAGGAAATTCAGCGTGATATCCAGGCCGGGCAGCCAGGCATATTCGATAAGCAGTGAGCCATTGGCCTGGACGGCTGGAATCAGGCTGGCGAAGTAGACCGTAAGGCTAGCGGGCAGCAGGGCGAGCGCCCAACCAATGTATTTCCCGGTCATCCGGTGTAGCGCCGGAACGGCCATTGCAAGTAAAAACCCTGATAATACAGCCAGTAGCATAGCTTGATCGCGCTCCAGTCAGGCCCTTTGGAATAAATAGGTTACTGCCGGTAAGGAACCAACCTATAAACGTTAATTATCGCTTCTTACTCAATAACTTGGGAGATTATCCGACAACTTGGTTAAAGGCAAGAAAGCGCGTGAGCGTGCGTTCCTACCATCGGTTTCGTTCAGGTTTACGTTTTAGACCCCCACGTCTTTGACGTTCTCCATCACCACAAAGGTGCTGGTTTGTAAAACGTGGGGCAAGGCTGAAATCTGTTCACCGAGGACTTGCCGGTATTCAGTCATGTTGCGGGTGCGGACTTTGAGCAGATAATCGAAGTTACCGGCAATCATGTGGCACTGCTCAACGGCGGAGATCTGGATGACTGCCTCGTTGAACGCGGTGAGAGCGTGGCTGTTGGTGTCGCTCAGTTTTACCTCCGTAAACGCGATGTGGCTTTGTTGCAATTTGGTGTGATTAACCAGTGCTGTGTAACCGGTAATGTACCCCTGTTCTTCTAGCCGCCGCATACGTACCTGACAGGGCGTCTTGGACAGTCCAACCCGGGACGCTAGCTCGGTGACGGTGACTCGAGCGTTCTTCTGCAATTCGCGAATAATTGAGTGGTCAATCCGGTCCAGTTCCACGATCATTATCTCCTGCTGGGTGTGCACCGGTCTGTTTGAACTTTTCCGTATTTCATACGTAAAAAGTTGAGGATATCCGAAATTTGATTGCCTGGGTTTTGATTTTGCATCCATCGACTTCTGCAAAGCACGGATATTACGGCTACGCTTAAGCTTTAAAAGCGTGCTGTAATCAGGGTGAATAGTGGTACTTACGTTTTCAGATCTGGGAGTTTAGCCTATCTAACAGTGCTGTCTCAGAGTTTCTGCCATTTTTTACCTCCAAAAAAAGACAAATTGGTCTGTAAATTCCTTTTTTACAGTGAAATTTTTTTGCTGTTCTCGGTAGAATGCTAGAACGGTGAGTAATACAAACAATGAAGAAGAGGGTACAACCATGAGACCGCAGCAATCAGAGACTCCCGCAGTTGTCGACAGCCGACAGGCGATCCGAGATTACTATCTTGCGTTCGAGCATGTCGTCGTTCACGAGATGATTGCTGGCGCTCAATTATCCCCGTCCGAGAGCAAGGCCATCTCTGCCAGAGCGGCCGACCTGGTTCGCGGCGTTCGGAAGGACGCCAAGCCCACTATCATGGAAAAATTCCTGGCCGAATACGGGCTGACTACGAAAGAGGGTATTGCTCTCATGTGCCTGGCTGAGGCCATGCTGCGTGTGCCGGACGCTACGACTATCAACGACCTGATCGAAGACAAGATCACGTCCGGGTGCTGGGGTGACCATGTGGGCCAGGCCTCTTCCTCTTTGATAAACACGGCGACCATCGCCCTGCTGATGACCAGCAACCTGCTCAAGGATTCCGAGCGCAAAAGCGTGGGCGAAACCCTCCGCAAGCTTCTGAAGCGTTTGGGTGAACCGGTGATTCGCACGGTGGCAGGCCAAGCCATGAAGGAGATGGGGCGGCAATTCGTTCTGGGACGCGATATCAAGGAAGCCCAGAAAGCCGGTGAAGGCTACATGAAAAAGGGCTACACCTACTCCTATGACATGCTGGGAGAAGCGGCCCGCACGGATCATGACGCTCAGCGTTACTACAATGCTTACTCTGACGCTATCGACAGCATCGCCAAGCATTGCAGTGGTGACGTTCGCAAGAATCCGGGCATTTCGGTCAAGCTCTCTGCGCTGCTTGCACGGTATGAGTACGGCAACAAAGAGCGGGTTATGAAGGAGCTTGTGCCCAGGGCTATGCGACTGGTCAAAAAAGCGGCCGCCGCTAATATGGGCTTCAATATTGACGCGGAAGAGCAGGACCGGCTGGAACTCTCAATGGACGTCATTGACGCTCTTCTGAGTGATCCTGAACTTGCAGGCTGGAATGGCTTCGGCGTAGTTGTGCAGGCTTACGGTAAGCGTGCGTCTTTCATGCTGGACTGGTTGTACGGGATCGCCGAAAAATACGATCGTCGCATCATGGTGCGGCTGGTTAAAGGTGCCTACTGGGACGCTGAAATCAAGCGTGCCCAAGTCATGGGCCTGGACGGATTTCCTGTGTTTACCCGCAAGGCCTGCAGTGATGTGTCGTTCTTGTCTTGTTCTACCAAATTGCTGAACATGACGGATCGCATTTACCCTCAGTTCGCGACCCACAACGCGCACTCCGTGTCGGCAATTCTTGAGCTGGCCAGAGTTCGTGGTGAAGCCAACTACGAGTTTCAGCGCCTGCATGGTATGGGTGAATCCCTGCACAGCCAGGTTATGGGCGGAAGCGGCGTACCCTGTCGGATCTATGCGCCGGTAGGCCCCCATCACGAACTGCTGGCGTATCTGGTTCGTCGTCTGCTGGAGAACGGTGCCAACAGCTCCTTCGTAAACCAAATTGTGGATGAAAACATTTCGCCTGAAATGATCGCAAAAGATCCGATCGATCTGGTTAAGGAAATGGGTGACGACATTTCCAGCAAGGTGATTGTGCGTCCAGCCAAGCTTTTTGGTGAGAATCGCCGCAACTCCAAAGGCTGGGATCTGACTGATTCGGTCACCATCGAAGCCATTGATAAGGGCCGCGATGCTTACAAAGAGCACCATTGGAAAGGCGGGCCTCTGATTGCGGGTAAGGTATCGGGCACCGAAGTGCAGGTAGTTCGCAACCCGGCCAACCCGGAAGATTTGGTGGGTCATGTTACCCAGGCCAACGAAGCCGATATTGAAACGGCAATTTCTGCCGCGCAGAAAGGTTTTAAGTCCTGGTCTGCCACGCCCGCAGAAGAACGTGCCGCCTGCCTGCGCAAAGTCGCGGATCTTTATGAAGAGAACACCCTCGAGCTGTTTGCACTGGCCACCCGCGAGGCGGGTAAATCGCTGTCGGACGCCGTCGCTGAAATTCGTGAAGCGGTGGATTTTGCCCACTATTATGCCAACGAAGGTGTTCGCTATGAAAACAGCGGTGAAGCCATAGGCCCGGTGGTGTGTATCTCACCCTGGAATTTTCCGCTGGCTATCTTCACCGGTCAGATTCTGGCTAACCTGGTGGCGGGTAACGTCGTTCTGGCCAAGCCAGCCGAGCAAACGTCGCTGTTGGCCGTTCGAGCAGTAGAGCTGATGTATAAGGCAGGCATTCCCAAGGATGCGATCCAACTGGTGCCGGGCACCGGTGCCACCGTGGGTGCGGGCCTGACTTCGGATTCCCGTATAGCCGGCGTCTGTTTTACCGGTTCTACCAATACCGCCAAGGTTATCGACAAGGCCATGGCCGAAAACATGGCACCGGATGCAGTCTTGGTGGCAGAGACCGGCGGCCTGAACGCCATGATTGTAGATTCCACCGCACTGCCGGAACAGGTAGTTCGTGATGTGCTGGATTCTTCCTTTCAGAGTGCGGGCCAGCGTTGCTCTGCGCTGCGGATGTTGTATGTGCAGAAGGACATTGCCGATAGTCTGCTGAAAATGCTGTACGGCGCCATGGAAGAGCTGGGCATTGGTGATCCGTGGCTGTTGCCTACAGATGTAGGCCCGGTCATTGATGAACCATCCGCGAAGAAAATCATCGATCACTGCAAGAAGTTCGAGAACAAGAACCAGCTTCTGAAGAAACTGTCAGTGCCGCACAAAGGCAACTTTGTGTCTCCTGCGGTGATCAAGGTGAACGGTATTGGGGATCTGGAAGAAGAAATCTTCGGCCCGGTTCTGCATGTGGCTACTTTTGATGCGAAAGATATCGACAAGGTAGTGGATGACATTAATGCAAAGGGCTACGGCCTGACCTTTGGTGTTCACAGCCGGGTAGACAGCCGAGTTGATCGTATCTCCCGTCGCATCAAGGTGGGTAACATCTACGTCAACCGGAATCAGATCGGTGCGGTCGTGGGTTCTCAGCCGTTCGGTGGCGAAGGTTTGTCAGGGACTGGTCCGAAAGCCGGTGGCCCGCAGTATGTGCGTCGGTTTATGAAAGGCGAGACGGTTCAGCGGCCGGCAGAATCGGGCGGCAAGAAAGTGGATGCAAGAGCGCTGGAGAGCCTGATCGGCAAGCTTGGCAGAATGAACACCCAAGTGCCCAAAGCGCGAGTTGAAGCCATGCAGTCGGTCTTCGACAGTGTTCCGGAGCCTCTGGACGCCCACGCTGAGGAAATGCCGGGGCCAACCGGTGAGAGCAACACTTTGACCAATCACGCACGTGGCACTGTGCTGTGTCTGGGTCCGGATAAAGAAACAGCGATTGAACAGATGGTTATGGCTTTGGCACAAGGCAACAAAGCAGTGGTCATTGCGCCGGGTGTCAGTGACACCGTAGATCGCGCAGCGAAAGCCGGTTTACCGGTGGTTGGTGTGGAAGGCCAGCTGGAGCCGGATGCTCTTGAAACCGTCAAGGGCTTTGAGGCAGCGGTCAGCTGTGGCGAGCATTCAGTGCTAAAACCGTATCGGCAGGCGCTGAGAAAGCGCGATGGTGCGCTGCTGCCGCTGATTACGGAGCATAAACTTGATCAGCGGTACGTGATTGAGCGCCACCTGTGTGTTGACACAACGGCTGCTGGCGGTAATGCCAGCCTGATTGCTGCGTCTGAGTAAGCTATCCCGTAACAAGGCGCAGGAGGCCCATGGAGGGGCCCCCGCGTCCGGCAATCGAAAAACCTAGACCGGTTCCGCTGCGATCTCCCGCAAGGCTTTGACCAGCGTTTCTGGTTCCTGGGCCCCAGAAATCAGATATTTGCCATTAACGATATAGGCAGGCACGGCTGAGACCCCGGCTTGCTGGTATTTAGCCTCGTCTTGTCTTACATCATCGGCATACCGGTTTGATGTAAGAACCTCTCGGGCTTCAGAACCGTTCAAGCCAATCTCCTCCACGCATTGAAAAAGAACGTCCGCTTGGGCGATGTTTTCGGCGCGGCCGAAATAGGCTTCGAAAAATGCTTGTTTCATCGCCGTCTGCTTGTTGTGCTGTCCAGCCCACTTCACCAATCGATGAGCATCAAAAGTATTGCGGGTATAGCGTTCCTGCAGTTTCTCGAAATTAAGGCCGAGGCTGTGGGCGACGTCTATCATCTGGGCCTGATTTTCCCTCATCTCGTCTTCGCTGCGCCCGTATTTGCGGCTCAATGCCGGGAGTATGGGTTCGCCGTCGCCGGATGGGTCCGGGTTGAGCTCGAAAGCGTGCCATTCGATGGCAAAATCCATTTCGTTTTTCAGTTCGTCCATGGCCTTTGCCAGCCGTGCATAGCCAATTGCGCACCATGGGCAGGCGATGTCTGACACAATATCAATAGTTACATGTTTCATGGAAAGTTCCTCCAGTTTCTGTTCAGATTCGATTCTGACCCAAAACTGCGTGAAGACAAAATTGTGGCCCGACAATCATTGATCCGAAAATTTCTACGCCGCTTTACCTGGTTCCTTGCCGGGTGTGTGCTCTTTGTGTTGATGGTGATACTGCTGTTCCGGTTTGTGAACCCGCCAACCTCTGCGTTTATGTTGGCTTATCTGGTGACAGATACAAATCCTGAGCTGCAGCAAAAGTGGGTGACGCTGTCGGATATTTCCCCGTGGATGCCGCTGGCGGTGGTTGCCAGCGAAGATCAGCGGTTCCCTGAGCATCATGGGGTCGATTTTGCAGCTATCCGCAAAGCCGTTTCAGAGCATAAGAAGGGGCAAGGCCTGCGTGGCGCCAGCACCATTACCCAGCAAACCGCTAAAAACCTGTTCCTCTGGAATGGTCGAAGCTTTGTTCGCAAGGCTCTGGAGGCCGGCTTGGCCATTGCCATTGATGCACTTTGGCCGAAGCGCAGAATCCTTGAGGTTTACCTGAATATTGCCGAATTTGGCCGCGGGGTTTACGGGGTGGAAGCGGCCAGCAGGCGGTATTTCGGTATTCCAGCCAGCCAGTTGTCGCAAACGCAGGCGGCCAGGCTTGCGGCGGTTCTTCCGAACCCGAAAGTGCTCAGCGCCGCACAACCTTCACCCTATGTATGGGGTCGGGTTGCGTGGATCCAGGGCCAAATGGAACAGTTGTCCGGTCTTCGATACCTGCGCGGCCTCGACGATTAACCACGACGAGCAACTCTCAAATCTGGGACTGAAATCTGGGACAGATCTATTTTCTGCTAATCTGTCCTCTATCCTCGTTCTATCATCTGGTTGTGGAGATGCAATGGCAAAGCCCACCGAAGCCCGACAACGGGCGATCCTTGAACGGCTGGACAGGTTTAGCCGCTTTACCGATAGCAGCATTGGTATCCCCTTTACCCGCTTCAAGATTGGGGCTGAAGCGGTTATCGGCCTGGTGCCGGTGTTGGGCGACATCGTGGGCTTGGCGTTGTCCGTTTACGTGTTAATTGAAGCGCAACGGGCCGGTGCCAGCAAGGATGTAAAGCGGCGCATGCTGCGGAATATGGGTATCGATTTTATAGGTGGCCTGTTACCCGTGGTGGGAGATGCCTTTGATGCCATCTACAAGGCCAATACTCGTAATACACGGTTGCTGAGAAGTTATCTGGAAGAGCAACTTGCTGTAGAGCCGCTTGCGTCACCTTTTCCCTGGAAGATTTTGGTGGGGTTGTCCATTCTGTTTGGGATTATTGTCGTGGGCCTGACGCTCGTTTTTTGACAAGCCTGCAAAGCTGTTCTGTATAAAAGTTAATCAATTTAAGCTGATCGTCAGAATCCGCTACCGTCGGGTGTCCGTAAACATAGGTGTAATTACCCGAACTAAACCAGAGGATGATGACGTGAAAAAAACAGGAATCGTAAAGTCGTTTGTAATTTCTTCGCTGATGTTGGGCGCTGCAGCGGTGGCCTTGCCAGCTTTTGCTGAAAATCATGCGATGGGCAAAACAGACAAAATGAATATTGTAGAAAAAGCGGTAGAGACAGATAGCCTGAGTACGTTGGTTGCTGCGGTCAAAGCCGCCGGCTTGGTAGAAACGCTTTCCGGAGAAGGCCCGTTCACAGTATTTGCACCCACCAACGAAGCGTTTGCGAAACTGCCCGCAGGTACCGTTGAAACATTGTTGAAACCAGAGAATAAAGAACAACTTCAGTCGATTCTGACCTATCACGTATTGGCCACCAAAGCGCCTGCGGCGGCAGCGATTAAGATGGTTCAGGATGGTGGTGGATCTGCCTCAGTAGCCACGGTTCAGGGCGGCGAGCTTACGTTCAGCCTCCAGGGTGACTCGTTGATGATCGAGGACTCAAAAGGAAATATGGCCACAGTGGTGGCGGCAGATTTGATGCAGTCTAATGGCGTAGTGCACGTGATTGATGCGGTGCTGATGCCGTAGTGCCAGAACTGAAAGAGACTGAATAGAAAAAAGACGGCCTTTGCGGCAAGCCGTTGGGGTAATCTGTTGAAATGATTGGTTAATAATCTAATTAAAATCAACGAGATACTCCATGTAAAGAAAAAGGCCAACCAGGACTACTGATTGGCCTTTTCTTTTCAATTTGATTTATTGGGTTGGCGTTGTTTCCCTCATCTCGCTAAGGCCATCCAAATCGACCTCGTCACCCAAGCTTCCGTCATCATTGACTGTGCGTAGCTTGTCCCTATCAGTTGTCAGGAAAAGTATCTTTCCGTAATACTTAGGAAAGTGTCTGGATTTTCTAGGACATCCTTAACGTCCTGCTTTGTCTCAACCAGCCTAACCAATGGTGAATTGCCATCAATGTGCTCAAGACAGATGATGAAGTCAGGGTAGAAAAAGTTTTTATGTTCCCCACGTACGATTCTGACTGAATAGGGCTTTCGGTCTGGGTTTCTGTGCCACCAGGCCACATAGTCACTCTGATCAAGTGCTTTTGCAAAAGCTATTTCAACATTATTGAGGGATGAAGATCCGTCGTATTGCCCTGTTATAAAAATACCTTCATCAAATTTATAAGAACAATCGCGTATCAGTCATCGGTCATCGGTCATCAAGAATGATAGTAGAGAAAACCTGGTCAAGCTGTTCTTTTGAAGGCGGATATACCCCATATATATTCTTGTGGGACTTGCTAAGTGTTAATTCTGTAGGGAAAATCATGACATTGGGAACCTGGCAATTGTTCATGCAACAGAAGTGACTGCCGCTATGGGGTATAAATAGTATTCTATAGTCTCAATTTTCCACGTCAATATATGCCTTACGGAACTGACTTGACTCATTCAGTAGATTGGTTATTGAGCGAAGTAAAGAATATCTTCATAGGTGACAAATGAATTCGCAAGGCCAAGCCTCATTGCTGGTGTTTTACCGGTTACACCGCTTTTCAGAATGTAGTTGTGTACCACTCTTAATATATCCAGCATTTTCTGAACCATAACTGGATTGTATGGGGCATAACCACTCCATACGCGCCCTGCGTTTGAGCTGGTGTGAATGCCACGCTCTAAAATTGATATACGCCTTCTAACTTGATTGAAGTAAGAATCCACACCATGCAGGCTGACCTTGTTGTAAAGCCAGGCTAAGTGATTTTCATCGCATCCGCCTAGGTCAGTCAGATGGCACATGGCTTTCTCTGGCTCACTCATAGTAGCTAATGGGTGAAATACCCAGCGATCTTTCCACTTGCCTAAAACCTTTGCCTCAGAAATTCGCCGCTTGAGCAGCGTTAAAATGGCGTCCTGCTTATTCTCGATGCCTTCATCCTTCATCAGCTTTTCAATTGATCTTTTGGCACCGGCAACAGCACGGCGCTTTTCATCGACTGTCATATCTTTATTGATGCTGACATAGAAGGAATCAGCTGTTCGCTTGATGATTCGATCTTTAAACGCCGCAAAACAGGCAGCGCGTATCCCTGAGTCCTGATCCATAAAGAACCGAACCTTTTCTGCGCCCTGAAATAAGTGGTTCAGATACATGAAGTGGGGTACAACGTGTATTCAGAGTGGACTTGCATACCCAGTTCTGGAAGCTTTTCTGCGGAGGTTATCTCGTCAGGACTTTCAATGTCATCACGCTGTTCTGCCGCCAGATACGCTGACTCAATTGCGCCCGTAAGACTTTTCTTGCTCTTGGCGGTTTTGGCTATTTTTACCGAATTCTCATAGTCCGCTTGCGTCCACAGCCTCGCATAACGCCTGTAGGGAGTTGGAAGCGACTGGTCGCATCGCTGTATTGCATCCACCTCCACACTCATTGCATCCACGAGTGAATCGAAGTTGAGATGCATGGCGAAAATGTACTGGGTAGTGTTTTCAGCGGACGCTACTGCGGTTACAACCGTGTTGCGCTTATCCTCTCGCCTAATCCAGTTAATCACGTAGTCCTGATGATCAACGCTTATATATAAACGCTTGAAGCCCGTTTTGGAAAGCTGCGACTCGCGGTTCTGCGCAAACGCCATGCACTGGCGATGAATGAAGTCGATTTTGGCATAAACAGTTTTGACGTCCATATCAGCAATTTCAGCCATACGCCGGATGGGGGCCTTGTTAACGATCAACGTGAATATTGTTTTGTTTTTATGGGATAGGCGCTGCCGAGTCTGTGGCCTGGAGCTGACAGAGAAGGTTTTCTTGCATGCCTTACATTTGTAACGCTGGCTACCAGAGTTGGTAATCCCGAAAGAGGAGTAAAAGTCTTTTCCCTGAGAAACCTCGACTCCATGGTTCTGGCAGGACGTGTTAGGGCAGGATGGTGGTGTCGCAGCAGGTTTCAGGGCCTTCATCATCCGTGAAAGCTCTTCGTGGATACCCTGATTGCTTTTTAGCGGGAAGTGTTCACTGCAGGCATTGCAGTAGCCCTGAGGCATGCCTTTGCCTGAGGCCACAATCTTGTAGGCATTTGTCCCGTAGGCAGACTTCTTGTTGATGGGCACGCCAAAGTTGGTGCAGTGCGGGTTTTTACAGTAATTGACCTGAATGCCTTCGAATTCATCCGGCGTGCGGCGCTTGTGGCGGCGAGGATGCTCAGGGTGAAGGTCGTTTGCGCTGCCCTTGGCAGGGGCAGAAGGGCCTTCTGGCTCGTTGCCGTCACCCGCAGAAGATTTTTTCCGCATGACCATCTCCTGAAGAAACCAAGCGCATAGCCTCATTCAAGACCATGCGCTTCATTTTTTCAACAGATTACCCCAACGGCTTGC
>Ga0307957_1000477_pt1 | contig 23221 bp, 20 predicted proteins | sample OrgLakmetagen490_FD_201830 | JGI IMG/M metagenome (GOLD analysis project Ga0307957, IMG submission 201830) | Saline water microbial communities from Organic Lake, Antarctica - #490 | ecosystem: Environmental > Aquatic > Non-marine Saline and Alkaline > Saline | place: Antarctica: Organic Lake... | reverse complement strand
GCGTTTGCCTGGGCAGAAATAGCCAAAGCCAGTGCGGTTATCGCAACGCCAGAAGCAATTTTAATCGCTTTCATTCAAGATTCCCCTTTTTTGCATTTCAACTGGTTTGGTGACCAGACTTCTCGATGAGCCATCGTTGTTTCAGTGTCGGTACGCTACCGATTTGGTAACCAATAACGAATCACAACACCTACGTCAATCGACAACCATAATTTTTTGTACTCTGCCACATATATATTACAATCACGCTGCAGAGTCAAAATGTTACTGAACAAAAGGTGACATGTATCAACAAGCGGTTTCCCAATGACTTTCCCATTAACCCGTAAGTCCGATCCGACTACCTGTACTTCCATACCCTGACCGGGAGATTGTTATTGGTCGACTGCGAATTGTTACGCGACTGTCGTTATTCCCTTTGTCCAGGATTGACCGAGAAAGCCTCAATCAATCTCCGGGACCTATCAAACCAGAGGCATGATTATCGGTCAACCCATTTCTTTGCGTTTTTTTGACGCTCTGGTGATTCTTTGAACAACCGGCCAATGCCCGTGATTACAGGCCTGGCCGTCTTCACGGAAATTTTTTTACAGGTTTGAACACTGACCAGTTCAAGAACGAGAGCATGTTAACAGTCAGTGATCGAACTAGCCAGCGAAGGCGAACGTTGGCAATACAATGCAAAAACCCTGAAAACAACTTTTATTTCAACGACATAGAATACTATTTCAGCAGATTAAATGACTCGATACAGACTTCATTTATGCTTTCACAGGCTTATTATACAACGGCTCTGATGCAAGCCAGCAACAACGCCATACTGACAACTGGTACTCGCAGGACATGCGGCAAAGCGCCATCATTGCTTAAAATGAATCTCTGAATTCATTCTACGCACATAAACCTGACACCCAATTATTAGCAACCGGGTACTTTACCAACACTCTGCAATGGAAAAATAAACTGCGGTGCAAAGGCTATAACGAGTATCAAATGACGATAAACGGTTTTAATTGACCGCAATATCAGGTCTGTCGTACCCGTAACACCCTGTCTTATAACCCCAGAACGGCTTCCATATCGTACAACCCAGCAGGCTGATCGGTGACCCAACGGGCAGCGCGCAACGCACCCTGAGCAAAGGTCTGGCGGTTACTGGCCTTGTGGGTAATCTCAAGACGCTCGCCTTCGCTGGCAAATAAGACGGTGTGTTCACCGACAATGTCGCCCGCGCGAACCGTTGCAAAACCAATCGTATCGTCTGAACGTGGCCCTTCATGCCCCTCGCGGCCGTATACCGCACATTTGGACAGGTCGCGCCCCAGGGTCTCGGCAACAGCCTCACCCATTCTCAGGGCAGTGCCACTGGGTGCATCGACCTTATGACGATGATGCGATTCCAGAATCTCAATGTCACTGGTATCGCCGATCACACTGGCTGCCAGGCGCAATAACTGAAGCGATAGCGTGACACCAACGCTGTAATTCGCAGCGAACACGACAGGCAACCGTGAAGCAGCGTCTTTGAGCTGGTTTAACTGGATATCACTGAATCCGGTTGTGCCGATGACGATGCGTTTGTCCGACCCCTGCAATACATCGAGGTGCGCCAATGTAGCGGCAGGTGTGGTGAAGTCTATGATCACGTCAGCAGCCGAGAAGGCAGCCGCTGCATCTGCGGTCAGGGCCACACCGAGAGTGCCGGTGCCAGCCAGTTCACCGGCATCGGCACCGATCAGGCTTGAACCGGGCGATACGGTCGCAGCAACCAGCGACAATGCGGGCGCTGAATGAACCGCTTGAACTAGCGCCCGACCCATTCGTCCTGATGCGCCTGTGATTGCAATTTTTACCATGATTATGTCTCTTGATCAGGGGTAACCTGCTGGTCGGCGAGTGCGCAGTCACAGCTAACAGCGAAAACCATGCAGCTTTTATAAGGTAACTTTCTATAAGGTCACTGTCACACATTCAAGCTATAAGGTCACTGTCACACATTCAAGCCATGGTCTTTCAGGAACCGATCCTGCTATAACGCTGCCTCTGTTTCCACGCAACGCTGACCCACCGGGCTCAGGTCATCAAAGCTCTTCAAAAAACTTTTTAACCCCGTCAAACCAACCCTTGGACCGGGGTGAATGCTTGTTACCCATGCCTTCCTGCAATTCTTTGAACAAGTCTTTCTGTTTCTGCGTCAGGTGCACTGGTGTTTCGACAACAACACGGCACAGCAGGTCCCCGATACCGCCGCCTCGTACCGGCGTCACACCCTTGCCGCGCAGCCGGAACAGTCTCCCGGTCTGTGTCTCGGCGGGCACTTTAAGTTTAACCCGACCTTCCAGGGTAGGCACTTCAAGCTCGCCACCCAGTGCTGCTTCGGCAAAACTGATCGGCACTTCACAGTGAAGGTTGGCGCCATCGCGTTCAAAAATAGCGTGCGATTTAACGTGCACCTCAACGTACAAGTCACCGGCGGGGCCGCCGTTGCGCCCTGCCTCCCCCTTACCAGACAACCGAATACGATCACCGGTATCTACACCAGCGGGGATCTTGACATTCAGTGTTTTGGTTTCTTCTTTCACGCCCCGGCCATAGCAACTGTTGCAGGGGTCGCTGATCATGTTGCCGGAACCGGAACAGGTTGGGCAGGTCTGCTGGACGGCGAAGAAACCCTGCTGCATCCGAACCTGTCCAATGCCACCGCAGGTTGTACAGGTGGTTGGCTTGGTCCCTTTTTTGGCGCCACTGCCATCGCATACTTCACAGCCAACAAGGGTGGGCACGCTGATGGTTTTCTCGGTGCCGCGCACTGCGTCTTCGAGTGACATTTCCATATTGTATTTCAGATCGGAGCCACGCTGGACACTGGAACGTCCCCGACCGCCTCCACCGCCAAAGATATCGCCAAAAACGTCGCCAAATATATCGCTGAAGCTGCCATGACCGCCGGCCTGACCGCCACCACTTTGACCGTCGACACCGGCATGCCCGAACTGATCGTAAGCAGCTCGCTTTTGCGAATCGGCCAAAACCTCATACGCTTCGGACAATTCCTTGAACTTGGTATCGGCGTCTTTATCATCGGGGTTGCGATCCGGATGGTATTTCATGGCCATGCGGCGATAAGCTTTCTTGATGTCTTTTTCGTCCGCACCGCGTTCAACACCGAGTACGTCGTAATAGTCTCGTTTGGACATGAGGGAGCAGTTAACCTTTTATACGTGCGGTTGGCTGATGGCTTTTAGCTGTTGGTTTTGAACCTGTGGTTAAGGGTCGGCTTCAGGCATAACGCCAAAAGCCAACAGCTAAAAACCAGGAAAAGGCAACACGCCTTGCGACGTGTCACCTGCTGGTTCAGTAAACCAGGGGTTTACTTGTTGTCTTTCACTTCTTCAAACTCGGCGTCGACAGCATCATCAGCGCCGCTATCTGCAGTAGCTTCTGCGCCCTCTGCACCGGCTTCAGCGCTCTGGTCAGCGTAGATTTTTTCCGCCAGCTTCGATGAAGCCTGGGTCAGCGCTTCAACCTTGGCATTGATGGCGTCTACATCATCGCCTTTCAACGCTTCTTCGACTTCGGCAATACCGGTTTCGATAGCCTGTTTCTCTTCATCGCTTGCTTTGTCGCCATGCTCTTTCAACGTTTTCTGGGTTGAATGAACCAGGGCATCGGCCGTGTTGCGAACCTGAGCCAGCTCTTCGAACTTACGGTCTTCGTCAGCATGCGCTTCGGCATCCTGAACCATCTGGTCGATTTCTTCATCGCTCAGACCCGAGTTGGCCTTGATCACGATTGACTGTTCCTTGCCGGTACCCTTGTCTTTCGCCGATACGTTCAAGATACCGTTGGCGTCGAGGTCAAAGCTGACTTCAATTTGCGGCAAACCGCGCGGAGCCGGCGGAATGTCTGCCAGATCGAATCGACCCAGTGACTTATTCTGCTGGGCCACTTTACGCTCGCCCTGAACCACATGAATGGTTACCGCAGCCTGGTTGTCATCGGCCGTGGAGAAAACCTGGCTCTTCTTGGTCGGAATGGTGGTATTTTTTTCGATCAGAGGGGTCATTACACCGCCCATGGTCTCAATACCCAGTGTCAGCGGTGTCACGTCGAGCAACAGCACGTCTTTAACGTCACCAGACAAGACCGCACCCTGAATCGCAGCACCAATAGCGACCGCTTCATCCGGGTTAACATCTTTACGTGGCTCTTTACCGAAAAAGTCAGCCACTTTTTTCTGCACCAGCGGCATGCGGGTCTGACCACCGACCATGATGATGTCGTCAATGTCACCAATGTCATGATCAGCGTCTTTCAGCGCCATGCGCACCGGATCCAGTGACCGATCTACCAGCTCTTCAACCAGTGATTCCAACTTGGCCCGGGTCACTTTGACATTCAGGTGTTTGGGGCCTGATGCATCGGCTGTCATGTACGGCAGGTTAACATCGGTCTGCTGACTGGATGACAGTTCGATCTTGGCTTTCTCGGCAGCTTCTTTAAGACGCTGCATCGCTAGCGGGTCGCCCTTCAGGTCGATACCAGAATCTTTCTTGAACGAATCAGACAGGTAGTTAATCAGTTTCAGGTCGAAGTCTTCACCACCCAGAAAGGTATCACCGTTAGTAGCCAGCACTTCAAACTGGTGCTCACCATCGACTTCGGCAATTTCAATGATGGAGATATCGAAGGTACCACCACCCAGGTCATACACGGCTACAACACTGTCGCCGCGCTTTTTGTCCATACCATAAGCGAGCGCCGCGGCGGTTGGCTCGTTGATGATACGCTTGACTTCCAGACCCGCGATACGACCGGCATCCTTGGTAGCCTGACGCTGAGAATCATTAAAGTAAGCCGGTACGGTGATCACCGCCTCGGTCACTTTTTCGCCCAGGTATTCCTCAGCGGTTTTCTTCATTTTTTTCAGTACTTCGGCCGAGATTTGCGGCGGGGCTCTCTTTTCGCCTTTCACTTCGACCCAAGCATCGCCGTTGTCAGCTTTGACGATTTTGTACGGCACCATGCCAATGTCTTTCTGGACGACGTCGTCCTCAAACCGGCGGCCAATCAGACGCTTCACCGCATATAAGGTGTTGCTCGGATTGGTAACCGCCTGACGCTTGGCAGGCTGACCGACCAATATCTCATCGTCGTCGGTAAAAGCGACAATCGACGGTGTAGTACGATCGCCTTCTGCGTTTTCGATAACCTTGGGTTTGTCACCTTCCAAAATCGCTACACACGAGTTGGTGGTACCCAGGTCGATGCCAATGATTCTACCCATGTTACTGACACTCCATAATGTGTTGAACGGTTCTAATAACGGTTCGGTTAACTGCTTGACTTGCTATATGAGAGCAGCTTCGCTTAATTCAAGACCCTACGGTTCATCAGGGTATTTTTAACCGTTTAATTCTGCCAAATTAGCTATTTACACGCTAAATAGGGTGTAAAAATTAATTATTAAGCAGTTTCATCAATGCTTTTCTTACCGGGCACGCCCTTGCTGACCATGACCATTGCCGGGCGCACCAGACGACCATGCAAGGCGTAGCCTTTTTGCATCACCGCCATGACCGTATTGGGTTCCATGTCGGGATTTTCCAACATGCTCATTGCCTGGTGGTGCTGCGGATCAAAAGGCTCGCCTTCCGGATTAATCACCGTGATGTTGAATTTAACCAAGGTATCCAGCAGGTGTTTTAGCGTCATTTCAACGCCTTCCATGAGCGGCTTAACCTCGGCCGTCTGGCTTTCTACAGCGGCCAGGGTTCGTTCTAAATTATCGACAACGTCCAGCACTTCACGGACCAGTTTTTCCTGACCAAATTTGTGGGCGTTTTCGATATCTCTTTCGACCCGGCGCCGAAGATTGGCCATTTCGGCCTCGGCACGCAGGTAACGATCCTTATTGACCTGAGCTTCCTCACGCACAGCATCAAGTTCTGCTACCAGATCCTGCTCTGTGGCCGCTTCAGACAATTCATCCACCGGCTCCTGTGCGTCACCGAGCAATGCATCGTCGGCTTCCTGCGCTTCTACTGGCTTATCTTCGTGTGTCATCTCTCGATCCCATAACAACAGTGTTGAAGGAGTGAGGCTGCCTCGGCAAAACGAGCGTTCAATCCCGGCTTACGGAAGCTGCTTACTCGCGCCAATAAATTGGGCCGGGGTACGGCATTTCAAGTCCAGAGCAGGGGTGTATCACCATAAAATGAAGCGTTTTAGTCAAAATACCGGGTGAAACTAGCCGGTTAGCAACACGCGTTTCAAATTACACTTGAGCTGGCCCAGATTTTACTGTACAAAAACACAGTATTCGAGCAACCCAGGTTCAACCTCATGCTGCAAACCCTACTGATTCGCAATATCGCCATCGCCGACAACATTGAAATCGAATGGAAGCATGGCATGACCGCCATTTCCGGAGAAACCGGTGCTGGCAAATCCATCTTGCTTAACGGTCTTTCACTGGCTCTGGGTGAGAGAGCCGACAGCAGTGTGGTGCGCCATGGCGAGAAACGGGCCGAGGTAACGGCGACTTTTCAGGTAGGCCGAATAGCCTCTGCGCTGGCATGGCTGGCCGAGCGCGATCTGGATCAGGGTGAAGAATGCATACTGCGCCGAACGGTATCCGCCGAAGGTCGTTCGCGGGCTTATATCAATGGGCAGCCGGTTCCATTGAATGAATTGAAAGCACTGGGCGAAATGCTGATTGATATTCACAGCCAGCATGCTCATCAGTCGCTGTTGCGAATCGATACTCACCGAACCTTGCTGGATGACTACGCCGGATTGACCGAACAGGCTCAGGCCGTTCGCCATGCCTGGATTCGCTGGCAGGGCAAAGCCCGGCAATACCATCAGCTCAAAGACCAGGCCGACGAAAACAATGCGCGCCAGCAACTGCTCAATTATCAATACGAAGAACTCAGTGCACTGGCACTGGAAGCTGGAGAAGTAGAGGCGCTGGAACAGGAATTCAGGCGTTATGGTCAAACTGAAACCCTGGTCAGCGGTGCTTACAACGCGCGGCAGTGGCTGGAACCTGAATCTGACGGACCGAGCGCCCTCGATGGGCTGAAGCAGGCGCTGCATCAGCTCAATGGGCTGCAGGACAGTAACCCCTCTTTAAACAATGCCATTGAATTGCTGGACAGCGCATTGATACAGAGCGAGGAAGCCGTTAACGATCTGGATCATTATCTGGCCAGCTTTGAGGTTGATGATAGCCGGGTACAGCACGTTGAGGACCGTCTGGACCGGATTCACACCCTGGCTCGCAAGCATCAGGCACGCTCCGAAGCCCTGCCCGAACTGGTCGGCGAACTTGAAACCGAACTTGCGTCACTGGCCGAAGCGGTCGATGGGCTGGATGATCTTGCCAGTGACGTAGAGGCTCTGGCGCAAGCCTATTATCAGCAAGCCAGCGATTTGTCACAACAACGCAAAGCAACTTCGGTGCGCATGGCGGCAGACGTGATGGAAAAATTGCATCAGTTGGCTATGCCGGGAGCCTGTCTCGAAGTCGCCTTTGGCGAGCTCGAAAAAGCCACCCCGGACGGGCTTGACCAGATTGAGTTCCTGGTCAGCATGAACCCGGGGCAGCCAGTGCGTCCGTTAGGCAAAGTGGCGTCCGGTGGTGAACTGTCCCGGATATCACTGGCCATACAGGTTATCTGCGCGGAACACAGCACCATACCAACACTGGTTTTCGATGAGGTCGACGTTGGCATCAGCGGGGCTACTGCAGAAATCGTCGGGTTAATGCTGCGCAGTGTCGGTGAACGCGGCCAGGTAATTTGCGTTACTCACTTGCCACAGGTGGCAGCCCAGGGTCACAACCACTGTGTGGTCAACAAGGAACAGCAGGGGCAGATCACACGAACCCGAATTCTGCCAATACAGCAAGAAAGCAGAATAGACGAGATTGCCCGTATGCTCGGCGGTATTGATATCACGGCCCAAACCCGGGCACATGCTGAGGAAATGCTGATGCGCCAACAGCGCCAGCACTGAGGCTGTCTGTGCCTGGTGATCAGGCTGCAGCAGGAACGATGAAGTTGCTTAAGCCCTTTGTTCTGCGCACAGCCAAAGGCTGAACACAACCCGGCGCTATGCAAAGGAAAACGCCAAAGCCACAAACAGCGACTGGTCGTCGTAGATTTTGCAAGAAAAGTAAAATTACCCGCTCCAATTTAGCTAATGAGAACACCGACGCTTGTACGTACAACTCACAACGACAAGGCTATACGCCTGACTACAACAAACCCATCAACACTGACCGAGTCTCTTCCTTGCCTGCAAAACCGGCCTCTACCATGTGCACTGTACCGGTTTTATCAATGATGTAGGCCGTTGGGTAGCCTTGGGGGCTAAACTCACTAACCACTTGCTGGTCTTTATCCGACAGTATTAGGAAATCGACCGGAGTACTTTGCAGAAATCGTTCGGCCAGCGCCGGATCCTGGTCGGTATTGACACCAATAAACACCACGCCCTGCCCCTTAAGTTCATGATGCAGTTCATTGATAACCGGAAACGACTTTCGGCAAGTTGTGCACCAGCTCGCCCAAAAGTCCACGTAGATAACACGTCCCTGCAAGGCTGTGCTGTCGAGTAAACGACCGTCGAGGGTCGGCAACCGGAAGGCGGGCATGGCATCGCCTTCACTGACTTCAGCCATCGCTGGCGGGGCAAAAACCAAGACTGCACAGACTGTCAGCAATGCCTTGATTGCACTATCTTTTATAAACCGGTTACGGATAACAAACATACTTCCCACTCCATATTTGTCTGGTCACAGCTTCATTATAGAACAGACCCGGTCACAGGAACGGGAACGGGTTCACGCATTGACTGTCAACTGACCGTATAAAAAGATTCAATCAGTTCTTTTTTTACGAACGTACAGCACCAAACTGTGATCGACCAGCTCGAGCCCGTGCTCCCTGGCGATTTCATGCTGGCGACGCTCTATAACATCATCAACGAATTCAATCACCTCGCCATCGTCGACATTCACCATGTGATCATGATGCTCGGGACTGGCCAGTTCATAAACAGAATGGGTGCCGTCGAAATTGTGTTTTGCCACCAGTCCGGCGGATTCAAACTGGGTCAGTACGCGATAGACAGTCGCCAGCCCGACATCTTCTCCGCTTTCCTGCAGCGCTTTGTAGACTTCTTCGGCACTCATGTGACCGTCAGGATTACCCTCGAACATTTGCAGGATTTTTAGCCTGGGCAAGGTAACCTTAAGACCTGCTTTTTTGAGTTCCTGATTTTGAGTTGTCACCGTATCGTCTCCTCCAAACTTGCGTGGTACACTGCGAAGAACCGCAGCGATCACGGTTTTTCGTGTTGTGACAGTGTTTTTATTCATTCATAGGATGATAACGATTTGAAGCCGAAAAGAACAAAGGTAATTGCCCGCACCCTGCTGAGCGTTGCGCTGGTAACCCTGACGCTCAGTGGCTGTGCCTTGCTGACCCCGTACCAACCTGAACTCAAACAGGGGAACTTCGTCAAGGAAGAGCAATTGATGCAACTCGCGCCGGGTATGTCGACCGAGCAAGTGCAATTTCTGTTAGGTACGCCCATGCTCACCGGTGAAGCACCGCAAGATCGATGGATATACCCGATACTCAGCGACGACGGCAGCTATAAAACAGTGATCGTTGAGTTTGAAGGCAACACGGTTGCCCGCATAAACCGCAGCTAGGGATTAGGAGGCTGAGTCTTGCCGGGCTTTGGCGGCCCGGTTCAGACGGGCCTGCTTGGGATCAATCTGCAATGGACGGTACACTTCGACCCGGTCGCCGACCGTCAATACCTCGGTTTCAGGCTTGGCAACCTTACGACCAAAAATGCCCATTGGCGCCCCTTCCAGGGTCATTTCCGGAAATTCCCGATCAATGCCACTGCGACGAACGGCTTCCACGAGCGTCGTCCCTGCCGGTACATCAATTTCGATAATCCGCTGTTTATCCGGTGTGGCATAAGCAACTTCAACTTTGATCATATCCATGGTTATCCCTCATCCGTAGAGTTGTTCAGCGCGCCTTACAAAGGCATCAACCATGCGATCTGCAATATGCTTGAAAATCTGGCCAAACGCGAAAGCCGCAAGACGACCATCCGTTTCGAAGTGCAGATCCAGCGTTACCCGGCAGCCATTTTCACCCAGAGGCTTAATTGTCCAGATACCATGCAGTGCCTTGAGCGGACCCTGCTCAAGCGTCAACTCTATCCGGTGTGGTCGTTGCAGACGATTGCGGGTGACCAGTGTCCGCTCGATACCGCCTTTACGAACGATCATGCGCCCCACCATGTGGTGTTCGGACATTTCGACAACGTCAGCAGCAACAATGCCGTCCAGAAACTCAGGGTAGGATGCAACATCGTTGATCAGCTCATACATCGTATCGGCGGTTTGTGGTAACAAGGCGGTACGGTGAATATCGGTCATGGAAACCTGCAGTTAAAATGAATAGGTCACAGCCACAGTCTAATGACTGTTGCCTGCCAGCAGGAGCTCGCCAGCTGGTTGACACTAACGGACGCCTCAGTCCATCGGGAAAATGGCCTTTTGGCGAATCCAGCGTGACAATTGAAACACGGTCAGCATGAGGATCATTACGGCCAGGATCTCGACCCAGCTAGCCCCGCCAAGCCCTGGCACATTACGTGCAAATGTTAACGCAAGCGCCGATGGGACCACAAATTTGAGTGATGCGCGCCAAGCGAGATATCGCCCCCCTGCCGTCGGATTCACCTGCTTTAGCACCAGGTTGGGCGGCAAATACCAGCCCACAGTCCAGCAAACCAAAAAGGCAACCAGCGGTACCACCAGAGCATAACTAAAGCCACTGAGCAATCCGGAAAACGGCCTGCCGCGCCAGGTTAACGCAGACTCAACCTGAACCGACGCCAGTAATAGCAGGGCTAACAGCGTTGCCACCAGTAACGCCAGCAACAAGCCACCACGCCGGGTCTGCCCACTGCTGCTGAGACTGATCAGCAACAATAACGGCACACTGCTTAACATCCCTACAACGGCCGCGAGACCGAGAAACAGCATCAGATAGGGTCGGTACCCATCACTGTGGGCAAGTTGCTCAACCAAACCCTGCAGTACGATACCCGCTTCACCGCTGGAAGCGGGACTGATACCCAGACCGGGGTAGACCGCCGAGACGATCGACAAGCCAAGCCACAAATCGAATAGCTGAACAGACAACACCCAATAACCCGTCGGCAAACTCTGCGGCAATCGGGTGCCAACCAGATACCAGACCAGAAAACCGGCCAATGAGGATGACAGTGCATAGGTCAGTGCCTGCTGTACCCCGGTGGTCGTCAGGTCACCCCATTGCCAGGCCTCAAGAAGCGCACCAGACTGAGGAATCTGAATCACGACGAACAGCAGGCAAAGCGGCAGAGCAACGGCATAGGCGAAGGCCATACCATACCAGGCAAACCAGGCCAGACAGGCCAGAACAGCAACCTGGACAACGATCCAGCGTGACAGCCTGACCTGATCAGCACCCAGCTCGTACCAGTACAACACCCGGTCGAGTCCATCAACACCATTCAACCTGCCGCGCACGGCATCCCCGGTTATCGCAAGCGTCCAGCTCGCATTGTGCAACGTCAGCGCCACCACAAAGATCACAGCCACCACCAATGCTACCAGCAGCCAGGGGGCTAAAGCCCCGAGACGGCCGCTTTGCACCCATTCGAACGGAGAAATTCGATAAATGCGACCGGCCACCAGTTCGGCATGTAACAAGGGCAATACGATGACCAGCTTGAATATAGCGTACAGCGCCAGAAAGGTAAGTTCCCCGTGGCGCGCTGCATATACTGGCAATAGCAAAAAATCAGACAGGCCAATTTGACTGCCAAATAGAATTAACAGGATCAGTAATCGATTCATTCAGGCAGTATACCTTGAAACCGTCTGCAGTCAGACTGCGTAGACTGTCTATCTCAGGTTTTGACCCACATCGTCTGTTGGGTTCAGACGGCAACATCTTGAAGTGGGTGTACCTGGCAATACTGAAGTGGGTGTACCTGGCAATACTGAAGTGGGTGTACCTGGCAATACTACCGGGAGAAGCAACGATGATCATGGCACACCGATACCGCCTTGCAGCTCGTGCACTACTGTTCATTTTGTCGAGCCTGCTGGTCCTGCCTGCTATCAGTCAGGCCGAACGTCTGGCAGCAGGCACCAGCCTGGGCCACGACTACCAGGTTGGCGAGCTTGCCAATGGCTTCAGTACACCCTGGGGGCTGGCATTCGTCTCGCCAACCGAATTATTGATTACCGAACGCAGAGGGCAGCTGTGGTTGCTCAATACGGAATCCGGAAAACGCTCAATAGTCGATGGGTTGCCCGGCGATATTGCCACAACGGGCCAGGGCGGCCTGCTTGATGTGCAAACCGGACCGCGATTCGACTCTGATCGAACCCTGTACTTTACCTACAGCAAACGCCTGGGTAATGAGGCCGCAACCACAGTAGCTCGGGCTGTTTTATCGCAAGATCAACGACGGCTGACTGACTGGCAAAATTTGCTGGTCACTGATTCCGCGTCCACAGCGGGTCAGCACTTTGGCAGCAGGGTCACCTTTGATGATCGGGGCTACCTGTATTTTGGCGTCGGCGATCGTGGTAACCGAGACAACGGTCAGGACACCAGCAACCATGCTGCGACCATCCTTCGGCTGCATCTCGATGGCCGGATACCGCAAGACAATCCTTTTGTCGATAACGATGCCATTCCCGACGAAATATGGAGTCTGGGCCATCGTAACCCCCAGGGGCTAGCCTATGATCACAAACGCGGCATTCTCTGGGAGATCGAACATGGCCCAAGAGGCGGAGATGAAATCAACATCATTGAACCAGGGGCCAACTACGGCTGGGCAATGGTATCGCATGGTCGCGAATACTGGGGGCCGGTCGATGTCGGTGAAGCGGAATCATTGCCGGGCTATGTCGATCCGGTCAAGGTATACGTCCCTTCCATCGCACCGGGCAGCCTATGGGTTTACCAGGGAGATGCTTTTCCTGACTGGCAGGGCCATCTGTTCGCAGGAGCTCTGGTGCTAACGCATCTCAATCATATTGCTGTGGATACAACAGGCAATATCGGCCAGGAGGATCGGTTGCTGGACGATTTGAATGAACGTATCAGGGCGGTCACTGAAGATCGCAATGGCGACCTGATCCTGGCAACAGACAGTGGCAAAATCCTGCGTATTTCGCCTACGCTCTGATGTAAAACAGCCTTGCGACACCTTAATCGCAAGGCTGTTTAATCGGCTAAACTCTCGACAACTAGCCGCCCGTCACTAAACCGTGACGGCTAAAAACAGAACGAATACAGGCCGACTCAGTCTATGTGGTGCATAATCGCGTCAAAAACCGGCCCCGAGCCATCATTAAGTCCGTCGATAACACTAAAGTGATCACAATTTGATATCGATTTCTGAGTCACAGGCGAGTCTGGCGTAGTCGTTTGTCTGTGTTGTCTGTAAGCCTCGGATTGGCGGTGAAACTCCTGCGACTCGCGTGCACCCACCAACAGATTAACCGGACAGCTAACCCGGGGTTCAATGCGTACCGGACTCAGTGTCATCACATCGAGACCGGTCAATTGCAACTTGGGTTGCAGCCATGAATAGGGAAAGGGCGCAAGATCAAACAAGCCACTGATGGCGGTTGCGCCCTTGATCAGATCCGGTGAGCGGCCATAAACCCCGTGCCAGTCGGTCGCCAGCAACATGCCCACAATGTGCCCACCCGCAGAGTGACCGGATACGGTGATGCGTTTCGGATCATAGCCATAGTCCGCTGCCCGATCCGCCAGCCACAGCAATGCCACCTGGCACTGGCGCACCAGTTCACCCAGAGTGACCGTCGGACACAACGCATAATTGACCACAGCCACGCTGACTCCAGCGTCTACCAGCCCCCGGGCTGCAAAGGAAAACTCCTTGTTGCTCAGTGAGCGCCAATACCCCCCATGGAAAAATACGTGCAAGGGGGCGCCCTGCTTTTTAGCCGGAAACAAGTCAAGCGTCTCGGCCCGGCTCTGACCGTACCGCAGATCGGCCTGAACCTTCAGGTCGGCCTGTGCAGCGCTATTCATGGCCTTATAACGTGCCATCGCGGCCGCACCATCCGACACTTTCGACGGATCATAGGCCAGATCAATAGCCTCCTGTGTCTCAAAATCACGGTATAACATGCTGACTCCCGGTCACAGTTAACAATCTCACACGATACCCTCAGAACGGCTTTGCGACATCATTAAACCGCCTTGCACTATAATAGTTCAAGTATGAATGTTTAAGCTTGAAATACTTTCAACACAGGACTACATTAAGTAAACAGCGTAGGCGACGCCGCATCCAAAACGACGCATGCCAAAGTACCAGGGAGCCTGTTACCAGGGCATGTGGTCCGACATATAGGATGTCCCGGCTAGGATGTCCCGGCGAAATCGACGACTGGTAAGTTGTTGATTTCGTAAGAAAAGTAAGAATCACATTGTTTGGTTTTCGTGTTTTTAAAAAGGCAGGAAGCCTTTTTCAACAACCTGCTAAAGAGTGAAAACAATGAAAATAGCTTGCCTCGGCGGTGGTCCCGCAGGTCTTTACTTTGCCATCAGCGCCAAGTTGCGTAACCCGGACCACGACATTCAAGTCTATGAACGCAACAAAGCCAATGACACCTTTGGCTGGGGCGTGGTGTTGTCTGATGAAACCCTTGAAAATCTGGCCAAGAACGATGCCGTCAGCGCCGAGCGCATTCGTGAACACTTCGCCTACTGGGATGACATTGCCGTGGTTCACAACGGCGTGCGCACTACCTCGACCGGCCACGGCTTCTGCGGCATCGGCCGCAAGCAGTTACTGATCCTGCTGCAAGCAAGAGCCCGGGAACTGGGTGTCACCCTACACTTTGAAACGCCTTTCGACGATATCGATTCGATGGTCAGTGATTTTGATCTGGTCGTCGCCGCCGACGGCCTTAACTCCCGGGTGAGACGCCATTTTGAACACGCGTTCAAACCCGACATCGACGTGCGCGCCTGTAAATTCGTCTGGCTTGGCACCCACCAAAAATTCAACGACGCGTTCACCTTCATCTTCGAGAAAACCGAGCATGGCTGGGTCTGGGCGCATGCTTACCAGTTCGACGAGGACACGGCTACCTTCATCGTTGAATGCTCCGAGACAACCTTTAACGCCTTTGGTTTTGGTTCTATGAATCAGGACGAATCCATTGCCGTCTGCGAACGCATCTTCGCCGACCACCTCGATGGCCAGCCACTGATGACCAATGCTGGGCACATTCGTGGCTCGGCCTGGATCAACTTTCCCCGCGTCCTATGTGAGCACTGGAGCCATAAAAACATTGTGTTAATGGGTGATGCCTCGGCCACGGCCCATTTTTCCATCGGCTCCGGCACCAAGCTGGCACTCGAATCGGCCATAGGCCTGGCAGACTGCGTTGAATCCGAACCGACACTCAGTTCAGCCTTTGAGCGCTATGAAGCCGAACGACGCCTGCAGGTTTTACGACTGCAATCAGCGGCGCGCAACTCCACCGAATGGTTCGAACAGGTCGAACGTTACCTGGATCTTGATCCGGTGCAATTCAACTACGCGCTGCTCACCCGCTCGCAACGTATCAGCCATGAAAACCTGCGTCTGCGCGACCCGGCATGGTTGAAGTCGGCCGAACGCTGGTTTCAGCGACAGGCTGGCGCAGACAGCGACCAGGCGCCCATGTTTGCGCCCTACACTCTACGCGGTCTTACTCTGAAAAACCGGATTGTGGTCTCGCCCATGGCGCAATACAAAGCCGTCAACGGCTGCCCGACCGACTGGCATTTTGTGCATTATGCTGAACGCGCCAAAGGCGGTGCGGGCCTGGTTTATACGGAAATGACTTGCGTCACTCCCGAGGGTCGCATCACGCCGGGATGCACCGGGATGTACAACGCCGAACAGGTCTCAGCGTGGAAACGGCTGACTGATTTTGTGCATGCGGAAACCGACGCCAAGCTGTGCATGCAACTCGGACATTCCGGCGCCAAGGGCTCAACTCAGCTTGGTTGGGAAACCATGGACGCGCCGCTGGCTGAGGGCAACTGGCCGATACTGGCCGCATCGGCCCTGCCCTGGTCACCCAACAATGCCATCCCCAAAGCCATGGACCATGCCGACATGGACACCGTCCGGGACGCTTTCGTGCAAGCAGCCATACAGGCTGAAGCGGCCGGTTTCGACATGCTTGAACTGCACGCCGCCCACGGTTACCTGTTATCGGGCTTTATAACGCCGTTGACCAATCACCGGACCGACGAGTACGGAGGTGATCTCGACAACCGGATGCGCTACCCACTCGACATTGTGGCCGCCGTCCGCGCCGTCTGGCCTGCCGACAAACCCCTGGCAGTGCGCATTTCAGCCAACGACTGGGTCGAGGATGAGGGCATCACTCCGGACGACGCCGTTGAGATTGCTGCCCGTTTCAAGGCAGCCGGAGTTGACCTCATTGACGTGTCCGCCGGTCAGACATCGATCCGCGCTCGTCCCGTCTATGGCCGGATGTTCCAAACCCCGTTTGCTGACCGCATTCGCAACGAACTGAACATGCCGACCATGGCCGTGGGCAATATCTATGACCCGGACCACGCCAATTCCATTCTCATGGCGGGCCGCGCCGACCTGGTTTGCCTGGCACGGCCGCACCTGGCCGATCCCTACTGGACACTGCATGCCGCGGCAAAACTCGGTAACGATCAGCAAGATTGGCCCAAACCCTACTACGCCGGGCGCGATCAACTGCAGCGTCTGGCTGAACGCGACGAAGGACTGATTTAACATTATGTCAACGGCTGCAACTGACACCCCGTTCGCCAACAAACGGGTTCTGATTACCGGCGGTGGCACCGGCATCGGTGCTGACATGGCCCGGGCCTTTGCCAATGCCGGTGCCCGTGTAGTCATCGCCGGGCGTACAGAGCATAGCTTGCAAGAGGTTGCTGACGGACACCCGTGCATCGAATACCGGTTGGTCGATGTTACTGATCCGGCATCCGTTGAGACCCTGTTCAACACTATCGAAACACTGGACATTGTGATCGCCAACGCTGGTGCAGCCAGCAGCGCCCCGGTACGCAAAACCAGCCTGGCTGACTGGCAGCGAATGCTTGATGTAAATCTGACCGGTGTCTTTTTAACGCTCCAGGCCGGACTTGCAAAACTGGGTAAAGGGGGCCGCCTGTTGGCGGTTGCGTCAACGGCCGGACTGAAGGGCTACCCTTACGTTGCGCCCTACTGCGCCGCCAAGCACGGCGTGATCGGGCTGGTCAAAGCCCTGGCGCTGGAAACCGCCCGGCAAGGAATAACGGTCAACGCGCTCTGTCCCGGGTTTACTGAAACTCCGTTACTGGACAGCAGCCTGGCTACTATCCGCAAAAAAACCGGACTCAGTGATGAAGAGGCGCGCGCCCAACTCAGTGCCACCAACCCTCAGGGGCGCTTTATTCAACCGGCCGATGTTTCGGCGGCGGCACTCTGGCTGGCCAGCCCCAATGCCCAGGCTATTACCGGCCAGGCCATCGCCATCGCCGGAGGCGAAGTCTGATGAGTGAGCAAGCCAGAACCCTACCCAACCGGCATCTGACCAGTAAAGAACATTTGCGACTCTGGCTACGCTTGCTGCGCACCACACGCCGAGTCGAATCAGAATTGCGCGAAAGGCTGCGCCTGCAGTTCAACACCACGCTGCCCCGGTTCGATGTCATGGCGGCTTTATCACGCCACCCACAAGGGCTGAAAATGAATGAGCTGTCACAGCAACTGAAGGTATCGAATGGCAATGTCACCGGCATCATCACCCGCCTGGTCGACGATGGTTGGGTTAAACGCATTGCCATTGAAGGCGATCGCCGTGCGACCCGGGTGCTGTTAACCCGGACCGGCGTCGACCAATTTCAGCAGTTAGCCCGGGCGCACGAAGACTGGGTCGACGAACTGTTCAGTTCGTTGTCGAGTCAGGAAACTCACAAAATGAACGAACTGTTCGCACACCTGCCCACCGATGCCGGGCTCGTGTCTGAACCAAGCGGAGACGCTCCATGAACATGGCCAACCACGCACCCCACCATTTCCTCTGGCGCACAGAAGGACCGGTCGCCATTATTCAACTGAACCGGCCCGAGCGCAAAAACCCGCTTACTTTTGACAGCTACGCCGAACTGCGCGATACCTTCCGCGACCTGGCATACGCTGACGACATTCATGCGGTTGTGTTCGCCGCCAACGGGGGTCATTTCAGCTCAGGCGGCGACGTGCACGACATCATTGCCCCTCTGGTGGGTATGGAGATGAAAGACCTGCTCGCCTTTACCCGCATGACCGGCGATCTGGTTAAAGCGATGATCCACTGCAATAAACCCATTATTGCAGCTGTCGAGGGTATCTGTGTCGGCGCTGGTGCCATCATTGCCATGGCTTCGGATATCCGCTTTGCCACGCCCGAGGCCAAAACCGCCTTTCTATTCACCAAAGTAGGGCTGGCCGGTTGCGACATGGGCGCCTGTGCAATGTTACCGCGCATCATTGGTCAGGGTCGTGCCGCTGACCTGCTCTACAGCGGCCGTACCATGAGTGCCAACGAGGGACACGCCTGGGGGTTTTACAACCGCCTTGTCGCCGCCGACCAAATCGAAGCCGAGGCACTCGCCTACGCACAGGCACTCTGCGAAGGCCCCACCTTTGCACATGGCATTACCAAAACCCAACTTAACCAGGAATGGTCGATGAGTCTCGACCAGGCCATTGAATCAGAAGCTCAGGCCCAGGCGATCTGCATGCAAACTCGCGATTTCGAACGTGCCTATCATGCTTTTGTTGCCAAAGAAAAACCCCGTTTTGGAGGCGACTGATGAGCGACAATAGTTTTCTGACCTGGCCGTTTTTTGAAGAACGTCATCGCCAGTGGGCGGCTGACCTCGACGCCTGGTGTGCACAAAGCCTGCACCATCCTGGTGGTGACACAGGCACTGATGCCGAGTGCGTGCATCTGGTTCAGGCACTGGGTCAGGCCGGTTTTCTGCAACCGACGGCTGGCGACAACATTGACGTTCGTACCCTGTGCCTGGCCCGCGAAACCCTGGCCCGTCACCATGGCCTGGCCGATTTCGCCTTCGCCATGCAGGGGCTGGGTACCGGAGCCATTAGCCTGTTCGGAGATAACGCGCAAAAAGCATGGCTCGACAAAACTCGCGCCGGAGAAGCCATCGCAGCCTTTGCGTTAACCGAAGCAGCCTCAGGTTCCGATGTAGCGAACCTCACCACCGAAGCCGTCCGGGATGGCGACGACTATATTCTAAACGGTGAAAAAACCTGGATATCCAACGGCGGCATAGCCGATTTATACACCGTTTTCGCACGCACCGGAGACGCGCCCGGTGCCAAAGGCCTTTCTGTATTTTTGGTCGAAGCCGACCGGCCCGGATTTGAAATTCGTGAGCGCCTGCACACCATGAGCCCACACCCACTGGCACGCATTGGCTTCAATAACGTCCGTATTCCGGCCGCCAATCGCATTGGTGACTCCGGTCAGGGCTTCAAAATTGCCATGTCGGTACTCGATGTTTTCCGTGCCACGGTGGGCGCCGCAGCTCTGGGTTTTGCGCGTCGCGCTCTGGACGAAACGCTGCATCGTTGCCAGAACCGCGAGCTGTTCGGCGGCCCACTGGCGAACATGCAAATGGTACAGGGGCACATCGCTGACATGGCACTGGACATAGACGCCGCTGCTCTGTTGGTGTATCGCGCCGCCTGGACCAAAGACCAGGGGGCAGCGCGGGTCAGCCGTGAAGCGGCGATGGCTAAACTCTATGCCACCGATAGGGCCCAGTCCGTAATCGACAAAGCGGTGCAATTGCACGGTGGCGACGGCGTGCGCAAAGGACACATCGTAGAAAGTTTGTACCGGGAAATTCGCGCCCTGAGGATTTATGAAGGTGCCTCTGATGTGCAAAAAATTGTGATCGCAAGAAGTATCCTGAATTCAGCCTAAGCACTGCGATCCGTTCGTCCTGAGCCTGTCGAAGGGCCCTGGTGAGCATGGCTAGCCAGAGAATTATCGAAATTGGACAGGGTTGATCAACTAACCCTGCGACAAAACAACAAGAACAGAGAGGCACGCATGCCAGTACCGTCCGCACACATCGACACTTACTGCCTCGATCATTTGCCACCGGCCGATCAGCAACCGGTGTTTTTGCTCGCCGGTTTGAACTACCCGGAACTGCTTAACGCCGGGGTTGAGCTCACCGATCGCCTGGTCGAACAGGGCATGGGGGATCACATCGCGCTGATTGGCAATGGCCGACGCCGCACTTATAAGGAACTGACCGACTGGACCAACCGCCTTGCGCATGCGCTGGTAGATGACTTTGGTATCAAGCCTGGCAATCGGGTACTGATTCGCTCGGCGAACAACCCGGCGTTCGTAGCCTGCTGGCTGGCGGTGACAAAGGCAGGCGCTGTTGCCGTTAACACCATGCCGATGTTACGTGCCACAGAACTGGCCAAAATTGTCGATAAAGCCAAAATCAGCCACGCGCTTTGCGATACCCGACTATTAGATGAAATCAAACGCTGCGCCGCCGACAGTGCCTATTTAAAACACGTCATTGGCTTCGACGGCTCCGCTAACCACGACGCTGAGCTGGACCATGCAGCCCTGGAGAAACCGGTGCATTTTGACGCTGTTGCTACTCGCGCCGATGACGTCGCTCTGCTCGGTTTTACCTCAGGCACAACCGGTTCTGCGAAAGCCACCATGCATTATCATCGCGATTTGTTGGCGGTAGCCGATACCTACGCCAAAGAGGTGCTGAAGGTCACGCCAGACGACATTTTCGTCGGTTCACCACCGCTGGCATTCACCTTCGGCCTTGGCGGCCTGGCTATTTTCCCGCTGCGTTTTGGCGCTACCGCGACTTTGCTGGAAACGGCGTCGCCGCCCAATATGATCGACATTATACAGCGCTATAAAGCAACCATATCCTTTACCGCTCCGACTGCTTACCGGGTCATGCTCAAGGCAATGGACGACGGGGCCGACCTGTCGAGTCTGCGCGCTGCGGTGTCAGCCGGTGAAACCCTGCCTGCGCAGGTGTTTGAACAATGGCAGCAAAAAACCGGTAAACCGATGCTCGACGGCATTGGTGCGACCGAAATGCTGCACATTTTTATTTCCAACCGGTTCGACGATGCCCGACCGGCGTGCACCGGCCTTCCGGTACCGGGCTATGAAGCCCGCATCGTCGATGAGCAGATGCATGAAGTGCCGCGCGGCACCGTCGGCAAACTTGCAGTGCGCGGACCAACCGGCTGTCGCTACATGGACGACCCCCGTCAACTGGACTATGTTCGCGATGGTTGGAACCTGACCGGTGATGCGTTCAGCCAGGACGAGGATGGCTATTTTCATTTTGCGGCCCGCACGGATGACATGATCGTCAGTTCCGGTTACAACATTGCTGGACCCGAAGTCGAGGCTTGTCTGCTTGGCCACCCGGATGTGCTGGAATGCGCGGTCATTGGCGCAGCTGATGAACAGCGTGGTCAGATCGTCCAGGCCCATATTGTTCTGGCGGACGGCCTGGTTGCCGATGACGACTGCATAAAACGCCTGCAAGACTATGTAAAAAGCCAGATAGCGCCCTATAAATACCCGCGTTCGATCCGGTTTATCGAGCAATTGCCAAAAACGCCCACGGGCAAGGTTCAGCGATTCAGGTTGAAAGAAACGTTAAACTAGGCGACCTTTCCAGAGTACGCCGCCATTAACGCAACGCGGCAGCTCAGGTATCCGTCATCGGATTCGCCTCTAACGAAGGGGCGAGACCGTGGCACCTGAAAGATGAAAAACGAACAATGAAAGATCAGAAAAATAATCAAAAAAACACCAGGAGATGTGACCATGAAAAAAGTACTGAATGCGGGTCTGGGTCTGATGATGGCAGCAGCCATTGCGGCACCAACACAGGCTGAAGACGTTAAAATCGGGATGATTACGACTCTCTCTGGCGGCGGTGCCCACCTGGGTGTGGATGCCCGTGACGGCTTTATGCTGGCCATCGAACGATCTGGCCGCGATGACATCGACGTTATGATTCAGGACGATGCTCGCAAACCGGATGTCGCCAAGAGCCTGGCCGACGAATTCGTACAGCGCGAAAACGTCGACATCATGACCGGTATTATCTGGTCCAACCTCGCGATGGCCGTGGTTCCTGGCGTTGTTCGTCAGGATACTTTTTACCTCTCACTGAATGCCGGACCCTCCGATTTGGCCGGTCGCCTATGCCACGAAAATTACTTCAACGTCGCCTGGCAAAACAACAGCCTGCACGAAGCCATGGGCCAGTACATGAGCAGTGAAGGGTTTGAAAACGCCTTCATTCTGGCGCCGAACTATCCGGCTGGAACCGATGCACTTGAAGGCTTCAAAAACCGCTACACCGGCAAACTGGCCAATGAAGTTTATACCCAGCTCGGGCAAACCGATTACGCCGCTGAAATCGCTCAGATCCGTGCCAGCGGCGCTGACAGCGTGTTCTACTTCCTGCCGGGCGGCATGGGCATCGCCTTTATGAAGCAATACGCCGGTTCCGGTGTGGATATCCCGGTTTATGGCCCCGCCTTCTCCTTCGATGAAATCATCATCGGTGCGATCGGCGAGGCGGCTATTGGCGTTCGTAACACCTCCCAGTGGGCCTACGACCTGGACAACGCTGCCAACGAAGCTTTTGTCACCGCCTTCCAGGAAAAATATGACCGCATTCCGACGCTGTACGCCTCGCAAGGCTACGATACTGCCCGGCTGATCCTGTCGGCCCTCGACGTCGCCCATCCGGATGACAAAGACGCCTTCCGCGACGCGCTGCGTGCTGCCAACTTCGACTCGGTTCGTGGTGATTTCCGTTTTGGCACCAATCACCACCCGATTCAGGACATCTACGTGCGTGAAATCGTCGCCAGTGGCGAGGGTGTAACCAATCAGCTGGTGGGCATCGCGGCCGAAGACATGCAAGATGTTTATGTCGATCAGTGCTCAATGTAACTGATGCGGAAGTGGCTTTTAGCTGACGGCTAAAAGCCACTT
>Ga0307957_1000465_pt1 | contig 23547 bp, 26 predicted proteins | sample OrgLakmetagen490_FD_201830 | JGI IMG/M metagenome (GOLD analysis project Ga0307957, IMG submission 201830) | Saline water microbial communities from Organic Lake, Antarctica - #490 | ecosystem: Environmental > Aquatic > Non-marine Saline and Alkaline > Saline | place: Antarctica: Organic Lake... | reverse complement strand
ATTACCTACGTCAACGCAGGCTTGGCTGAGCTGATGACGCGCATTGAAATGGGTGATTTGGACATGGCCATGCTCGACGAGCGAGATTATCTGCTGATGCGCCCCTTTTTCCCGAACCAGCGCTTTGACTTCCTGACAGAACATCAGCGGCCTGTCGCCCCCCTGTTCCGCAACACCCGGGATCGCTCCCTGATTGACGCCATTAACACAGTCCTGCGCGATTTACGGCAAACCGAAGTGATTGCTCGCTTACAGGATCGGTATCTTGGACACACCCGGGATTTCGATTATGTCGGCACGCTTACCTTTGAGCGCCAAATCGAATCCAGATTGCCTGAATTTGAAGGTTATTTTCGCGAGCAGGCCGAGATTACCGGACTCGACTGGCGATTGCTCGCCGCAGTGGCCTACCAGGAGAGTCACTGGCGCCGCAATGCCGTGTCGCCCACCGGGGTCAAAGGCATTATGATGGTGACACTGGCAACAGCCGGTGACATGGGAATCGAAAACCGTCTCGATCCGGCACAAAGCATCCAGGCGGGCAGCCAATATCTGGCCAGCCTTAATCGTCGCATGCCGCAGCGAATCCAGGAACCCGACCGAACCTGGATGGCACTGGCATCCTACAACGTAGGTGCCGGGCATCTTGAAGACGCGCGCATCATCACTGAGACTCTGGATGACGACCCCGACTCCTGGATAGACGTGCGCCAGCATTTGCCCAAGCTGGCCCTCAAAGAATGGCACCCCTACACGCGATATGGGTATGCCCGGGGGCACGAACCGGTCGTCTATGTCGCTAATATCAGACGCTACTACAACGTGCTGCAACGCGCCTTCCCTGAAACAGACTCAGAGGACGCTGACCCTCTTTCGGATCGACTGGAAGCGTTGCCTCTGCCGGGGCTGACTGTCACTCCGGGGCTTTAGCAGGTTGTTGAAAAAGGCGTCCTGCCTTTTTCAAAACACGAAAACCAAGACTTACCAGTCGTCGATTTCGCCAGGACATCCATGTCCTGGTAACAGGCGGCTGAAATTCTGCGAATTTCAACAGTCTGCTAGAACGTCAACCGGAAACCCGTCATCCAGCGCCATTGCTCGGGCTCGGGTTGCCAACGAATTTCTGAATAGTTCAGAATCGCCTCGCTGAACACCCGGTCGATGCCAAACGCCCAGTAGCGGCTATCGCCTGACTGTTCGGGGAGTTCATCCCGCCCATAGGTCAATTTACTGATCACAGTGCCCGCCTGATAAGCCGCAAGCAGATCCCAGGCCAACAGTTCATCGCGGTACAAGGTACCACCACCCAGTTGCAGACCCTCACTGCGCCACATGATCGAGGTTCCCCAGAGGCCGCCATCGTCGTTACTTCGATAGGTCAAAGCCACACTGCCCTCGGGGGTATCCAGGCCAGTGGCGACCGCCCACTGCTCAAGGGATGACGCCGAGTTTTCATCAGCAAAGGTCCATTGGCCACTGACGTACACCAGCTCGCCATTACTGGCGGTAAATTCGATACCGGGCTGCTCCAGCTCAACCGAGTAGTTTTCTATGGCCAGACCCCCCTTGAAACTGTCCGTCGATTCCCCGGCATAACCGTGCATCAGGCTCACTGGTGATACCAGCAACTGCTGCTCCAGACTGCGCAGCTTGCCGCCCCGAATGCTGTACAGTGGCTGCGCCCATTCCAGAAACATCTGCCGACTGGTTGCCGGCTCGCTGAACGACAGCGGATTAAGGTCTGCCTCCAACACGGCCCGGTATTGACTGCCACTTGACTGCTCACGCACTTCAAGCCCAAGCCAGCTGTTTGGTGATTGCAAATACCAGCGACCCTTCCCTGACAGTGCAGGATCAAGATAAGCACCCTGCAATTGCAGATTACCGGTTACCCGTGATTCTGCTGCCAGCGCCCCAGCCGCCAACGCGGCCAGCGCCAGACCAAAACCCAGTTGTTTATGCATCAGTTGAACACCACTGTTTTATTACCATGAACCAGCACTCTGTCCTCCAGATGCCAGCGTAACCCCCGCGCGAGCACTGTTCGCTCACAATCCTTACCCAGTCGCACCATATCTTCAATCTGGTCGCGGTGAGATATTCGAATGACATCCTGATCAATGATCGGGCCTGCATCAAGATCAGCCGTCACATAGTGACAGGTTGCGCCAATCAGCTTTACGCCACGCTCATAGGCTTGATGATAGGGACGCGCACCGATAAAGGAGGGTAAGAAACTGTGGTGGATATTGATCACCCGATACGGCATCCGAGCACAAAGTTCAGGCGGCAATATTTGCATATAGCGAGCAAGGACTACGGTATCGGCTCGGTGTGACTCGATCAATCGCTGGATCTGGGCAAAGTGCGGTGCTTTGTCCTGCGGATCAACCGGGACATGAAAAAAGGGAATGCCATGCCACTCAGCCAGGCTACGCAGGTCTTCATGATTAGAAATGACGCAGGGGATATCACATTGCAGATCGCCGCTGTTCCACCGGTTAAGAATGTCGGCCAGGCAATGGCTGTCGCGGCTGACCATCAATACAACGCGTGGGTGCTGACCGCTGTCGGTAACGCGCCAGGTCATGCCCAACTCGTCAGCAATGGGCGTAAACTGCCGGGCCAGCTCGTCAGCTGAAAAAGGCAATGAACTCGCCTTGATTTCGTTGCGCATAAAAAACCACCCTTGCTCCAGATCAGCGTGGTGATTGGCTTCCATAATGCTGCCATTATTATCAGCAAGAAATCGGCTCACCCTGGCAACAATGCCGACCCGGTCAGGACAAGACATTACCAGGCGATAAACGCGTTCCATTCAGTTGTACTCCAAGGGCTTGAATTTGCAGAAAAAAAGCTATTTTAACCGAATCAGCGATGATATATGATGTGCACCCTTTTGACGACACTGGCTATTATTTAACCATCTGAATAGGCTTTTCAGTTGGCGTTCAGTTTGGACTAAAAGGTATGCGGGGTGACCATCCAGGTGCGAAATATCGCTTTATCAAACTGGACTGGCGATCTCTTAAATAACCGGTCAGGTCGCAACGACGCAACACAGTTTGCATGGGTTTTACCATGTGACCACCACAGCACAGGAATCGCTTTATGCTGACTCAAGAACAGCTGTTGGCAGCCCCAGACGATGAGTACATGAATGACGCTCAACTGGAGTTTTTTCGCAACCTTCTAAAAGAGCAGGCTGACGAACTGCGCGCTTCATTGAAAGAAGCCCGTGAAACGCTGGCCACCTTCACGAACGAACCCGATGAACTGGATAAAGCCAGCATCGAGGAAGAGCGCCGAATGAACTTGCGCTTCCTTGATCGCCAGACAAAATTACTGCCCAAGATAGACGACTCCATCAAACGCATTAACACGGGTGACTTCGGCTATTGTGCAGTAACTGGTGAACCCATTGGTGTGCGTCGACTGTTGCTTCGCCCCACGGCCACCCTGTGCGCCGAAGAAAAACAGAGCCAAGAACGCCAAGAACGCAATTTCCGCGACGCCTGAGTGCTCAGAATCAAGCAGTCAGACACAAAAAAAGCGCCTTCGGGCGCTTTTTTTGTGTCTGACTGTTCAACATCGCCACTGATAGACGGCGGCGCCTGGTAAAGCAGGCATGAGGATTGCATTGATCATGCTACATCAGTTAACAACGGCAAAGGATCACCATGAGCCTGACCCTCAGTGGCCTTGAGCATTATCAGGCCCACCAACAATTACACCACAGCGAACCAGAAAAGACGTCGGCAGCCCCCCGTGCCTCGGCTTCTGAGGTCAAGCCCAACCGGGAAGAGGACCGGGTATCAGTCAGTGATGCAGTAGCCATACTGGAATGGGTGGCGGCTCAGGCACCGGATATCACCTCTACCCAAGCGGCAGAACCGGCCAATCTTGGCCGCCTGACAGACCATTTGCTGCGTTATAACCTGATCAGCATTCAAGATGCCGGCCGGTTGATGCAGTTGTCAGACTCGCCGGGTAAAGACCCTCTGCTGGCTCGAATTGAAACAGTCAGTGCTCAATCAGACCATTACAGCGATACGCAAAGCTGGCAAAAGCTGAACCGGATTGTCAACAATGTCCATGCTGCCCAGTAAAAGGGGCCTGAGCGCCGAGGGCGAAATCGATGACTGCTCAGTCACCGATTTCGGGAGGAATGCAAAAATCACATTCTTCGCTTTCCGTGTGTTGTAAAAGACAGAAGGCCTTTTTCAACACCCTGCTAGTTGGCCAGCAGAGCGTTCATCAGGGCAATCAACTCGGATTCATCAACAGGCTTGACCAGAAACCCTTTGGCACCCTGACGCTCACCCCAGACCTTATCGGTGGGCTGATCCTTTGTCGTAACAATAATTATCGGTATATGCGCGGTCTGAGGATCATTCGTTAGTTTGCGCGTCGCCTGGAACCCGTTCAACTCAGGCATAACAACATCCATCAGAATCAGGTCCGGAAGAATACTCTTGGCTTCTGCCACTCCGGTCGCACCATCCTCGGCAATTACCGGCGTATGTCCATGTTTTTCCAGGATCCTCTTGAACATTGTCACTTGACTCGGCGAGTCATCGATCACCAGGATAGTAGCCATTGCTTGGTTCCTCTTCTGTTTCAGGTACAGGCGGTTCCCATTAAGAACACCTACACTGTGATGTATACTCATAGATTATAGCGTGCATACACAAACCTCTGCCAGAGAAGCTATGAATAACTGGTAAATCCACTTGAAGCCTGCGGTTTACAAAATGACACGAAGTGTGTCATGGCGAAGTTCCTAAACCACTGCTAGATTTTAAAACGCTGTTTACTGGGAAGACTGACGCCATGATTAAAAAAGAAAACATATTGGAATCAGCGAGAAAGGTGCTGTCCGAACAAGGCATCAGTAAGCTGTCACTGCGTAAAATAGCAGCTGAAACAGGTTGTGCGGCACCCTCTATCTATTATTACTTCCGTAATAAGCAAGAAATTGTCGCGGGGTTATGGGAGGCAATCGCACCGGACTTGCTGCAACAGTTGACTCAGGAAGAAAACAAGGAGGACGCCTATCGCCAATTCTGGAAACAACGCCCGGACGATTTCAAACTGTTTATTACCCACCCGGACTACTACCCTTCGGTAGCGGAGACGGACGCTTACCGGGCACTGACAACAACACTGGGCCAACAGATACATGCCTTGAACGGTCAGTTGATGGATCAAATTTACCGCTCTACCTGATCTGTCTTGGCAGACCCGTCAATCAACGAGCCCTAACAGGTTGTTGAATAAAGGCGTCCTGCCTTTTTCAACACACGAAAACCAAACAATGTGACTTTTACTTTTCTCACGAAATCAACGACTACCAGTCGTCGATTTCGCCAGGACATCCGAAATGTCGGACCACATGTCCTAGTAGCAGGCGGCTGATATTCTGTGAATTTCAACAGCCTGCTAAGGCTACCTCGCCAGCTGTAGCACTGCTCACTTGAGGTAGCCAGACAGGGATGGCAACAGCCTTTCTGACGCAGGGCGGACGGTCCCACTTATTACCCGAGACCAACGTTGTTTTTCTGCAATACCTGCTCAGCCCGGTAACTGGAGCGAACAAACGCACCTGAAACCACTTCAAGAAAACCCTTCTCAAGACCGATGTCCCGGTAGTGATTAAACTCATCAGGCGTTACATAGCGCTCGACAGGCAAGTGGTTAATGGAAGGCTGCAAGTATTGGCCGAGTGTCAGTATATCAACACCACTGGCACGCAAATCATCCATAGTCTGGACAATTTCATCGTCCGTTTCGCCCAAACCGAGCATCAGGCTGGTTTTAGTCAACACGTCAGGCTTATAACGCTTTGCATGAGCCAGCACATCCAATGTTTGCTCATAGGTGGCCCGTGAGTCACGCACCGGATGGGTCAGGCGCCTGACGGTCTCAACGTTTTGCGCAAATACTTCAACTCCCGAATCAACAACAGCCTCAACATCAGCATGTTTACCCTGAAAGTCGGGAGTCAGGGCTTCAACGGCTGTATCCGGGTTCACTTCCTTGACACGGCGAACCGTGGCGGCATAGTGACCAGCACCCCCATCGTCAATGTCGTCGCGGTTCACTGAGGTGAGCACAACGTACTTCAGACCCATTAAAGCCACTGACTTGGCGGTATTATCGGGTTCGTCCTGATCCAGCCAGCCTTTGGGATTTCCGGTATCGACCGCACAAAACTGACATGCCCGGGTACAGACATCGCCCATCAGCATGATCGTGGCGGTCCCTGCACTCCAGCATTCACCGATGTTGGGGCACATCGCCTCCTCACAGACCGTGCTCAGCCGATGCTCGTGAACAATACTTTTAACACTGTCGTATTTCGGTCCGCTAGACAGCTTGATGCGCAGCCAGTCAGGCTTTTTATCGGTGGAACGACGAGCATTGGCATGCTGCTTAACACCATTTTTAATGGCTTTGACACCCTTCTCGTTCACGAACTTGGTGCCGCTGCCCACCTGCACGGCAGGAATTCGATTGGAGTCACTCATCAGTTCGCACTGCCTCTTAACTGTTGGGAAATTATTTCGACCGACATACCGGTTTATCGGTACATCAGATACTCACCGCCACATTGCAGCAGCGTTATCCACATCAATGGGTTCAAGGCTATAGTGATTACAAAACGCCTTAATCCAGCGGCGTTTTACCTCGTTCATATCCGGGGCCACTACTCGCTCAGCCAGCTGAGTCATGTGCAACCCCTGATAGCCGCAGGGGTTGATCCGTCTAAAGGGCTCGAGGTCCATATCAACGTTAAGCGCAAGGCCGTGGTAACTGCATCCGCGCTTGATGCGCAAACCCAGTGAGCAAACCTTATCGTCACCAATATAGACACCTGGCGCATCCGGCCGGGGAGCCGCAGCTATATTATACTGCGCCAACAGCTCAACAACACTGTTTTCCAGAGCAGAGACCAGCTTGCGAACATCAGACTTGAGACGGCGTATATCAAGCAACACATAAGCAACCAGCTGGCCCGGACCGTGATAGGTTACCTGACCACCCCGGTCAGCTGAAACAACCGGTATATCGCCCGGACACAGCAGATGCTCCGCTTTACCGGCCTGCCCCTGAGTAAAAACAGCTTCATGCTCAAGCAACCAGATCTCATCTAAAGACTGGTCATCCCGACTCAGGGTAAAATCCTGCATGGCTTGCCAGGTGCTTTGATAACTGACCCGACCCAGGTCCTTTATACGAACAGGCCTGCGTTTTTCAACCACCGAATGAACTGCGCTTTCAAAGGCCTCCATTAAAGCACCATTCGAACTCGCTCATCGACCTTGAGCATTTCAAACAATGCCTTCAGATGGTCTTCATGCTCTATTCGCATCCGCACTGTCAAGCTTTCAAACCGGCCATTACGACTGACATTCACCGAATAGGAGGCCTCTGTCAACTGCTCGTCATACTGCACCAGCACACTGTGCACAAAGAGCCTGAACCCTTCATGAACATCGCCCACGACCTTGATCACGTAATCGTCACAGGGGAATGTGATCTTGGGTGGTTCTTGCTCGGTCACCGGTTTCAGCTCCCGTTAAACAAATTGAAGAAAAACAGCAGAATATAATCCCAGATTCGGGCAAAGAACCCTGCCTGCTCAACAGCCTGCAATGCCAGCAATGGACGACGAGCCACCTCTTCTCCGCTGTGACTGACGATTAGCTCACCCAACCGCTGCCCTGCTTTGATGGGGGCTTTAATGACAGGATCAATGTTCAGTACCGTGTTCATGCTGGACTCGCCACCACGGGCAATGGTCAACATCAAGTCTTCTTCAAGACCCAGTTCAATGCTGTCCCCGCGCCCGCCCCAGACGCGTCCGGAATACAGACTGGCGGCGCCATCATGGAGCTTGGCGGTTTGGAAATAACGGAAACCATAGGTCAGTAATTTCTGGGTTTCCTGGAGTCTGGCTTCATCAGAGGTAGTGCCCATCACTACAGTGATCAAACGCATACCGTCCTGCAATGCAGAGGTCACCAGACCATACCCTGCCTCCTCGGTATGGCCGGTCTTCAAGCCATCTACCGACGGGTTCCGGCCCAGCAGCGAATTCCGGTTGGCCTGGGTAATGCCATTGAAGGTAAAGCTACGCTCGGCATACAAAGGGTAGAACTCAGGGTTATCGTCGATAATATGCCGTGTCATTATCGCCATATCAGCCGCTGACGAATAATGCCCCTCTGCCGGCAGCCCGGTTGAATTCTGAAACTGGGTATTTTCCATGCCGAGCCGATCTGCATAGGTATTCATCATCTTCGCAAACATCGTTTCACTACCGGCAATGTGTTCTGCCATGGCGACCGACGCATCATTTCCTGACTGGATGATGATGCCACGCAGCAAATCCTCGATGCTGACAAACCGGCCTTCCTGGATAAACATCCTGGAACCGCCGGTTTGCCAGGCATTAACACTGATCAGGCTTTCATCGTCCAGTGCAATCCGTCCTTCGATCACCTCACGCTCGGCGATGTAGCTGGTCATTAGCTTGGTCAGACTGGCTGGCGGCAGTTTTTCGTCAGCATTCTCTGTTACCAGAATATGACCGGTCGTGGCATCCATCATGATGTACGAGGTTGCTGCCAGTTGCGGGGGAGATGGGATAATAGTCTCGGCAAAGGTGAACCCTGCCATCAACGTGAATCCGGTAGCCAATATAGACCCACAACGCTTAAAACGATGTTTCAACACTGAGATAACCTTTTTCTAGCGACGTTCGGATCAGGGTACTCACCTCTCTCCGCGCCGACCGGGTTTAACAATAGTTTGACAGCAATTCGACAATAGACATTTAGAGAATAAAATGTCCGATTCCAAAATAAGACTCTATCCAATGACCGCCATTGTACCAATACCGATTAAAATTTCATCCGCAGGAAGCAATACTCTGCGTATACAAACCTTATATCAGGCGCTATGTCAGTTCGGCACAACCAGCAAAGGCTTGCCTAGCTCCGGGGTCGTTAGTGCACGTTGCAGTGCTTCAGCGCGGTCGTACTGCACCGGTCCGATACGGACCCGGTAAAAATCGCCCTGGTTGACTCGGACATCGTAATCAATTTGAGCAGCTATCTGATCACGCAGATTCTGCGCAGACTGTCGCTGGCTGAACGCGCCGAGCTGAACAAAATAGACAGGCTGGTCAAGCTCCTGACCGGCCAGGGCCTCTACCCGCACCCGAGCTGTCCCTTTATGCATAAAATCAAGCTTTACAGCACCTGCATAAGACAGGTCAATAACGCGGCCCGGATGAAAGGGCCCCCGGTCGTTGACCCGCGCAACAAGGCTCAAACCATTGTCCAGATTAGTCACACGAACCCAGGTCGGCAGCGGTAAACTCTTGTGAGCAGCACTGATCTTATACATGTCAAAGACTTCACCATTAGATGTGGTATGTCCGTGAAACTTGGCACCGTACCAGGATGCCAGGCCCTCCTCGGCATAGCGATCGGCACTGGCCATTACACTATACTGACGACCATTGACCGTGTAGGGGCTCGCATTACCCTGGCGGCTGAGCGGTTCGACCCTGGGTGTCACCTCACTGATTTCTGCGGCCGACAAATGGCGGTCCGGCCCCCGGTCCTGATCCATCGAATAGCGACCGGCATTACTGACCTGGGCTGAGCCAGTTTCATGGGAGACAAACTGACTGGAACAGCCGGCCATGAAAAATAAAATGCACACTTGAAGACTCACAAGCCGGCCAGACAAGTACTTACTGCTCAACATTCACTATCCTCTTGTACCGGTACCCTGCGTTACCGACTGAACACCGATTGTTACTGACCGCTCCAGAGCAGCCACTCACCTGAGATTACCCGGCAAAGCCATCAAACATCCTGAGCGGTAAAGGCACTACCCACTAGCAGGTTGTCCATGTCCTGGTAGCAAGCGGTAGAAATTCTGCGAATTTCAACAGCCTGCTAGGATGCTTCTCGAAGCTCTTCTGCCAACTGAAAAACCGCCATACTGTAAGAAATTGATCGATTATAACGGGATATTACCCAAAAATTTCGATAACCCAACCAAAACTCAACGCCGGAATCACCGTCCAGACGGATTGGATGCACCTGACTATCATCGGACGCAGCCACCAATGGATCCCAACCCATGGCTTTTACATCGGCCAGTATCCGGTCCCGTTCAAGGCTATTGAGCTTGACGTCCTGATACTGACCACTGACACGTGCCCTGGTGGCAATGGGCTCGCCAGGGTTCCAGCCGTGCTCACTCAGATAGCGCGCAATGGAACCAATGGCATCGACCGGATCATTCCAGATATCGATAGTGCCGTTGCCATCAAGATCATCCGCATAGGCAAGGTAACTGCTGGGCATGAATTGCGGATAACCCATGGCACCCGCATAGGAACCCTTAACTGACAGCGGATCAAACGCCTGATCACGGCTTATCAGTAAAAAATTGATCAATTCGCGTTGAAAATAATCGGCACGCCGCCCTTCTGTCACCGCCAGTGTTGCCAGCGCATCAAACGTTCGATGCACGCCCAGATAATTCCCATAGCGGGTTTCAACGCCCAAAATAGCAACAATGATTTCTGCAGGCACACCGGTGCGCTCCTGAGCCAGCATAAGCCATTGCGACTGCTGCTCCATAAAGCGCTTTCCATTCTCAATGGTTTGTGGTGAAACAAACATGGGCCGGTACTGCGAAAAGGTTTTGGTGGTCTCAGCGGGTTGCGCCAGCGTTTCAACATTGCGCGCGATGTAGTCTCCCTGCGCAAACCACTCCTCAACAGTTGCCAGATCAAATTCGTGCTCATTCACCAACTGATCAATAATAGGCGCAGTTCTGGGGAAGTCGATCAACTCTGCAGCATCGGCAACGGTCACCGATACGAGGCACCCAACCACCAATGAGCCCCAACCTTTGAGCATGACTGTTCTCCTGTCTGACTAAAGGCGATGCGCATTTAGAAAGTGCAACAACCCACTAGCTGAATGTAATAGTGAGCAGCGGCTTAAGCAGCCTCTGTCAGAGACTGCCTAAGTACGCTGATGTGTGCTGATGGACATTAACAGACCAAAGCCTGTTAACAGCGTCACAATGGACGTACCACCGTAACTCACCAGCGGCAAGGGTACACCGACAACCGGCAGGATACCGCTGACCATGCCAACATTTACAAATACATAAATAAAAAATGTTAGCGTTAAACTGCCAGCCAGCAAACAACAAAAATTATCGCGCGCGCGCACTGCAATTAGCATCCCTCTTAAAATAATGACACAGTAGAGAAGGATCAGTGCCACCGCGCCAATAAACCCAAACTCCTCTCCCAATACTGCAATAATAAAATCAGTATGGCTTTCGGGCAGGAAGTCGAGCTGAGACTGGGTGCCGGACATAAAGCCCTTGCCTCTCAACCCGCCAGAGCCGATAGCAGTCATCGACTGGATAATATTCCAGCCGGCCCCTAGCGGATCTGCATTTGGATCAAACAGAGTCAAAACACGCTGGCGCTGATAATCGCGCATTACCCAAATCCATAAGACTGGGGCCATGGCGATTGCGAACAACACAAAGCTGGTAATCAGTTTCCAGCTCAGTCCCGCCAGAAATATAACGAAGAGACCGGAGCATGCGATTAACAGCGAAGTCCCCAGATCCGGCTGCTGAATAATAAGGGCCACAGGCACCATCAACAGAACGGCAGACACCAGCAGATCGCGATAGCGCGGGGGCAAGCCGTAGCGTGAAACGTACCAGGCCATCATCACCGGGACAGCCAATTTCATAATTTCCGAAGGTTGAAAGCGAATCAGTCCGGGTATTTGGAGCCAGCGTCGGGCACCCATCGCCTGAGTACCGCTGATCACAACAGCCACCAGCAACAGAACACCCACCAAATACACAGTACCGCCCCATTGCTGGAACCAACGGGGATCAAACTGTGCGACAACAATCATGACCAGAAAACCTATACCGAAGCGGACCGCCTGGCGATAGACAGCACCGAGATCGCCACTGGTGGCACTGTATAAAACCACCATGCCACCCAACGCAACGGCCAGCAATGCAACAAACAGGTAGGGGTCAATGTGGACTCTGGTCCACAGGCTTTGCTGGCGGCCCATACTGCCCTGAGGTAGTTGCCGGACGTACTCGGTAAAATTCATTGTTTAAGGTCCCGCGACAGATAAAAGTCAAACAGTTCACGGGTTAATGGACCAGCCACACTGCTGCCGCCGCCGCCATTCTCCACCAACACAGCAACAGCGATACGGGGGTTTTTGAGCGGAGCAAAACCCATGAACCAGGCATGATCACGAAACTGCTCGGGCACATTACCCACAGGCTCATTGTTCTCATCACGCTCAATGGCAATCACCTGAGCGGTGCCTGACTTCCCTGCGTAGTCATAGGTTGCGCCCATTCCAGAGGCCCGTGCCGTGCCTCTGGAACCTTGCACTACATCCTGCATGGCAAGATGCATCCTGTCCCAGTTCGAATCATCATTCAAATGTACATCAGGTGGTGGCTCGGGTATCGCATCGAGCAATGCCTGATCGTTGCTGTGCATCAACAATCTGGGCGTCATCCATTTACCCCGGTTCGCCATGACAGACGTCGCAATTGCCAGCTGCATTGGCGTCGTCAGCATATACCCCTGACCAATACTCAGGTTGATGGTGTCGCCAGCGTACCAGGAAAAACCATAGCGGTTGCGCTTCCACTCACGACTGGGGTTGATCCCGTTGAATGGATTATAAACATCGGCTGTGGTTTCTTTACCAAAGCCAAACTGATCATACACTTCGTGAATGGCTTCAAGTTTCATTTTATAGGCGAGCTCATAAAAATACACATCGCACGACTCAGCCACGGCCTTGCGCATGTTTACCCGGCCATGACCACCGCGCTTCCAGTCGTTATAAATTCGGTCATCCGTAGGCAGCTGGAAATAACCTGGATCCTGAATACTGTAATCCCAGGTAACAAAACCCTTATCAACACCCGCCAAACCGAGAAAAGGTTTGATGGTCGATGCGGCCGGATACTGACCACGAATAGCACGATTCAAAAATGGGTTGTCAGGAGAGTCCCGCAGTGCATTGTAGAGCTCTGTCGAAAAGCCGGTAACATACAGATTGGGATCAAACCCCGGGTTGCTGACCATGGCCAGTATGCCACCCGTCTCAGGTTCCAGTGCGACGATAGAGCCGCGCTGATCACCGAGCAAGTTGTAGGCAAATTGCTGCAGCTCACGATCCAGGTACAGATGAAGATTGGCTCCGGGTTTAGGTGCCTGCTTCTCGATGACTCGAATAATCCGTCCACGCGCATTGGTTTCAACACGCTGAAAGCCCGGCACACCCAACAAGGCATTTTCGTATTCACGTTCGATACCTTGTTTACCAATGAATCGAGTGCCAGCGTAGGCGCCTACATCAAGCTTGCGCACCTCCTCCTGGTTAATGCGCCCAACAAAGCCAAGGACATGCGCAAACTCCTCCCCATACGGATACTGGCGGATGAGTTCGGCATCGACCTGAACACCCTCAAGAAAAATACGATTAGCAGCAATGCGGGCAATGTCAGTTTCTGACATGCGAACTTTTAATGGGATTGGTTCGAACGGCCGGCGATAGCCCCGCACCCGATCAAAAAAACGAGCCTCTTGCTCGCCGGTAATCTCGACCAGATCGCTTAATTGCTGAACCAGTGACTCGAGATCATCGGCTCGCTCCACCACCACACTCAGCGTGTAACTGGGTTCGTTACGCGCCAGCAGTTCACCATAGCGATCGTAGATCAGCCCACGGATTGGCGGAATGGGCAATACTTCCAACCGATTGGTTTGAGAGCGGGCCTCGTGTCGTTCGTTCTCTACCACTTGCAGGAAGAACAGACGCCCGAGCAGCGTCATGAGTAACAAGGCAACGAGAATGAATGCCGCTGTCATTCGACTCAAAAAGAGGCGCCGTTCTTTTTCGCGATTATCGAGCGAACTGTTCAGCATAACATCAACACTTAATCACAATGTCACCGGATTATGTTCCGGCAAGCTGCGCTCATCAGAATGAATCATTTATGGTATGGGTGGTTTTGGGTAATGGTCCAGGCGCGATACAACTGTTCAGCAAGCAACACACGAACCAATGGGTGCGGCAGGGTCAGGTTGGACAAGCACCAACGCTGACCGGCGCGCGCCAGGCAGCGCGGGTCCAGGCCGTCCGGCCCGCCAATTAACAACACCAGATCACGAGCGGCCAGCCGCCAGCCTTCCAATTGCTCGGCCAATTGCACGGTAGACCAGGGCTTGCCGGACAAGTCCAGCGCTACCACCTGATCGTCGGGTTTCAATGCAGCCAACATGACATCACCTTCCTGTCCCATGGCTTTTTCTGCCGGGGTATTGCGGCCGCGGTTTCCCAGTGCCAAAGGCACAAGCTCTATGGGCAGGTCACGCGGCATCCGTTTGTGATACTCAGCAATTGCCGAGTCTACCCAGGCGGGCATTTTTGGGCCAATAGCCAGAATACGGATTTTCATAACCTTTAATCTGGCTCGACATCCGGGTTCATCGGGCCCGCACCGGACCAGAGACGCTCTATATCGTAGTAAGCACGAGTTTCGGGGATCATCACATGCAGTACCAGGTCGGTCAGATCAATCAGTACCCAGTCAGAGTCACCACTGCCTTCCTGGGCACGCACGGCAAAGCCCTGCTTTTTAAGATCTTCTGCAACGCTGCTGACAACCGCTGTGACATGGCGCTTTGAGGTGCCAGAGGCAACAACCAGTGTATCCATCAATTGTGTTTTGTCGTGTACATCGATTACCTGAATATCCTGTGCCTTGATGTCTTCCAAGGCTCGAATTACCGCCTCGGTCAGACCTTCCGGTTGCGCATTTCGAACTGTTGTATCGGTCATTCGTACCTTTTCCACCTGTTTAGTCTGGCATTGCACTGATCACAATGCCTGTGTTTTCAAAGTTTACAATTGACTGTCGCGCAGGCTCTTATGGCCATGGCGATACAGTCCATGTTGCTGAATGTATTCTTGCACCGGCTCAGGCAGTGCCGCTTGCCATTGCCGGTCATCGTCACGCAAATCTCTTGATGCCCAATCTCGACCGGAGGATGGCCCCTCAACCCAGAGTCCGGAACGTTGAAGCCCCAGCTGCGCCAGCGAATCGACCTGTGTTATTGGAAGTTTAGGGGCGACTACCGTCTGTGAACCCCGACCGAACACCCAAAAATGGGTCTCCCGGATCAGCTGATCCATTCCATGCCAGTGGTCCATACCGGCAAAGGCATCGGCACCCAGCACAAAGACAATCTGCCAGTGGGGAAACTGACGACGCAACTGGCGAAGCGTGTCCAGCGTGTAACTCGGACCCGAACGCTCCAGTTCCTGGGAATCAATGATCAGGCGGTCACGCCCGGGACCGGAATCGGCCCAGCGTTGCAGCATGGCTAGTCGCTGCTCGGAAGTCGCCTGGGCAGCTTGTTTCAATACCGGCACCTGACAGGGTACAAGCCGTAACTGGGCCACCTCAGGGTAGGACAGCACCAGCTCACACAGTCGAGCATGACCGCCGTGAAAGGGATCAAAAGTGCCTCCGAAAACGGCCATCAGTGGATGCGCTAGATCACTCACGGATCTGGCCGTCTCCCAGCACCACGTACTTTTGAGAGGTAAGGCCTTCCAGTCCGACTGGACCCCGCGCATGAATTTTGTCGGTCGAGATGCCTATTTCAGCCCCCAGACCGTATTCAAACCCATCCGCAAATCGGGTGGAGGCGTTAATCATGACTGACGCTGAATCCACTTCCGTGATAAAGCGCCGGCCCCGGCTGTAATTCTCGGTCACAATGCTGTCGGTATGCTGACTGCTGAAGTGGTTGATGTGCTCGATGGCCGCGTCCAAGCCGTCTACAACCTTAATAGCCAGGATTGGCGCCAGATACTCCGTTGACCAGTCACTTTCTGTTGCAGCGGCACAACTGATCACCACCTGTGTGCGCTCACAGCCGCGCAATTCAACGCCTTTTTCTGCATAGGCCTGAGCCAGCAATGGCAATAACTCCTGCGCACGAGACGTCGCTACCAGTAGCGTTTCCATGGCATTACATACGCCATAGCGATGGGTCTTGGCGTTGATTGCAATGGGTATCGCCTTGGCAGCGTCGGCGTCATCGTCGATATAGACGTGACAGATACCATCAAGGTGTTTGATAACGGGCACCCGGGCGTCTCGACTGACACGTTCGATCAGGCTTTTACCGCCCCGAGGTACAATTACATCAACAAATTCGTTCATTGTAATTAGGGCGCCAACGGCCTCGCGGTCAGTCGTTTCGATCACCTGCACAACGGTATTGGGTAGCTGGGCCTGATCGAGCCCAGCCTGAATGCAAGCCGCCAGCGCCTGATTGGACTCCATAGCCTCACTGCCACCGCGCAGAATAACCGCATTGCCGGATTTAATGCACAGGCTGGCCGCCTCAACCGTAACGTTGGGGCGCGATTCATAGATAATACCGATCACGCCTAACGGGACACGCATTTTACCAACCTGAATGCCACTGGGACGAAATGCCAGATCCGTTATCCCACCCACCGGATCAGCCAGCGCCGCAACCTGATGCAACCCTTCGATCATTGCATCGATACGCGTATCGGTAAGCTCTAGACGATCCAGCATCGACGGTTCAAGCCCTTTGGCTTTACCCGCGTCGAGATCACGCTGATTAGCGCGCTTTAGGGTATCGCGCTGCTGATCAATCACCTCGGCCATCGCCAGTAAGGCTTTGTTTTTTGTCCCGGTATTGGCTCTGGCCAGCGCCTTGGACGCCTGACGCGCCTGCTGGCCTAGGGTGTAAATATAGTCTTGAACGGTGGTCATGGCTTACCGCGCAGCTCGCTATTAATTAAGTGTACCTATTATACCGGCTTGAAGCGCCCGAGACCATGAAGGATGCTGTTTATCAGCGTGACAAAGATTTACCATCTTCCTATTCAATCACCGTTAACAGGGTCCTTATATGACACCTGACCATACAATTAAGAACCAACGATGATTTCGTGGTTACAGTCCCACACTGAAGGCGTACTCATCGCGATTTCGCTAACGGCTTTTATCGAATCATTTGCCCTGATCGGGATTTTCGTGCCTGGGGTTGTGATGCTGTTTAGCCTGGCGGCCGTAGCCAGCAACCTCAATATTCCTGTTGTTTGGGTGATGCTGGCTGCAGCCATCGGTGCCAGTTTTGGCGATATTGGCAGTTATTATCTGGGGTATCGGCTCAGGCATCGTCTTCATGAACTGGCATGGTACAAACGTCATGCGGTCTGGCTGTCGCACGGTATCTGGTTTTTTCATCGCTGGGGCTGGCTGAGTGTCGTGGTCGGCCGATTTATGGGGCCCATTCGCCCGGTGGTTCCGCTGATTGCTGGCAGCCTGTCGATGCCGGCCCGTATTTTTATACCGGTCAGTCTTATCAGTGTCCTTGCCTGGGCTCCGGCTTATATTCTGCCGGGTTATCTTGCCGGTGAAGCCAGCCTCCTTATCACCACAGAGAATCTGGCCATTCGGACACTCAGCCTGCTCATGCTGTCCGGATTAGCGGTGCTTATCGCTCTGCTGGCTATTTATCATCACTTGCATCCCGAACACCCACGAATGGCCCGTTGGCTGCCGCTTTATTCTAAGTTGCCCGATACATTCCCGTACGCTCCACTACTGCTTGCGCTGGCCTCGTTTTGCGGCTTTATTCTGATTACCGCATCGAGGCCCTGGGCCCTGGACACACTGTTGATGCAACAGGTCAGTACCTGGCGCGAGACGGCAGCTGATCCGGTATTCAGAGGCATTACGCTAATCGGTGACCCGGCGATTCTGGGACTCACCGGCTTGATCGTGACTTTCTGGCTGTTTATCAGTGGCCAAAGCCGCCTGAGCGGTCTGCTGCTTGGTTTCAGTCTGCTGATGCTCTGGGTGATACCCGAATTAAAATCGCTGTTTGCTGTCGCCCGCCCTGACCTGGTTATTCAACTACCGGCGGGTCACGCTTACCCCTCCGGTCATGCTGCAGGCTTTGCCGTATACCTTGGGTTGTTAACGGTCATGGCAAATGAGCGACGTCCGGTGATGAATCGATGGAATCTTTACCTGCCCGCTGGCATCGCCATGCTGACTATTGGCCTAAGTCGGGTCTGGCTTGGGGTGCACTGGTTATCTGATGTGCTCGCTGGCTTGCTGGTCGCACTGCTGGCGGCTGCAATCGCAACTATATGTCATCGTCTCTGGGGTAATGCCCGAGCCAACTTCCAGGGCAGTATCACGCTTTGGCCACTGATTCTGCTCTGCTTTGCTGCGTACCTGATTCTGGTGTGGCCACAAGCCAGCCTCGATTACGCACTGAAGCCTACTTAACCCGGCTCGGGCGATCCGGACATGTCTGCCAATACCGACTCCAGCAACGCGCAGCGCTGCAGAAAACTGTCCTCAGCCAGCAATGACTGGCTGAGTTCCGGTTCAAGCGGTAACCAGACCATCAACTGATGGACGCTGGCTCTTGCTGAATCCAGTTGAAGACCGACCTGATCGGCCAGATACGGGTGCTCCAGCAATGCGTCCAGCAGTGGCTGATACCTTAATGCCGCTCGCACTTCCAGCGCCTGATCGGCTTCCGGCTCGTCGCATAAGACACAATCGCCATACCAGAGACCGGTCACATCCTTGGCTGCGGCGGCTACGCGCACACGCTCGTGACCGATCACGGTTATTCCCAGTAATCCATTGGATTGCTGGGAAAAGTCAATAATTCGGGCCAGGCACCCAATGCCGGTTTTTGTGCTATCCGGTTCGGTTAACATAACGATAAATGGCTCATCTTCGCGCGTACTGCGCGACACCATCATCAGATACCTCGGCTCAAAGATCTGCAATGGCAAGGATGAGCCGGGTAATAACAATGCTCCCATCGGAAATAGGGGGTAACGGGCGGGGGCGCTGTCCGATTCTGAAATACTCATGATCAACCTGCTGTATCGGGTAGACAATAAGTACGAACTCGAACCCACACTCAGATTGCCCGTCCCGGCAAAAAGGCGAGATGGATCAGACCGTCTCATCGAGCAAAACGAACGACATAAACGTCAGAATCAGCACCCAGACTACAGCGAAAGCAGGCACCGGCACGGCCAGAACGACCAGCAAACCGATAGACCACAACCATCTCACCCAGTGGATCTTGCGCGAATGCTCTGGCGTCGCAACTCGGGCCGATGCGTCAGTTTCCGGGAGTCGCCAGAAATTCCACCAATGCAACATCCACAGTGTGAACCAATAAGTCATAGTCACCTCTTCCTTGCCCGATAGCAGACGGCGGCGCTGCGTCTACTGCTCAGGTACCCAGGCCACCTACCCTTAATATAGACCAATTTTGACTGTTCATTGATCTGCATCACAACCGACCAGGCATTAGGGCTCATTATGCCATTAAGCAATGTCACCCATGGAGATGTTATGAATCATATCGCCGATCCTGAGAAGCCCGTTGTTACTGACCGCTCAGTCATTCGTCTGGCCCCTGTAATTCTACTTTTTTTCATTATTGCCATTAGTCCGCTAGGTACTGCCTTTTATTGGGCCTTCACGCACTGACTGACATGACGCCCGGTGAAATAGACGGGCGCAAGACCTTACTGTAAGCGCTATAGCGACCAACTTTGACTGACCTTGGTCAACGCCCTGACGAGAGCCCGCTTTGCTGTGCCCGCGTAGGTTCAATGACGCCGCTAGCTGCGCGACGAGCCCAGGCCGCCAGGCGGGGAACGTTTTGAATAACTGCTTCAGGCAGCAAATACCACTGCCCATAAACGCGCCCGTGAGCAACCCAGCGCTGATCACCACAAACGTGATGCAGTTCAGACTCAAGTTCCGGGTCAGTGGCGCGAATACCGACCGCCCCCTTTAAGGTGACAACGAGACACAACTGCCCCTCGACACGAATAACGTGCTCACCAAAGTACAAACCAATCTCGGAGGTCGGATAATCCGGCAAGCATTGTGTTAAAAAATGAATACGACGGGCACGACTTAATTTGTCCATTCGACTTTCCTTAGTGAATGAATGATTGGGAACCTGCTATAAAGCCAAAACTGACACCGTAGAATCCTTCGGTTTTAGCCAGTGGCTAGCCATTGCTCTTCATGAGCATCGACACAGCAGAGTGTAAATTCTATCAAAATGACCTGCTAAAGACAGTGTTGAAGCCTCGATCAACGATCAATTTTTTTAACTCCATCACATTTTTAAACCACAGCCAACAGCCCAGAGTGCGAGCCTCCCTATATTTTGACATCCCCGGCATCGGCCCATCATTGTCTTGCACCGGGCTCATCATTAGAATGCGCTGGCTATTTCGCTATTCGCGAATCTGGAAGGGCTATGGAAATCAACAGTGAGACTCTGAGGTTTATTCTCGGCATCAAGGTCAAACAACATCGTCAGACGGCAGGTCTGTCACTCAAGCAACTGGGCGAGCGCACATCGCTGTCGATTTCATACCTCAGTGAGATCGAGAAAGGCAAAAAGTACCCCAAGCCGGAAAAAATTATCCAGCTGGCGCAGGGACTGGAGACCTCCTACGATGACCTGGTATCCCTGCAGCTGGATGATGAGCTGAACCCGGTCACAGCGCTGCTGAATTCGCCGCTGTTCAACGACTTTCCGCTGAAGCAATTTGGTATTGGCTTGTCGGACATCTTCGATCTGGTCACCGATTCGCCCAGTAAAGCCGGTGCTTTCGTGCGCACACTGCTGGAAATTGGCCGGGGCTATGACATGCAGGTCGAACACTTCTTGCTGGCCTCACTGCGTTCTTACCAGAAAATGCACCTCAACTACTTTGAAGAGCTAGAGGGGCAAGCGCAGGCTTTCCGCGGTCAATTCCCCACCGGTTCCGATAGCTACACAATCAGCCTGGCCTGGCTTGAATCGCTGTTATTGAGGCAGTACCACTGCAGCGTCAGCTACGATAATTTCTCCGATACGCCAGCGCTGAATACCTTGCGCTCTGTTTGCGTCTCGCCCTCCAAACTGGTGGTGAACTCGCGGCTGACACCGCAGCAGCAAAAATTTGTACTGGCCAAGGAGATTGGCTACCGGTTTTTGGAGCTCGATGAAAGAGCGCTCACCTCATCGTGGATCAAGGTGGAGTCGTTTGAACAGGTTCACAATAACTTCAAGGCCTCCTACTTTGCTGGTGCCCTACTGATTCCTGAAGCCAACTTGCTGGCCGATCTGAAGCAATGGCTCGCCAGACAACAGTTTGATGGCGATGCACTCAGCCAGATGATGGACCAGTATGATGCGACACCGGAGATGTTCGTTTACCGTATGTCACAACTGATGCCGCACCACCTCGGGCTGCACAAGATGCACTATATGCGCCTGCACAACGAAGCCGGTGTCGACAACTACACCATTGCCAAGGAACTCAACACCACCAACGTGTTCACTCCACGCGGCATTGGCCCGAGTGAACATCACTGCCGGCGCTGGGTGGCCATTGGTTTACTTAAAGAAGTGGGCGAACGGCAAGCCGCCGGTGAGGCACCGAAACTGGCCATCGCTGCCCAGCGCAGTCATTTCATTGATCAGAACCAAACATTTTTTAACATTGCGGTTGTTCGCCCGTTGTCACTCGGCCAAAACAGCAATACCGGTATGGCTCTTGGCTTTTTAATGGATGACCGGTTTAATGAAACCGTTGGTTTCGGCACAGATACCGCCGTGCCGCAAATGGACGTTCATGAAACCTGCGAACGGTGCCCGCTGACCGATTGCGAAAGCCGGGTAGCAGCCCCTGCCCTGTACCAAAAAAAGCAACAACAAACTATTCGCGAACAGGCGCTGCAACAGTATGTAGAGCATCACCTGGACCAACCACAAAGAGAAAACCCGGACACCCAGCCCTTGCAGGACACGCATTGAATGAGCGACATGACCCCCCTGAACGTGCGTGCCCGCATGCTTCCGATTCAACGCCTGATCATCGATCACCCCAGCCCGGAGCAGTTTGCCGCGCGTCTGGCCGACAAGCTGCAACAGGCTCCGGCTCTGTTTAACCGGGCCCCGGTCGCGCTGGATATCGGCTTGATAATCGAGGAGCTAACAGACGTTTCACTTGGGCACATTGTCGAGATCGCCCGAGAACAGCAGTTGGTTGTGTTCGCGCTCGCAGGCCCTAAAGACGCCCTGACACCCTGGTGTGAACGCTTCAATCTGGCCTGGGTAGACGATAAAGACCGCGCTGCACGAGCGTCAAAATCTGAAAAAACAGTCGCTGCTTTGGAAACAAAGGTCATCAGTCAGCCGGTTCGCTCAGGGCAGCAAATTTATGCCCGGGGTGCGCATTTACTGATTATGAATCAGGTCAGTTCCGGCGCAGAAGTGATCGCCGACGGCAGCATTCACGTTTATGGCGCACTGCGCGGCCGAGCCATGGCCGGTGTGCAAGGTGACACCCTGGCCGAGATTGTTTGTCAGAACCTGGATGCCGACCTGCTCGCTATTGCTGGCAATTACCAGGTTCGGGATGACTTAAACGCCGAAGCAAACCGGCCGACCCGGGTGCGGCTGGAAAATGACCAGTTGGTGATAGAGCAGTTTTAAGCTTTAAGCTCGAAGCTATTATTCAGCGTCCTGCAGACGCTTAACGTCGTCCAGCGTCAACCCCGTCACTTTAGCAACGAACTGAGCGTCGGTACCTTCATTGAGCAGGTTACGGGCGGTTTCGAGCTGAGCCTCGACTTTTCCTTTGGCCTCTCCCCGAGCCTCACCACGAGCCTCTCCACGAGCCTCAAACTGTTCAGCAATGGTCATAAAGGTATCTCCTATGGGTTTGGACAGGCGGTGGCTCTCTTCGACCAGATGATCAATATCGTCCACGTTCCCAGCTCCTGTCGCATAGTGTAGCAGGATGTTCATCAACCACCGTGGGTAGTTGAAGCAGTCGACCAGAGTATAGAGTAAGGGTATGACGGTTTATGCCATGGTAAAGACCATGGCATAAACCGGAGCCAGGGGTTCCTTGGGAACCGGCTTCAGCTGCTTGATTGGCAGGCTGAACAAGTAAAGGCCGATGCGGACCCGCATGTAAGTGTCGGGGGTAGATCGATGTTCGACCAATAGGGCCAAGTAGACGGGCTCACTGGCGAGTTGGCAATGGAGCACCAGATCGGAAGTGATTTAAGCGAGATCAGCAATAGAGCGCTAAGTTTTGCGTAATCGACACGGTCTGTACCTGACCCTTCCGTTTCACGAAGCTATTATGTAGCGTTCTGCAGACGCTTAACGTCGTCCAGCGTCAACCCCGTCACTTTAGCAACGAACTGAGCGTCGGTACCTTCATTAAGTAGGTTACGGGCGGTTTCGAGTTTAGCCTCGACTTTTCCTTTGGCCTCTCCCCGAGCCTCACCACGAGCCTCTCCACGAGCCTCTCCACGAGC
>Ga0307957_1000433_pt1 | contig 24248 bp, 23 predicted proteins | sample OrgLakmetagen490_FD_201830 | JGI IMG/M metagenome (GOLD analysis project Ga0307957, IMG submission 201830) | Saline water microbial communities from Organic Lake, Antarctica - #490 | ecosystem: Environmental > Aquatic > Non-marine Saline and Alkaline > Saline | place: Antarctica: Organic Lake... | reverse complement strand
ACGGTTTCCGACATCAGAATCCAGCGACTATCAACGGTATCGACTTCAAATTGCCGGTACAAGACACTGCCTCGGCGTTGATGGGCCTTTGCCAGCCATTCTTCTACATTTGCCGTCTCAACCAGCACACCCTGATTCAACCGGTAGTTGTTCCGAATAACATCGTCCCAGTGGGGGTAGGTGCCGGGTTGTTGATGTGTTAGTTCGTAGTACGCAGGATTGGCATAAACCATCATATCCTCTTCATCAAACAGAGAAATGTACGCACCGCTGACTTCAAACAATTGCGTCAAGGCGGGTATAAGGGACGTTAGCTGCGTTGAATCATTGCCAGGCTTCATGAATGACTGCTTAACCTCTTAAAATACTATGATTAGGTTACGTCGGTTATGTACGGTGGCCAATGTATTATAGACACCCATTCAGGGTCTGGCTAATCCTGATTAGGTGGCCTTTTTACTCAATAGTGATTTATATTAGAAAAATATAATTAATATGTAGGTTAGGGTCTATTTGCAAACTGGTTCGCTTTTTAAGTGTGTTTGGATGGCTCGCAGGGCCGGTTTGGACTATTCTGATGGTTGATTATTTGTAGGAGTGCGCGCGTGCGAGGCTTTTTGAAAGCAGGGCTGGTTTGGTTGGTTTTGGTTGGCGTTGATGGTTTGGCTATAGCTGAGGAAAATCAACCAAGGATTATTGGCGGGGTTAACGCTGGTCCGAACGAAAGCCAGTTTTATGCAGCGCTGATGAGTAAATATCAATGGGGCAATGGTGCAAACGATTACATTTGGGAGCCTGTTTGCGGTGCTAGCTATATTGGCGATGGATTGCTGTTGACCGCAGCCCATTGTATCAGCAGCAGTGGATACAAAGTCCTATTAGGTGACCCAACAGGAAAGTTGGGTTATCAGTCCTGTAATAGTGGTGTTTGCACGGTTAGCTCAGTACCTCCTGCTGGTGGAGGGGAACAATATGCTGGCCTGTTTAAAGTCAGCGAGGCTGATCTTCTAAATATTCGCGTAACGGGTCAAAATCAAGATATTTTTGTGCACAAGTATTACAGTGATTTTACGAATGATATTGCATTAATTCGTCTGGCGACGATACCTGACGGCGCTACTCCCGTGAACTTACCTGTCAATAGTTTTTCTACTTTTATTGGCTCGAATTTCACCGCGATCGGACTGGGTGATACGAATGAAGATAGAAATGTTTTTCAAGCCTCCAAGGACTTATTGAAAGTAGATTTACCTGCAATTTCGGCCTCTGCCTGTGCCAGTCAGTATCCCAATTATGATGATGACATGATGGTGTGTGCGGGCTATACCAATGGAACTGATGCTGGTAATCCGAAAGACTCTTGCCAGGGTGACAGTGGTGGACCCTTGTTCATAAATAACGGAGCCGTTGGTAACTACACTCAATACGGAATAGTAAGCTTTGGTCTTAATTGCGCAGAAACCTACGGAGTATATTCGGATGTCTATGGCCTGAAATACTGGATAGACAACGTTAAAGCCTTTTGGCTTGAGTCAATCGATTTTGACTGGAGTGTTGATTTCGGAACGACTGAAGAGTCAATGAGCAGGAGTGTTAACTGGGAAATTACCAATGACTCAGGTCGTCAGATTTCACTTGGAAGTTGGGACTATAACGATCTATCCACTGGGTTCTCTGTCGGCTCTAATCAGTGCGGGTCTACTTTAAGCAGAGACCAGACTTGCAGTATTAGATTTGACGCGAATTTTAACTCGGTGGGTAGTTATGACGGCGAGGTTTTCTTTAATGCAGATGGAAAGATCTATGAGCTCAAGTTTATCGCTGCCGTAACAGATCCCTCTACTACTACAAACCGTTTCAGCGGCAGTGGCGGCGCGTTTTCACCTTTTTGGTTGTTGTTTATGGTACCCCTGGCACTGTTTCGCCGTACCCGTAAAGGCCCTCTGCTATTGGTGTTACTGACGACACTGGGCATCACCGCCTGCTCGTCAAACCCTTTTCAGTCTGACCCTCCGGAAGTGGTATTTAACCCGGCCATCACCCAGCAAGGCTTGGAATTCTCCGTTATGTCAAACGGCTGTACGGTGGAAAATCACTTGTTGCTGAGGGTGAAAGGCGATGAGGTCGAGGTGGTTCGAACCCAGCCGGATATGTGCCGTGCCATGCCGCAGTTGAAGCGGTTTGTGATGCCGCTGCCTGAACAGGAAACGGTATGGCAGCTGGTGAACCCGGTGCGGTATTCGAACCGGGTTAGCCGGGGCGGCTAACCAATAGCCGCGCCGGGTTTAGTTTGGGCATTCATGTCGGCGTGAATAAACGCACGTATCTCGGTCTCGACTTTGTCATGATCTGTCATATGAATGCAATGGCCTTCTGTCTCGAGAATCGACAGTTGGCCTTTGGGCAGATGGTCACACACGTATTGACCGACTTTGACCGAGGCCAATGAATCGATGTGGCTTTGCAGTACCAGAGTCGGGATGTTGCAGTTTGGCAGCACGCTGCGATAGTCGGAAAAGAACGTTGCTCTGGCAAAGGTTTTTGCGACCAGTGGGTCGGTGGAGCAAAAACTGGTGGACAGCTCTTCAACAAAATGTTGATCGGCCCGGCCACCCATCACCAGGGGGGCCAGATAGTTGGCCCAGCCGATGTAGTTTTTATCCATTAGATCGATCAGTTCTTCCAGATCGCTTCGCTCGAAGCCGCCTTCGTATTCAGGCAAGTCGTTCATGTAGTAGGGCGAGGGACATACCATGACCAGTTGACGGACACGGTCAGGTGCCTTGATGGCGGCGAGCATGCCAATGATCGAACTGACTGAGTGTCCGATGAGGGTGATGTTCTTGAGATCCAGTGCCTCCAGAATTTCGTTAATATCCTGCGCGTAACCATCCAGCGTGCCATAGCGGTGTGACGTGAACGCGGTGAGATCAGATTGGCCGGAACCGACATAGTCGAAGGTGACGATGGTGTAATCGTGTTGCATGGTGTCGGTAAAAAATCGCCACATGGTTTGGTCACAGCCAAAGCCGTGGGCGAATACCAGGGTTTGATCCCCACTACCGAAGACCTTAACGTTATTTCTCTGCAAGATGGCGTTTTTGTTCATTCGTTAGTCCTGACTGAAAACGCTGATAATCACTGACGATGTGTACCGGTAGATCACCACTGTACCGAGAGTAGTCAGCCCTAGCTAAGGTGATTGCGATTCTGTAGGGGAAAACCGACTGATTATCCAGCCTTCTACGTCCTTCCCCGGTATAGGCCGGCTGATATGATAGCCCTGGCCGCTCTGGCAACCAAGTCGCAGCAGAGCTATCTGTTGTTCGTATGTTTCAATGCCTTCGGCAATCACCTTACAATTAAACGCCTTTGCAAAACCGATAACACCTTTGATAATCGCTATGTTGTTTTGGTTTGTTAACATATCTCTCACAAAACTGCGGTCGATCTTAAGTATATCGACCGACAGATCCCGTAGATGTGACAGCGTTGAATAGCCGGTTCCAAAGTCATCCAGTGACACCAGTAAGCCCAGGCGCCTGCAAGCCGCTATAACCCCGGCTACGTTTTTGCTGTCCTCTATTACAGAGGTTTCCAGCAATTCAAGTTCCAGTTGAGAGTGGGGAAGGTCCGGGTATATTGCCAGGGCCGAAGCCAGGCGGTTGAGAAAGTCCGGATCAGTTAGCTGGAAGCCCGATACATTGATACTTACCGGGATCGACAGCCCACTCTGATGCCAGCTATTGGCCTGTTTAAGGGCTGTTTTGATAACCCAGTCCCCAAGCGACTGTTCGACACGCTGGCTTTCGATACTCAGTAGAAAATCGATGGGCATCAGCAGGCCACGTTCGGGGTGTTGCCAGCGAATCAATGCTTCAACGCCAATGGCGACACCGGTTATCAGGTCGATTTTGGGCTGATAGTGCAGTACGAACTGATTTTCTTTGATGCCGAGTTGAACCTGGGCGGTCAGTTCATGATGCGTTCTCTGGATGGTTTCCCACTCTGGGTCGAACCAGTGAATCTGGTTTTTTCCGGCCAGTTTCGCTGCATACATTGCCTGGTCAGCCTGGCGTATCAGTTGTTCAGGTTCAACATTTAACGGTTGCGGGTAATGCGTTACGCCGGCGCTTGCCGAGACGGACAAGACGTTTCCGTCGACCTGAAAAGGTTTGTTCAGCTGGTGAACAATACGCTGTACCATTTGCGTGCTGGCGTTTGCCTCATCTGCAGTTTGCTCCAACAGGATGATGTACTCGTCACCCCCGTAACGGGCAACCAGATCGGTAGCGCGCAACCCCCGGGAGAGTCGTTGGCCGACCGCTTTAAGGAAGTGATCGCCTACAGCATGACCGTAGTTGTCGTTGATTGCTTTGAACCCGTCCAGATCGATAAAGATGATTACAAACCGACTTCGGGTAAGTGACGGGTCTTGCATACGATCGGCTAGGTATCGGGTCACGGATAATCGATTGGGTAGCCCGGTTACATCATCGGTGATTGTTCGAGCTTCCAGGAACCGGGTCTTTTCTTCGAGCAGGTTTCTCGCCTCGACCAGTTCCTGAAACAGTTTGTCGCGCTGTGATGCGTTAATAAAGGTCCAGTGGACCCGATTGTCATCGTCACGATCACGCCGAATGTTGGTGACTACTGAACGTTTGTATCCATCGTCGGTCGACAGGGAGAGTTGAATTTCATCGCAGCTTCCTTCCTTGAGCAATAAAGGTGAAATGTAACTTTCAAACAGAATGCAGGATGCCCGTGTGAAAATATCAAACAGGGGACTTCCGAACAGATCATCATAGCCCAGGTAGTGCAATGCGTACTGGTTGGCGTAAAGAATGGATCGGTCATCGTCAGTCACCAGATATCCGGAAGGCATATGGTCGAAGGACCCCGGTGTGCTGGATTTATCCATCATTTACTCCAAGTAACAGGCCGGAAATTTAGCCACTTCAGATAGAGCTCTTACCCATTAGGTAATCAGCATAGTTCTTTTTCATCCGATAGCCAGTGCCGATTTTTGACGGTCTCCTTGCAAAGTTCTGAAAACAGCCGCGATAAATGCTGCCAAAGTCGGTGTGAACGAGTTTACAGTGCCAGGAACCTGAACTCTGGCGACTCTTCGCTGTACCGCCAGTATTGATCAAATACGTCGATTTGCTGGCGCACCGTGGCCCGGTCATCGTAGTGGGCGAAGCCAAGGTAACGTGACTGCGAATTGCGGTACACCAGGCCGGTGCTGTCGCTTAACAGGAAGGTGCCTTTCATGGGTTCTGTGTCGAGGATATCGGGTTTGATCACCCGGATCTCGATCCGTGACAGGCGCTTTATCAGTTCAAGCCAGGGGTGACGACCCTGCACGATGGGTGTGGTTTCGGTGATTAGAATACGGACCTTGCTGTGCCAATTGCGCAGTGCAAACTTGCGCATCGCCTCGGTAACGGCGTCGCTGCCCAACCAGTTACGGTCCAGGTCAGTGCTCAGTATCGTCAGTTCACGTCCGGTCTGGTTAATCAGTTCATGGCTGTGTTCAATGAAGCCTTCAAGGGTATCCAGTCGAATCACGCCACTGTCATTGCGCTCGGTCATGAGTGAGGCCCTCCGGGTTGATGCGCAGCGATAGCGTCAGTTTTTCATCGATACTTCGTTCAATGAATCCCGAATCGACAGAAAGCTGCGGTAACGTCTGTGCAACAGTTTACCCGATTCAACCGCTGCCCGTACCGCACATTCCGGTTCGGTTTCGTGAGCGCAATCACGGAATTTGCATCGACCTGCGGCGTCATCCAGCTCTGGGAACCCCTGAAACAGACTGTGGGCCTCTACATGCCAGAGTCCGAATTCCCGGATGCCCGGACTGTCGATCAGATTCCCGGCACCGGGTATGTGGTACAGAGCAGCGGTGGTGGTGGTGTGCTTGCCCTTGCCAGTTGCTTCGGAAATGGCCCCGACCCGAATTACCTCATCAGGCAGCAGGGCGGCGATGATCGATGACTTGCCGACGCCCGACTGGCCAACGAACACCGAATTGCCGTCGGCAACCAGAGCGCGGATGGCTTGCATGCCTTCTTCGGTCTGGGCGGAAACCGCGTGGGTCTCGTAGCCCAGCTCTCTATATTCCTCCATTTCCTGAACCATATCCGGCGCCTGATCGAGCTGGTCTGACTTGTTGAGCAGGATGATCGGATGAATCTCGTCGTGGGCTGCCGCCACCAGATAGCGGTCGATCAGGTTGGCCGGTGTACGTGGGGTTGGTGCTGCCACAATGATAATGCGATCGATGTTAGAGGCTACTGGGCGCAACTGACCTCGGGAATCCGGTCGGCTAAGCAGGGTGCGCCGCTCTTCTGTGGCGATAATCACACCACCTTCCTGAGGATCCGGTTGCCAGATTACCTGGTCGCCAGTGACCAGCGCGGGCAGGTTGCTGCGTTTGTGGCAGCGAACCTTGGTGCCATCTTCAGCTTCTACCTCGGTAGTGATGCCGTAATGCGCAATGATGAGCCCGGGCCGAGCCTCGCCCAGTTCACCGCCCTCGAGTTTGGAGTCGATTTTTTCGTCCTTTTTACGGGCACGAGTCAGTCGTTCGTCCTGCACTTTCTGGATACGATGCTGTTGCTGACGGGTCAGCTTGCGTTTACTCATGAATCGACGGTGCTTCTCTTAAGTTATACTCTGTGAACATTCTACTCCCTAAACCCCAGTCGGGGGCACAAAAGGCCAATTGAGATGGATAAAAAATCGAATCTGATCTGGGTCGACCTGGAAATGACCGGTCTGAACCCTGATACCGACCGCATTATCGAGATCGCCACCGTGGTGACCGATAAAGATCTGAATGTACTGGCCGAAGGTCCGAATCTGGTGGTGCATCAGAGCAATGAAGCTTTGGATGCCATGGACGAGTGGTGTACTAGCCATCACGGCGAATCCGGTCTGACCCAGCGAGTGAAAGACAGCGACTTGTCCGATGCTGCAGCCGAAGCCGAAACTCTGGCTTTTCTGAAAGACTGGGTGGAGCCGGGTGCGTCGCCGCTGTGTGGTAACTCCATCTGGCAGGATCGGCGATTTCTGGTTCGCTACATGCCGTTTCTGGATGCGTTTTGCCACTACCGCAACATTGATGTCTCCACCTTGAAAGAACTGGCTCGGCGCTGGCGTCCTGACGTTCTTGAGGGTGTGCAAAAAAAAGGCAGTCATCGTGCGCTGGATGACATTCTTGAGTCCATTGGTGAGCTTGAGCACTATCGCGAACATTTTATTCGCCAGGACTGAATGAGTAACTCCAGACTTTACCAATCGATCGGGTGTGCTGTCTGCCAGACGCATACCGGATCCTGACCGATTGGTACGGGTGCTCTTCAGGCAATACGATGATTATTGTTGATTGCCTGACAGATAACCCGAATCGGACCTATGGCGATGTCCGTACCTGCTTCAATAAGGTGAAAGCCAAGCTGGGCGCTTCCGGTGCGGTGAGTCACCTGTTCGACCATGATGCGATTTTCATGTTTTCCGGACCCGACTAAGACGCGGTGCTGGAAGCCCTGGCTGAGGCGGATGTTGATGTCACGGATATCGAGGCCGAGGCAGATAAAATTACAGTCTTTGCGCCTCATACCGAATACGCAAAAACCCGTGACGCCCTCAAAGCCGCGTTTGATGGTATCGAGTTTGAGCTTGATGACGTTCAGTTTGTACCTCAGATGACCACTGCGATTGACGGTTCGGATGCAGAGCAGTTGGAGAAAATGCTGGATCTGTTAAATTTCCTGGACGACGTACAGCAGGTTTATCATAACGCTGATTACTGATTAAATAACGGCTCGCGCACTGTTTATTACACACACTTGATGACTTTACCGGGGACATACCCTCAATGACGTCTGTGATCATCGGACCTTTCAGTTTGCCCATTGGCTACATCATGCTGATGCTGGCATTTGCGATAGCCATCGTTGTTGGCAGCCTGGTCGGTTGGAAAGCTCGTCGTTCAGTGGTCTCGAAACTGGGCGATATTTTCCTGGTGACCGTGGTGGTGGCGCGGCTGGGGTTTATCGCCCGCTATTTCGAATTTTACCGGGATGACTGGCTGGCAATGGTCGATATTCGCGATGGTGGGTTTGATCCCTGGTTTGGCCTGGCTGGCACCGTGTTGATGGCGGCGTTCTGGTACTGGCGCTATGCCGAAGTGCGCAAACCGCTGGCCATTGCAGTCACTGCCGGCGTGGTGGCGTGGTTGGGTATCTGGACTGGTGTGCAGAGTGTGGGTTACCCCAATATCGATGTGCCAGATATTGAGCTGGTTAATCTGGAAGGCCAACCACAGAACCTTGCCGTGGTGGGTGCCGGTGGACCGCGCGTGGTGAATCTCTGGGCAAGCTGGTGCGGACCCTGTGTGCGGGAAATGCCGGTGCTGGAGGCAGCCCAGCAAGAGTATCCGCAGGTAACCTTTATTTTTGTCAATCAGGCAGAAAGCCTAACCCGGGGGCGGGCGTTTCTCAGTGAGCAGGGACTTAACCTGCGGCACAGCCTGTTTGATTTACAAGCCGCGCTGCCTGCACTGATCGGAAGCCGAGGCCTACCCACTACCCTGTTTTACGACGCCAGCGGCACGTTAATGGACACCCATGCAGGTGAGCTGTCCAGGGCAACGCTGGCTCAGGGGTTGGCTCGGATTCTGCCGCAAGAGTAGTGGTATAAGAGATTAAGTAGCATTGCCAGTCATTTACGCCTGGAAGCCAAAACGGGCTATCGGATGCATCTACTGGGGGCACGCCGTAAATACATCCATGTAGGCTCGCAGACCACATCCCTGTGGTCTGACGACCCCCAGTAGATGCACCCGACAGCCCTGGGATGCTGAGTGGTTAAAGCATACGAGCATTTCAAGCCGTCCCTGCCTGGGTTCGAAAATCTTTGGGTGTTGTACCCGTCAATCGCTTGAAAAACCTAGAAAAGTAAGCCGGGTCGGAGAACCCCAGTTCATCGGCGATCTGGCTGATGGTCAGTGCGCTGTAGACCAGGCGCCGCTTGGCTTCCAGGATCTGACGTTCGTGAATCAGTGTCAGCGCTGACTTGTCGACCGCCTGGCGACAGACCGCATTCAGGTGGTTGGCGGTAATGCCTAGGTCACGGGCATAACCGGCCACCCCCCCGGGGTCTTTGAAGTGGGCTTCAATCAGATCGGTAAAGTGGCCAAAGTGGTCTTGGGCTGCGGGTGCATCGTGGGTATCGTTCGGGCGTACCTGACGCAGCAGCCAGACGAACAGGCTGCTGAGCAGCGATTCCAGCAGGACCTGCCGACCCAGTCCATCGCGCTGGTATTCCTGATTAATGATTTCAAACAACCGCTCAATATCACTGCGTCGTTGCGATACCGAGACGCGGTGGCGTACGAACTCACTGAAAAACGCATGCAGTTCTGGCAGGGATTGAGCCAGTTTGTGCACGAGGGGGTGTGCCAGGGTAAGAACATAGCCCGACGCTTCGGGGCCAAAGGCAAAGCCGTGAATCGACATCTCAGGCACGATAACCAGACTGCCTGCTTCCAGCTGGTACTGCCGGGTTTCCTGCTGCACAACGGCGTTGCCGGCGTTCAGATACAACAACTGATACAGACCGCGATGGCGGTGAGGTTTGATTACCCAATCATGCAGGCGGCTGCGGTCGGCAATGGCCTCGCAATGCAGCAAATCGGGTGTGAGCCAGGCGGCTTGCTCGCCATACAGCTTGAAGACAGGGATTGGTTTCGGCTTTGTCACAGGTGCGTCACTTCTTATAGGTGATTGATAATTGTGCAGTTATCCATCAAAAGTACAAGAAAAACCCGCTTTTGTTCCTTCTATTGCATCCTCTTACAACTAAAAATACCAGCATAAGAAATGGAAGCCAATATTAGAAATGGTTGTATTGAGTTAACGCTTGTTACGGGAGTACAGAATATGAAGACCCAGGTCGCGATTATTGGTGCTGGCCCTTCGGGCTTGTTGCTGGGCCAGTTGCTGCAACGCAAGGGCATCGACAACATCATTATCGAGCAGCGCAGTGAAGACTACGTGCTTAGCCGTATCCGGGCTGGGGTGCTGGAGCAGGGTATGGTCGATTTGCTGCGTGAAGCGGGCGTCGATGAGCGTATGGATCTGGAAGGTGAGGAGCATGAAGGGTTTCACATGTCGTTTGATAACCGCCTCGCCCGGGTTGACCTGAAACACTACTCAGGTGGCAAGACTGTTATGGTGTATGGCCAGACCGAGGTCACCAGAGATCTGATGGATGCGCGCAAAGCCGCAGGTGCCGAGTCAGTCTATGAGGCTGAAGACGTAGCACTGAAGGGTATTGATACCGATCAGCCGACAGTGACCTTTTCCAAAAACGGCGAGCACGTCACGCTTGAATGCGATTACATTGCCGGGTGCGATGGCTATCACGGGATCTCACGCAAAACGGCGCCGAAAGACGTACTGAAAACGCACGAACGTATTTACCCGTTTGGCTGGCTGGGGGTACTGTCCGATACGCCACCGGTTGATGAAGAATTGATTTACGCCAATCACGAACGGGGGTTTGCGCTCTGTTCGATGCGCTCCAGGACACGCAGTCGCTATTACATTCAGGTTGGCCTGGACGAGAAGGTTGAAGACTGGTCCGATGATCGTTTCTGGGAAGAGCTGAAGCGCCGCATTCCGCAAGACGTTGCCGATCGGCTGGTGACCGGTCCATCAATCGAGAAAAGCATTGCTCCGTTGCGCAGTTTTGTTGCCGAGCCGATGAAGTTTGGTCGTATGTTTCTCGTCGGCGATGCGGCGCACATTGTACCGCCGACGGGTGCAAAGGGTCTTAACCTGGCAGCGAGCGATGTCTATACGCTGTACCACGCTATGATCGGGGCCTACCATGATGGCAAGCCGGAGCTGTTGGACAAATACTCCGACATTGCCCTGCGCCGTATCTGGAAAGCCGAGCGTTTCTCCTGGTGGATGACCTCGATGCTGCACAAATTTGATGACAACACCTTTAATCAGCGCATGCAGCAAGCCGAGCTGGATTATTTTACCGGTTCACAAGCCGGTTTAACTGTCATCGCGGAAAATTACGTCGGCTTACCGTATGAAAAGGTCGAATAATAGCTAGAACGGCAGGCGTGACGTTACCGGCAATGCCCGCTTATGTGCGCTGGCAGCAGTGGGCTTGCACTGTACTTCGAGGTTAGGAATCCGACGCCGGCACTTTTTTATCAATCATTTCTTCACCGCAAAACCGGCAAAATTCAGCATCGGCTTCGTGACCGGTTTTGCCGCATCCCGGGCAGCCTCGATTGTCGCGCTGTACGCGTAATTGGTTGGCCAGTTCGGCCGTGTAGATTCCAGTGGGTACAGCGATGATGGCGTAACCCGTAATCATTACCGCCGAGGCGATGAGTTGGCCAAGCGGCGTGACCGGTGAAATATCTCCGTAACCTACTGTGGTTAGTGTAACGATGGCCCAGTAGATGCTTGTGGGAATTGAAGTGAAGCCGGCGGCTGGGCCTTCTACCAGAAACATGATGGCGCCGAATACGACGACCATGGTGATGACGCTGTAGAGAAAGACCAGAATTTTACGTCGACCAGTGCGCAGCGCCTGCATCAACATCTCAGCTTCGTTGACGTAGCGGATCAGTTTCAACACTCGAAAAACGCGCAGAATGCGCAATATCCGAATTACCAGCAGGGAATTGATACCTGGTATCAGCACACTCAGATAGGTTGGAATAATCGAAAATAGATCAACAATGCCGTAAAAACTGGTAGCATACTTTAAGGGATGGCGCACGCTGGCCAGCCTTAGCCCGTATTCAATAGTGAATGCGATGGTGAAAAGCCATTCTATGCCGATCAGCTGCGGCCGGTAATTGGCGACAATCATCGGCACACTTTCCAGCATAACGGCGACCACGCTGAGCAAAATTGCAATGATCAGCACGACGTCGAATAACTTGCCTCCTTTGGATTCGGCACCAAAGATGATGTCGTTTAACGTGAGCCTCCACGGGGCTAGCGGCTCAACTGGCTTTTCTTCTGAATGCGTGTCCTGCCCCGTTTCAGTAAGTGGAATGTGAAAGCGGTCTGTTTGACGATTCGACATCAGAAGGCTTCACCGACACTGATGGCAAAACCAACGCTTTCCATATCGACCAGGCCAACGTCGGCGCGGATGTTAAAGCGTGAATTGGCAATGGTGGAATAGCGAATGCCACCGCCAATGCTGGTATGGAAGCGATCTGCTCCAAGTTCATTCAGTGACCCGGCGACCTGGGCGGTGTCAAGAAAGCCAGTGACCGCCCAGCGTTGGGACAGCGTCATACGGTATTCGGATTGCAGACCCAACAAGTGATGATCGGCCCAGATGTTGCCATCTGCTCCGCGCAACGTTCGGCCACCAGCAGGGCGGGGCAGTCGGCTGAAGGGGGTGGTTTCGCAGCCATAGTCGTAGTTGGCCCCCAATGCAATGACGTCGTCACCCACGGCAATATAGTGGCTAAGCTCGGTCTCTATGGTGCCGAAATCACTGTCGCTGCCCAGGTATTCGCTGTACTGACGGCCGGTGATACCAGCCCGAGTGCCATCGGTCGGCCAGTCCCGGTCATTGCGGGTGTCCCAGCGGGCTGTTAGACCGACACCACTGTAAAAACCACCTTCGAAACCACGCTCGGCGCTGCTCAGCAGGGCGTTGTCGGCATCGTCGCTGATCGATTCGTTATCAGCAAAAACAATACCGCCCACAAACAGTGTGGGTGTTACCCGAAATGCGGCACCCAGTTCTGTTTCGAAGGTGGTCAGGTCGTAAATCTCGTCGTCATCGTCAAAATTGCTTTGGTTGCCTTGTTCGAAATAGGGCGTAGGCCAGTATTTGCCACCCAGTGTCCCATACAGATTCCAGTCACCATCGGCGACGTAAAAATCAGGCCAAAGGTAGGCCTGGAACTGGCCTTTGGCGGTACCCTGGAACAGCAGCTCAAGCCGGTCCTGTGGTTTGTTGAGGCTGGTCTGCTCAAATTGACGCATGACATAGGCGCCATACTGGAAGCCGGTTTCGGGGCTTGAACCAATGGCAGGCAACAGCACCCAGTTTGCAGGCTTCAGGTTCTCAGCGTGGGCCGCACCGAAAGCAGCCGTCAGGGTGAACAGGGTAATTGCACTTGTTTTCATGGCGTACTCTGTTGAAATGGCGGTGTATAAGTGACCACTATAACCACCCTGAGTGGCAGCGAAAAGTCGAATAAAGGGTTGTGCGAGCAGGCAGACTGAAGAAGCGGCGTCTGTTTGCCGATATACTGCAGGTATCTTTTTACTTTAACCGAGATGTTATGAGCAAAACAGTGCTGACAGACCTCAATATATGCGTGTTGGGCGACGGTATTGCCAAGGGTGTTGGTGATCCACAGCACCGGGGTTGGGCGGGATTGCTGATTGACAGCGTTATTGCAGGCCACGGTCCGTTAAACTATTACAATCTGGGCATTGTCGGTCAGAACAGCGAGGCCGTGCTCAGGCGTCAGGGTGAACTGGAACCCAGAATGCCGGTTGGCGCCGACAACCGTTTGATTCTGGCGTTTGGACTGATGGATGCGGTGGGTGTTGGCGGCGAGGATCCGTTGCCAGCAAAAACCTCCTGGCACAACCTGGCAATCTTGCTCAAAGAGGTGCATTGCCATTACAAACCGCTGCTGGTTGGCCCTCCTGCGGTTTACGATCCGGCTCAAAATGCGCGTCTAAAACGTATTAATGGCGGCTTTCGTGAACTCTGCGCCCGAGCCCGTGTTCCCTATGTCGACCTCTATACCTCACTGGCTAACGATGTCCAGTATCGGCGCGAGCTGATCCAGGGAGATCGTTTGCATCCTGGCAGTTTTGGCCATCGCAAGATCTTTGATCTGGTCAGCAATGATCGCAGTTGGTGGTTCGGCTGATGGTAACGCTGAATGCATCGGTTTATGCCGAGCTTGAAATCAAAAAAAGTAGATTTCTTGCCTGGGTAGAACCGGTGGAGGATCGCGCGGCAGTTCATGCCAGGCTGGCTGAATTGCGCCGCCGTTATGCCGATGCCCGGCATATCTGCTTCGCGTTTTATGTTGACAGTGACAGTGGCATGAGTGACGACGGTGAACCCTCGGGTACCGCTGGCAAACCTATTTTTAATGTCATTAATCACAAACATCTGGTCAATGTTCTGGCCGTTGTCGTGCGTTACTTTGGCGGCGTAAAACTCGGTGCCGGAGGGCTGGTCCGTGCGTATGGCGGGGCGGTTTCACTGGCACTCGATAACGCAGTCTGGGTGCCGGTAGAAACCCGGCACGCACTGCTGTTTGACTTCCCCTTTGCGCTGGAAAGTGACATCCGTCGGCTGCTCGACCGGTATGGATTGAAACCGGAGTCGGTCGACTATTCTACCGCAGTGCAGATGCAGTTAACGGTGGCGAACAGCAAGCTTGAGGCTTTGCGTCTCGAGTTCAGGGCTCTGGCGCCGCATCGGAGCGACCTGGTCGACCGGTTAACAGGGGCGTCATCGAGATCCTGAGTGACTTGGCAATGGCCACTCGTGCCTGATCGGACAGTTGCCGGCGAGTCTTGTTGGCGCTGGGAATGGATGGCAAAGCGGTCACATTAACGTCGATATGTTTTTCACCCAGTACGCGCCAGATATTAGCGCCCATCGATTCTTCACCGTAGGGAACACTCGGATGCACCGATCCGTCGCTGATGTAGTGTATCGACACTGGAACAACCGGCAAACCGGTCTCAATGGCAGCTGCAAACAATCGTGGATGGAACGGCAATAGCCGATCGCCCGGTCCGGTGGTGGCTTCCGGGAAGAACGTTAAATAGCGGTCACCGCCGCCTTCTGCCAGCAGCCGTTGCATCAGATGGCGAACCTCGGCATGTTGATTCTTGCCTCGGTGAATAAACAGGGTGCCGCCTTTGCGCGCCAGCCAGCCTATGACCGGTATCTGTCCAACCTCGATTTTCGATAGAAAATAAGTCGGAAGGACGCTGCCCAGTACCGGTATATCGAGCCAGCTGATGTGATTGGCGGCAACCAGGCCGCGGACTTGTCCGGGTGCCCGCGTCAGCTTTACACGCACGCTCATGATCTGCATTAGGCGCGCATACCACCAGCGTGCCAGAAGGTGCTTGCTATGCTCGTCGAACCACCCCAGGCGTCGGCCAAGGTCGTGGCCCAATATCAGGCACATGCCCAGAATCAGTGTGACGGACAGGCCCAGAATGCGCAGACAGCGTCTCAGTAGCTTCATCAGCAGGGGGAAATACCGCTGTTACCGTGCACTTGTAACAGAGGGTTGGGCAATTGCGAATCGCGAAATCCGGACGCAGTAACAGTCACATCGGATGCCTGTGTTAAGGGTGATAGGGGGTTGATTTGTTGGCTGGTCAAGCGTTCATCCTACCGCTGAACCCTGTCCATCTCAAATAGAGTTCGAGTGATTGTGCTGCTCCAGGGCCCAGTCGATGTGTTCTTTGACCAATGGAGTGGCAGTTGTATTTTGCTTTTTCAGTGCCGAAATGACGGTGTCGCTGGTGGGGGCATTGCCTAGCGCAATGGCCAGGTTACGCTGCCATTGTTCAAAGCCGATCCGGCGAATAGCAGAACCCTCAGTCCGGGTCAGGAAGGTGGTTTCATTCCAGTCAAACAGTTCCAGCAAGGTGATGTTGTCCAGTGAATGGCGTGGTTGGAAATCCGCTTCCCGGGTCGGTTCACTGAAGCTGTTGAACGGACAGACAATCTGGCAGTCATCGCAGCCATATATTCGATTACCCATCTTCGACCGTAATTCAACCGGAATCGGACCGCTGTGTTCAATGGTCAGGTAGCTGATGCATTTGCTGGCATCCAGGACGCCGGGTTGCACAAACGCATCGGTAGGGCACTCGGTCAGGCAGCGCTGACAACTGCCACAATGCTGAGTTTCAAACGGCTCATCCATCGGCAATGGCAGGTTGGTGAACAGTTCACCCAAAAAAAACCAGCTGCCTGCTTCCGCGTTCAGCAGTAAGGTGTTTTTACCCAGCCAGCCCATTCCGCTTTGCTGCGCAAGTTGGCGTTCCAGTACGGGTGCGCTGTCGACAAACGCCCGGAATTCATGCTCGCCTGCCCAGGTCTCTATGGCTTTGCCCAGTTGGGCCAGGCGTTTTCGCATCAGTTTGTGGTAGTCGCGACCGAGCGCATAGCGAGAAATGTAGGCGCGATTGGGGTCGTCGAGCGCGGCTTGCATATCGCCTTCGGGTCGATAATCCATTCGCACCGATATTGAGCGCAATGAGCCAGGGTGCAATTTAGCCGCATCAAGACGTTTGTCCTGATTGCGGGTCATCCAGTCCATGGTGCCGTGATAGCCCGCATCGAGCCAGGCCTGGTAGCGCTCGCGATGGTGTTCGGTATTGCCTGAGCCAATATATGCAGCCTGAAAGCCGAGTGACATCGCCTCGGTTTTGATGCGCTGCGCCAGCTCAGTCAGATCGAGACTGGGAATGGTTTGGGTGTTTGGGGGCATAGCCATAATTGCCAGTTTGGAAACAGGGTGTAAAGTGTGCGGCCAGCGGCTGTTTTAGACAACCCATAAGCTCCGCACAGCTAGTTTGAAAGTGGTACACTTTGCGCGTTTGTGTCCGTTGCCACCAGTCTAACAGGAGAATAAGTGCATCGTGTTGTCTGTCATCGTCAGTGAAGTGGCTATGGAGCCCCTGGGTCAGGATCTGGCTGCGGCTTTGCGAGCGCAGGCTGGAGCTATTGTGTATCTGGACGGTACTCTGGGCATGGGCAAGACCACACTGAGTCGCTCAGTAATCCAGGCATGTGGCTGGGCCGGAAGGGTAAAAAGCCCGACTTACACGCTGCTTGAGCCCTATGAATGCGACGACGTTACCATTGTCCATTTTGATCTCTATCGATTAGCCGATCCCGAAGAACTCGAGTTTATGGGGTTACGTGACTATCTTGTGCCCAATGCGCTGTGGCTGGTCGAGTGGCCCGAGCGCGGCCGGGGCGTATTGCCACCGGCAGATCTCGTGATACATTTCAACGATGTGGCTCCTTCGGGTGAAACAGACTGTCGGCAAATCAGTTTTACCGGTGCCACTGAAACCGGGCAGAGAATTGTGAACCAATTGCGTCAGCGGTCATCCGGGCAGGTACCGGTGTGATCATTCTGATGGCGCGATGTGTCTGATATGGGAGCAGTAATGAAACAATGGCTGTTACTGCTGGTGGCGCTGACCGGATTGTCGGGCAGCGTACTGGCGGCGGTAATCGAAGATGCCAGACTATGGCCTGCACCGGATAATACCAGGCTGGTACTCGATCTCAGCGGCCCGGTTGAGCATCGGGTATTCGTCTTGTCGAATCCGAGTCGGGTCGTGGTTGACATCAACCAAGTGACGCTGGGCACCGATTTGACCCGTTTGGCTCTTAATAACAGTGGTGTCTCTCGCATTCGCAGTGCCGTTCGCGATGGTGGCGATTTGCGGGTTGTGCTGGATTTGTCAGCGCAACTGAGCCCGCGCAGTTTTGTATTACGCCCGAACGAGCAGTATGGTCACCGCCTTGTACTGGATCTGGAGCGCCCGCCAGGCTTGGCCATGGAGCCCAGTGAGCGCCAGGTCAGCCGCAGTGCAGATGACATGTCGAATCAGCAGCGCAACATTGTTGTCGCCATTGATGCCGGGCATGGCGGCGAAGATCCGGGTGCCATCGGCGGCCGTGGTACCCGCGAGAAAGACGTCGTATTGGCGATTGCCCGTGAATTGTACAGTCAGCTCGAGGATATTCGTGGCTATGAACCCGTGCTGGTGCGCACTGGGGACTACTATATATCACTGCAGCGCCGGCGCGAGTTGGCGCGGGAAAAACAAGCCGACCTGTTTATCTCTATTCATGCAGACGCCTTTACAAATCCGCGGGCCTCCGGCGCATCTGTTTTTGCTCTATCGTCCAGTGGTGCCACCTCGGCCATGGCAGGCTATCTTGCAGATCAGGAAAACGCGGCTGATGTCATTGGCGGTGTCAATGGCATCAGCCTGGAAGACAAGGATGAAATCCTGCGGTCGGTGCTGGTCGATTTGTCGATGACCGCAACCCTGCGTTCCAGTCTGGATGTGGGCCGTAATATTCTCGGCCAGATGAAACAGGTCGCCCGGATGCATAAAACCAGTGTTGAACAGGCGGGCTTTGCCGTCTTGAAGTCACCGGATGTGCCTTCAATACTGGTTGAAACCGGTTTTATTTCCAACCCGACCGAGGAAGCGAATCTGGGGTCGGCGGGCTATCGTCGCCAGCTCGCTACGGCGATTCGTGTGGGTGTGACCCGTTGGTTCGACCGCAACCCGCCGCCTGGCACCTGGGTGGCCTGGCAAAAACGCGAAGCAGGGTCATTGCGCCGCTACGTCGTTGTGCGCGGGGACACCTTGTCTGCTATTGCCACGCGCAATAACACCTCGGTAGCGCGCTTGCGTGAAGTCAATCAGCTAAACGGAACATCAATCCGGATTGGTCAGGTGTTGATGATCCCTGAAGCCTGATGACGCTATTGGCCCGCACGCCCGTTACGGGTCTATTAATTAATGCACCGTATTGAACAATAGGTTTTTAAATGCGTCGAATTCAGACACTGTCACCGCGACTCGCCAACCAGATTGCTGCGGGTGAAGTGGTCGAACGCCCGGCGTCGGTCGTCAAAGAACTGATCGAAAACAGCCTGGATTCGGGCGCTACGCGAATCGATGTCGATGTCGAACAAGGTGGCGTCAAGCTGATGCGTATCCGGGATAATGGCTCGGGCATTGTCAAAGACGATTTGGCCATGGCATTGTCTCGCCATGCGACTTCAAAGGTTCATAACCTGGATGAACTGGAAGCGGTGGCATCGCTGGGCTTTCGTGGCGAGGCGCTGGCCAGTGTTGCGTCGGTGTCGCGCCTTATGCTGACCTCAAAACCAGCCGAGCAATCAGAAGCCTGGCAGGTCAACACTCATGGTCAGGATATGGTCACCGAAATTTTGCCGGCTGCCCACACCGATGGCACCACGGTAGAAGTGCGCGATCTGTTTTTCAATACACCGGCCCGTCGCAAGTTCATGCGTACCGAGAAAACCGAGTACAACCACCTGGACGAGGTGGTCAAGCGTCAGGCGCTGGCCCGGTTTGATGTCGGCTTCAGTTTGCGTCACAACAACCGGACAATACATGCGTTGCGCCCGGCATCAACGCAAGCTGAACAGGAGCGCCGTGTCGCTCAGCTGCTCAGTCCGGATTTTATGAACAACGCCCTGGTGATTGAAGCTGAAGCGGCCGGCCTGCGCTTGACCGGCTGGGTGGGTTTGCCCACTTTCTCTCGCTCTATGGCTGATATGCAGTACTTTTTTGTGAATGGCCGGGTGGTGCGCGACAAGGTGATTTCCCACGCCGTCAAGCAGGCTTATCGGGATGTGCTATACCATGGTCGTCAGCCCTGCTTCGTGTTGTATTTGCAGCTTGACCCCGGCGGTGTTGATGTCAATGTGCACCCGACCAAGCATGAAGTCCGGTTTCGGGATCAGCGTCTGGTCCATGATTTTCTGTTTCGTCAGTTACATCGGGCGTTGGCACAGGTTCGGCCAGAGGCCAACAATGATCCGTCGCAGGCGCAGTTCTCCAGGCCTCAGCCCAGCGGTGCATTGGCTGGTGAGTTTGGCGCGCAGCAGCGTATGGATATGTCACAGGCGTCAGCATCCGGACCCGCAGCAGGTTACCAGCACTGGGTTGGCAGTCCGGCCTCAGCAACAACGTCAGTCGCCGAACAGATGGCATTTTACCAAGCCTTGCATCCGACATCTGCGGGCGCTGCAAACCAGGCCGATAGCCGTCAACAGGCTCGGGTAACGCTTCCCGAGGCTGAAGGGGATATTCCGCCGTTGGGCTTCGCGGTTGCCCAGTTGCATGGCATTTTTATTCTATCCCAGAGCCAGCATGGGTTAATTGTGGTCGACATGCACGCGGCGCATGAGCGTATCACCTATGAACGCATGAAAACCCAGTACGACCAGCAGGGCATTCAGGCGCAGCCGGTACTGGTGCCGCAGAAGCTTTCAGTCAGCGAACGCGAGGCTGACGCTGCGGAAGAGTTTGCCCATTTGCTGACTCAGTTTGGGTTGATCATTGAACGGATGGGCCCGGATGTCTTGCTGGTGCGTCAGACCCCGGTATACCTGCAACAGGCGGATATCGAGCCACTGGTTCGGTCGGTCCTGGCTGATTTTATCGAGCATGAGACATCTGACGCGATTGTGGCTCGCCGCGATGAGATTTTATCGAGTATGGCCTGTCATGGCTCGGTGCGTGCCAATCGTAAATTAACCATACCGGAGATGAACGCCTTGCTGCGGGATATGGAGCGGACGGAACGCAGCGGTCAGTGCAACCACGGTCGCCCTACCTGGACCCAGCTTACGCTGGAGGAACTGGACAGTTTATTCCTGAGGGGCCGTTAATTGGACGTTTCAGGTGACGCCAGCAAACCACTGGCCATTTTCCTGATGGGACCGACAGCGGCGGGAAAAACCGAGCTTGCCCTGACGTTGGCCGCGCAGGGTCGTTGTGAAATCATCAGTGTCGATTCGGCTCAGGTGTTTCGGGGCATGGACATCGGTACGGCAAAACCGGATGTGGCCACTGTGAAGCGCGTCCCGCATCATCTGATCGATATCTGCGATCCGGCGGTCAGCTATTCGGCGGCCAGTTTTCGCACGGACGCATTGAAAGCCATGACCGATATTCACCAACGTGGCCGCATACCCTTGTTGACCGGGGGTACCATGCTTTACTTCAAGGCACTGGTTGAGCCATTGGCTGACATGCCGCCGGCAGACGCGGCTGTTCGCCGTGACTTGCAGCAACGGTTTGAACTGGACGGTCTGGCACCGCTGTTGCTGGAACTGGAAGCTGCTGATCCGGTGGCGTACGCCCGCATTGACCGGCAAAATCCGCAGAGAGTCGTGCGCGCCCTTGAGGTATTTCGGGTCAGTGGCCGTCCCATTTCCGACCACTGGGCTGATTCAGTTAACGACGGGAAGGGCCGTCTGGCTACGAGCGCGATAGCTGATTTTCCATGGCGATTGGAGCAGTTGGCGGTGATTCCTAGCGACCGGGCCGTGTTGCATGAACGCATTGCCCAGCGTTTTCAGCAGATGCTGGCGCAGGGTTTTGAAGCGGAAGTCCGGTTGCTGAGGGCGCGCGGTGACTTGCATCCGGATCTGCCGAGTATTCGCGCAGTCGGTTATCGCCAGATGTGGCAGTATCTGGATGGTCAGACTGATCACGCCACTATGGTCGGGGCGGGTGTTGCTGCGACCCGACAACTCGCCAAACGACAGTTGACCTGGTTGCGTCAATGGCCGGGATTATCGGTGCTCGACCCCTGCGTATCAGGAGGAGATGACCGGATTATTGAACAGGCGTGGCAAATCTTGCTTAAATCGGGGCTTTAGTGCGTGAATTGCATCTACAACACCTTGAATTTCGCCTACAATTCCCCATCGTATTATGGATTGCGAAGTGAACTGGCTGGCGATGGTTAACTAATCAGTAACATGAGCTTACATTCAGGGCGCTTTTACCAGACTTTTTGTCAAACCAAGACGACTTTACCTGCGTATCAACTATGACGGTAACCCGATATTTTAAAAAGGTGAATCGGGGTGGTTGCTGATTAGGTGAAGCGTTGATAGTGACGCTGGTGCAATTTATTGAAGGCCGGATGACGGTGTGGTGATATTAAACGAAATCCTGCACTGGCGCAGTGCCATTAAACGATTACTATAATCCTTCGTTAAAAGGAGTTTGACATGTCAAAGGGGCATTCGTTACAAGACCCTTTCCTCAATGCACTGCGGAAAGAACGTATTCCGGTATCCATCTTTCTTGTGAACGGCATCAAGCTGCAAGGGCAGATTGAAAGCTTCGACCAGTTCGTCATTTTGCTGAAGAACACTGTGAGCCAGATGGTATACAAACATGCCATCTCTACTGTGGTGCCAGCACGTAATGTTAAAATCCCTCATGAGAGCGAAGAAGTCACCATCGAGTGACCTAGCCATCGTGCAGGCAAGCCCGGGTTGATCTAGGTAGCGGAGAGTCTGATTGTTTTTTGAACGTGTCGAAGGCGGGGACCATGCTGTATTGGTCCACGTCAATTTCCCTGAATCTGTTAATCGGGAAGACCCTCAGGAATTTGAAGAGCTGGTCTCATCTGCTGGCGCCACAGCGGCAGCTACGCTTGGTGGGTCACGGTCGGCGCCGCATCCCAAGTACTTTGTCGGGTCCGGTAAACTTGAAGAGATCAAGGCCGCGGTGCAGGCTACCGGCGCCGATGTTGTCCTGTTCAACCACAGCTTGTCACCCTCCCAGGAACGTAACGTCGAACGAGCGGTAGAATGCAGGGTATTAGACCGAACCGGTCTGATTCTCGATATTTTTGCTCAGCGAGCGCGAACACATGAGGGAAAGCTGCAGGTAGAGCTTGCTCAATTGGACTACCAAAGTACCCGACTGGTACGTGGTTGGACACACCTTGAACGCCAGAAAGGCGGTATCGGGTTGCGCGGTCCCGGTGAAACCCAGTTGGAGACTGACCGGCGGTTGCTGCAGGTTCGTATCAGTACCATCCACCGTCGTCTGCAAAAGGTCGAGAAACAACGCGATCAGGGTCGGCGTGCTCGCACTCGTTCAGATACACCCACGATATCCCTGGTCGGGTACACCAATGCGGGAAAGTCTACGCTGTTCAATGCTCTGACCCGGGCAGAGGTCTATGCGGCCGATCAGCTGTTTGCCACACTGGATCCAACCCTGCGTCGGCTGAGTATTCCGGACATGGGGGTTGTGGTTTTGGCTGACACGGTCGGTTTCATTCGTCATTTGCCGCATAAACTGGTACAAGCCTTTAAAGCGACGTTGCAGGAAACCGCCGATGCGGATTTGCTGCTCCATGTGGTTGACAGTGCCGATGAAGACCGGATCGAGAATATGGAGCAGGTTGAGCTTGTTTTGGACGAAATCGGCTCATTGGACCTGCCAAGACTGGAAATATTCAATAAGATAGATTTGCTCGATGACTTCGTGCCGGCCATAGAGCGCAATGATCAGGGGCGGCCGACACGAGTCTGGGTCTCGGCACAGACCGGACAGGGCCTGGCTCTGATTCAGCAGGCGATCGCAGAATGTCTGGGCGATGAGATTATTGCACGTAAAGTAAGCCTCAAGCCGGACGAATCGGCTTTAAGGGCTGCACTCTATCAGTACAATGCGGTACTGTCTGAGGATTACGATGCCGATGGGCTGTCTTTGCTGGATATCCGAATCCAGAAGAAAGACCTGAGGCAGTTGCTCAAGAAAAACGGGCTGGATGAAGATCGGTTCGATGTGAGCGAACCCAAGGAATTTTTTGAACTGTGATCGGCCTTGTTTCACCTGACAATGCCTGTCAGCCCAAACCTTTACCATTTGAAAACGGAGATGACCATGGCGTGGAATGAACCACCAAATGGCAATAACAATAACGATCAGGATCCCTGGGGGAACAAGCGCCGTAAGGGCAACGATGGTCCTCCTGACCTTGATGAAATTTTCAAGCAAGTCACCGAAAAACTGAACAAGTGGCTCGGTGGCGTCAAGAACAAGGGCGGTGGTGGTTCCGGAGGCTCAGGCGCAAGCATGGCTGCCATCTTTGGGCTCTTGCTGGTGGCGTTCGTAGCCTACTCTGCATATGACTCGATCTATACTGTCGATGAATCTGAGCGTGCCGTCATTTTACGTTTGGGTGAATTCAGCAGTGTTCAGTTGCCTGGCCTGCACTTCAAAGTTCCGTTTATCGATCAGATTGATCAGAAAGTAAACGTGACCGAGGTGCGCAGTTGGCGACTTGTGGACAGCATGCTGACCGGTGACGAGAACATCGTATCCGTAACCATGACTGTTGAATATCGGGCTGCCGATGCAGCGAAATTCGCACTTAACGTCCAGCAACCGGAAACCAGTCTGGCAAACGCGGCTGAATCGGCACTGCGGCACGTCATTGGTTCTGCAACGCTGCAGCAAGCGCTGACAGTTGGTCGTGATCAGATTCAGGTGTCGGTGCGTGATCGTCTGCAAAGTTACCTGAATACCTACGATGTAGGCATTGAGCTGGCCCAGTTGAACATCAACGATACCTCG
>Ga0307957_1000414_pt1 | contig 24870 bp, 24 predicted proteins | sample OrgLakmetagen490_FD_201830 | JGI IMG/M metagenome (GOLD analysis project Ga0307957, IMG submission 201830) | Saline water microbial communities from Organic Lake, Antarctica - #490 | ecosystem: Environmental > Aquatic > Non-marine Saline and Alkaline > Saline | place: Antarctica: Organic Lake... | reverse complement strand
CCTCGCTTGTTCCGTAGCATCACCAAAGCTCAGTTGCTGATCCTTGATGACTGGGGGCCAGACCGGCTCACGGCCACGCAACGTCGAGATCTGATGGAGATTGTCGAAGAGCGATACGGCCGCGGATCAACCATGATCACCAGCCAGTTGCCTATCAAAGCGTGGCACGACGTCATCGGGGAGCCGACGTTCGCCGACGCCATTCTGGATCGCATTATCCACAACGCATACCGCATCGAGCTGGAGGGGCAATCCATGCGGAAAACCACCACCAAAATGGATGACGAAATGCCTCAAACCTGATACCCATAACACGCTGCCTCACGGCAACGCGTCACAGGTGGCCGAATGCGTCGGAACAGGTGGCCGGATGTGATCGGAATGGGTGGCCGGATGTTCCGGAATACGCAGTGACGGTGGCGATCTCTTGCTTCGGGTCGATCTGCCCCAGTAAGTCGGGCAGCATCGGTGCATCGCCGACATTGCTGGCGGTGACCTCTACAGCTTTGATTTCCAGTGTTTTCTCGTCGATTCCGATGTGAATCTTGCGCCAAACCCGCCGTTTGCGCCGCCATGCTTGCGGGCATGCCATTCGCCCTCACCCTCGACCTTGATCCCGGTACTATCGATCAAGAGATGCAGTGGCCCCTTCGAGCCGCGATAGGGAATGTTGACCGCAAGGGTCTTTTGGCGACGGCTCAGGGTGCTGAAATCGGACACGGGCCAGTCGAGGCCAGTCGAGGCCAGCGAGCTTCAGCAAGCTGGCGACAAACCCTGTTTTCTGCCGAAGTGCCATCCCAAAGAGGACTTTGATCGTGAGGCAGGCCTGAACGGCCGCATCACCATAGATCGGCTGGCGGCCACGTTTGCCAGTGGGTGCGGCCTCCCACACCATCGTAGGATCGAACCAAACGGTCAGCGATCCGCGCTGTTTCAGCGCGCGGTTGTGGTCGTGCCAGTTTGTGGTCTTGTAGACCGTCTTTGCAGGTATGCTCATGCACACCGGCTACCACATTGGATCCGCCCCGTGAATCCCAAGCAGGCTTTGCGCAACAAGGCGCTTTAAACCTCACAATATGTCGTTCGGTTCAAAAGGCAACGGTGTCCGCGCCTTTCAAAGCCAAAATCTCACGCGCTTCGTCTGGAGTCGCCACTTCCAGGCCCAGCCCTTCGATGATCTGGCGCACCGCGCGCACCTGTTCGGCGCTGCTTTCTGCCAGCTTGCCGGGTCCCGCCCAAAGAGAGTCCTCCAATCCAACGCGCACATTTCCCCCCATCGCAGCCGAGATCGCGGCGATGTTAAGCTGATTGCGGCCAGCGCCCAGAACCGACCAGCGATAGTTGTCGCCGAACAGGCGGTCCGCCGTCCGCTTCATGTGCGCGACGTCCTCGGGATGCGCACCGATGCCGCCCATCAGCCCGAAGACTGTTTGGATGAACAGCGGTCCCTTGACCAGACCAGCATCGAGGAAGTGCTTCAGGTTATAAAGGTGCGAGGTGTCGTAACACTCGAACTCGAACCGCGTGCCGTTCGCACCCAGCGTCGTCAAAATATGCTCGATATCGCCGAAAGTGTTGCGGAAGATGATGTTCCGATTCGACAGATAGTCGCGTTCCCACTGGTGCTTCAGGTCGTTATCGAACCGTGCCAGCATCGGGAACAAACCGAAATTCATCGAGCCCATGTTCAGTGACGCAAGCTCTGGCTTCCAAGTGGCGGCAGGCTGGATACGCTCTTCGATCGTCATGGTCGGCGCGCCGCCGGTCGTGATGTTCACGACGCAATCTGCGCGCTGCTTGATCACGCGTAGGAACGGCTCGAACGCCTCGGGGGTCTGATCAGGCCGTCCGTCTTCAGGGTCGCGGGCATGAAGATGCACGATTGCCGCGCCCGCCTCGTTCGCTGCGATTGCGGCGTTGGCGATTTCCTCGGCGGTCACCGGCAGATATGGTGACATTGACGGGGTATGAACTGCGCCCGTCACGGCGCAGGTGATGATCGTCTTGCGTTTCTGAGCCATTCTTCAGTCCTTTGCCCGTCTTTCACTGAGATGCGCGTCGAGCGCCGCTAATTCTCCGTCGCGCCAGTTCTGCCGGTCGCGGATTGCTGCACCATTGCTCAGGGCGGGGAACGCTTCGGCCAACGCCTCAGCGGCTTTGGCCGAGAATGCCTCACCCCCCGCACTGTCATCGGCCAGCCGACCCATTGGCCCGCCATAACGCACCATATAATCCGTGGCTCCGTTCGGCGCGTTCAGCATGATCGTCTCCAGCGGTCCCATGAAGGCCCACCGTCGTCCCAACCCGTGGCGCATCGTATCGTCCAGCCCCTGCACATCGACCACGCCTTCGGAAACCAGCCACAACGCCTCGGCCAAGAGGGCGGCTTGCAGACGATTCAGTACGAACCCATCAATCTCCCGCGTCAAGCGTACCGGAACCTGCTGTGCGCGGCGATAGATCGCCTCGGCCCTGTCCATCACCACCGGCGCGGTTTCGGGAGAGGGGCATAACTCGACCACCGGCACCAGATGCGGTGGATTCACGGGATGCGCAACGAGACAGCGCGCGGCTCCGGACAGGCCAGAGGAAAACACCGACGGCACCAGTGCTGAGCTGGACGATGCGAGAATGGTTTCAGGCGCAGCGGCGGCGTCCATCCGCGCGAACAACTCGCGCTTGATCTCGGCGTTTTCCGGCCCGCTCTCCTGCACCAAATCTGCGCCCGCCAGTGCCTCTGCCAGCGTTGCTACACCCGCGATACGCGCGGCGACGGCCGCAGGCTCGGTCAAATCAGAATCGCGCAGCATTGCTGCGACATCTGCATCCAGACGCTCGCGCGTCCCCTCATCGGGATCCCATGCCACGACGTCCATTCCCGCTCGTGCAAAGACCAGCGCCCAAGACCGCCCGATCAACCCACTTCCGACTATGGCAATTTTCGTCACACGATATCTCCTAGAGCCAAAGCACTTTGCGGCGCAGGTCGATATCCTGTGCCAGCTCGCGCGACGGTCCCTCGTGGAACACCTTCCCAGTTTCGAGGGCAACGGTGCGATCAGAAAGGGCGAGGGCGAGATCAAGGTTGTGATCGACGATCACGATGGACAGTTTATCGCGCAACTTGTCAAAGCTGACGAAAAGCTGTTCGACCACCGCCGGGGCCAGCCCCTCGAACGGTTCGTCCAACAGCAAGAGCCGTGTGTCGCCCGACAGCGCACGGGCAACGGCGGCCATCTGCTGTTCGCCGCCCGACAGACGGTCGGCATCGGTATCCATCCGTTCGCCGAGGCGTGGAAAGAACTCGAGGATTTCGTCCTCAGACCAGTGCGACCCCGCCCCAGTCCGGCGACGGATTCGCCCCAGCTCCAGATTCTGGCGCACGGTCATGCCCGCAAACAGGCCCCGTCCCTGCGGCACATACCCGACACCGGCGCGGGCAATCGCAGCAGATTCCAGACCCACCAGTTGTCGTCCGGCCAGCTCGATAGATCCCGAAGTGACTGGCGCGATGCCGAGGAGCGCTTTCAGCACGGTCGACTTACCTGCCCCGTTGCGGCCCAGTAAGGCGAGGATCTCACCCTCGCGAATATCAAAGCTGACATCCTGGAGGATATGGCTCTTGCCGTAATGGACATTGATGCCCTCGATCTTGGCCAACACCGTATCGCCGACCGCATGGTGGGCCATCTCAGCGACTTCGGTGGTGCCGGAACCGATATAGATCTCGCGCACCCGGTCATCGTTACGTACCTCGGCGACCGTACCATCAATCAGGACCTTCCCCTCATTCATCACTGTCACATGATCCGACAGCTGGAAGACGCGGTCGATGTCATGTTCGACCAGCAGCACTGGCAGGGACTCTGACACCTGTTTCAAAAGGTTGCCGACCCGCTCACGCTCAGCGGCGGACAGCCCGGCCAGTGGTTCGTCGGCCAACAGAAGACGCGGGCGTGACGCCAGCGCCAATGCCAAATCCAGCAGGCGTTGGCCACCATAGGACAGCGACGAGGCGCGCGCATCCTCGATACCCGCAAGTCCAACCCAGCGGAGCATTTGTCCGGTCTCGTCTTCGATTTCGTCAAACTGCCTGACCGACCGCCACGGGTTCATTCGACCGTTATGGCTGGCCTGAACCGCAAGGCGCACGTTCTCGCGCACGCTTAGATCGGGGAACAGACTGGTAATCTGGAAGGATCGGCCTATTCCCAGCTGCGCTGCTTTGTTGGGCAAGACACCGACCAGACTTGCGCCGCCCAGCGTAACGGTGCCCTCGTCCGGCGGGACCATGCCAGTCAGCAGATTGAAGGTCGTTGTCTTGCCTGCGCCGTTAGGTCCGATCAGCGCATGCAAAGTGCGGTCCATCACCTTGAGTTGCACGGCGTCCACGGCTCGGAACGCGCCGAAGGACTTGCCGATCCCCCGTGCTTCGAGCACCGCGCCACCATCGCCCGTACCGCTCAACATCGGCGGCAGCGGCATCACCTCGGTCTTGCGGTCGGCCATGGCTGCGCCAGTCTCGGGGCCGGGGAAGAAGCGCTCGATGAACTGACGGCCCAACCCCGCGAGACCTTCACGGGCGAAGAACACGAAACCCATGAAGATCAAGCCAAACCACAACAGCCAGTTGTCGGTATAGATCGACAGGTATTCGCGGAACATAATGTAGAACAGCGCGCCGAGGGCGGGCCCCAGATAGCCACGCATTCCGCCGATAACGACCATCGCCAGCAACTCGCCAGAGAAGATCACCGACATCGGTTCGGCCGAGGTCAGGCGGTTCTTGAACACCAGCAGCGACCCCGCAAGCGCAGTGACGCAGGCCGACATCATGAAGGCCGCCAGCTTGTACCGCAGCACGTCATACCCCAGTGCGACGGCGCGTGTTTCGTTCTCGCGGATTGCCTCCAGAACCGCGCCCAGCGGCGAGGTGACTAGCCGCCACAGAACGAAGATCACCACCAGCGCGATGGCAGCGACCAGCCAGTAGAAGGACCAGCCGTCGTTCAAGTCCAGCGCTCCCCAGACAGGACGCTGAATACCGCCGAGTCCGTTTTCGCCACCCGTTACATCGGTCCATCGAAACGCCACCGTGAAGGCTAGCGCCGACAGGGCCAACGTCATAAGCGAGAAATAGACGCCGCTGCGTCGCAGCATCAGCATGCCAAACCCGGCCGACACCACAGCCGCGAGGACCAGCGATGCCAGAACCGGCAGCAAAAAGGGCGTGCCGGGAAGGGATAAGGCGACCAGTCCGGCTGTATACGCCCCCATGCCGAACCACGCTCCGTGCCCGAAGGACACGAGGCCGGTATAACCGACCAACAGGTTCAGCCCCATCGCCGCCATCGCGAAGATCACGACCTCGGTCGCGGATGTGGTGGTCAGCCCCATGTAAACCAAGGCAAAGGGCAGAGCCGCCAGTGCAGGGATGGCGATCAGGACAGGGTGAATGCGCAGCAAAGGATTACTCGAACCGGAGGATGCGTTCGCCCATCAACCCGCGCGGACGTACGAGCAAAACGAGGAACATCAGTAGGTAGATCGACGCCAGCGACCAAGCTGTCAGATCAAGTGCGCCCATCAGTCCCTTAACGAGTCCGACCAACATCGCCGCCCAGACCACGCCCCAGAACGATCCCAGCCCACCGATCACCACCACGACAAAGGCTGCGACGAGCACGCTACCCCCCATCGCCGGATGCACCGGCTGAATCGGAGCCATCAGGATGCCCGCAAGACCTGCGAGGCCAATGCCGATGGCCGCCACCGCCGACAGATAGGGCCGCAGCGAAATCCCAAGTGTCCCGAGAATATCGGGGTTCTGGATGCCCGCCTTGACGATACGCCCGAATGCCGTCCGGTTGAGCAGCACCCAGAGCGCCGCAACAACCACGACAGCGACGGCAATCGTGAAGATACGATAGCGTGAATAGATGAATTCACCAAAAAATACCTGCCCGCGCAGGATGTCGGGAATGTTATAGGCAAGCGGAGCCGCCCCAAAAATCCAGCGCATGCTCTGTTCCAGCACCATCGCCAGACCGAATGTCAGCAGCAGGGAGTACAGCGGATCAATCCGGTAGAACTTGGTGAATAGCAGCCGCTCGGTCACCGCCCCCATCCCCGCCACGATCACCGGCCCGATGAGAACGGCGCCGAAGAACCCGACATAGGGTGTCAGGACCACGGCCATGTAAGCACCGACCGCAAAAAACGCACCGTGGGCGAGGTTCAAGATCCCTCCAAGCGAGAAGATCAGCGACAGGCCCAAGGCGATCAGCAGGTAATAGAACCCGTCCAGAAGACCGTTCAGCAGTTGCGATAAAAACAGTGCGGTTTGCATATCATCCTCAGAATACCGGGTGGGCCAAACGCAGGGATCACCCCGCGTCCGGCTGGCTCTCGCCTGTTATCAGGCGTCGAAGGAACAGGTTCCGCCGACCGCATCCTTGATTAACACTTCCAGCGGCTCGTCGGGTCCGATCACCGACCCTGATGTGGTGAAGATATCCCACTCGTTCTCAACTTCGGATTCGGGCAGTGCCGTGATCGCGTAAACCTCTTGCAGCAGCTGGTGGTTACTTGGGTTGAAATAGCCCTGCCGGTTCTTCATCAGGTCGAACTTTGCGCCACCCTCAAGATATTCGATCAGCGCCTTGGAATCGGTTCCGCCGATATCAGTCATAGCCTTGGCCATGATATTCAGCGCTGTGTAGTCGGACCAAGCCTGATTTTCCGGTGGCAAACCGTACTTGTCGGTGAAGGCTTTGGTGAAGGCCTTGCTTTCATCGTTGTCGATCCGGTGGTTCCAGACGCTGGGCCAGGTGCCGCTGAAGTTCTGCGGTCCTGCGGCCCACGCCGACTGGGTGTCGAAGCCAAAGCCACCAATCGGGAAGTCCAGTCCGAATTCGCCGTACTGCTTCAGAAAGCCTGTAATCTGCGTCCCCGCGAGGTTCAGCGCCACCACATCGGGCTTGGCGCTGCGGATCTTGAGCATGATGGCCGAGAAGTCTGTGGCATCTGTGGAGACAAGATCGTCGCCGACGACTTCGCCGCCATTGCGTTTCAGGAACGCCTTCGCCCCCTCCAGAAGGTCATGGCCGAAGGCGTAATCCGCTGTGGGAAGATACCACTTCTTGCCCTTCACCAGTCCGGCGTTGAGGAAGTGAAAGCCCTCGCCGTTCAGGTACATCGCGTTCTGGGTTTCGACGTGGAACATGTGACGCTTGCAGTCCGCGCCCCGCAGGGTGTCGGAGTTACCGCCGGTATTGAAGAACACGGTCCCGGTGCGCTCAGCAACCTGCCCGATGGCCAGCGTCGACGAGGACGAAATCTCGCCGGTGATCGCGGCCACCTTGTCGCGTTCGATCATGCGCTCGGCCTTAGTGGAGGCGGTCTGCGGATTGACCGAGTCTTCCTTCAGAACCTGAAGATCACGACCCATGATGCCGCCGTCTGCGTTGATGTGCTCGACCGCAAGATCGACCCCCCTCACCGCATAGTCGCCCAGCGGACCGAGAAAGCCAGTGCGCGGCGTCAGATGGCCAAGAACAATCGGGCCGTCTTGGGCGCGCAGGATCGACGGAGCCGCCAGTGCTCCCATGGCCAACGCTCCGCCTGAACGCAGGATCGACCGTCGGTTCATCTTCCGAGTGAAAGTCATATTTTATTCCTCCCATTACATCGAATCGTGTCTGTTTTTCATACAAACTGCGATCACATTTATGAAATATTGGACAAGTGTCAAGTATTTGTGCTTTGACACCACGAAGGTATCGATAAATTAGAAATCGACTAATTGGGATCACAGATGGATATTGACCAGCTTGATCAGGCGACAGGTGTGGCAACGTTGCGCGATGGATCCTCGCTTACGGCGCATGTCTATGACGTGGTTTCAGAGATGCTCATGTCTGGCGCATTGCGACCCGGAGACCGGATGTCTCAGCGCGGTCTGGCCGAGCAACTGGGCGTGTCGGTCATGCCGATCCGGGCGGCCATCGGCAGACTCGCGGCGCGAGGCGCACTTCAGGTCGAACCCAAACGCGCGATCACGGTGCCGATCCTGACTCGGGCCGAATTTCGCGACCTGACCATCAACCGCATCCACATGGAGAGCTGGGCCATCAAGCTCGCCGCCCGTAACGGCATGTCCAGCGTGCGGTTGCGTAGCGCCGAACAGATTTTTCGCAGTGCCTTGTCCCGCGACGATACGCGAGAGGCGGTGCGCGCGAATAAGGCTTTGCACTTCCAGATCTATTCTGCCGCCAATTCTCCGGTGCTGCTCGAACTGGTGACGATCATGTGGCTCAAGGCAGGCCCGCTCATCAATCTGGATCTTGGTGAACAATCCCGCCGCACCCGGCATGCCGCCTCGGTAAAATGGCATGCGCGCTTTGTTGATGCGGTGCTGTGCGGCGATGCCGACGTGGCAGCAGACGCACTTGGCCAAGACATCCAGTCGGCGACAGATTTCATCCTGTCGCGAAACATCCTCCCCGAATAGAAAGAAAGGAAACAAACATGGACCTTGCCCTCGACGGAGCAAAAGTTCTGGTGACCGGCGGTGCCGCTGGTATCGGGCGCGCTATCGTGGATGCCTTTGTCGCCGAAGGCGCGACCGTTGCGGCCTGCGACATCGACGATGACGCTCTGAGAACTCTGCCGAGCGGCGTGTTCAACCGCCGCGTCGATGTTGCGGCGGCAGACGCGTTGAGCAAATTCGTCAATGACGCGATCCAGCATTTGGACGGGCTCGATTGCCTGATAAACAACGCCGGTATTGCCGGTCCTACGGCTGGGATCGGCGACATTGATCTGGCCGATTGGGAGCGGACTCTTGCCACCTGCCTGACCAGCCAATTTGTCACCATCTCGCAGGCCTTGGATGCACTGCGCCGAAGCGAAAACCCGTCAATCGTGAATCTTTCATCAGTAGCGGGGCGTGTCGGCTTCCCCTGCCGCACGCCTTACGCGGCGGCGAAATGGGGCGTCGTTGGTCTGACAAAGTCGTTGGCCATCGAACTCGGACCGGACAAAATCCGGGTCAACGCGATCATGCCGGGCCTCGTCGCCGGAGACCGCCAGCGCCGCGTCATGGAATCCCGGGCGCAAAGCCGGGGCCTCAGCTTTGACGAGGTCGAGGCCGAAGCCTTCTCGCTAACCTCGGTCACCGAATACGTGACGCCGCAGCAGATCGCCGATCAGGTGCTGTTCATCGCAAGTAGACGGGGCCGAACGATCTCAGGACAGGCGATCTCGATCTGCGGCGATACCCGCGCCCTCGCGTGATCACATCTAGTCCCCCGAACTGCGAAACAGAGTGTGGAGCCAATTTCCGCAAGATCTTGCGTCTGGTCGGTCAGACACCTGGTTTCAAAAAGGTAAGACACTCAACGGAGAATCTTAGGGCGGTTAGCCCGGATTATTCATCGGGCATCAAATTGGGGTTGGCGACAGTGGCGTAAACTTCTGAAAAGGCGTATATATTGTGGTGTTAAAGCTCTCCTTTGCACCAGACAGAACCTGCCCCACCGCCATGGCCTATCCGGCCTCGCTTTTCCCGACTTTACCGGCGATATCCGGCAAGAACGGAGAAGAAAATGGACGCCTTGACCAAATGGACAACACAGGGGCGCGGCAGGCTTTCCTTCGCCTGCGGATCGGCCCATGGTGCTCCCGGCACCATTGAGGATCGACATGGCTAACCTGCGCGCGCGCGACCCGTTCTCATACCGCGACGATCCGACCGTGCCGGAGTTCGACGATTCCGGATCGATCGCCGTGATGGATGGCACCTGCGCACTGTGTTCATGGGGCGCGCGGACGATTGCGCGGCTCGACCGGGACGGCGTGTTCCGCATCTGCCCCGTGAACTCTGTGATCGGCACGTCGCTTGTGCGGCACTACGGCTTGGAGCCCGACAACCCCGAGACGTGGCTGCTGGTTGAAAACGGACAGGCACAGTCCGGCATGGAGGCGATCATCCGGATCGGCAGCCGCCTTGGCGGCATCGCGCGGATCGTGGGCGTGATGCGGGTCCTGCCGCGCCCGGCACGGGAATGGGTCTACCGCCGTATCGCGCGCAATCGCTACCGCTTTGGGAGGACAGACATGTGTGCGCTGCCAGACCCAGAACTGACCCGTCGGCTCATGATGTAATCCGAGGCAGCTGGTCGATGCGGGCCAGCAGGTTCCTGACGGTTGAGACGTGCCACTGACCACCGCAGCGGGTTTGCATGCCTGCGGTGTTCAGCGCGGCGGCCAGGGCGCGCAGCGTGGTGTGGCCCTAACATTACAGCTGCATATATTTCCAACATCTGAATCCATGCGTTTCCATGAATCGGAGGTCATGGATGGCAGGTGCATCAATCGAAGCGACGCTTGAGCTTTGGGCATCTTCGTTGCGGGAAGTGAAGGCGCGGATGCGGCCCTTGTTCACGCAGGAGCGTGTGGCGGCATCAGCGGGCCATTTTTTGGATGGCTTGCTGGGGGAAGAAAGACGTAAAACGGGATGGATGCGTGCGGAGGCGGCTGGCGATCTCGGTCCCTGGCGGCAACCGGCGATCTTGGGACGCGGATGCCCTGCCGGACATCGTGCGCGATTACGCCCTTGAGACATTGGCGGATCCCGATGCCGTTCTCGTGCTTGATGAGACCGGCTTTCTCAAGCAGGGCAAGGCATCTTGCGGGGTCGGTCGCCAATATACAGGTTCGGCTGGCAAGATCACCAATTGCCAGATCGGTGTGTTCGCATCCTATGTCTCCCGGCATGGTCATGCTTTCATCGACAGGGCGCTCTATCTGCCGAAGGCCTGGACCGATGACCGGGATCGCCTGGCGGCAGCCCATGTGCCGCAAAGCGTTCGCTTTGCCACCAAGCCAGCACTAGCGCGCACGATGATCGAGCGGGCGATTGCTCAAAACGTGCCGTTTTGCCTTGGGTGGCAGCCGACAGCGTTTATGGCGTGGGAGACATCGAGATGGCGCTCAAACGCGCAGCCAAAGGCTATGTGCTGGGTGTGAACGCCAACCATTCGTTCCGCTCATGGGGCAAGCCGCTGGCCGTAAACGGAACTGCGAGGGACATCGCTGAAGCTTTGCCCGAGAATGCTTGGCGGCGGCTGTCAGCAGGCGAGGGAACCAAGGGCGCGAGACTGCATGACTGGGTCTATCTCGATCTCGCTGATCTTGACGCCGATGATTTCGACGCAACTTTCGCAGGCGTCTGGACACGCGGGTTGCTGATCCGCCGCAGTATCGCCGACGGCGACCTCGCCTACTTCTCGACATGGTGTCCGGTTGGCACACCTCTGGAAAAATTGGTGATGGTGGAGGGGCATCGTTGGGCGATCGAAGATAGTTTTGAGATCGCCAAAAATGAGTTCGGCCTCGACCATAACGAAACCCGCTCCTGGCATGGCTGGCATCGCCACGTCTCGCTGGTGATGCTCGCTTTCGCGATAATGGCCGTTATTCGCGTATCTGCCAACACGCGCCCTTTGGATCCCCCAAAAACAATGCGGTCAGCAAGGCGCAAGACCGCAAACTGATCCGGTGGTCGATGCAGGAAATCCGCCGCATCGCCACCCGCCTCGCACGGCAACAGATTCATCCCGCCCATGTTATCGCATGGTCAATCTGGCGACGCGCTCATCAGGCCACAGCTCAACAGGCGCACTTCAAATTAAAAATGCAACTGTAATGCTAGGCCTGCAGCTCGGCGATGAGGGGGGCCAGGGCTGCGGCGTGGGCGTCGGCATTGGCGGCAACGGTGTCGCGGAGCGCCTGGCCGCCCTTTCCGGCGCGTCTGAGGGCTGCGGCGCCGTTGGGGTTGCCCAGCTTCACCCCGTGCGCCTTTGCGGCTGCCAGCGCTTCTTTGGTGCGGCGTGAGATTGCCTCGCGTTCCTGTTGCGCCACCAGCGCCATGATGCCGACGGTCAGGTCGTTCGCCTCGGGCATTTCGCAGGCCAGGAACCGCGCGCCGCTGTCGCGCAGGGTCAGCAGGAAGGCGGCGTTTCACGACAGCCGGTCAAGCCGGGCGATGACCAGCGTTGCACCGGTCAGGCGGGCGAGTTGCAGGGCCTTGGTCAGTTCGGGACGCGTCGCCAGCTTGCCGCTTTCCACCTCGGTGAAGCGGGCCGTGACCGTGGCGCCGCGAGATCGCGCGAAGGTGTCGATGGCGCGTCGCTGGGCTTCCTGGCCCAATCCGCTGGCACCCTGTCGGGCCGTGGAAACGCGCTCGTAGGCGACGTGGCGCGAGGTGCCGTGGTGAAGGTCGCTGTTGTCACAGGGGCTGCTGGCGGGATTGGCGCTGCCGTTTGCGATGCGCTACGGGCCGATGGTTTTGATGTGAAGGGTCTTGATATCACGAATGCCGATCTGATCACAGATGTGACACAGCCTGCATCGGTTGCCGCAGCTCTGGCGACTTTGCCGCGTATTGATGTGCTGGTGAACAATGCAGGTATCTTGATCGAAGGGACGCTTGCTACGATGCCGCTTGACGATTTCGACAGGCAGATCGCGGTCAACCTGCGTGGGCTGTTCATCGTGACGCAGATTGCACTGCCAAAAATCCCGAAAGGCGGGCGGATCATCAACGTGGCTTCCGAACTCGCCTATCTGGGGCGCGAAGGCGCATCGGCCTATGCGGCGACGAAGGGCGCGGCGCTGTCGCTCACGCGGTCTTGGGCCCGCGAACTTGCGCCGGACATCCTTGTGAATGCGGTTGCACCGGGACCGGTGGACACACCGCTGCTCGGCTTTGGCGCAATGACGCCCGAGGAACAGGCGCTCGAAACCCGCAACCCGCTGGGCCGCATTGGCCGCCCCGAAGAGATCGCCGCCGTCATCGCTTTTCTCGTCTCCGACAAGGCGAGTTTCATCACCGGACAGTGCTTCTCCGCCGATGGCGGCGCAGCCATGCATTAAGGAGCTATCATGTTACTGCATCCCTTACCCTGGCCGGATGGCAAGCGCCTTGGCGCGGCGATCACATTCGATATCGACGCCGACAGCCTGATCCGCAATGCGCGCCCCGACGACGGGTATCTGCGCCTCGCTCCGGTGTCGATGGGACGCTATGGCCCAACGGTCGCGGTGCCACGGATACTCGACACTTACAGGCGCTTTGGCCTCACGCAGACCTTCTTCATGCCGGGTTGGGTGATGGAAACCTATCCCGCCACGGTCGAGGCGATCCTGAAAGATGGTCATGAGATCGGCCATCACTCATGGCGTCACGAAGACCCGATGGGGCATTCGGACGAGGTGGAAGCCGAGCTGTTCTACCGCGCGATGGACACGCATGTCAGGATGACCGGGCGCAAGCCGCGCGGCTACAGGGCGCCAGTCTATAATGCGACGCCCGGTGTCATTGGCAGGCTGCTAACAGAAGGGTTTCTCTATGACAGCTCGCTGATGGCGGATGATCTGCCCTATCTCTTGCAGGCCCCCGAAGGCGAGATCATCGAGATTCCGCCGCATTGGGGCACTGATGACTGGCCGCCCTTCGCGCATTTCGAGGAGATCGGTTACCTGATGCCGGTGCGAGGGCCGTCAGACGGTATCCGCGCTTTCATCGAAGAATACGACGCGGCGATGGAGGTTGGCGGGTTCTGGATGCCGGTGCTGCATCCATTTCTTACAGGGCGTTTAGCGCGTTGGGCTGTGATGGAGCGCTGGCTTGAAAAGGTGCTGGAGGCTGGCGATGTGTGGTTCGCCCCGATGGAAGAGATCGCGCGGCATGCTGCATCGCACCGTGATCTTCTGCGTGTTGATACTGTAGATGGAGCAAGCGCATGATCCCGGTCGATCCCGCCTATCTGCCTGTCTCAGCTTTTGAGGTGCCACGCTTTGCAGGAATCGCGACTGCCATGCGCCTCCCTTTGCGCGAACTCGACGCCCCAAATGGGGCTGAGATCGGAATTTTCGGTGTTCCGTTTGACAGCGGTACAACGAACAGACCGGGCGCGCGCCATGCGCCGCGTGCCTTGCGCGATGCGTCTACGATGATCCGCATGGTCAATCAGGCGACGCGGATCGCGCCGTTTCACACTGCCCGCGCCGCCGATTTCGGCGATGCGAAGGTGAATCTCACTGATGTCGCGCATACGCTGGAACTGGTCGAAGTGCAGTTTGCGACGCTGAAGGCTGGCGGCGTCACACCGCTGATGATGGGCGGCGACCACCTGATGAGCCTGCCGGTCTTGCGGGCAATGGCCAAGGACGGGCCCTTGGGCTTTGTGCATTTCGACGCGCATACTGACCTCTTCGACAGCTATTTCGGTGGTGTGAAATACACGCATGGTACCCCGTTCCGCCGCGCCGTGGAGGAAGGGCTTCTCGATCCTGCGCGTATGATCCAGATCGGTATTCGCGGCTCGACCTATGATGGCGAGGACCGTGCTTTTGCGGCTGCGCACGGTATCCGCATCGTGACGATTGAGGAGTTTCATGCGCGCGGTGTGGATGATGTGATGGCGGAAGCGCGCGCGGTGCTTGGCGATCAACCTGCCTATCTGTCGTTTGACATTGATGGCATCGATCCGGCCCTGGCACCGGGCACCGGCACGCCCGAGATCGGTGGGTTCACACCCTTTGAAGCACAACAGATGATCCGTGCGCTGGACGGCGTGGATATCGTCGCGGGAGATCTTGTCGAGGTGTCGCCGCCATTCGATCCGTCTGGCGTAACCGCATGGATCGGCGCGTCGATCCTATTCGAAATCCTATGCGTGACATCAACTGCCGTCGCCCGCCGTGCTGGGCGGGAAGTAGTGATCTGCGAAGCGATCCCGGAATACCGAGGCTGACATGACACATGGATACGATACTGGCCGCCTGAACCTGCCCTTCGTAGGCATATCGACCTTCGGAAAATCACCCTATCAACCTGACTGGAGCGCCATTGACGCCGATGTGGCGATACTTGGTGCGCCCTATGATGCAGGCACCCAGTGGCGGGCAGGGGCGCGGTTTGGCCCAAAAGCGATCCGCGATGCCTCTATGCTGTTTTCCTTCGGCCATGCGGGCGCTTATGACCATGAAGACGACGTTACATATCTGGAAGGCGTCCGCATGGTCGATCTGGGCGATGCCGATATAATACATACCGATACTGCCGGAAGTCATGCGAATATCGAAGCTGGCGTTCGTGCTATTCTGAAAGCGGGAGCCTTGCCCGTAGTCCTTGGCGGGGACCATTCGGTGAATATCCCCTGTATCCGCGCCTTCGATACGGAAGGCCCGATCCATATTGTGCAGATCGACGCGCATCTGGATTTTGTCGATGCGCGGCATGGTGTCCGCTTCGGGCATGGAAACCCGATGCGCCGTGCTGCGGAACAACCCTATGTCACGGGTCTGTCGCAACTCGGTATCCGCAATGTGTCATCGACCGCGAAAGAGGGATATGCCGCCGCGCGCGAGATGGGTTCGGACATTCTGTCCGTCCGGCAAATTCGCACGCTAGGGATTGACGCGACGCTTGCGCGAATTCCGGCGGGCCACCGGTATTATGTGACGATTGATATTGACGGTTTCGATCCGTCCATCGCGCCGGGAACAGGAACGCCGTCGCATGGTGGATTTTTATATTACGAGGTTCTTGAGCTTTTGGCGGGGCTCACCAAACAAGGACATGTGGTAGGTCTTGATTTGGTAGAAGTTGCACCGGATTATGATCAATCGGGCACTTCTGCAATTCTGGCCGCGCAGATCCTGCTCAATTTCATTGGCCGGATTCTCCATAGTCGGACGACATAAACGGTCAGGGAGCCTGCAACGGCAACCAATTTTTGGCATGGCAGGGGCCCTGTTGATGGCGTGGATGCCCCCTCCCGACGGCATGGCAATGTGCCATTGTGGTGAGTGTTAAAGCCATCACAGAAGGAAGGAGCATTCATGTCTGAAGTTACTATTATCGGTGTCTACTTGGCAAAGCGCGTTTTCCAGTTGCACGGTGCGCACAGTGACGGGTCAGTCGCGTTTCGTAAGAAGCTTTCACGAGGTCAGTTTCTTGCGTTCGTGGCGCAGCAGCCCAAATGCACGATCGCCATGGATGCGTGTGCGACGGCGCATGGCTGGGACCGGGAATTTGAGAAGCTGGGTCACGACGTGCGGTTGATCCCACCGGTCTACTGAAAGCCAACCGTCAAACGCCAGAAGAATGATGTGGCCGATGCAGAGGCCGTCGTGGAGGCTGCATTGCGTCCAACGGTGTGTTACGCGGCAGGCGATGCTTGCAGTAAACATCCGGCGTGGACCGCGGCTATGCGGCCTTGACGATAGCCGCTGCGGTTTTCCAGTTCCACGGTAGGAGCTCGTGCACGCGTGAGACGGGCATGTCGGGCAGTCGTTTGAGAACGTCGGCGAGCCAGGCTTGAGGGTCGATATCGTTCATTTTTGCCGTGACGATCAGGGTGTACATGAAGGCAGCCCTGTCACCGCCGCGTTCCGATCCAGCGAAGAGCCAGCTTTTTCGGCCCAGAGCTACACCGCGCAGGGCGCGCTCGGCGGCATTGTTCGTGAGGCAAATCTGCCCATCGTCGAGGAAAGCCGTGAATGCCTCCCATCGGCCCGCTTTTTGGATCATGTAGTTGATGGCTTTAGCGACGGGGTTGTGTTTTGACATCTTGGCGCGCTCTTGGACCAACCAGGTGTGCAGATTTTCGACCAGTGGGCGGATCAGCTCTTGCCGGGCAGCATGGCGGTCGGGAGCGCTCAACCCGTTCAGCTCGCGTTCGATGTCAAAGATGGCGTCGATCTTTTGCACCGCCTCCAGAGCGATAGGGGAAATTTCATGGGCGGGTTTGTTTTTGTGTACGTTCCTGCGGATGTCGGCCAGCTCAAAAAACTTGCGGCGACTGTGGCTCCAGCAGAATGTGCAGATCACCGGGCCTGGATCGCGATCGAGCAGGTACAAACCATTGTAGCCCGCATAGACATCTGATTGCAGCACACCCTGCCATCCGGCGAGGTGTTTTTCCGGGTGCTGACCTTCGCGGTCGCGCGAGAAGTAAAACAGTGCCGCAGGTGGCGCGCCGCCGTCAAATGGACGATCGTCTCGCACATAGGTCCAGAGCCGCGCTGTTTTGGTACCGCCCCGTGCGAGCAGCGGGACGGTTGTATCGTCTCCGTGTAAACGTTTGGCCGCCAGAACATGCCCCTCGATCAGCGCGTGGATGGGGGCCAAGGCAACCGCGGCATGGCCGATCAAATCGGCCAATGTGGACAGGCTGATATCCACACCTTCACGGGTGAAGCGTTCCGCTTGGCGGTTCAGAGGCTGGTGCTGGCCGAACTTCTCAAAGGCCACCATGGCGATCAGGCTGGGGCCCGCCCAACCGCGTGGGATGGTATGGAACGGGGCGGGAGGCTGGCTGATCTTTTCGCACGACCGGCAGGTGAACTTTTCCCGGACGGTCTGGATCACCTTCCACTGGCGCGGAATGACCTCCAGTGTGTCGGTTACATCTTCTCCCATCTTGACGATGCGATCCGACCCGCAGCAATCGCACTGGGTGGGTGCAGGGACCACAACGCGCTCGCGCGGCAGATGTTCGGGGAAGGGTTTGCGGGACGGTTTGCGGCGGGTGAAGGATGTGACGGTGGTTTGCGCGTCGGGAGCGACCTGCTCAACCGCCAGCGCATCCTCAGTTGCCGCCGCTTCCAGCTCCTCGAGCTGCAACTCCAGCTGGTCAAGCAGTCGCGCACTGCGTTCCGAAGACTTGCCGTATTTGTCACGCCGAAGTTTGGCGATCTCAAGCTTGAGCTCTTTGATCATCGCTTCCGCGCAGCTCACCGTCGCGCGGATTTGCAGCAGCGCGCTGTTGGCCGCTTCAGCACGGGTCTCTGACGCGGCAAGGGCCGCACGTAATTTGGCAATTTCAGCAGTTTCTGACATGGCTCACAATTACCACGCGAGACAAAAATGCTCAATAAAAACAGTGCTAAAACGCAGATTATCCCGCCTTTGCAGGCCGCTGCGTCCAACGCGGATTGCGCCAATCTATGCCCTCAAGAAGGTAGCCTGTAGATTTCCATGCGGAAGTGACCCAGGTTTTCCATCGAGAACTGACCCACCTTGAGGTTATGTTTCGAGGGTCAGTCTTGGGTCAAGACATCATTTCCCTCCCTCTTTTTTCGTGCCGCTACAGCTGCGCTTGCTTTGAAGCGGAAGCTGTCGTTTCCGGTCTCCAGGATGTGGCAGCGGTGGGTGAGGCGGTCGAGGAGCGCGGTCGTCATCTTGGGGTCGCCGAAGACGGTGGCCCATTCGCTGAAGCTCAGGTTCGTGGTAATGACGACGCTGGTGCGTTCGTAAAGCTTGCTGAGGAGATGGAAGAGCAGCGCACCGCCTGACGCGCTGAACGGCAGATAGCCGAGCTCGTCCAGGATCACGAGATCGAGGCGGACGAGGCTTTCGGCTATCTGCCCAGCTTTGCCTTTTGCCTTTTCCTGTTCGAGCGCGTTAACGAGCTCAATGGTTGAGAAGAAGCGAACCTTGCGACGATGATGTTCGACGGCCTGCACGCCAAGGGCTGTCGCGACATGCGTTTTGCCAGTGCCGGGACCACCGATCAGGACAACGTTCTGTGCCCCATCCATGAACTCGCCGCGATGAAGCTGGCGCACCGTCGCCTCGTTGATCTCACTGGCGGCGAAGTCGAAGCCCGAGAGGTCCTTGTAGGCTGGGAAGCGGGCGGCCTTCATGTGATAGGCAATGGACCGGACCTCACGTTCTGCGACCTCAGCCTTTAGCAACTGGGCGAGCATGGGCACCGCGGCATCAAAGGCCGGTGCACCCTGTTCCATGAGGTCGGTGACGGCCTGGGCCATACCGTGCATCTTCAAACTGCGCAGCATGATGATAATGGCGCCGCTGGCGGGATCATGACGCATGGCGGCCTCCTGCAGTCCGGGCACGCAGGCCGTCATAGCGTTCGACATTGGCCTCTGGTTCGCGCTGAAGGATCAGTGCCCGTGGTGTGTCGATGTCCGGCCCATCAATGATCTTTCCGTCAATCAAACGGTGCAAAAGGTTCAACACATGGGTTTTTGTGGCGACACCCTCGGCCAGCGCCATTTCCACAGCAACCAGCACGGCCTGTTCATCGTGATGCAGGACCAGCGCCAGGATATCGACCATCTCCCGATCACCGCCCGGTTTGCGTAGCATGAGGTCTTGCAGCTGTTTGAAGGCCGGAGGGAATTCCGCGAAAGGCGCACCGTTCCTGAGCGCGCCTGGCTTACGCTGAAGAACCGCCAGATAATGCCGCCAGTCGTAAATCGTGCGTGGTGGGATTTGGTGGCTACGCTGGATCACCCGCACATGCTCGCACAGGATCTGACCCTCGGCAGCCACCACCAGGCGTTCGGGATAGACGCGCAGACTGACGGGGCGGTTCGCAAATGACGCCGGAACGCTGTAGCGATTGCGCTCGAAGCTGATCAGACACGTTGGCGACACACGCTTACTATGTTCGACAAAGCCATCGAAGGCGGGTGGCAACGGCATCAGTGCGGCCTGCTCTGCGGCCCAGACGTCAGCAACGCTCCCGGGCAGTGCTGCATGCGGGATCTCGTTCCACAGCTCGACACAGCGCTGTTCCAGCCAGTCGTTCAGCGCCGCAAGATCGGGAAAGCTCGGCATGGGTTGCCACAGACGGTGCCGGGAATCCTGCACATTCTTCTCGATCTGCCCCTTCTCCCAGCCCGCAGCCGGATTGCAAAACGCTGGCTCGAATACATAATGGTTGGCCATCGCGAGGAAGCGCATGTTGACCTGTCGCTCCTTTCCGCGCCCCACGCGGTCAACTGCGGTGCGCATATTGTCGTAGATGCCACGCTCCGGGATGCCGCCAAAGACACGGGACCCGTGCCAATGGGCATCGAACAGCATCTCATGCGTCTGCAGCAGATAGGCCCGGACCAAGAAGGCTCGGCTGTGCGACAACTTGATATGGGCGACTTGGAGTTTGGTGCGCTCACCGCCCAGAACGGCAAAATCCTCGCTCCAGTCGAACTGGAATGCCTCGCCCGGGCGAAACGACAGCGGCACGAAGGTGCCGCGCCCTGTCGTCTGCTGATCCCGTTGCCGATCATCACGCCAATTCCGTGCAAAAGCTGCCACCCGACCGTAGGACCCGTCAAAGCCGAGAACCACCAGATCGGCATGCAGCTGCTTCAGCGTTCGCCGCTGCTTACGCGACTTGGCCGCCTCCGTCTTCAGCCAGCCGGCAAGCTTCTCGGCGAACGGATCAAGTTTGCTCTGCCGATCCGGTGTCGTGAACTGCGGCTCGATCGTGTCCGCGTTCAGATACTTCTTGATGGTGTTCCGCGACAATCCCGTCCGCCGCGCGATCTCGCGGAGCGGCAACTTCTCTCGCAAAGCCATACGTCGGATGATGTTCAAAAGTCCCATGTGTATCACTCCAATGTCCCCCGCTGCGCATGGCGCTGGGAGAAGGGTCACATGGGTCAATTCTCAATGGAAATTATGCCGCTACCTGGGTCACTTCCGCGTGGAAATCTACAGGCGACGTCCTTATCGACGGCGACAGTATCACGGCGGTCGGCTATGCGGGCACGGCGACAGCCGACACCGTCATAGATGGGGAGGGCAAACTGGTGATGCCGGGGCTGATCAACAGTCATATGCATTCGCCCGAAGCTCTCTATAAAGGGCGCTACAGCAATATGCCGCTCGAGGTGTGGATGCTTTACGCCTACCCGATCCTTGGCGCACAGACGCTGACGCCGCGCATGGTCTATCTACGCACCGCGCTGTGCGCGATAGAGTCGCTGAAGACTGGCAGCACCTGCGTCACCGACGATGTATACGAAAGCCCGAACCAGACGCCAGAACAGCTGGACGCGGTGTTCCAAGCCTATGAGGATGTAGGGCTGCGTGCCACGATTTCGGGCCATTTGGTCGACCGCCCGTTCCTCGACACTATCCCCTTCATCCGTGACCTCGTTCCTAGGGATCTATGCGCGCAGGCCGATGCCCTGCCGCCCGCCGATGGTACTGCTTGGCTAGCTCATTGCCGCGACGCACTGGCGCAACACCATGGCCGGGCAGGGCGGCTCAACTTCATGGTCGTCCCGTCGGCGCCGCAGCGCTGCACCCCAGAGGTGATGCAGGCTGCGATGGAACTGGCCCAAACCCATGACGTTCCCTTCCATACCCATATCCTTGAGACACGCGTGCAGGCCGTGACCGGGCAGGAATTTTACGGCGAGACGCTGATCGCGTACATGCACAGGCTTGGCCTGCTGCAACGCCAGACTACCATCGCCCATTCCATCTGGGTCACGGACCATGACATCGAGCTGATGGGAGAGGCGGGCGTGTCCATCGTGCACAACGTCATCTCGAACCAGAAGCTGGGGGCGGGTGTGGCCCCGGTCAAGCGGATGCTACGGGCTGGTATCAATGTGGCGCTTGGGTCCGACGGAGTTTCCACCTCGGACACGACACGGATGTTCGCGGTGATGCATGCGGCAGGTCTGATCCACAACGTCCAAACGCCTGACATGGAACTATGGCTTTCGGCGCAAGAGGTCCTACATGCGGCCACACTGGGCGGTGCTCGTTCAGCCTGTCTAGACGGGGTCACAGGGTCGCTGGAGGTCGGCAAGAAGGCGGACATGCTGGTGCTCGACCTCAATACCATTCCGTTCACGCCGCTCAACGACATGGCCAACCATCTGGTGTATTGCGAGAACGGAAGCTCGATAACTCACGCTATTGTCAACGGCGAGGTGATGGCAGAGGACGGCAAATGCCTGCGGGTGAACGAGGCAGAGTTGCTGGCTGAGCTGCGCGACGCGATGCCGGCCTTCAAGGAGGCACATGAAAAAACCGAAGCGCTCAACCACCAGTTCGATCCCTATTTCCGCAAGATCCACGAACGCTGTGCAGGGATAGATGTTGGCGTTTTGCGCATGGGCCATGAACCCGCTTGGGGCCGTCCATGACAAATCGCATGGACGAAATGACGTGGTACGAAGTCGATTCGCTGGTCCGGTCTGGCCCACCTGTCGTAATGCTGCCCACAGGCGCGCTGGAACAGCACGGACCGCATCTGCCGCTGAACACCGACCGGGTCCTGCCTCAGGCAATCGCCGAACGTGTGGCCGCCCAAATCGGCGGTCTTGTTGCCCCCGCTTTGCCCTATGGATACAAATCCCAGCCCAAATCGGGCGGCGGCAATCACTTCCCAGGCTGTATCAGTCTGGACGGTATGACGTATATCTCGGTGGTGCGTGATATCATCTGCGACCTCGCGCACCACGGTCTGACACGCATCGTGCTGTTCGACGGTCACATGGAAAACCAGTGGTTTTTGACTGAGGCGTCAGATCTGGCCCTGCGCGCCCTGAAGGCCGATGGGATCACCGGGACGCGCATCGTCAAGCTAGGCTACTGGACATTCATTTCCGACGCGACCGAGGCGGTCCTGTTCCCCGATGGCCTGCTGAGTTGGGAGCTGGAACATGCCGCGGTGATGGAGACATCTTGCATGTTGTACCTGATGCCCGAATTAGTGCGCATCGACCTTATTCCCGACGGACCGCCGGGGAACTTCCCGCCCTACGACGTCTATCCCGTCGATATTCGACCGATTCCGCCCACGGGCGTTCTGTCGTCCGCGGCCAGTGCCACGGCGGACAAGGGAAAGGCGGTGATTGACCAGATCGTGCCCGATATCGCCGCCGCCCTTAAGCAGGCTTTTTCCGAAGATCAGACAGGATAACAGACCATGACATTTGACCTTGCCCTGCGCGGCGCGAGCTTAGCAGATGGCCGGAGTGGCATTGACATCGCGGTAAAGGACGGCAAGATTGCTGAGATCGGCCCGCAACTGGGGCCGGCAGCGCAGGACATCGACGCGGCGGGTTGTCTTGTATCGCCTCCCTTCGTGGATGGGCATTTTCACATCGACGCGACCCTCAGCTTGGGCACGGACGGGCGGTACAACGAAAGTGGCACACTAGCCGAGGGGATCGCGCTGTGGGGCCATATCTCGCCCGGTATGACCACTGAAGATTTCCGCGCCCGTGCCCTGCGGTATTGCGATATCGCAGTCTCGAAGGGTCTGCTGGCAATTCGCAGCCATGTTGACATCTCGGATGCCCGCCTGATCGCGCCGGAAACCCTTGCCGCATTAAAGAAAGAGGTCAGCCCCTATCTTGACCTGCAATTGGTGGCCTTTCCACAGAAGGGCTATTTTTCGCGTTCTGATATGGCTGATAGCGTGCGCCGAGTGCTGGACATGGGGTTCGAGGTTGTGGGAGGCATCCCACATCTGGAGCCCACTGCCGAACACGGGCGCGCTTCGATCACCGCGCTGTGCGAGATTGCGGCAGAACGCGGAGTGATGGTCGACATGCACTGCGACGAGAACGACGACCCCAATTCGCGCATGATCGAAACGCTGATCTTCGAGACGAAACGGCTCGGCCTTCAGGGCCGTGTGACGGGATCCCACCTGACGTCGATGCATTCGATGGATAATTTCTATGCCAACCGGCTTATTGGTATGATGGCCGATGCCGAGATTCGGGTGATGGTGAACCCTGCGGCGAACCTGCACCTTCAGGCTCGTTTCGACACCTATCCCAAGAGGCGCGGCCTGGCCCGTGTGCCAGAGCTGTGCGCGGCAGGCTGCACCGTGGGCTTTGCGCAGGATTCCGTGCTGGATCCGTGGTATCCGCTGGGCCACGGCGATCTGCTGGATATCGCGTGGGTCGCGGCCCATGCCTGCCACATGACCGACCGCGGCGGCCTACGGGCCTGTTTCGATGCGGTGACGACGGCCCCCGCGTGCATCATGGAACTGCCCGATTACGGTCTGTTCCCGGGCGCCAACGCAGATATGGTCGTTTTGGATGCGAAGGACCCGATAGATGCCATCCGCCTGCGCGCCACGCGCACCCACGTTATCCGCCGTGGCACAGTCATCGCACAGACCCCCCGCGTTCAAACCCGCCTATCGCTGCCTGGTCGAACAGATACTGCGGCTGTGAATCGGCCGGAATAACGCGGATCGGGGTTGAGGCGACATCTCGGAATGTTGTCTCAGCAACGCTAAGGCCCCCGCCACGGCGCAACGCAACACACTGAATTGTCTTGCTAAACCTCGATGGTTCGTTGCCGTTCCAGAGTGAATCTGAGGTCAACATCCGGCAGGCAGCTTATCTCAACATGTGGCATGAACACCACCCTATGGGACCTTATGGGGCTTTGTCAGAAGAAATCGACTTGAACAGGGCAGGACGGCTTCTTAGCGTCTTAGAACGACAAAACCTTTGCCATTTCGCTACTTTAAGACGTCTCATGAAATCATTCGCTTGGCATTGATAATGTATGTCCGTTTTCCCTTCGAAACGTCGAAAATCTTCTGCACGAGCGCGGCGTTGACGTCAGCCACGAGGCGATTCGGTTCTGGTGGCACCGGTTTGGTCCTATGTTCGCCTCCGAGATCCGAAATCGCCGTATCGAGGGGATGCGGTCGAGTCGTTAGCGGTGGCATCTCGACGAGGTTTTCGTGAAAATCAACGGCGAGATGCACTACCTCTGGCGGGCTGTGGATCACGCGTGTGCGAGTAGCTGACAAGGTCGGGTTAGATCTCAGTCGCGTGTGCATCAGGTGGGCTTCGAACCGGCAATCCAGCATAATAAAATCAACAGCTTACATGATGGAGAAGGTTGGACGGCAGTCGCATTCCCTCCGCCACTTGCCCACGCGAAAGCGTTCTCCCGATCCGGCTGCGGCCGATTTTTTCCGTTATATTCAAGGGTTATGCGGGTTGGGCTGAGCACTGGCCCATGTGCCGGGAGGGCCGGAAGCAGTC
>Ga0307957_1000407_pt1 | contig 25122 bp, 20 predicted proteins | sample OrgLakmetagen490_FD_201830 | JGI IMG/M metagenome (GOLD analysis project Ga0307957, IMG submission 201830) | Saline water microbial communities from Organic Lake, Antarctica - #490 | ecosystem: Environmental > Aquatic > Non-marine Saline and Alkaline > Saline | place: Antarctica: Organic Lake... | reverse complement strand
CTGAGTAATTTGTCGCGACGCACGCCAGCCCATACGACATCGCTTCGGCCACGGTGAGGCCGAAGCCTTCGGAACGGTGCAGCGACACCAGCCCGTCCACCGCGCGAAACAGCTGGTCCAGATCGCTATCGGTCAGCACCCGGTCAATGATGTAAACGCCGGGAATCCGGCGCGCCACGGCCATCAGCTCGCGCCGGCTCGCCGCATGCCGCGCGCCTCCGTGGCATTTGATCACCAGCCCGATGGGCGCGCTCGACAGCTTGGCCGCTTGCTCAAAGGCCTTCAGCACGGCCATCGGGTTCTTGCGCTCGACGAACGAATTGAAGTCGAAGGCGGTCAGGAACAAAACTCGATCGCGCGGCAAGGCGAACTTGACCCTCATCTCGTCGCGATCGGTCTGATCGGCCGGCTCCCGGAACGGCAGGCAGTGGGGAAAGACGTGCACCGGGCGGTCAAAGCCGCGGGCGCGCACGGCGTCGGCCACAAAACGGCTCGGTGTCCAGACCTCATCCACCTTTGAAAACGCCGCGTCCCAGGCCTGCGGGAAACGCTCCAGCTCCCAGGCCCAGTATCCGATGCGATACCTTGCGGCGTCGAACACCGCTTCCTCCGCCCAGGTTTCGCTTGCGCAGGTTTGGTCAGCGTTCACGTGGACTAGATGCACTGATGATCTGGAAGGGTTCGCACACAGCGCGAACCCGGGCTCGATGGAGTTTTCGAAGGAGTGCGCCTGCAAGGCGACCGCCTCGACCGGCGCGCCGGCCGAGCGAAGCGCCAAGTATTCATTACGTGCGGCCTGGCCGAGCCCGGTCTCGGCCCGATGATATCCGTAATGGCGAACGCTCCGCTCCAGCTCAGGCGTAGGTTTGGCCGGAGCGGGCGCAGGCTCAGTCTGAGCCGGCGCACTCAAAGCGCGTCCAGACACCATTCGGCGCAAAACACGTTTAACCGGCGCCGGCAAACGGGCCGCAGCGCCAATCAGAGGTCTTCTGGACAAAACGCCGTTCGCCAGCCGGCCCGCCACGCCGAAATCGCCCGGGGCCAGAACGCCGGCGCGGAGATGGGCGTAGGCTGAGTCCGGCAGCGCATATTCGCGCGGGCCCGACTGCGCAAACCAGTCATTGAACGCGAGCCGCCCCGTTTGCGTATGAAGATCGAAAGTGCGGCGAAGATCCGTGCGGGACGCCCATATTTCGTATGTGAGATGGGTGATCGGAGCGCGCGGATCGGCGTCGACAATGCCGGTTCTCGAATTACACATCGCCGCAACGCTGGGCGCATCCAGCCCGGCCGAACCGGAGTCCGGATTGAGGCGGCGATACACCCGGCGCACGATCTCGTCGGCTCCGGCCCACTCGCCTTCTGGCGCGAAGGCGTACGGGGTCCGGCGCCAGTCCGCGTGCCCATTGGCCTCAAGATGGCGCAGATATTCATGGAGCAGATCCACCAGCTCGCCGATGTCGTCAGGCTGGTACCGGTTCTGGTGCTTGGAAAACACCGTCCCGTCGCCAGGGACCACGCCGCTGAAGTGGAAAAAGTGCAGCGGCGCGCCGCCAGCGGTCCACGCCCCACCGGCGCGCGCAACCGGCCGGCTCATCAGATTCCAGTACGCCGCATTGTAGCCAGGCTCGCGCAGCAACGAGACATGCTCAAGATAAGCCGGAGCGAGATCCATCCACTTTTGATCGACGAATATCCCGTCATCAAGCGCAATAAGGCAGTGTCGCTCCAGCCGGTCTCGCCACCAGTGGAGGAAGGCGCGAGCGGCCGGTGTGTTCTGAAAAGCTGCAAAGCCGAGATTATACACCCCGGTGCGCAAGAGCCGCAGGTCGTCAGGGTCGCCGCCATCATCAAGGGGCATTGTGGAGTGCGGCGTCAGAACCAGGTCGGCGCCCCCTTCCAGGCGCGCCTCCACGTGCTCAAGCGGCGCCAGGACATAAATGTCCGGGTCCAGATAAACCGCGGAGTCCGCGCCGAGCGACTCGAACAGATACAGGAAGCAGGCCGGCTTGATCGCGGTGTTCAACTCCATCACCGAGTAGCGCACGATCATGTCGTCGAATGTCGGCAGCGGCAGCCGGGCGGCCTCTATGACCTCGAATTCGACAAGCGTCGCCTCTTCAGACGTAAGCGGATCATCGGCGAGGAAGATAAGAAAGCGCGCATCCCCGTCTGATTTCGCCAGAGACCGCCCGAGCGTGAGCGCGTAAGCCAGATAATTTTTCGAGCATATCGTGAAGTAAACGGGCTTTGTCATATGCCGGAAAATCCATTGCTTCTCGGCCTTGCAGCTAACGCCGCGCCCTATAGGATGCACCCGCAAACCGGCCGGCCCGCGTTATGCGCGTTAAATCAGATAGAATCAAAATGTCTATGTATGCGATTGACGATCTACGGGCCGCGTTCGGAAACCTGAGCGGCTGGAGCTATCTCGCCGCCAAACGCATCCAGCTTGAGAATCGGCGTACATGGATCGGGACCGCCTGGGTCGTGCTGGCCTTTGGACTCACGTCGGCTGGAATTGGCGTGATCATGGCCCAGCTTCAGGGCCTGTCATTCATGGTCCACGTACCTTACGTGATGTTCGGTTTCGCTGCGTGGAACTTTATTCAAAATTCGGTTATTGCTGGCTGTAACGTTATGGTGAATGCGAAGCCGTATCTTTTACAGATGAAGACAGCACGCAGCGTATTCCCACTATCTTTGACTATACGCAATCTATATCTATTGATACTGCACGCGCTAACGGCGTGTACTGTTTCGGCGGTCATAGGATGGCGTCCCACCTTCGATGGTTTCTGGGCGCTTGGCGCTGTAGCGCTCTATCTGCCATTTGGATTTGCAGCCGGCCTGATGCTCGGACTCGTATGCGCAAGATTCCGGGACATCGCTCGGTTGGTAGAATCCGTTATGCGGCTCGCCTTTTTCTTCACACCTGTGATCTGGGTTTTCGGAACGCGCGGCTCGAGTGATAGCGAGGGCGTACTGGCGTTTTTGATGAAGTGGAATCCGTTTACATACATGCTTCAGACCTTTCGGAGCGGACTCATTGGGGAGGCCCCGCGGCTTCTTGACTGGGCCGTGACGGCCGGCGCGGCTGCAGTATCGGCGATCATCGCCGTGCTGGCGCTGCAGGCGCTTGGCCGTCGCGTTACTTACTGGCTGTGAGGGAGCCGCAATGAGAGAGCTTCCTGAATCTGGCGGCGCCATGATTGAGGCGCGTGATTTAAAGGTCGAGTTTCCGACAACGCGCGCGACGGTGCGCACTCCGGGAGCGGCCGGCAGATTTGCGGCGCTGGACGGCGTAAGCTTCAAACTCCAGGCTGGGCAGCGCCTCGGCCTGCTCGGCCGCAATGGATCGGGCAAAAGCACACTCCTGAAAACCCTCGCCAGCGTATATCCCCCGTCCGGTGGCTCACTCCGGGTGGAGGGGCAGGTCGCCGCCATCTTCAACGCCTCACTCGGGTTCGAGAAGGCCGCAACAGGGCTGGAGAACATCTACCTGCGGTGCGCACTCCTTGGCATGCCGCTCCGCTCCATTACAGCGCTGGTGCCCGAAATTCTTGAGTTTTCCGAACTGGGCGAGTGGATTCACGAACCGGTCGAAAACTATTCGAGCGGCATGGCCTTACGATTGGCGTTCTCGATCACGACCGCAATCCGGAGCGACATCATCCTGCTCGATGAATGGCTCGGCGCTGGAGACGCAGCCTTCCTGGAAAAAGCGAGGCAGCGGATGCAAAAGATGGTGGACGACGCGAGCATTCTCGTTCTCGCCACTCACAATCTACCGCTTATGCGGAGCCAGTGCACCGAAGCGATGGTTCTGGACGACGGTGTCGTGCGCTACCTCGGCGACATCAACAGTGCGGTCGCGATCTACCAGGATCTGCGCCGCTAGTAACAGGTCTGACTTCATGCCAATCGGACATATCCCGTTCGCAAAGGGCGCCACCCCGGTCTTCATCGCCGGAGCACCCAGGTCCGGAACCACATTGCTGACGGCTTTACTTAACAGCCACCCGCAAGTTCTGATCACGAACGAGCTGCGCCCTTTTATGCTTTTGAATGATGTTTATCGGCGCACAAAAATTCCAAGTGAGCTTCTGCCCGAACATCCCCTACGTGAGAAGTTTCGCCAAAGTCTCCTTCATGCCATGAAATCCATGTTTCATGAGTTTTATAAGGAAGAGGTGACCAAAGATGAATTGGGTTGCCCGGCTGAAGCCGGCGTCTCTGTAAAGCGAGAGATCAAAGCATTCGGCGATAAGAACCCCGGCTATGCCGACCCTCATGCGAACGACTGCCTCAATTTCATCGCGGAGACGGTGCCGGATGCGAAATTCATTCATATCCATCGCGACCCGCGCGCCTGCGTGGCGTCCTATCTGGATATTCCAGTGTATTCCAACGAGCTGGACCGGTGCATCAATATCTGGAGCCGCCACACCAAGAGCATGATCGAGCTACGCCAGTCGCTTGGGGCGCATCGCGTGCTGGAAATTCGATACGAAGACCTGGTCACCGAAAAAGGCGATGCGATTTTCCGTAAAATCGAAAATCACATCAACGTCGATGCAGCACACGAGCCTCTCGACTTTCTCGCCCGCGAGCGTGCGCGACCGATCCCTTACCGGTCACCCACGACGCCGGTTGAAAAGCTTGGCCGAGCCGCATGGGAGGGGAGATTAAGCGCAGACACCGCCGCGACGATCATCAAGGAGACGGCGTCACTTTCGAAGATGCTGGCAGATCACTGAATTGTTGACCAGTCTGCGCTCCAGGCTCGGTAGCACTCCAACCGGGGGCGGATCAAAAAGTGAACCAGCTCGATTTCAGAAACCGCCGGTATCAGGCTGATTCACCAATGGATTGGTTTGCATCAATCGCAATGCGCGATACCATTTACTCGGCGTCAGGTTCATAAAAAATGAATTTGGTCTGTAAAATAAAAAATCTAAATACTTAGGCAAATATAATGTATAAAAGCAAAAATGGTGTTGTCGTAGAATTCGACCGATTTGATAAAAGTATTCGTTTTTTTGTGGATCAACCGGAAGAAAGCATACAGCGCCATCATTTCGCGGGGCGGTTTTATGAAGAAGAAGATCTAAATACAATTTCGAAGCACATGGCGGACCCTAAGTGTATTATCGACGTTGGGGCTAATGTCGGCAACCACACCGTCTTTCTGGGGTCACGTTTTCCGGACGCCACTATTTTTCCGGTCGAATTATTCCCCGAAGTTCTGAGTTTGCTGAAATTGAATCTTGTACTCAATCCAGACATTAAAATTGATGGACGCGGTCTGGGTGTCGGTTTGAGCTCCACCGCCAAGAATTGCGGGATTAGCGCTCGGTTCAAAGAAAACCGCGGCTTGGTCAAGGTTGACTTTGAAGCGGAAAATAAAGATAGCCGGCTCGTGTCCGGAGATGAACTGTTTGGAGATATCGACCCTGATTTCATTAAGATCGATGTTGAAGGTCATGAAATCGAGGTTCTGAAGGGACTAGAGGTTCTTATAAAGCGATCCAGACCAGCAATCTTCATTGAAGTCGATGATAAGAATGCCGCCCAGTTTCATGATTGGCGGCAAAACCATGAATATAAAATTGTAGAGACGATTCGACGGTATGAAGTGAACGAGAATTTCTTTTTGCTTCCGGAATAGGGCCGCCGCCTGACCATCCCCCGCAAGTGCATCCGGGTGAACACCGGGGAAGCGCCGGCAACTGTAATGATGCGCGTTGCTGGCACGACGTTCGGGCTAGAGCGCTTCACGGTGCTTCTGAATAGCGGCCAATTTAAGTGCATGGAATAGTACAATCGCCGTCAAATATTCCCCAGCTATGTTGGGATTTCACTACCAAGGCCGAACAGCGCCGGATGATCTGCACGGACACCAGCCCGTGGAGATTTAGGTTTCGCAAGGGCGCTTCGGATCTGGCCGTGCTCAGCTGGATGGACGCGCCCACCACAGCCAGACCATTCCCGGATCATCTGAGTTTCTTCATTACGATGATGGGCTGCATATACATTTTCGCGGAGTAGTTTTCATGCAACTCCAAGAACTTGAACGTCGGCGTCGTCCAGTGTTTCTTCACAAACTCCGGCGAGACGACGGCTTCGCCATAATTTTCCGTCGTCAGCCCATGGGCGCCGCGTCCGGCGTGAAACACAAATTCCCCATTGTCATAGCGGGCGAGATCACGCTCCCCGTCACCGAACATGGACTTGTACTCCGCCGCGTTCTGGTCAGCCTTCACATCGACGGACGCCCATCGCGCGATATGCGCCCGCGGCCTTGTGGTCAGCGCGACCAGGCCGCCGGGCGCCAGAATGCGTTGGAATTCCTTGATCCAGGCGGTCGAGGTGTCTTCAGAGAGGTGAGAGAAGACTGAGTAGGCGTAGATCAGATCGAATGTATCAGAAGGCAGGTCGCTTGGTGGACGCTGGGGGGTGACAGTAAAATTCATCTCTGGGCGCTGCATTGTCTCCATCGCCGCATCAATCAAGTGAGGCAGTGGATCCGCGCCATAGAGGTTGCTCGCGGGGACATCATTGAGGAATGCACGCAGCGCCCGGCCCCAGCCGCAGCCGAAATCAAGGATTTTCGTCTTCTGGCCAAGCGGTCGGGAGTATGTGGACAGAAGGTCAGCCAGAGCGTTTTTGAATTCAAAAGCATGCCCAATAAGGTGGTCCGGTTCTCCGCCCCCGGTGACGCTGATGATATTTGCAGGCGGCATGACCGGCACACCATCCGCCGGCGGGGTTTCAAGAAGAGCGGTCGCCCATTGCGTGTCGTCCATGCGGTTCACCTTCGGCTTCTGATTTCAGCACGATGAAGCACTATCCTCACCCGCAAGCTGGTGTCCATAGGCCCCGATAGCACAACGCGGGATAGATCACCGCCGATCAAACGGTGAGGTTGAATGAGCTGGGAAAGCGCTGCACTTGCCGGACCGCAAAACAATCAGCTTGTGGACGGCAGAGCCTCCAGGCGTTGCTCCAAACACTCAATCTCCGTCTTTACCGCGGGCAGGAATCTTAGAATGCGCTCGCACACGCTTTCATTCCTGTCAGCGCGCTGAAACAGCTCATCGTTCAGGCGCGCGTACTTCTGTTGGTGGCCGTCGCTCAAATTGGCGTTTCCGCGCGCCTTCTTGTCCTGCCACTCCTCAACGGACTTCGTCATGTAGTGGTTGATCTGGACACGCTCATGGGAAACCCGCTTTGACATGCCGTTGCCGTAGATCTCTACATCCTCGCCGAGGTCGTTCACGTATCGACCGTCAGCGATCTGGTGCACGTGAATGTGCGGGTCGGACAAAGCCTGGAGGCAGACGGCCGACTTGACGCAGTTGTTCGGCGCCCGTCCGCCCTCCGCGCACCTTTGGAACCGCTCGACGACGAGGCCTGGGTTCGCCTTCTGGAGCCCGGAGGTTCCGAAAGTTTTCCAGTTTATTGCGATCGCCTTGGCGTCCGGCGCCAATGTAACAATATCGTCGAGCGCTTCGACCAGCGTATCGTGCTCGACGGGAACGGCGAATTCATCCGCGTCTATGTAAAGGGCCCAGTCATTGGACCCGGCGCTTGCGCGGCTATCGCGATAATGGCGATACGCTGAAGTCTGCGGCGAATCCTGCCCTGACGCCGGCCACGGGACATGGTTGACCACGTTCAGCTCATGAAGGCGGGCAAGCAGCTCGGTAGAGCCGTCTTTGCTGTTATTGTCGTAGATCGTAAGATTCGTGACGCCGACAACGCGGTGATAGGCGACCCACTCGAGGATATAGGGATGCTCGTCCCGCATGATCGAAAGGTCGATGTCCATTGTTTCAAGCTCCCACGAGTTCTCCTTGGCGCGCTCAGGAAAAGTCTCTTATTCTTTACCTTACGGGAACTTTCGAATCTCTAAGTCCCAGTTCAGAAGCGCCTTCAAACGTTGGTTTTTCGCCCTATATTGAGCATGCAGTTGTATTATACTGGAGCAGAATATCGCAGCGTCATAAATGAGTCCCCGTGACGCTAGAACGATGGCGAGGGCGATTGGGAGAAAGGTGAACACGAGAAGTGGTTCGGAGAAGACCACGGATCGTCTACTTATCGACCGAAGCGTCGCCCAAATCGGCGACTGAACCTGAAGAAGTCGCCCGGTAAGCTTGGGAGGCCGACTCCCTCGCCGCCGAAGCGACCGCCCCTGCTGGAGCGCGGCGCCCCGCCTGCCTCACCGGTAGACCTGCCTTACAGTATTGCGCAACGCCAGCATGTCGTCTCCCGAAAACGCCGCCTTCACCCGCGGCACATAGTCGGGATAGCGCTTGATCACCTCATCCACGCCCGACTTGATGAGCATGGCTTTCTCATCGCCGAAGCTGGCCGAGCGGGTGTGGTAGATATAGGTCCATGGCGTGATCAGGTTGATCCAGCCGGCCTCAATCGCTCGCAGGCAGAGATCGTTTTCCTCGCCATACCCCCGCGGGAAGCCCTCCTCGTCAAACGACCCGATGGCGTCGAGCAGGGCGCGCTTGATGAACATGCAGAAACCGGAGCCGGTCGGCGTCATGGGCGGCGTGCACGCGCCGGCCGCCTGGACCACCAGACGCGCGAAGCCGTCCTCGTCGACCCAGTGCGGGCGCGGGTTCGCCTCGCCCTCCTGGGGGAAGGAGAAGGCGCCGGCGTTGTCGCCCATGGCGGTCACGGTTCCAACCTCCGGCGACCAGCGTGCGGCGGCGCGCATCCCGTCCAGCCAGTTCGGAGTGACCCGGGCGTCGCTGTTGACCAGAACGATGTCGCGGCCCGCCGCATGCTCGACGGCCCGATTGATGGAGCGCGTATAGCCGAGGTTTTCCTCGTTGGTGATCACCTCAAAGCGATCATCGCCGGCGAGACCCTCAAGAAGTTCTGCGATGCGGGGGTCGGAACTGGCGTCGTTGACGAGCACCGCCTTCAGGCCCGGCGTGTGGGCTTTCAGCGACTCGATGCAGGCGCGGGTGTCTTCAAAGGCGTTGTAGATCGGGACGACGATGGCGGCGCCATCGGCCAGACGAGCGTCTTCGCGCGGCGTCCGGTCGGCGAGAATCGCCGCGTAGGCGTCATCCAGCGCCTCGCGCAGGGCGTCCTGGGAGAACAGCGCCGTGACCCGCTCGCGCGCTGCGGCGCCGTAGCGCGCGACGCGCTCGGGATCGCCGGCCAGCGTCTCGACCGCCTCGGCGACAGCGCCGATATCGCGGTATGGCGCCAGCAAGCCGGTGGCTTCATGGTCGATCACTTCGGGCAGAGCGCCCCAGTGATAGCCGATCGCGGGCTTGGCGCAGGCGGCCGCCTCGGCCACGGTGCGCCCGAACGACTCCGCAAAGTGCGACAAGCTGAGCAGTACATCCAGCTCCGCCATCGCCTCCTGGGGCGTGTCGCGATAGCCTAGGAATTTCAGGGTGGACGGCAGGACGCCAGCCTCGACCTCCGCGGCCCAGGCGCGGGTATTCTCGCGCTCCGGGCCGATCACGATCAGCTCGATATCGCTTCGTTCACCGAGGCGGCGCGCAAGGGCGACCACGTCGCCGACCCCCTTTTTCTCCATATTGCTGCTCACGACGCCAAAGCGCAGCGGAGCGTCGGGCCGGGGACCGGCGGCGGGCTCGAACGCCGACGCGTCGATCGCGTTAAACGCCAGGAAGGATCGCCCGGGAGCGCTGAAGATCGAGGCGGTGGCGCGCGAATTTGCGATCACATAATCGCACGTGCGAAGCACGTCCGCGATAATGTCTTCAGGACTCTTGCCGATCTGTTCGCAAAGCCCGGTGTCCATGGTGATCAGCTCGCGCGCATGAACCACCCGCACCACGCCGCTGCGCCGAGCCGCTTCCAGCGCCTCGAGATGGGTGATCGTATTGGCGTGCAGCGCGTCCGCCCCGTGGGCCGCGAAGATCTCACCAAATTCCAGGATCAGCCGTTCGACCGGCGCGCGGTCGTCGCGCCATTGCGGGTAAGGCAGGATATACAGCCCGACCGCATCCTGGCTCAGGGTCTTGATGTAATCGGCGTTGTTGCCGCTGGGCAAAGTGACGATCACATTGCGCCCGCTGGCCCGAAGCGCCCGCAAGACGTCGATCAGGCTCCGCTCGCCGCCATAGAGCTGGTGGCCGGAAATGTGAGCGGCCAGCACGATCGTCGGCGCGTCCTCCATCGGCTCCACCGCGCCCTCGATCCAGCGACGTGTGACGCCCGGATCGTATGCGATGGTTTCCTGCAGGGCGCGCAGGTGCGGACCCGTGACAGGGGCGGCGGCGCTATCAGTCTCCTCGGTGTCGGGCGGACCGTCGATACAGTAGCCCTGCAGCGCCGAGCGCACCGCTTCGAGATAGCCTTCGCCCCAGCGCTCGTCCGGCTCTAGAACCGTTCCTTCAGCCCATTCATTCCAGGCGTTCAGGAAGACCAGGGATTCTGAGGACGGGTTATGGGCGTCTTCCTGGCGCAAGATTTCGCGCAACCACCGGCGGAACCGGCTCGGCGTGGCGCCATGGAAAATACGTGCGGCGAACTTGCGCCGCGCGGTATTGTCCCAGGCCATCGTCGCGCCGCGATGGACGGGCCAGGGATATCCATCTTCAAACCGTTCAACGTCGCCGGCGGCCATGGCCTCGTAGCTGAACAGCTCGCCGCCGAACTCAGGGTGCAACCCACGCACCTGATCACGCAGGTCTTCTCGAACGGTTTCATGGGGCGGAAACAGCACATAGGCGTCCAGCCCGTGGGCTGCAGGCTGCCCCTCGAGCGGCTCCAGTCCGAAGCGGACCGCGCACAGATGAATCTCGCCAAGTCCGGCCTTGCGGCATTCCTCCCGCCACATCTTCGCAACGGTGCGCCAGTTCGGGATCTGGGTGGTGCGATAGATGATCAGGACCGGCTTGCCGTCATGGCGGATATACCGCTCGTCCTGCATGAAGGGAATGACGTCCTGGATGAAGGCCTTGCAGCTCTCCATCGAATAGTTCTGAGCCATCAGAACGTGGCGGTTCTGGCCGTCCCAGTTGCGCGACCAGTGCTCGTTCGCCCAGCAAATACAAAACGGAAAGTCAGGCTCGCCGCTCTTCAGCATGGCTTCAATCGGTTGGTTGAGCAGGCGTTTGCCGTCGAACCAGTAGAAATAATACGCGAACCCGTGAACGCCGTACTCCCGCGCCAGGTCGGCCTGGGCCTTACGCACTTCCGGCGCCCGCAGGTCGTAATATCCCATGGCGCCCGGACGCCGCGGTTGATCGTGCTGCTCGAAAAGCGCCCTGCCACGCGTCACATTGGTCCACTCGGTGAAGCCCGGACCCCACCACAAATCGTTCTCCGGAATCGGATGATATTGCGGCAGATAGAATGCAATCGACTTGACGCGGCGCGACTGGGCGCGGGGTGGAGACGTGATCTTCTGTCGCTTATTCACCAATCCGCTCCACACTGAATCCGCCGTCATGAGCCGCAGCGCTCACCAGCGCCTGAACGATGTCGCGCCCACCGATCCGCTCGCCGCGCTCAGGCCCGGGGCTCTCCACATCCAGATCTTCAGGGCGTGTTAGCGACGCCGCAAGATCCCGCATAAGCAGACCGCGCATCCACAGGGTCTCACCCGCGGCCCCGTCTAGGTCGAGATCGATATGAGGCCGGCCTAACCTGTCGCGGAGGATCGAAAATCTCTTGAAGGGCTCTCCGGATGCTTGCAACTGCTGGAGCGGCGCCGTACGCCCGGCCAGAATCCCCAGATCCGGGTCCGCGTTGAAGCGCTCGGTGAGCGCGAGGGCCGGCCCCCTGCTCGGTGCGTTTTCCGAAATGCAGACCCAGCCGATCAGATTATAGCGCGAAAAAACCCTTTGCGACGCCATATGCCCGAACAACACCGCTTCGTGCGGGGCGTCCACACCTTCGATTACAGTGAGCCGCCGCCGGCGCGACTGGCAGGTGTATTCGTGGACGCGATCAGCAAGGTGCGGCGGAGCGATGACGAACAGGTCAAACGCCTCGGCAAGGCGCGCAAGCCAGGCTGCGTTCGCTGACGCCTGGCCCCTGTGGGTCCACTGTACGACAACCGCAGTGTCGGACTCTCGCGGTGTCGCCCGCACATCAAAGAGGTCAGGAAGCGAACGGCGCCTCCTCGGCGCGCCGGGCTGCGCCGCCATGGGGCGCCCCCCAGGTCCTCTGAATTGGTTTGCCGGAGTTCCCCGCCGCCCCTCGGCGCGCCCGCTGACGATGAAATGCAGCAAGGGGTTGGTTCCAGCTTCGCGGACATCGGTATGGTGTTCCAGATACCAACCAGCGTCGAAGTTCTTGGATAGGGGCCCGGAATAGCCATCCTCATGCTCGAGATAATTGGCCAGAGGCTCAGACGCCGCGCTCGCGCCAGTGTAAATTTTCGGGTCAAAGAACGGCGACGGGCTTGCGCCGGCGCGCCAGCCGCGAGTCACATAATCGGCCAGATCAGCAGTCTCGGGGGCGAAGCCCTGAGCGCGATAGTGCGCCGGGTCGAAGGCCGGGCATGGCGACGGTGCGCCAGGACCGGATTGTAGATAGTGTTCAAGCGCTGTCAGCCCGTTAAGCGCGGCGTACCCTCCAACGGCGGAAACATACCATTCGTGGTCAAACAGCGGATGAGGATTGCGGCCTTCTCCAGCGCCGTTGGAAATATAGTGAACGGCGGGGTCGGCGCCTGTTTCTGCGACATCCCGGTTTTTCGCGGTGTACCACTCCGCATCAAACAAACCGCTCGCCTTGATCGCTTCCGCCCTATGAGCCAAGGCTTTTCGGGCCGCTCCGCGCCCGAGCACCCGGCCGACCAGGGGCGGCAAGGAAGGCGCAGCGGAGGATCTGGCGGCCCTCGCTCCTGACTCAGCAGGCGGCGATCGCCTTGGTTCGCCGGGCGTCTGAACCGGCTGATTGCGGGAGCTGAGGGACAAGGCTTCAACAAGATCGGTGATACGTTGAAGCGCCCTTGCGCTCTCGGCGTCGCGCGCAAGCGCGATGTTAGACCGCGCTAGCGAATCGTATTCGCTGTTTCGCGCTGCGAGCTTGGCGCCCAGCTCGTTTAGCCTGGCGCGTAGGATCGTGAGCTCCTCGCTCGCCTTGTCCAGCGCGATGTTTCGCGACTCGAGAGAGGCTTCCAGCTGGCCGAGGCGTCGCATGAGGTGATCTTGGCGCGCTCGATCGCGCGACCGGCCGCCGTTACCCACACTCTGCGTGGCGACCTCGTCGCTTGAAACTCGCTTTCCAACCATGCAGTGCACCCCAATAAAACCGAGTCATGCTGAACCTGGCCTCGCTTGAGCTGTAAAGGCCATCCACCCAGATGCGTCAACCGCTACGGTCTCGAACGCGCGATCTAACTGCGGCCTGCACAGCGCTGCTCAGGAGTGGAGTCGCATCGGGTGCATTTGGGTGGATTAGCATATGCCGGCACGAAGACCAGATGGCGTTGGACATGACTGAAACGGCTTGTGATACGGCGCTAAACAATTAAACTTTAAGAACATATGCAATGCTAAGGCTGCTACTAAGGCCAGCCTGGGGTCACGGTGCCATGACGACGAATTCACGCGATACTCCAGGTCGACCTCAAGACAGCGGCGACGAGGGCGATCATGGCGCACCCGGTTCGGATGAAACGCACAGAACCCGCGTCGCGCCCAACACATCTGTAAGCAAATCAACGAAGCCGGAAAAATCAGAGGCCAAGCGGTCTCAAGGCAAGAAATCCGCTGAGCCGGAATCTGAAAGCAACCCCGGCAAACGAAAACGGCCTTCGCCGAAACACGTCCTCACTCCATCCGCCCATTCCCAGATTATCGTGCTCGGAATGCATCGCTCCGGTACGTCTGCTTTGACGGGAGCTCTGGCGCGCATGGGCGTGTTCATCGGCGACGAGGAGGAGCTGACTGGCCGAAACTGGGAGAATCCAGAAGGGTTTTTCGAACGCCGCGATGCTCGAAACATCTGCGAAGCACTGCTTCATGGGTCTGGCGCCGACTGGTGGAAGGTAAGCGCCTTCGACCCTGAAAACGTGGACCACATCACAGCGCAAAATCAACGCCCCCGCATTGAACAGCTGATCAAAAACCTCGACTCCAAAGGCGGTTCCTGGGCTCTGAAAGAACCACGGCTTTGCCTTCTCATGCCGCTGTTTAGAAGCGCGCTGAAAACTCCATTCGCAATCATTGTCTATCGTCACCCTGTCGAGGTCGCGAGATCTTTGCGAAGACGCAACGGGTTTCCAATCCGCGTCGGCCTGGCGCTTTGGGAGGCGTACAATGTCGCGGCGTTGCGCCATGGCTCGGGGCTGAAGCATATCGTTGTCAGCTACGATGACCTTTTAGAGCAGCCGGGCAAGACGCTCGGAGACATAGCGCTCGCGATCGAGGCGGCCGGATCAGAAAACCTCGACGTCGACGCAGCTGTGAGCGGCATCATGCCCGCACTTCGTCGCGAGCGGCTCGGCGACGCAGAAGAAATGTCGCTCTTGACGCCCGCCCAAAATGGGCTCTGGAGCCACCTCCAGTCGGCGCAAGCAAAAAAAGCCCCTGCCTTATCCGCTGACGCGCTGAGCACATTGCGTGAGTTCGAGGCTGATGAGACGGAGCGTGTCAAATTACGTTCAGATTTAAGCAAGGCCACAAGCCAGCTCAACGACGCTCGGGTCGCGATGAATGACCGCGACGCAATGCTCAAAGACGCTCAGGTCGCGATGAGTGATCGCGACACAATGATCGAACGCCTGAACGACGAGCATAATAAAATGCGCACAGCTCTGTCCGCGGCGGAAGCCAGTACGGCATTGCTTGACGGTGAAATCACGAAGCTTCGAGCGAATCTGGCTCAGGAAGAGCGTGACCATCTAACAATGGCGGCCCAGTACGATATCGCCCAGCGTGAATTGAGTCTTGTCAAAGAGCGCAGTCATGATTTGAAGACGGACAGGGCTTCCCTGCAATCCAGGGCTATGTGGCTTGAAGGACAGATTTTCCAGCTTATCCGCAAGCATTATGAAAATTACAACGTCCACGACGTCAGAGCAAACGCGTCAGGAGGAATCGGTTTCGTTCCTTTATGGCGGCGCTTGATTTCCGGCGTGACGCGCAGGCCTGGCGCTGAAAAACTGGAGCGTCGGCGAAAGGCGCTATCCTTATCACCGCTTTTTGATGCGCAATGGTATGCGAGCTGCAATCTCGATGTTGTTGAGAACGGGTATGAAGTAATCGATCATTACTTGCTTCACGGCGACGCCGAAGGCCGGGATCCGCATCCGCTGTTTTCGCGAAGCTGGTATCTCAAACAGAGCGAGAAGGTGATCGATCCACGCCGAAGCACCACACTCGAAACGTATCTGGCGGACCCTTCCGGGTGTTCGCCCCACCCTCTCTTCGATGCACGCGCTTACGCCGGCGAGATGGGTGTCCCGCTGAAGGGCGCGCTCGACCATTATCTTCAGATAGGCGCTGCTATGGGCGCCAAGCCTAATCCGTTTTTCGACCCTCGCTGGTATCTTGAAACATACCCGGATGCTGCAAGCTCCCGGCTCGAGCCGTTGACTCATTATGTACTTTTCGGCGCGGCTAAAGGAAACGAGCCGAGCCCGCACTTTTCGCCGAGCAAATATCTTGAAGCCTATCCTGCTGTGCGGCGATCTGGGCTTGAGCCCCTGGAGCACTACTTGTCTACAGGCCGCGCAGAGGGGCGATCGGCAGGCGTAAGAAATGTCGAGTGATCACCGCCAAATGCTCGATCAGAATCTGCATGATCACACGGCCGACAGATAGCTCAGGATGTTTCACACGGTGCGCAGCGGCCTGAATCCCTGCGCCGTTTCAATTGATCGGTATACGGCGGATTGGTCGTCGATTTCTCGATATCCTCGAGTGAGCCGCGCTCCTCACGAGCTCGCTGGTTAGGCGCCCCTACGCTTGCCCATCCCCTCTGGACGCGGAACGCGGCCGCACATTGCTGTGCTCGCGCCGTCTGCGCGCGGTGACGGACCCGGCGCGGCTTAAACCTCTCGAAGCCCTCCTCGCCGAGAAGCGCGCCGGCTGCGGTCGACAGGCTGCGCTTACCGGGCCTTGACCGCCCCCCTGCAACAAAGAAAGAAGGACCTGAAGACCCCACTCACTTTCGGCCCGGGCCAGGGGCTTGAATCAACCACGCCGGGTAAGACAGGAGATGGTCGATGAATCGTCGTCCAGAGATCAGCATCATTATCATCGCATACAACATGGCGCGCGAAGTTCCGCGTACCGTGTTTTCTTTTCTGCCGCCGTTCCAGCGCGGGATCGCTCCCGAGGACGTGGAGATCATAGTGGTGGAGAATGGATCGAGCTCTCCCGTGCCGCCGGACGTGGTGGCCGGTTGGCCAACCAATGTCCGCTATTGCGTGCCGGATAAAATCATTTCGTCTCCAGCTTATGCGCTCAACTACGGGGCGGGGATCGCCCGCGGAAAATATCTTTGCCCGGTGATTGACGGCGCCCGCATGGCCAGTCCGGGGCTAATCTCGAACGGCCTTGCAGCGTCAAAGCTCGCCGACCGGAGCTTCGTCGCGACGGTCGGATTACATCTTGGCCATGAACCTCAGCAATTCGCCATCCAACGAGGCTACAATCAACAGGTCGAAGACGACCTGCTCGAAAGCGTTCACTGGCGAGACGATGGCTACCGGCTTTTCGACATCTCCTGTTTCGGCCGCTCGGCGGAGGCCGGTTGGTTCGGCCGCATCTCGGAGAGCAACGCCCCGATCCTTTCAGCAAGCTGTTATGATCGTCTCGGCGGCTACGATACGCGGTTCGACATTCCGGGCGGCGGCCTGGTCAATCTCGATTTTTTCCGCCGCTGCGTCGAAGATTCCGCCACCCAGTACATCATGCTGCTGGGCGAAGGCACGTTCCACCAGCACCATGGCGGCGTCACGACGTCCAGCCCGATCCGTCAGACACTGGACGAGAGCGGGCGCTCGGTTTGGGACGTTTATGTCGACCAGTACCAACAGCTTCGCGGTCACGACTGGAAGGCGCCCGACGTGAACCCATTCCTTTTTGGTCAGGCGACCGGTTCAGGGCGGGCGCCGGTTCTGCGTGCGATGCAAAAGAGCGTGAAGAAAGCACTGGATGATATGCCGAAATGAGCTCTTGATGGATTCAAGATTTCGCGCCGATGCGCCAGTTGCGCTATTATGAGGCACGAACGAGGAAACGCCGCCTGATGCCGTCTGATCGCGAAGAATCGCCACGTCTGGCCAGCGACGCAGGGCTTACCCTCATCGAAATGCTGGTGATGCTTGTCATCGCCGGTGTGGTCGCCGCCGTCAGCATCGAGGCGATCCGGGTGGCGAGCAGCAACGGGATCCGCGTCAGCCGCGCCGCTCGCGAGGCCACCGGTGGGTCAATCGACCTCGCGGGATTGAGATCGATGATCGAAGCGTCCAGAGCGGACTATGTCGACGACGCGGGTCAGTTCCGCGGTCAGGCGGACCGCTTTTCATCGACGACCTCCACGCCGTTGAGCGGCAGACTTGGGGAGCCGCAGACCTACACGCTTGCATTCGACTCCGATCCGTCCAGCCAATCGCTCCGGCTGGTTTATTCGGACGGACACGGAGACATCGTCGTGGGACGCTGGCCCGATGCATCGGGCGGCTTTCAGTATTTTGTCGAAGAAGAGAGGCCGATCGATTTCGCATTCACGTCCCGTGCGAGGGGCTCGCCCGTCGGCCCGCGGCGGCGATGGCTCAGCGCCTGGCCGGGCGACACCGCGGCCGATGGCGGGTATTATGTCTCATTGCCGCTTGCGGTGAAAATAGAGATCCGGCCTGGATCGGGAGACCCTATCGCGATGATCGTTCGATTTCCGATTACGGCGCCGCCGCCTCAACGAGAACAGGACTTGCTGGGGGATTTCGGGCCGGAATGACGCGAGACGGATACATACTCCCGTTCGCGCTCGTGGCGATCGCCGTCATCGCCATCGTTTCGGCGACCGCGGCCGGGCAGGTGCAGCGCGCATCGCAATCCATCGGCCAGCTCGCTGACCGGAGCCGGATGGAAGCGGGCCTCATCTCCGCTGAGCAGACTATGCTCTATCTGATGTTGACCGAACCCATGGGGCCTCAGGGCATAGAGGTCGGAGGCGCGGGAAACGCCTTCGGCCTGGGCGGCGCAGCATCGGACGAGATCGAACTTGTGCGGGCGGACGGATCGCCGAGATCATTCGGCGAGCCGCCAGTCATCGTGCGGCTGTTCGACGACCAGTCGTTTCTAAATCTCGCGACGGCCAACGAGGCGGTGCAGGTTCGAAATCTATCATTGTTCGGCCTGCCCCGGTCCCAGGCGGAACGGCTCGCCGCGACGCTGGCGGACTATCAGGATACAGATGATTTAAGGAGGCTGGGCGGCGCTGAGGCTCGCGACTACCCGGGGAGCGCCCCGCCAGCCAACCGGCCGATCCGGGATGTCCTCGAATTATGTTCCGTCATGGGTTGGTCCGAAACAGAAGTCTGCGACGATCTCGGCCAGCTGCTGCTAGTCGGCAGGGCGCGCTACTCTGACGCCCTTAATCCAAGGCTGCCGTCCCTTCCATTGCTTCAGATGATGCTCGCTGACGACGCGGACGCGCGCGCAGCCTATCGTGCAATGCAACGGCTCGAGGTCGTCGACTTCACCAGCATCGGCCGGCCTGAATTCGACGAAGAATCCGACCCTTTGAGCGGACCCACGTTGATCCTGATGACGCATCCACTGGCGGGGGCGCCGATCCGACGGACCGTTGTCGAGCTGAACACCGGGAGCATCATCGCGCCCTTCTTCATACTCAGCAAATACGTTATTGGTGGAACGGAAGCGCAGGATTTTACGGCGGTTGAGGATGTCGAGCGTGTTGAGGATATTCCCGAACCCGCCACGAACTCGCGTTCGGGCGGACGGCAGAATTGAGTGCGGCGGGTCTTCGCTGCAGCGATTGCTGCTGGGCGAACAATACGTGATCAGCCGCGGCCTTTGCCACTACGAACTCATGCCGGCTCCGCCGGGGCGGCCGGGCTGGAAAGCGATTCAGGCGGCCATGCTGGCCGCCAGGGCGCGCACGCCGATTCGCGAGCCGGAATTTCACCTCGATTGGCATGAAGACACGATCGGCGTCTGGAGCTGGTCCCGCTCCGTCTTCGATCTCGCGCCAGATTTTAAAGGTCGCGCAATTCCCGAGACCGTCCTTCAACCTCCGGGTTCAGGACCTCGCCTGGTCTCCTGCCTGGACGGCTATGAAGGCCAAGTCTGGGATGACGGCGTGATGACTGCGTCGCGCTGGTGGCCTCATCAACCAGACGAAGCGGCTTGGTATGGCTTTCTGCGCGGCGCGAGGGCCCACACCACCACCCCCCGAGCCGCCGCCGAGACGGTGGCCTGGAACTCCGCGCCCGCCAGACAGCCAATGGCGCTACGGCTTTTGGCGCTCCGCAATATAGGGTGGCGCGATACAGTCGCGATCACGCTCCTGGCGCTCGCCGCCCCCACGCTTTATCTCTCGGGCCAGTTCGCACATTTGCAACTGCAGAAGTCAACTCTGTCCTCGCAGGTCACCCAGCTGGAGGCCGCTACGTCCGAACTGGGCGCCGCGCGCGGGCGCACTCAGCAGGCGGTAGCCGAGCTGAACGCCTACGCAAATCAGATTGATCGGGTGCACCCGACCGAGCTCTTGGCGGAGTTCGCCGAAACCGCCTCTGAATTTGCGACAGGGCTTGACGAATTTGCTCTAAGGCGAGGCGAACTTTCTATTGTGATCGCCGCGCCGGATGAATTTGCTCCCGCACCGCTGGTGGAAGCCCTTGAAGCCCTGCCGGAAGTCAGCGGCGTTCTTGTGGAACCAGGGCGCCGCCCTGGACAGTGGCGCATTCTCGCCTCAACCGAGACCAGTCAATGACCGCCTCCTTGTCCCACCGTCTTATTGCACGCGTGCGCGAGGAAACCACACCGCGCACCATAGCTGGCATGGTCGCCCTCACGGTTATTCTCGCAGCACTGGGGCTCAGCGAGCTCTCGGTCCATGTCGCAGAGCTTAGACAGGACGTCCAGGAGCTGCGAAGGGATCGCACCCTTCAAACCGCACTGATGGCCGATGATGGTTGGGTGGAGCGGTCCCAGCTCGCCGAAGAGGCGGTGACGCAGACCCGAGAGCGATTCTGGGCCGGCTCGACCGCAGGAATTGTAGCGGCCCAACTTCAGGGCGACGTTGAGGCTGCGGGCCGGCGTGCGGACTTTCAAAACATGAGAGTCACGGTTCAGGCGGCCCCCTCGCCGTTGGGTGAACGTGCGGTCGTGTTTGAAGTATCGCTCACCGCGCGGGACCCCCAAGGCCAGTTTCTCGCCTTTTTTCAGGAGATCGTGCGCAGCGAGGGCTATCTCATTCCAACGTCTTTCGAGTGGAGCCGTCTTAGCGGCAGTGTCTCCATCCGTCTTGAGGCCCCAGCGCTGGTCGGCGCTCCTTCAGATACCGAGCAGGAAGAGACCGGAACATGACCTCTACGGTCCGTCTCGCGGCGGCGCTCGCACTCACGGCGACGGCGCTGTTTTGGGGTTGGTTTTCTGGCGGCTCCGGCGATTCAAACAACATTGCACCCTCCAGTCGAGCCTGGTCGCAACGGACTTCGGTCGAGGCCGAGGACATCGACGCGTATGTAACCCGGGTCGCCGAGGCGGGCCTGTTTCCTAGCGCCACCTTAAGGGCTGAAACGACATCCGGATCGACCGACAGCGCTGAAGGTCTGGCGCGAGCACTTTATACCCCGAACCTGTCCGCTTTCGTGCGGCGAGACTTGAAATGGCGGATCTATGTATATGACGATAACAGAGACACGCAGATTTTCGAGGAAGGTGATCAATTGTCTGACGGCTGGTTGATCGCCTCTATTGCTCCCAGTCATATTGTCTTAAGGCGGGACGCGGAAACACGCAGGCTCGACGCCTTCCGCACGGGGGAAGTTACCGATGAGAATTAAGCGCGCCATATTGTTTGCAAGCGCCGGGTGCCTGATCACGGCGGGGTGCGCGAACCAGTCGGCATCGGATGGACGCTGGCTCCAACTCGATCTGCCGGTGGCGCGGTCAGATAGCCAGGATACCTTGGACATAGAGCAGCCGGACACCGAGAGGCCGCGCCAGCCGTCTCCGGAAGTTGGCACCCGCAACATCCCGTCCATTGCGCCCCGCTCTGCAACGGGTCGGGTTGACGGCTATGAACAACCCGACCTTTCAACTGAGCCGATCAACGCAACACTTCCGCCCCAGCCGCTGCCGGTTTTTCTCAATACAGTCTTCGGCGAAATTCTTGAGCAGCCGTTCACGCTTGGACCGGAAGTCGCAGACCGCGAGGAGCTGATCTCGCTTCGCAGCGTCAGGGACATGACCCCCGATACATTCCTTGCGCTCGTTGAAGAGGCGCTGAAGGATTACGGCCTCGGCGTCAGTTATCAGGGGGGGTTGTTTCGTGTCATCGAGCTCGACGAGCTGCGCGCAAGGATGCCGCGATTCATTACAGCCCGCGCACGGGCTGAAGTTCCCTCTGGCCTGCGGCCAGTGGTGCAATTTATTGAACTGAGCGCGATCGATGCTGCCGACATGCAATCGATCCTCGAGCAAGCCTTTCCAGATCGTTCCGTGCTGACCATCCGCAACAACCGGAGAACCAACTCGCTCGTCTTGAGCGGTTTGGCGAACGACGTCAGCGCGGCGGTCGCGATCATCGACGAGATGGACGAGCTTCGCTACGCAGGCACCCAGGTTATTACTTACTCGCCGGCGAACTGGAGTGCTGGAGATCTAGCGGCTGCACTAAACGACATTCTGACGTTGGAAGGGTTCATGGTCGGCGTTGGAGCCACGACGCCGCGAACGATCACCCTTCTGCCGCTTGAATTTACGAACCAGCTGATGATCTTCGCGTCCAACCGTGCGCAAGCGAGCTACGCCTTGTCCATAGCCCAGAATCTTGACGCCGAGGCGTTCAGGGGTGAAGCGCGTGTGCCCCATGTCTTCCAAGTGCAGAATGCAGAGGCTGCTGTTCTCGCTGAAATCGTAAGCTCGGTTATTAGTGGTGGAGCACGCGGTGGAGTCGGTGGCGGCGGATCCCAGACCTCGGAACCCCCGTCATCCGATGGGGGAGGAAGCGGGTCAGAGTCTGGCGGCGCAAGCGGCTCGACCGCCGCGACAAGCTTTGGTGATTTTACGGTCGACGAGCAGGGCAATCGTATCATTTTTTATGGCACTCAGGCGGAGTACGAACAAGTCAGCACTCTGCTGCAGCAGCTGGATACGCCAGTTCCGGAGGTCCTGATCGAGGTGACGATAGCCGAGGTCACCCTCACAGACGATTCCAGTTATGGCCTGGAAATGATTTTCGCCTCGGACATCGCGCCACGCTTTTCGGCCGACCTACGCTCGCAAGACGGATTCGCCGGTGTGGTGAGAGCCGGAGAGGTCACCTTCGACGCTCGCGCAAGCGCCGGCAACAACCAGATCAACGTGCTTTCCACCCCGAGGATCGTTACGCGCTCCGGCTCAGAAGCCTCGGTTCAAGTGGGTACCGACGTCCCGATCATCACATCGCAACGTGCGGCGAATTCCCAGACCGGCGGGTCGTCCGATGTCCTCCAGACCGTGCAGTATCGATCCACCGGCATCCTGCTGAGCGTTGAGCCGCGGGTCTTTAGCGGCAACCGAATCGATCTCACCATCAATCAGGAAGTCAGTTCGGCCGAGAACAACGAGAACCAGGCCATAGCCAGCCCCCTGATATCCAATCGCTCCCTCAGCTCGCAGCTCTCGCTCCAGGATGGCCAGACGGCTGTACTGGGCGGGTTGATTGAAAACCGCTACACCCGTGGCAATACCGGCATTCCTCTCCTTAAGGACCTGCCGATAATCGGAAGCCCTTTCCGCAGCGAGACCTTGAGTTCGACCCGGACGATGCTCGTCGTCCTGGTGACGCCCTATATCCTCGATACTCGTGATGACCGGCAACTGGTGGTCGATGCTCTGGTTGGAGCGATGAACCGCAACTTCACCAATCAGAGCGGGCGCAGCGCGACGCTAACGCCACCGCGTGAGCCCATGCAGATCAGGGCCGCCCGACGCGAGACAACCGCCCGGGAGTGATGGTGGCTAGGGCATGATCGACATCGCGGCGGGCATCTTGGGCGGTGCGGCGGTGGCTGCGGTGGCGGCGAGCCTCGGTGTGACAGAGCGGCTCGCCCGGCGCCACGAGGTGGCGACAAAGACCAGCGCGACACTTTTCGTCGTAGAGTGGATCGCCGGGGCGGGCGCCTATCTTGTGATCGGTGTATTCGGCGGCGATTGGATTGGCGCAGCCTGCGCAGGCTCCGCCCTCATGGCCGCCGCCAACGCCGCCCGCACTGATTTCACGGCAGGGACCGTATCTGATATGGCCAGCCTGGTGATCCTGGTGGCGGGCGCGCTCTATGCCTCCTGGGCACACTCAGACTTGTCGCTGCTCCAGAGCGCCGCTGGGGGCGCCCTATCTGTGGGAGTCTTGCTGCTCGCGCTCGCAATCGTACGACTGAGAAGTGGTCTCTCAGGTCTCGGGAACGGCGATCTGCTGCTTGGCGGTGCGGCGGGGTTCTGGACGGGAATTGGGGGTGTCGGGTACGCGCTACTGATCGCCGTAGCGTTGACTGGCGCATATGGCGTGCTCAGGAAGGCGAAGCCCACAACCCGCTTGCCCTTCGCGCCGGGGCTCGTCAGCGGTTTCGCGCTTGTCGCAATAGTGCAGGAATTGTCGTAATGGCCACACGGATACGCCCGGGTTTCTCGGTTATGGAGGCGTTGGTCGCAATTGCGATCATCGCGATCACAATGATTCCGCTGTTCGAGCTTCAGCGCTCACTTTCACAATCGACCGCTCGGTTGCAGACCACGGCCGAACGACTCGATGTCGAAGCAAGCGCCCTGGCCTTCTTGCAGGTTGTCGATCCTGTCGCTCAGCCGACCGGCCGCCTGGAAATCGGCGCCTGGACCCTCGACTGGGATAGTCAGCTGGTCTCCATGGAAGCCGATGCGGACGGCTATCTCGGGCCCGGGCTTTACAGCATCTATCTCTACGATATCGAAGCGCAGCTGACGCGCGGCGGGTCGCAGCAGAATCTGGTTATCCGGCGTGTCGCCTGGCTTCAAACGCGAAACCCGTTGGATTTCTAGCCGGCGTGCCGGAAGTCGGATAACATCCCGCTTCGGAGAATTGGCGCGGGCGCCGGGCTCCATTCGGCTGAACCAGCACGATTTCGCCGCCCGAACAGTATCCCAGAGAGTTAAAAGCGAAACCTTCCGGCACTTCGACATTCCAGCCGGCGGGTAGATCTGATCGAATATGATCCGCGATCGCTTCGCTCCCGATCGGCTCCGCCCAAACATGCGCGCGGACGCGAAGGTCGATCATTGCCGCCGAGACGGTCTGCACGACAGAGTCCGCCGCCCGGCGCTCGACCATGCGAGCGATGTTCGGAGTAGCGATGGCTGCGGTGACGCCAAGTATGGCCAGAACGACCAGCACCTCGAGCAGAGAATATCCGGGCCTCATTCGGGCGCCGGGCACGGCGCTAAAGCCCGATATCGGCGTCCAGACCCTCGCCGCCTTCCGCGTTGTCCGCGCCCAGCGAAACGACCTGGCCGCGCTCAGCCGGTGTGCCCGCTGGCCGGTAGCGATAGGGATTGCCCCAAGGGTCGGCCGGAATTCCGCCATCCATGTAAGGACCGGTCCATAGGCCGGAGACCGGTTCGGTTGGCGCCTGCAGCAGCGTCAGGCCTTCCTGCTCGCTCGGGTACCGGCCAATGTCGAGTCTCATCGTATCCAGCGCCGATTCGATCATTCGAATCTGGGTCTGTGCTGCAGTGACGCGCGATCGGTCAAGCTGGCCGAACAAGCGCGGGCCTACCAGTGTTGCAAGGACAGCTATGATCGCCACCGCGACCAGGATTTCCATCAACGAGTAACCTGGCCGGGCTCGAAACAGCTTTCCGGGCAGCTTTTGAACCCAGCGCATTTTGGAAAACGCCATTGTGGAACTCTCAACAGTACCAGAATTGTGAAATGAGCTTATAT
>Ga0307957_1000354_pt1 | contig 27172 bp, 24 predicted proteins | sample OrgLakmetagen490_FD_201830 | JGI IMG/M metagenome (GOLD analysis project Ga0307957, IMG submission 201830) | Saline water microbial communities from Organic Lake, Antarctica - #490 | ecosystem: Environmental > Aquatic > Non-marine Saline and Alkaline > Saline | place: Antarctica: Organic Lake... | reverse complement strand
TCACGTCGACCGCATGTATCAGCAGAAGCTTGTGATCGTCACTGACGTCTGCGCTGACCGTGCCAGGCGTTAATGAGATGGTGCTTGCCAGCATGGTTATCCCCATCGGGTGCGTCAGTGTCAGGGGGTAGCAGACGAAAGCGGGCTGTGGTTCTCTTCGAAAACTCAAAACCAGCCGTGCGACAGTAATGCTGGCGATCACAATGTCCAGAATCACCTTGAATGTATACGGCACCAGTTTCCAGGGTTTCTGGATCGCTGGTTTGTCAGGCCAGAATCCCTGGGTGACAAGCGGTAGTATCCAGGCGAGTATGAGTCCTACTGCAATAAAACCCGCCGACGCACCTGCCAACATCAGCCAGACCAGGAAAAGCGTAAAGCTCAACAGGGGGTGGGGCAGGCCGAAGCGTGCGTTCATTTTTTACCCTCCGAGAGAACAGGCATTTCAAGAATTTTGGTATAGCCCGCGGAGTTTGTTAGCTGGGCAGCGGTGTCGTCAGTGTAGCGGCTAATCGGCCCAGCGAGCGCCACAATGACGACGCTCAGCGCGAGCAATGCAGTAACCGATGCCGTTACCGGCAGAGTCATTTTACGATCCAGTTCTATGTGCCCCTCGCTGTTTCTCCAGAACACAATGCTGCCGGCATGGCTGTATGCAATCAGGGTAAAGAAACTGCCGATCAGAATTACCGACCACAGAAGAGCCATCTCAACACCGGGCGAGGCGGCCTGAAGAATCAGCAGTTTTGCAAAAAAGCCGCTCAGTGGCGGCAAACCAATTGCCGCGATTGCGCCGAGCAGAAACAGCGCACCCAGCAGTGAGCGGTTACGCATTTTCGGAGCCGTCACTATTTTGTCACCGGCAGAGCCGCGCTGGTTGGACACCAGGTCCACCAACAGAAAAAGCCCGCCGACGACCCAGGTCGTGTTGATCAGGTAGAACAGCGCTGCTGAAATTCCGGCCGGGGTGTTCAGACCGATAGCGGCCAGCATGGTGCCAACAGAAATGATGACCTGCCACGCAATCATGGTTTTCAGAGTCCTCGAGCCGAGCAGTCCCATCACACCGACTGCGAGGGTGATCAGCCCTGCCGGGAATAACAATTCCATCCCCAGATTGGCCAAATCGCCGGCATCATCACCAAATATCAGCGTGTATACCCTGAGAATGGCGTAAATACCCACTTTCGTCATTACTGCAAACAGTGCAGCGACCGGCGCTGTGGCGCTGGCGTAAGCCCGTGGCAACCAGAAGCACAGGGGCAGGACGGCCGCTTTCAGGCCGAATACAACCAACAGGAGCATGCCCCCGATTTTGACCAGCGGAAGGTCTTCACTGTTCAGTTCGGGCACCTTTAACGCAAGGTCTGCCATGTTCAGGGTGCCGGTCACGCTGTAGATCATGCCGACGCTGAATAGAAACAGCGCAGAACCAACCAGGTTCAGAACCACATAGTGCAGACCAGGCACCGTTCGAGCCGTCCCGCCGCCATGAAGCAGTAAACCGTAAGATGCAATCAGCAGCACTTCAAAAGCGACAAAAAGGTTAAACAGGTCGCCGGTCAGAAACGCTATGTTCAGCCCGGCCAACTGGAACAGAAACAGGGTGTGAAAATGTGGCCCCTGGGTATCTGTTTTGTGTAAGGCGTAGATGTGGCAGAACACGGCAAGCGTTGCGGTAACCGTCAACATCAGCGCCGCCAGTCGGTCAAGGACCAATACAATACCGAACGGAGGTTGCCAGTTACCGAAAGCATACATCCGATAGTTGCCGTCGTCTGCCAGACCCAACAGCACTATGGCGGCAACCAGAGTAAGGATTGTCGTGGTCAGTGCCAGTGTTCTGCGCAATTGCATCGGGGCGTAGGACATGAATATCTGTAGTACGCCACCAAGCAGTGGGATGAGGATAGGCGCGGTTAACCAGTTGGTCATTGGTTGTTCTCCGTTCTATCCACCTGTTCGTCTGTGGTTTCCTGTTGTCTCACCCCATCCACGTGATCAACGTCTGTATCTGCATGGCTGCGCAGCGCCAGCGCCACTAAAAACGCCGTCATTGCAAAGCCGATAACGATAGCCGTCAGCACCAGGGCCTGGGGCAGCGGATCACTGTATGTCTCGGCGCCACCAATGATGGGCTGTCCATCGCTCATCAAGCGACCGGTCGAGAACAGAAACAGATTCACTCCGTAGGACAGCAAGGTCAGGCCAACGACAACGGGAAATGTTCTGGCGCGAAGTAACAGGTAAATACCAGTACTTGTGAGCGTGCCAATTACCAATGCAAACACCAGTTCCACTTTAGACTCCTCCTGCTTTATAGCTGTCTGGCTTCGTGGCTGAGGGTTCAGACAGCTTACTGAGGCTCGTGAGGGCCAGTAGAGAGGCCCCGACGACGGTCAGATAAACGCCGAGATCGAAAATCATTGCAGTGGCCAGCTCGAATTTTCCGACCACCGGAAGCGTTACGTAAGTAAACCAGGATGTCAGGAACGGATAACCAAGGGCAAAGCTTCCAACGCCGGTCAGTGTTGCGATGCCAACCCCCAGCGCAAGCACGATCTGATAGGGCACGGTCACGCGCTTTTCGCACCAGTTAATACCGCTGGCAATGTACTGGGAGATCAGCGCAACTGCGGTGATCAGTCCGGCAATAAAGCCGCCACCGGGCATGTTATGCCCGCGCAGGAAGATAAACACAGAAACCATCAGGGCAAGGGGCAGCAGTGGGCGAGATATCTGCATAAGCATGGTCGGATGGGCGTCTCGGCTCCAGGGATTGCCCAGTCCGTCGGTTTTGGGTGGCTTCAGTTTTGTGTATTTCATCATGGCGTAAATGCCGAGGGCCGCAATGGCCAGAACAGTGATTTCGCCCAGCGTATCGAAACCCCGAAAATCGACCAGGATGACGTTCACTACGTTGGTGCCGCCGCCGCCCGGCTTGCTGTTTTCGAGAAAGAATTCAGAAATCGAGGTGAACGGACGAGTCAGCAGCGCCAGAGTCACCAGTGTCATTCCGATTCCCGCACTCAAGGCAATACCCGCATCCCGCCAGCGAACCAGAGGCGTCGTCTCGATCGGCGTCCAACCTGGGAGGTAGAACAGCGACAATACCAGCAATACGATGGTGACCACCTCGACCGAGAGTTGCGTCAGAGCAAGATCAGGCGCGGAGAAAGTTGCGAATGCCAGGGCGACGAGCAGGCCAACCACGCTCAGCAGGATCAGTGAGGTCAGTCTTTCTCTGTGCGTCACCACCGTGCCAATCGCGGCACCTATCAGAACCAGAGCGCCCAGAGCTGATGGATAATCGATCGGACTCAGGCCATTGCTGCCGATCGATAAGCCGAGGCTGGCGAGTGGCATGAAAGCAACCAGGAAAGCCGTTAAAAACAGCAAAAGAACGTATCTCTGCAAGGAGCCGGTTTCGAGCTTTGCCGTCAAGTGTTCAGATACATCGGCCAATTTTTTAACGGCAGCTTCGAAAACCGCTTTTTCATCAATCTCTTTGAAACGTGCGTGGAAGTCGTAAAACCGCTGACGCTGGCTGTACATCACAAGCCCACCGGCAAAAGCCGCAAAGCTCATCAGTAGCGGGAGATTAAAGCCGTGCGCCACCGCCAGAGTGTAGTCAGGCACTTCTCCGCCCAGAGTCGCGGAAGCAGCAGCAAATAGAAGCGGCCCTACAGAGATCGCCGGGAACATTCCCACCGCAAGACAGGCGAAGACCAGAATTTCGACCGGGATTTTCATGTACCGCGGCGGTTCCTGGGGCGGAAAAATTGGCAGGTTTTTCGGTTTGCCGTTGAAAAAGACGTCGTGTATGAAACGGGCCGAGTACGCTACCGCAAAGATACCGGCCAGTGTGGCCACAAGCGGTGGCAGATACGCCCAGATGCCTGGCAGATTCAAATCCAACGCCTCGGCAAAGAACATTTCCTTACTGATAAAACCGTTGAGCAGCGGCACGCCAGCCATTGAAGCCGCGGCTACCATTGCTAACGTTGCCGTGTGCGGCATGTAACGCCAAAGACCGTTGATGCGGCGCATGTCACGGGTGCCGGTTTCGTGGTCGATAATACCGGCGGCCATAAACAGTGAGGCTTTGAAAATGGCGTGGTTAATGACATGGAAAACCGCAGCAACTGCTGCCAGCTTGGTTCCCATCCCGAACAGCAGGGTGATCAGACCCAGGTGGCTGACGGTTGAATGCGCCAGCAGGCCTTTCAGGTCATGCTTGAACATGGCCACGTAGGCGCCGATCAGCAGGGTCGCCATGCCGGTGAAGCTGACCATATAAAACCATTGCTCTGTGCCGGCCAGCGCCGGGTAAAGCCTGGCGATCAGGAAGATGCCTGCTTTCACCATAGTTGCGGAATGCAGGTAGGCAGAGACTGGTGTGGGTGCCTGCATGGCGTGGGGCAGCCAGAAATGAAATGGGAATTGCGCAGACTTGGTAAACGCGCCGAGCAAAACCAGTGTCAGCGCGACCGGGTACATGCTGTGGTTTTTGATCAGGTCACCGGCGGCCAGAACGTCCGCCAGTTCATAGCTTCCCACCATATCGCCAATCAGCAGAATGCCGGCGAGAAGGGCAAGTCCGCCACCGCCGGTGACCGCCAGTGCCATTCTGGCACCGCGGCGGGCATCCTGTTTGTGATTCCAGAAACTGATCAGCAGAAACGATGTCACGCTGGTGAGCTCCCAGAAAATAAGCATCAGCAGCAGGTTGCTGGATAGCACGATGCCCAGCATGGAGCCTTTGAAGCACAGCAGCAGGGCGTAGAACTTGCCCACGTTTTCGTACGGCTTCAGGTAGTAGCGGGCGTACAGAATGATTAACAGTCCGATGACCAGAATCAGCAGAGCAAAAAGCAATGAAAGGCCATCAAGCCGGAAACTGAAAGACAGGCCCAGAGAGGGCATCCAGACATAGCTGTTTTCAACGATGCCGCCACTGGAGATGATTTTCCAGCTAGGAAAAAGCGCGGTCAGGCCAATGATGGCCGGAATAGATGATGCTATGGCAATTGCCGTACGGCCGCCTTGCGCAAACAGTGGCGCGACCAGAGCACCCAGAAAAGGCAGTAAAACAACCAGCGGTAGCGACATCGCAACCTCTTTTTTCGTTTTTTCGGATGGATGGGTGCACAAATAAGGCTCTGATCATACGTGCCCGCCCGTACAGGTCAATAGATCAGCAGACCTAGGTCTTAGAGCGCCCTGCGATCCCGGAACGTTTTTTCTGGCTCGCCGGAGTGACGAGCGACGGCGATGCGCTGGTTTTCCCGGCCGATCACTTTTTTCTGCAGCCGCGTTTCCCAGTCCAGAGCGACCTTGTCGGTGGCGCTCCAGGTCCGGTTGAACAGCAGCTTGCTGGCGGCCACGGCGTCCGGCGAGCGTTCGGCCAGTTCCTGTGCAAAGATTTTTGCCTCTGCCATGGGGTCGTCGCAGACACGGCTGACAAGACCCATCGCCCCGGCCTCAGTGCCACTGAAACGACGTGCGGTCATGGTCAGCTCCTTGGCGAGGTCGATGGAAATCAGTTCCCGAAGGGTAACCGCCAGGCTCATATCCGGGATCAGCCCCCACTTGCTTTCCATGATCGAGAATTCACAGTCGGCCGTGGAAAAGCGGAAGTCGGCACCCAGAGCGATCTGGAAACCGCCACCAAAGCAGTAACCGTGAGTGACGGCAATGACCGGTGCCGGCACGTCCCGCCAGAGATAGCCAACGTCCTGGGCCAGGTTGCTGATTTTACGGCCGGGTTTGAACAGCAGCTTGAGAAAATTCGTCGGGTTTTTCGACACGGTTTTGACATCAAGGCCTGAACAGAAAGCGTCTCCGGCACCGCTGAGGATGATGGCCCTTACGCTGCGGTCCTTTTTGAGGCGTCTGGCAGCCCCAGTGATGGCTCTGAACATCGGCATGTCCAGACCGTTGTATTTTTCCGGCCGGTTCAGCGTCACCATCGCGATGCCATTCTCGATATCGATCTGTACCCGCTCGGATGAAGAGCCGTGCATAGTTATTGGTTCCATGTCATACATTGGTCGAAGTCCGCTATGCTACCATGTCGCACCGGTATGAGAACGCCTCGCTAACCAACGAGAGAAGCAACGATGTCCCAGTACTACCCCAATCTTCTCAAGCCACTGAATCTCGGCTTTACCGAGCTTAAAAATCGTGTGCTGATGGGATCAATGCATACCGGTCTGGAAGACCGGTTCTGGAACCTCCACAAGCTTGCACGCTACTTTGCCGAGCGTGCTGAAGGTGGAGTGGGACTGATGGTCACCGGTGGGTTTTCGCCGAACATGGTCGGCCAGCTTTCACCGTTTGCCTCCACGATGAATAACCGCGCTTCCGCGATGCTGCATCGGCACGTGACCAGTGAGGTGCACGACGCAGGCGGCAAGATCTGCCTGCAACTGCTGCATGCCGGCCGCTACAGCTATCATCCGTTCAGCGCTTCGGCTTCGGCTACCAAGGCCCCGATTACGCCCTTCAAGGCCCGGGCCCTTTCAACCAGAGCGGTGGACAGGCAGATAGATGACTTCGCCAGTGCGGCAAAACTGGCAAAAATGGCCCGCTACGATGGCGTCGAGGTAATGGGGTCCGAAGGCTATTTCATCAACCAGTTCCTGTGCGAGCGCACCAACAAGCGCACGGACAAATGGGGCGGGCCCTTTGAGAACCGCATGCAGCTGCCGGTGGAAATTGTCCGCCGCATCCGCGAAGCCGTGGGGCCGGATTTCATTATTATCTACCGGCTGTCGATGCTGGACCTGGTGGAAGGCGGCCAGACCTGGGAGGAAGTGGTCAGGCTGGGCAAGGCCATTGAACAGGCAGGTGCCACTATCATCAACACGGGCATCGGCTGGCACGAAGCCCGGGTACCCACCATTGTCACCTCGGTTCCTCGCGGCGGCTTCTCGGAAGTCACTGCCAAGTTCTATGGCGAAGTGGACATTCCGGTCTGTACCACCAACCGCATCAATACCCCCGAGAAAGGCGAAGAGATTCTCGCCGCCGGCAAGGCAGACATGGTGTCCATGGCCCGGCCGCTGCTGGCGGATTCGGAGTTCGTCCGCAAGGCGCAGGAAAACCGCAGTGACGAAATCAACACCTGCATTGCCTGCAATCAGGCCTGTCTGGACCATGTGTTCCAGCTCAAGCGCGCGTCCTGCCTGGTCAATCCCCGCGCCTGCCATGAAACCGAACTGGTGCTGACCGTTGCGCCAGTTCGCCGTCGCGTTGCCGTCGTTGGCGCGGGGCCTGCGGGCCTTGCAGCGGCGACTACTGCAGCCAAACGCGGCCACCGGGTCACGCTGTTTGAGGCAGACGGCCAGATCGGCGGGCAGTTCAACTACGCCAAGCGGATTCCGGGCAAGGAAGAGTTCTACGAAACCCTGCGCTACTACCAGCGCCAGATCGAGTTGCTGGACATTGAGCTGCAAGTGAACACCCGGGTGGATTCGGACCGCCTGAAACAGGATGGCTTTGACGATGTCATTATCGCGACCGGCGTGAAGCCCAGAACACCGGGCATAGAGGGTATCGATCACCCGAAAGTGCTGGGTTATCTCGATGTGCTGAAACACAACAAACCGGTGGGCAAGTCCGTGGCGGTGATTGGCGCCGGCGGTATTGGCTTTGATGTCAGCGAATTCCTGACTCACGATGCCAGCAACCATGCCGAGGGCCAGCAGGCCGACTTCGAGGACTGGAAAGCCGAATGGGGCGTACAGCCGGATTACGAAGGCCCGGGTGGCCTGGCCGAGCGCAAGCCAACGTCAACGCCACGCAAAATCTACCTGATGCAGCGCAAGACCAGCAAGGTCGGCGGCGGCCTGGGTAAAACCTCGGGCTGGGTGCATCGCAACAGCCTGAAACACCGTGATGTGGAAATGGTGGGCGGCTGCAGTTATGACAGGATCGACGATCAGGGCCTTCACATCACGATTTCTGACAAAAAAGGCAAGGTGATTGAGTCCAGAGTACTGGCGGTGGACAACGTGGTGATCTGCGCCGGCCAGGAGCCGTTCAGGACGCTCTACGACGACCTGGCCAGCAAAGGCATCAAGACTCACCTGATCGGTGGGGCCGATGTGGCCGAAGAGCTGGATGCCAAGCGCGCAATCCGTCAGGGAACCGAAGTGGCAGCCGGGGTTTAAACAACAGTCATGGCGTTATTGATCGCATTTGCGATTCTTTCAATCGGTTTTTCGTTCCTGTGCTCGGTTCTGGAGGCAGCGCTGCTGTCGATTACGCCGAGTTATATTGCTTCTCTGAAAAGTGACCGTCCGAAACTGTTCTCCAGTCTCAGAAAGCTGAAAGATAATATTGATGACCCGCTTTCAGCGATTCTTACCCTTAACACCATTGCCCATACCGTCGGGGCCACCGGTGTGGGCGCGCAGGTGGCTGTGGTATTTGGGGAAGCCTGGCTGGGTATTGCCTCAGCGGTGATGACGCTGGCGATCCTGATTTTTTCCGAGATCATCCCGAAAACCATTGGTGCCAGATACTGGTGCGGATTGGCTCCCCGTTTGCCAGCGGTGCTCGGTTTCATGATGAAATCTTTGCTGCCGTTTATCTGGGTGTCCAAACAGATAACGCGCCGGATTGGCTCGAAAGAACCAGACGCGGATATCAGGGCGGAAATCAGCGCGCTGGCGGAAATCGGCCGTGATCAGCAGGCGATGGACGACGACGAACGACGGATGATCCAGAACGTCCTGCGGTTCCATGAAATCAAGGTCAGTTCGGTGATGACGCCCCGTACGGTTTGCAAAACCATTGCGCCTGACATAACGGTTGAGGCCTTTCGTGAGAAGGTGAAGGCCGGGCCTTTTTCCCGCTATCCCATGATCGATGAAGAAGGCGAGGCGCTGGGTTATATCCACCGCAGTGATCTTATCGGCATGTCTGATGAGGATGATCTGAGAGAGGTGCTCAGAGAGGCCAAGCGGGTGAAGGGTACGACCAATATTGAGTTTGTGTTTGCCGACATGCTGCGGGAGCGGCAACACCTGGCAGTTGTCTATGACGAACTCGGCACCTGGCTGGGAATAGTGACGCTGGAGGACATACTGGAGACACTTTTGGGCACTGAAATCATGGACGAGACCGACAATGTGTCCAACCTTCGGCGCTATGCAAAACAGAAATGGAGCCGCCGTCTCAGGAAAATCCAGTCCTGATAAAAGCCAAAGCCACATTCCTGTCCTGTCAGCGAAGGCTTTTCAGGGCGCTGGAAATTGCGTCGGCTTCAGCTTCAAGTACCTGACAGCGCAGTCTGTTTCCCTGAAGAACGGCCTGTTCAAGCTGTTTCTGCTTCATGCTGTAGAGCCGGTTAAGAATATCTGTCTGGCTTTGCTTGATCGGTGCGTTCAAGGCGATTCTCCCCAATGTTACACCTGTCGATATAATTTACAGTCTGGCGCTTTTTTGCCGCCTGTACCAGATCTGATGCATAAGCCGCGCCATACCGGTGGGTGTATCGATGGTTTTCGCCCTGAAACGCCGGTTTGCAGCGAACACAACCTGTGAGAGCCTAGCGACAATTAACAGGAGACCCAAGATGACTGACACCCTGATCGACCGCCGCGACCTGGCGTTTCAGCTCTATGAAGTTTTCGATACCGAAGGCCTGAGCCAGCGCGAGCGCTTCAGCGAGCACAGCCGCGAAACCTTCGATGCCGTCATAGACACCGCCGACAGGATCGCCCGTGAAAAATTCGCCACCCACAACGCGCTGGCAGACAAAGACGAGCCGAAGTTCGTGAACGGTGAGGTGGAAATGTTGCCGCAGGTCAAAGAGGCCTTCGACGCCTATGCGGGCGCCGGCTTTATTGCCGGACGCTACGATTACGAGCTGGGCGGCATGCAACTGCCAGAGTCGGTCATGGCGGCCTGCAACGGTTTTTTCACCGCCGCGAACCCGGGTACCGCAGGTTACCCCTTCCTGACCACGGCTGCCGCAAACCTCATCCGGGTGTTTGGCAGTGAACAGCAGAAAAGCACCTTTCTGCCGCATATGCTCAGCGGCCGTTTCAGCGGCACCATGGCGCTGAGCGAGCCCCACGCCGGTTCATCGCTGGCCGATATCCGCACCTCGGCGACCCCCACGGACGACGGCGATTACCTGATTAAAGGCGCGAAGATCTGGATTTCAGGTGGCGAACAGTCCATCACCGAAAACATCGTTCATATGGTGCTGGCCAGGATCAAAGGCGCTCCCGCCGGGGTTAAAGGTATTTCCCTGTTCATCGTGCCCAAGTTTGTGGTGGATGATGAAGGCAACCCCGCCGAACGCAATGGCGTGAACCTGGCCGGGCTGATTCACAAGCTCGGCTACCGCGGCACCACCTCCACGGCCCTGAGCTTCGGCGACGACGCACCCTGCCACGGCTACCTGGTCGGCGAGCCCCATCAGGGCCTGAAGTACATGTTCCAGATGATGAACGAGGCCCGCGTCGGCGTCGGATTTGGCGCGGCTGTGATCGGCTACCGCGGTTACCTGCACAGCCTGGAATACGCCAGAGATCGCCTGCAGGGCCGCAAGGCGTCACAGAAAGACCCGGAAACACCGCAGATTCCGATCATCGAGCACGCCGACGTGCGCCGCATGCTGCTGGCTCAGAAAGCCTACAGCGAGGGCGGTCTGGCGCTCTGCCTCTACGGCGCCCGGCTGATGGACGACCAGCACACCCATCCGGATGAAGCAAAACGCATCGGTGCGGGCAAGCTGCTGGATCTGCTGACCCCGGTGATCAAGGCCTGGCCGTCGGAATATGGCCCCAGGGCCAACGACCTGGCGATTCAGGTCTATGGTGGTGCCGGTTATACCCGCGAATACCCGGTGGAGCAGTGCTGGCGGGACAACCGTCTGAATCCGATTCACGAAGGCACCAACGGCATCCAGGCGCTGGACCTGCTGGGACGGAAAATCTGGCAGGATCAGAGCCACGGTCTGCAACTGCTGATGCAGGAAATGCAGGTGGATCTGGAAGGGGCCACGACCGAGCGCTGCCAGCAATGGGCGCTGTCCCTGAGTGAAACTCTGCAGCAGGCGGTAAAAGTCACCCAGGGCCTGGGTAAATCGTTGATGTCGGAAGACCCGGACAGGGTGCTGGCGAATGCATCCTGCTACCTGCATCTGTTCGGGCACATCATGGTATCCTGGATGTGGCTGCGTCAGGCCAACGCGGCGGCCACTGCGCTGACCTCCGCCAGCACCGATGACGAACGCAACTTCTATCAGGGCAAGCTGCAGGCGGCCCAGTATTTCTTTCACTGGGAGTTGCCGACCGTGGCTCAGGATCTGGTGCTGTTGAGAAATCAGGACGACACCTGTCTGAATATGAAGCCGGACTGGTTCTGATTCTGGCGAAGCCGGGGTTTGTGAGCCAGACTTGAGAACATGCCTGCAGCCACCGAGTGATCCGCCATGTCCTCATCGCCTTTTCATTCGCCGCCCTCTGAGAGCGCCGCGCAAGCGGTGCCCTGTGAAATTCAGACACTGCTTCGTGAATATCTGACGTCCGCTCGCCTGGCTGAGATTGTTTATCGGGACGAAGCCGGTCAGATACAGACCACCCACGACAGGATTCGCGATCTGTTCAGCCGTGCAGGTCAGGATTTTGTTTATCTGGGCCGCGGCCAGATGCTGCGTCTGGATCATTTGCTGACCCTCGAGGGTCGACCGGTTATCCCGCTGTTCCAGCCTTGAAAGAGGTATAACCAAACCTTAATTTGCCCGCCACCACAGGGAAGGGTGGGCGACTGTAGACTGCTAGCCGTTGTTTAACGAAACCATCGAAGGGACACGATTATGAACAAGCTGACGCTTAGCGCAATCGCACTGCTGATGACATTGGGTCTGGCAGGCTGCAGTCAGGATGACGAGGCAGTGGACCTCGACGAGGCCGGTGATAATGTTGAAGAAATGGCCGATGACGCTGCAGACGCGGCTGAGGAAATGGGTGAAGACATTGGGGACGCAGCCGAGGATGCCAGTGATGAGGTGAAAGACAGTTATAATGAGGCGACGGAATAAGTCTGAGCCAAACCGCCGGTGTGACAACCCGGATCCTCCTTTTGGCCAAGAGACTATCTGAGTGGGGCTGCTAGACTGATCCTGAAAAGTCTCCAGGAGAGGTTTCTATGGCAGCGTTCTATCAATCAGTCTGCATCAGGATCTCAGTGGTCGCGGTGATCACCCTTGTCATCGTCGCGAGCGGCCTGTTTTTTCTCGGTCTCAACTGGGTAGCCGTGTCCATGGGCGTGCTGGTCGGCCTGGTGGTGGCAAGCGGTTATCTGCTGATCTTTGCCCTGATGCCCCTGGGTCGCTCCTTACAGCAGCTGAACGCAGGCACGCTTCCCGCGTCGGACCCCCTGGCCGGGGCATGCAAAGACATCACTGAATCCGCCGCAGTGGGAAAAGCACTGATAGCGTCGCTGTCCGGTAACGCTGACAAGAACGCCGTGTCCACGGCCCAGGTCTCCCACGCGGCCGACCAGTTAACCGCCCGGCTTGAGCAGCAGGTCGCGGAAATTGCCCAGGTGGCCGAATATTCCGGTCGTATCACCGAAACGGTTCACGAAGCCTCCGGGCAGGCTGCCCGGGCGGCGCAGCTATCCAGTGAGGCCAGCCAGCTTAGCGCGAGCGGCCGGGAAGCGCTTTTCGGCGCTATTGGCGATGTGCGCCGGATCCACGAACAGTCGGCGGAGAACCTGCGACTGATTCACGCTCTGAATGAGAAATCCAGCCGCATACAGGGCGTCACCACCACCATCCAGGCCATCGCCGAGCAGACCAATCTGCTGGCCCTGAATGCTGCGATCGAGGCGGCCAGGGCCGGAGAGCAGGGCAGGGGGTTTGCGGTGGTGGCCGACGAGGTCCGGCAACTGGCCGCCCGCACCACGGCTGCAACCGGGGAAGTCGAAGCCACGCTGACGGAAGTAAGGTCGGATACTTCTGACATTGTCAGTCGGATAGAGACCTTCGCCGACATAGTCGAAAAAGGGCTGGCCTCGGTCGAGAGCGTCGGGGCGGTTCTGGATCAGATCCGGGATCAGTCGGAGGAAGTGAACCAGCAGGTGTTGCAGATCGCCGAGAAAGACGAAAGCAACAGCCAGCAGCTTGAAAAAGTGTCTGCCAGCATCGCAAGAATGAGTGACCAGACCCGGGAAAGCGAACAGGGCCTGGCCGCCCTGGCGGAGCAATCTGCCCGTCTGATGGCCCTGGCGGAAGAAGGCAATGCGTCCTTCGCCCTCCACAGTCCCGACAGTTATCACCGGTCTTTCTACGAACAGGCGCGGCAAGGGGCCGCTGACATCGGCGAGATGTTCGAGGCGGCAATTGAGAACGGTGAGATCACCGAGCGGGATCTGTTTGACCGGGGTCGCAAGCCCATTGCCGGCACCAGTCCCCAGCAATACAGCAGCTGTTTTGATCAGTTTACGGATAAACGGCTACCGGACATCCAGGAACCGGTCAAGAATGCCCATTCTGCAATGGTGTTTGCCATCGCCTCGGCGCCGGATGGTTATGTGCCCACCCACAACCGGGATTTTGCCCATCCGCCCACTGGTAACCCGGAAGTGGATCTGGTCAAAAGCCGCAGCAAACGCCTGTTCAACGACCGCACCGGCGGTCGCTGTGGCAGCCATACACAAACCATGCTACTGCAGACCTACCGTCGGGATACCGGGGAAATCATGCACGATCTGTCCGTGCCGATTTACGTCAAAGGTCAGCACTGGGGTGGATTCCGGCTGGGCTATCGGCCGGATAATACGCATTCTGTTGCGCCGTCCTGACCGGTATAGTGATCCGTTGAGATCTGCACAGGAGGTTTTCGTTTGTCCGAGCAAGAGTACATTCCCGCTCAAACCAGTTCCGAAGAACGCCGCAAGGACCCGATGAGGAATCTGGCAGTGGCGGTTTACATTCTTCAGGCCCTGTCCTTTTTTGTGGGCGGCATTACCGGCCTGGCGGGCGCCATCGTCAATTACGTCAAACTGGATGAGGTTCAGGGCAGCTGGATCGAGCCTCATTTTCGCTGGCAGATCCGGACCTTCTGGATCGGCCTGTTGTGGGGTGTGATCGGCTTTATTACCACTTTCATCATCATCGGGTGGCTGATTCTGCTGGCCATTTCCATCTGGGTCATCTACCGCATCGTCAAGGGCGCGCTGGCCCTGAATGATGGCCAGCCTCCCGAACCGCTGTAATCAGTCGTTGGTAACGTCCTTCAGGTGCGTGGCGCTCAGCGCACCGGCCAGGCCCATCAGCCCCAGAGTCAGGATTACCGCCACCTCCGACACCAGCGACAGTAACGCCGTGAGGCCGCCGGTCAGTAGCAGAATAACCCCAATGACGGTGTTGCTGACCGAGGTGTAGTCGGTGCGTTTGTTGCCCCCGGCCATATCCACCAGATAGGTTTTCCGGCCCAGCCGAACCCCGGCATGGGCAATGCCCAGCACAAAGAAACCGACAGGATAGAACCAGCCGATCCAGTTGCTGCCTCCCCAGCCCCAGGCCACGATGCCCACGGTCAGGCAGGCACCGCTGGCAATCAGCGCGCCCCGGATCATGACCGTGCGGCTGGAATCATCCGCCATCCAGCCCCAGACGCTGGCGCTGACAGAGCTGGCGAGACTGCTTGCCAGCAGGAAAACACCCAGCAGCCATCCGCTGTCATTGGTGTTCTGTGCCAGCACCACAAAATAGGGGGCGGCCAGCGCAGAACAGAGCAACAGCGCGCGGGTGATGACGAAATGCCGGAAGGGCGGGTCGTCCCGCAGTAGCGACAGACTCTGGATGGCCTGCTCGAGGGCGTTGCCACCACCACTGGTTTCTCCGCCATATTCATCCACTGAGGCAAACAACAGCCCGGCAATAACCCACAGGCCGGCGGCAAGTAACAGCAGCAGGGTGAAAAACAGCAGGCCGGGGTCGCCCCGTTCCCAGAACAGCAGAACCGTCAGAATTACCGTTGCGGTGCCGCCAATCGTCGATGCCAGGCCGGACAGGCGCCCACGGCGCTTTTTGGGAATGCACTTGCCCTGAACGTCTTTCATCGAGACAGAGCAGAACCCGCGGGCCAGGGAAAAGATCACCAGTGCCCCGATAACCCCGCCACCAGCGGCGTAACCCTCCAGAAACCAGACGCTTGCGGCCATGGCGCCGACACTGGCTGCCTGGCCAAAACTGCCAAGGGTCCAGAACCACTTGCGAACCGGCTTCTGCCTGACCCAGGCGCCGATCACCAGCTGCGGGATCATTGAGCCTGATTCGCGAATGGGCACCAGCCAGGCGACCAGCGCCGGTGCACCGAGGGCGCTCAACAGCCAGGCAAGAACCGTCTTCGGGCTGACCAGAAGGTCACCAAGTTTGGTCAGTACGTTGCTGGCAAGAATGAGAAAAAAGTTGCGGGGTACCTCACGGCATGCATCTTCCGATATGTCCGTGCAGGCCCGCGCATCCTCTTCGTTTGCAATCAGGTTGTAGAGCTGGTCAATGGTTTCCTGGTTGTGCCTGGCCAAACCGGTATCCTCGTAAAATTTTTCACAAGGATACCAGTGTCGGTGCCGGTTTCAGAAGCGTTGGCGGCTCTGATCGTGGTGCAACCGGTCAGTGAGGTCGCGACGCTTGCCTATTTTCCCGGCGTCGGGCCCAATGGGGCCGGTTCACAGGATTGGCCAGCGAAGCCGAATAGATAAGCCGGGCAGAGGAGCCGGAATATGCTGAGTTACCTTCACGCGTTTCATGCCGGAAACTTTGCGGATGTTCAGAAACATGCCGCGCTGGTACTGGCGCTGCGAATGATGCAGACCAAGTCCTCGGCTATCGCAATCTGTGACACTCATGCCGGCAGCGCGAGTTACGACCTTGATCACGAGCGGGCACGAAAAACCGCAGAAGCGGACCGGGGTATACAGAAAGTCTGGCAGCGCCGGGCGGCGCTGAACTCGGCAGACTGGGCAGCATTGCTCGATCCACTGCGTGGGTTTAATGACGGTGAGCGTGTAACTCGCTACCCCGGGTCACCGGCCTGGATCAGTCAGTATCTGCGGGAGCAGGACCGGCTGCATTCCTGGGAGCTACATCCGGCAGAAAGTCGCTTGCTGGCTGACTGGGCTGATTCGAGGCCGGGAATACGGGTGATTGCCGATGATGGTCTGGCCGGTTTGCTGCGCCAGCTGCCGCCACCGCAGCCGCGACTGCTGGTGATGATCGATCCGTCCTACGAAGTGAAAACCGAGTATCAGACGGTCGCCGAAACCCTTCAGCAGGCCTGGCAGAAATGTCGTCATGGCGTCTTTCTGATCTGGTATCCGATTCTGCCGGGGAGCGCCCACGAAGCCCTGCTGTCTTCAATCGCCTCTTCTGCCGTCAGAAAAGTGCTACGCAGTGAAATTCATCCGCGGCAAGCGCCGGAGCGGGGCATGTCCGGGTCTGGAATACTGGTGGTCAACCCGCCCTGGGGCTTCGATCAGCGGCTGGGCGCAATGATAGAGGCGGTGGCCGATGGCGTTTGCCTTGATGTCGGACACTCTATGAGCTGGCTAGTCCCCGAATAGGTAAAAAAAGGCCCTGCTGGAGCAGGGCCTGAAAAAAACACTCGCAGGATCCTGTTTACATCAGCGCATCAACGCGGTTCCGGACACTGGGATCGCTGTTGTAGGCAGTCGCGATGGAGTTGTAGGTCGGCACATCAAAGCCGGCATCCTCAATAACGCCTACCATTTCGTCATTGGCTTCCATCTGCAGTTGCTGGGCTTTCTGCTGGGAGTCCGACGCTTCGATCTTTGCCATGAACTCATCACGAATACCATTGATGCCTTCCTGGGCTTCGATGAATTGCTTCAACTGCGCATCGTTGAAATGGATGTCCTGGGTTCCTGACGAGGCCGGGTCGCTGTATCCACCATCGGTGTTTGCGGTTTCTGGCGATTGCTGGCTTTCCTGCGCCATCACCGGGCCGGTTGCCAGGAGGGCAAGTGACGCTGCGATTGAAACGAAAAGCTTGTTCATACTCAACTCCTTAACATTTACTGAATTTTGCTTTCAATCATGTGTTTACAAGACCCGTGCCAGCTTTTGAGGAAAGTATAAAATCAGTAAAAACAGTATATTAGAATTTTATGGCATTAAGGTTCGGCCACTTATGTTGAGGCAAAATGTCACATGTGACATAAATGTGTGACATTTTGTCGAATAACCCTGTGAGAGCGCCCAGTGAAAATTCCCTTGCTTGATGCGAAGAAAATGTTTCGTTCTCTGCGCCTTACGCTGGTTCTCAGTATTGTGGTCCCGTTAATGGCGTTTAGCGGTGTTGCCATCTATTTCGGGGTAAGCGCCGTGGAGGACAACCTGAACGATCGTTTGCGGGAAGATCTGGAGCTGGTTGCGCGCGCGGTCAGCGGGCCGCTCTCTCAGGCCATGACCGACGGTGACGAGATCGTGATGGGGGAGTCGCTAAAGTCCATTTTTCGCATCGGGCGGGTCTTTGGCGCCTCAGTGTTTGATGAAGGCGGCAACCAGATTGCCAGCCTGGGTGTGGCAGACAGTGACGTCACCCGCAGCGTCAGCGCCGAGCGCGTGATTGCCAGCGGTGAGCGGGGCGGGGCTTTCCGGCGGGTTGACGGGGTGTCAGTGTTTTCTCAGTTCACTCCGCTGATTGCAGCGGATGGCCGAATCCAGGGTCTGCTGCAGGTCACCCGAAAGCGCAGCGACTTTCACGAGCTGGTTGCGTCCAGCCGGATATGGGCCGTGACCCTCTGGTCCGTGGTGTCGGTGATGGTGATCCTGATTGTGGTGATCGGGCATTACGGAACCGTGGGTCGGCATGTCAGTCGCCTGCTGGAAATAATGGAGCGCATGGCGCCGGGTCGCTGGCAGGTCAGTGACGCACCGGCGGGCCCCAGAGAATTGCGGCAGATACATCAGGGGTTGCAGGCGATGGGTGAGCGTATGATGCGCGCGGAAACAGAAATTCGCGAAAGTGTCGAACGGGAACGGGAGCTGTCGGAACAGCTGGAATACCAGGAAAAGGTGGCCATGATAGGGCGTGTGGCTGGCGGTGTTGCCCATGAACTGGGTGCGCCGCTGAGTGTCATTCAGGGCCGCGCCAGCATCCTGCGCCGGGGTAGCCTTGAGGAAAAGGATCAGCGACACCTTGAGGATATAGAACATCAGGTTCAACGCATGACTCTGATTATCCGGCAGTTGCTGGATTGTTTCCGCCATGTCCCTGATTCACGACGGCAGACGGATCTGGTCGCAATCACTCAGGAGTTACTGAGCGGGCTTGAAGACGAGGCTAGTTGCCAGGATGTTCACGTTCAATCCGATATTCCTTTCAACCGGGCCGATGTTCTGGCAGAACCAACCCGGCTGGGAATGGCATGTCTGAATATTATACGCAACGCGTGTCAGGCGGCCCGCTCGTCGGTCACTGTCAGCCTGTTGGAACATGACGGACTCTGGGAATTGCGGGTGGACGACGATGGCCCCGGAATTGATGATTCCATGCGGGAGCGGATCTTTGAGCCGTTCTACAGTACCCGGGCCGCCGGTGAAGGCACCGGACTGGGGCTGGCGGTGGTCGGCAGCGTGCTCAAGGAGCATGGCGGCAGGATTGAGGTTGGTTCGAATTCTGACGGCGGGTGCCGAATGTCCACTTTCTGGCCAGTCTATCAGCCCGGCCAAATAACCGAGGAGGCCGGCCATGACCAATAAGCCGCCACAGATCCTGCTGGTGGAGGACGATGCCAGCCTGCGAACCCTGCTGGCCGAAGAGCTTGAAGTGGATGGTTATCGCGTTGTATGTGCGGCGACTGCCAAAGAGGGTTTGCGGTCCGCGCTGGAAACAGGGCCTGACCTGATTGTGTCCGACCTTCGGCTTCCGGACGGCGACGGTCTGGGGATACTTCGCGAACTGCAGGCCGAAGGCCAGTCCGTGCCTTTTATCATCATTACCGCATTTGGCACCGTGGATCAGGCGGTCGAGGCCCTGAAAGCCGGGGCCGATGACTTTCTGACCAAACCACTGTCAACAGACCACCTGCGGCTGAAGATCAGGCGTCTGCTCGCCCACGCAGCCATAACCAGCGAGCTGGCACGATACAAGTCACAAAGTCCGGACGACACATCCCTGGGCCTGGTAGGGGAGAGCCGGGCGATGCGTCAGCTTCGCACGGACATAAAACAGGTCGCCAGAAGCCATGCGGCCGTTCTGGTAAACGGTGAAAGCGGCACCGGCAAAGAGCTCGTCGCCCGGGCCATCCACCACGAAAGCGACCGCAGAGAAAAGCCGTTCATTCCGGTAAACTGCGCCGGCATTCCCCAGGAATTGATGGAGAGTGAGTTTTTTGGCCACGAGGCCGGTGCGTTTACGGGTGCAAAATCGGCCCGCCAGGGATTGTTTGCCGAGGCGGATGGCGGCACCCTGCTGCTGGACGAAATCGGCGAGATGCCCCTGGCGCTGCAGGCAAAACTGCTGCGTGTCCTTCAGGAGGGCACTATCAAGCCGGTGGGCGCGGATCGGGAAGAAACGGTGGATGTAAGGGTCATTGCCGCAACGCACCAGGACCTGGTCAGATCCGTCGAGCAGGGAAGTTTCCGGGAAGATCTGTATTACCGCCTGGAAACCCTCACGCTGGTGGTGCCGCCACTGCGAGAGCGCGACGACGATGTGGATCTTCTTGCCATGCATTTTCTGCGGGATTCCGCCAAGCGGCATGGCCGTGGTTTTCTGCAGCTGAGCGAGGTTGCCGCGCGCATTCTGGCGGACTATCCGTTTCCCGGTAATGTCCGGGAGCTTGCCAGTGCCATCGAGCGGGCCGTGACCTTCTGTAACGGTGATCTGGTGTTGCCGGAGCACCTGCCCGCCCGTATACGCAAGCGCCAGGCAGAATCCGCCGGCGCGCGGCCGGAATTGCCAGTGGGAAACCTGGCCGAATGGCCTACCCTTGAACAGCTGCAGCAGGATTACGTTGGCCGGGTGATCGACGCCGTTGACGGCAATAAGCGTCGCGCTGCCCAGATACTTGGCGTTAATCGCCGCACACTCTATCGCTGGCTGGATACCGACAAGGAACAAGCCGATGACTAATCAGAAACAGGCCATGCTATACGGCCTGGGCACCGTGTTGCTCTGGTCCACCGTTGCAACCGCATTCAAACTGTCTTTGCGGGAATTCACTCCGGTCCAGATGCTGGTGGTGGCCTGTTCCGCGTCGGTGGTGGTGATGGCGCTGATTCTTGTGGCACAGGGCCGCTGGCATCTGGTGTTTTCGCTGACCCGTCGCCAGTACCTGCAGTCGATGGGGATGGGACTGGTTAACCCCTGCCTTTACTACTTCCTGTTGTTCGGGGCTTTTGATCGGCTGCCCGCGCAGGAAGCCCAGCCGCTGAACTACACCTGGGCGTTGGTGCTGGCCTACCTCTCAGTGCCATTTCTGGGGCAGAAGTTGCGGCGAGTGGATATCATCGCCGGCCTGATCTGTTACAGCGGCGTGGTGGTGATTGCTACCCGGGGCGATGTGCTTTCAATGACCTTTTCGGACCCGCTGGGCGTGGCCCTGGCTCTTGGCAGCACCCTGGTCTGGGCCTCCTACTGGATTATTGCGACCAGAGACACCCGTGACCCGGTGGTCGGGCTGTTCCTGAATTTCCTCTGTGGCCTGCCGGTGATCATCGTAATCTGCGGCATGACCGATGGATTTGATTTCACCCCCGGTGTCGGGCTGGGCGCCGCCGTTTACGTGGGCGTCTTCGAGATGGGGATTGCGTTTGTGCTCTGGTCCTACGCTATGAAAAAAGCCGAGAACACGTCGAAAGTGAGCAATCTGATCTTTATCTCGCCGTTTCTGTCACTGGTGTTCATTTACTTCATTCTGGGCGAGATCATTCTGCCCTCAACCTACGTGGGGCTGGTGTTGATTATGGCGGGGCTGTGGATTCAGCAGCGTCGCTCCCGGCCGCCCCAGGAAGTTCTTGCAAATCCATGATGGTAACGCCATGACACACTGGTCCGTGTATCTGATCAGAACGGCGGCCGGGGCCATTTATACCGGCATTACCACGGATGTTGACCGGCGGTTCGCTGAACATCAGGCTGGCGCACCCAGAGGCGCCCGCAGTCTGAGAGGGAAGGGGCCGCTGGCACTGGAATTCCATGCCCGGGTCGGTAACCGGGCCGCGGCCTCCCGGCTCGAATGGGCCATCAAGCGGTGGTCGCGGGAACAGAAAGAAGCGTTGATCAGGGGTGAGCGTCCGCTTCCTGAAGGTCTCGGAAGACGCCCGTAACAAACCGCAGCGTCCGGCGCAGTAAAAATTCCGGGGCTGTCGGATTCATCAGATTGTCCGCTTCTCCGCTTTTTCGTGTGCTAACCTTAGGCCCTGACAAAACGCTCGGCTTTACCCATTTTTTACTCTTTTCTGACAGGCGTTCAACTCCACGTGTACTGGAAAACGGATACCATAGAAATACCAGGTTGGGATCGGTCATCCCTGCTGGAAACAGTCGTCCGGTTTAACCCTAGCCGGAACGACGGGCTGGGTGATGACATGGTCGCTTACTGCCGTTTTTATGGCCTGGATCTGTGGGTTGAATATCCGGAAGTGGAGTACCACCAGGGTTACGTGGATGCGGAAAAGCATCAGGTGATGGTTCATTACTTCCGCCTGCCCCAGAACGTTGAGCGTGAAAACAAAGGCACCGTGTTTATTTTTCACGGTTATTTTGACCACGTCGGTTTGTACAGTCAGCTGATCGAACGGTGTCTGGGGGAAGGGTTTGATGTTCTGGCGTACGACCAGCCCGGCCACGGTCTGTCCAGCGGTACGCCCGCATCAATCGGCAGTTTTCTGGAATACCAGGCGGTGCTGACCGATGTAATGGAAAATGTGAGGGATAAGGTGCGTGGCCCCTGGTTTGCGGTGGGGCAAAGCACCGGTGGTGCCATCATGATTGATTATCTGCTAACCAACCATCACACCCCGGATACGTCTGATTTCAGGCGGGTCGTGTTACTCGCCCCGCTGATTCGCCCTGCCGGCTGGCTGGGGGCGAAGGCATTGCACAGTCTGGTCAAGCCTTTTGCGTCGCGCTGGCGCCGTGCTTTTGCAGTGAATAGCAGCGACTCCCGGTTTCTGGAGTTTCTGAAGGATTATGACCCTCTGCAGGCCCGGGCGGTGCATGTGGACTGGGTCAGTGCTTTACGCCAGTGGGTGCCTCATATCGAGTCAGCCCGGCCGGTAAATTTCCCTGTTACCGTGATTCAGGGCAAAAAGGACAACACCGTTGACTGGCCCCACAACCTGCGGATTATCAGGAACAAGTTTTCCTCGGTGGAGGAACGTTTGATTCCCGACGGGCGTCATCATCTGGTAAATGAAGCCAAAGATCTGCAGGCAGCGGTGTTTAACGCCATTATTGACACTTTTGATCAACATCCGGACGGGCCTGCTTTCAGGGCCCGCCAATAAACCCAAGACCGGGAGAATGCCGTGAATAAAACAGTTGTTGCATTTGCTTTTACCACCCTCGCACTGAGTGGTTGTATGACCTACGACCCTTATACGGGCGAAAAAGAGACGTCCAAAGCGACGATGGGCAGTGTCATTGGTGCAATTGGCGGTGCCGCCGTCGGTGCGGCCACGTCCAGTAAAAGCGACCGGGGCAAGGGCGCGCTGATTGGTGCCGCCTCCGGTGCAGCCGTGGGTGGTGGTATCGGTTACTACATGGACAGACAGGAAGCGGAACTGCGCCGCAAGCTGGAAGGTTCCGGCGTGCGGGTTGTCCGTAACGGCGACGAGATTGAGCTGGTCATGCCGGGCAATATTACCTTCGACGTCAACCAGTCGACCATTCAGCCGTCGTTCAGCAACACGCTTGAGTCAGTGGCTCTGGTACTGAAGGAATTCGACGAGACCATTATCCAGATTGAAGGCCACACCGACAGCACCGGTTCAAGGGATTATAACCAGCTGCTGAGTGAGCGCCGTGCAGGCTCTGTGCGTGACTTTCTGCTGAACCAGGGCATTGACCCCGGGCGCACCCGCGCCGTGGGTTACGGGCCCCGGTACCCCGTGGCTTCCAACGACACTGAATCAGGGCGCGAGCAGAATCGGCGCGTTGAGCTTACGCTGGTGCCAATGCAGTAACAGGGCAAGCATGAAGTTCTGAACACGAAAATGCCCGGCCAACGGCCAAGCCGTTTGGGTTAAGTGTGGCTGAGCTTGGCCAGCTCAGTCGAAATCGAAAAACCAGCGACCAAAAATTGCTGGTTTTTCTTGTTCAAAATTACTGAATAAGTACGTTATTACGTCCCTATTTTTGGCGTGGCAAATTTTTCAACCTGCCTCTACCATCGAACTATGACCCTTCGATGGAGTTCCTTTCATGACCTCAGAAATGCTTTCTCAAACGTCCCCTCATGAGATGGCTGTGACAGGTCTTCGAATTTGCCGTCGAATTGCAGATGCCTGGGGCCTCAGCGAAGCTGAAAAATCAAAGCTTCTCGGGGTTTCTTTGATGAGCAATGACGTTCGGCCAGATTCTCTGGAGAGGTTTTCGTACATTCTCGGAATCTACAAGAACCTGAGGATATTGTTCCCAACTGAGCAGCGAGCAAACCAATGGGTGAAGAAACCCAACAAAGCTTTTGGCGGTCGGCCAGCAATAGAGGTCATGATTGAAGATCCTGCCCCAGTGCGGCGGTATCTCGATTCTCAGCTGGTATAGCTGCACCCAGTCGATGTGGTGAGTCGGATCAGGTTTTCTGTTTCTTCTTTTTCCCTAGCTCTGGAAAGTCTTGCTCTACCTTCTCCAGAAACCACTCTTTCATCGTCAGACCACGCTTCTTAATCTCACGATGAAGCGCCTCTTTGTCTTCTGCATCAATCTCTAAAACGATCCTTCCGGACTTACCTACAGCCATATTGTCTCCAAATTAATGTCACATTACATGACGTACTATTTGTCATTGTAGTTTGAAATTGCAGTGAGCGAAAAGCCCTAAATTTGCTGTGCTTATGCCTGTTATGTAACATCATATCACTTGACATAACATTGATAAAGCAGTACACTGTCGGTAATCATCAGTAGTCTTAATTTAAGGGTAGCTTCATGGATCAGGTTCAAAACAATCAAGCAGCCTCGCTTTCCTCATTTGTATGGGAAACCGCTAACGAGCTGTGGGGTGATTTCAAGCACACAGACTTCGCCAGGATCATCATTCCACTTCTGCTGCTTCGCCGCATGGAATGTGTTTTGGAGCCTACGAAAGAGGATGTCCTGAAAGCGTATGAGTCTGAGAAAGGAAGCGGCATCGACCTGAACATCTACCTTCCCAATATCTCGAAGCTGCCTTTTTACAACACCAGTCAGTACACCATGGGAACAGTAGGCTCCACGCACACTCGTTCTAACCTAGAACAATACGTCAGTCATTTCTCACCGAATGTCCGCCTGGTTTTCGAAGAGTTTGGGTTCAACAACACCGTTGAAGAGCTTGATAAGGCCAAGCTCCTTTACCGAATGGTCAGTCGTTTCTCTAATATCGACCTTCATCCGGATGTTGTGTCCAATCGCGTTCTCTCAAATGCCTATGAGGATCTGATCCGCAAGTTTGCGGCTTCGATCAATGAGAAGGCCGGGGAATTCATGACCCCGAAAGACGTTGTGCGCCTGACTACAAAGCTGGTTCTGAGCGCGGACGAAGAGATCTTCACGGAAAGCGGTGTTATCCGATCAGTCTACGATCCTTCATGCGGTCTGCTGGGCTTTATCACCGACGCGATGGATCAGATAGAAGAGATGGGCTCCACCGCCAAGATCATTCCCTACGGCCAGGAGCTGGACCCAAAAACTCACGCGATGGCGCTGACCTCCATGCTGATTCTCGGGTGGGATGGCAAAAACATCGTTCAGGGAAGCACCCTTTCCAACGATAAGTTGAGCGATAACCGGTTCCACTATGGCCTCGCGAATCCTCCGTTTGGGATCAAGTGGGATAAGGACAAATCGGTTGTTGAGGCCGAGCATAAAAACCTCGGCTATGCCGGTCGGTTTGGCCCTGGGCTTCCGCGTGTCAGCGACGGCTCCATGCTTTTTCTGATGCACCTGGTTTCTCGGATGGAAGATCCGGAAAACGGGGGTGGTCGTGTTGGCATCGTGCTTTCAGGCTCTCCTTTGTTTACCGGTGATGCGGGTTCCGGTGAGTCGGAGATTCGTCGCTGGTTGCTTGAGCAGGATTATGTGGAAGGCATCATTGCTCTGCCGAATGACATGTTTTTCAACACGGGTATTGGCACCTACGTCTGGATTCTCTCCAATAAAAAAGCTGAGCAACGGAAAGGCAAAGTTCAGCTCATCAACCTGGCTGATGTCTGGACCCCTATGCGGAAGTCGGAAGGCACCAAACGGAAGCAGCTGACGGATGATCAGATTGATGATGTCGTTCGCCTTTATGACAGCTTCGCTGAATCGGAGAACTCAAAAATCTTTGATACGACCGACTTCGCCTTCCGGAAGGTTGCGATCAAGCACCCTCTGCGTGGCAAGCTCATCGTCAACGAAGAAACCATTGCCTTGCTCCGTGAAGGAAAGCAGTTTCAAAAGCTTTCGAAAGAACAGCAGGAAGCCTGGATCGGCTACTTTGGGGATCATCATGGCGAGCATGAATACGATTGGGCGCACGGTCTTATCAACCGCCTGAAGAACACTGGGAAAATAGGAAAAACCACCAAAGCGCTTGGAAACGAGTTTACCAACACGCTATTCCAGCAAGATCCTGAAGGCGACATCGTCACCGACTCAAAGGGCAATCCAATTCCTGATACCTCTCTGAACGATACAGAGAACGTTCCGTTCAAGCAGGACATAGAGGCCTACTTTGAAGAGGAGGTTCTGCCTCATCTTCAGGATGCGTTCATCGATCACAGTGTCCGCGATGATAAGGATGGCGATGTTGGCGTTGTTGGCTACGAAATCAACTTCAATCGCTACTTCTACAAGTATGTTCCGCCTCGTTCATTGCATGACATCGACGCAGATCTGAAAGCTTCTGAGGCTTGCATTCAGGCGCTGCTTGAGGAGGTCGCGGAATGATAAAATCTTTTCAGTTAGTGAATAAAGAAGGCTGCGAGTGGATGGGTGAAATTCCATCTCACTGGAATTTGTGCTCCGTTTGGATATTATTTGAACTTGGAAGAGGGCGTGTAATCAGCAATGAGGAGATATCTGATAACGCGGGTGAGTTTCCAGTTTATTCATCACAAACTAAATCTAATGGCGTAATGGGGCATTTAAAAACATATGATTTCGATGGGGATTATATAACTTGGACTACAGATGGCGCTAACGCAGGAACTGTGTTCGAGAGGCATGGTAAATTCAATTGCACAAACGTATGTGGTACTTTGAAATCGAAAGACAGTGCCATTAGCCTAACTTACTTTCGATATGCTATCGAGTTAGCAGCCAAATACTTTGTTAGGCACGATATAAATCCGAAGCTTATGAATGGCGTTATGTCTAGAATTAAAGTTCCAAGGCCAACTATTAGAGAGCAAAAATCAATATCAATTTTCATAAATAATAAAACTTTCGAAATTGATCGCTTGGTACGCGAGAAACAAAAATTCATCAACCTTTTAAAAGAAAAGCGCCAAGCCCTGATCTCACATGTTGTGACCAAAGGTTTGAATCCAGATGTGGAGATGAAGGATAGTGGTTTGCTATGGGCTCCCAAAGTTCCTGCTCACTGGGACTTAAAGAAACTTTCGTATATTTGCAAGATGCAGAGTGGTGACTCAATAACCTCAGAAGGAATCGAAAAAACGGGATCTTATCGGGTTTTTGGGGGAAATGGTGTTCGAGGGTACTGCGAGCAATACAACCATCACGGAGACTATATTCTTGTCGGTCGGCAAGGCTCTCTCTGCGGGAACGTCAACTATGCTTCGGGAAAATTTTTCGCTTCGGAGCATGCTGTTGTTGTATACCCAGAAAAATCTGTGGACATGAAATGGCTTGGAGAAGCCCTTAGCCCGGATTTCTCATAGGCCCCCAGCAAGTCTCGCAGGCTGGGCGGGTTGCCACCATCACCGCTCATTTGCGGCCATGATTGCTTAATAATCGATCAA
>Ga0307957_1000313_pt1 | contig 29190 bp, 28 predicted proteins | sample OrgLakmetagen490_FD_201830 | JGI IMG/M metagenome (GOLD analysis project Ga0307957, IMG submission 201830) | Saline water microbial communities from Organic Lake, Antarctica - #490 | ecosystem: Environmental > Aquatic > Non-marine Saline and Alkaline > Saline | place: Antarctica: Organic Lake... | reverse complement strand
CCTGCCACGCTGACTAAAGGGGCCATCTCCCGATTACAGGCCCACGACTTTCCCGGCAACGTTCGCGAGCTGGAAAACATCCTGGAAAGAGCCTCGACCCTGTGCGAAGCAGATTCGATTGGCGAAGGCGACCTTCACATCGGCAATGCGCCGGTTATGCCGGATAATCGCTTTTCGGGAGATGCCAGTCCAACCAACAACGAAGATGGGCCAGCAAAACTCCCGGATGGCGAGATGGATCTTGAAGGTTACCTGGAGACCATTGAACGCAGTGCCATTGAAAAAGCGCTGGAAGCTACACGCTGGAACAAAACGGCGGCGGCAAAACGGCTGGGGATCAGTTTTCGGGCGTTGCGGTATCGGTTGAAGAAGTTGGGGATGGAGTAAGCGATTTCCTACAGATCAGGCATGGTTTTACTGATGCTTTTTTGCAAGAACCCGTAGTAAGGTTAACCAGATTTCCGACAAATGAACTAGGACGGTTCCGGAATCAGGGAAGCATAGCCTACAAAGACCGCGTTTAAAGGAGTCAAGGATGATTCGCGAACCCTCCAGTCAGGGTGGTTTCACTCTGCTTGAGTTACTAATCACAATAACCATTGCCACTATCATTTTATCTGCCGTATCCGCGAGCTGGCAAAGCGTCATCGAGAATACCGCCGGCAAGCGGGCGCACTCCAATCTGGTTCAAGCATTTGCAGATGCCCGAAGTGTCGCCGTCACCAGCAACGTGACAACTACTCTCTGCCCGCTGGACGCCGAATTGAAGTGCATTTCCGATTGGGACGGACCGATCTCGGTTTTTAAAGACCCGAACAATGACAGGAGAATCACACCAGCGACCGAGCTTGTCCAAACACACCATCGAGCATCAATCGGCATTCTTACCGCCAGCCATTCCGGGCCAGCGGAGCGTCGATACTTTCAGTACAACCCTGACGGGTCGGCGAGAGGTACTATCGGTAATATCGTGTGGTGCCCGGATAGCGCAGAGGCCAGCCGGGCCATCCAGTTAAGAATGAACTTTGGCGGCCGCATTACCTGGGCACTGGATCGCGATGGCGATGGTGTGCGAGAGGATTCTAAGGGACAGCCACTTGTTTGCGGATAACCCGTCCAAAGTTACCAGCAACCGTTTACTGCTGCCGTGCGGTTGCCCTCTTGATCAATCGTCATGGTGCCACAGTCATCCCCTGCCTGAAGCGCCGTTGGAACAGCCTGCAAGGTAAAGCTGTCCCTCGTCACGTTGCCATCAAATGAAATATCGTAAGCCACTGCTCCGCCATCGCGAGGGGATTCATCAAAAGGCAGGTCTGGTGGGTCACCATCAGCCTTGCGGTAATCAAACCCGTTGGAATACCGGCGCTCAAGCAGTTGAACCAGTTCAAGCAAATCAGCCTGCGCCTGGCCTTGACGAGTTCGCTCTACATAATTTTGGTAGGCCGGGTAAGCTACGGCCGCCAAAATACCAATGATTGCGACCACGATCATCAACTCAATTAGGGTAAAGCCACGAGAACATTTGGTCATCTTCATATCATTCAAATCTCCGATCAATTCCGGGCATGCACAGTAGGCGTATCCAACAGCCTTGTAATGAACGCCAATACCAGCCTTAATCAGCGAATTTGCTCCCAGTTCTGACGGCCCAATTCAAGAGCGCCTGGAGCCTTTCTGGTGTCAAAGTCCTCATTCTCGTCATCGCCTGCACCCTGACGGCTATTTGAGCCCGAAAAAATTCTGAATTCTGCTCCGTCTGACCCCGTGGAGACCACTGGCTGGTTAACAATACCCATTTCAAGATCAAGTCCAGAACTAGGAATGCGAATTTTCTCGCCTGCAACTTCGACCTCAATAAAATCATCACCGTTAAACAAGCCATCGCCATTGACATCGAATACGGAGAAATCCAATCGGCTACCGGAGAATGCATCGACTTCGTAGAACCAACTGGTTCCGCCAGCCGAGCACGGATCTTCTGAAGGAATCAGACTGGTGAAGAGAACTCTCGCACCGCGCACCTGTGCTCTCGTTACGACCCGCTCACCCTGGGGCCCAGGCCCATCGAGGCTCTCTTTCCATACCAGATTCATATACCACCCGCTCTGGTCTGAAAGTTCGTTGTCAGAGATCCCTGTCAGGCGGTTGCCGTTTTGGACTACCCGCGTGAGTATCTCCTGCTCCAGCAGATCGGCAACTAGGACAGGCTCGTCTCTGTCGAAAATAGCATAAATTGCCTGAACATCTGGATCCGCACCCACGACATTATCACCCTGGCGCAAGAAGCTCCCCGTTCCAAAGTAAACAGTAGGTTCCCGGTTCTCGTTGAATGCCGCCTGCAACTGCCCTGTGATCGGCTGCTCACCCGGTGCAGTAAATAACGGAACTGGATTACCCGCAGTGCGAAGGCTGTTTGGCACTCCCCATTGGCCCTCTTCGCTATCAGCGGTATCAAGTCTCCAAAGCTGACCCTCTGAATCTCCCACGTAAATCCGATCAACAATGCGGTCACCGTCCAAATCAACTGTCAGAGGTGAACCTAGTTGGCCACTCGGCAATTCAAAGGTTCGAATAGGCCGCCCGGTGCCTGCGTTCAAAACCCATACTCTACCGGGGCCAACTTGTGCGGTATCTGAATAGCCGCTGGAAACAACTACGGCAAAGTTTCCGTCAGGCATTGCAACGGTAGAGGGCTGCTGCATCGGTCTATACAAATTCTGATGAGAAAATTCCCAAAGCAAATTATCTTCGGATACAGTTTCTGGATTCGTAATATCTAACGCAAACAAACTGTTACCGCCCGCACCGGTCGTACCAACAGCAATTGTTCTCCAGCCAAGGCCTGACCCAAGCCAAGCGTCTGTCACCCGTGGCGAGCCGTCGACGTAATAACGGTGTGCATAATTGAATTCCGACAGCCGACCCAAGTTGCCAATTACATCAGAGGGCACGTAGGCAAACATTTCTTTTCCCCCATCATCCCCTTCAGAAGCGTTAAATGCGTGGAGCATTCCGTCATTTGCACCTACAAGAACTATCGGCGGTCGGTTCTGATAAACCTCACTGTCCCTGAAAGCGTTATAGCCGGTAGCCGTCGAGAAGACAGCAGTTTCGCTCAAATTACCGAAACCAAAATTCTGTTTGTGCGCAAACTGCGGATCGGAGTTGATAATGTCCCCTAGACGGCCATCCCTCTCCCGGAAGATTCCGTCAGTGTTGGTCAGCGTCCGCTCATTGCTGCGATCGCCGCGAAGGTACTCCAACCGACGCTTACCGTCCGCCTCATCTAATTCCGTTCCGTCTGAGTTCTGCCGTAAGGAATCTTTTTGGACGCCTTGCAGCTCGTCCCACTTAAATGGGGTTCCGCTCGTGGAAAGCAGTTCTCCAGCGACCTGACCTTCATTCGATAGGTTAGTGTTTGTAATAATCCTTCTCGCAGCAATTTCATTGGGAGGAATAACATCGAGCTGGGCAGCAGCACTCCAGGTAAAACTGTTGGCCACTTGACCGTCATCCTCATCGACCGCGAACGCTCGTAGGTCACCACTCCAATTCTGGCTATTGAAAGATGCTCGATAAACGGCTGAATCCCCCCGGAGACTAGTCGAATTCGAAGCCAGGGATGCAGCGGATGAAGAAGACCGTAAAATATCCGCGAACACGAGCTCTAAATCTCTCGCCAACTTGGAAGGATCAATTGCGAAGTAGTAATTATCCGGCAGCCCGTCACCGTCGGCATCCCAGGATTCAGATTCGGTTGGAAAATTACCCTGCTTGTCGTAACCACTCCATTTGGCAGCGTAGAACATTGGTGATTCCAGCAAACCATCCCGGGTTTCCCCAGAACTTAAGGTATAAGTAACTGAGGTTGCTGGATCATCACGTCTGCAATTATCGCACTCCAAGACACCTGTTGGATCATTATAATCATAGCCATTTATGCCTGAGTGAGCGTGAAAGCCGTTTTTTTCGGTCCCGTTCAATACATAGCCAAATGCAAGTGGACGACTTGATGATTGCTGGGCGACGCGCGTGGTTATTTCAAGCGTCGAGTTAGTAATAGTGTATTCAATCGTGCCATACATATCTTGGTCATAGTCACCCCCTTGCTCGGCCGCCTCCCAGTTGACCAAAAACAGGCCAGTTCCTGCTTCGAGATCTTGGCTGATAACTTTGAAATCAACAATGACACAGCTCCCATCGTCCTCGGTATTCTGACATGCTGGCAGTATTGTAACGGCCCTCTCAGTCGTGGCAGGGCGCGGTATGTCAATTCTCGGGACTGCTGGGGCCAGCGCTACCGCAAACGTTTTGACATTTTGGTCACCCGTAAGATTTGGTCTAATATCGTTCTCGTACGCATAGTTCGCTATACCGACAGAATCGAACCCAGCGGCTAGTCGCGGAGATTCTGGGCACAACCCCGCCGCTTCCGCAAGGGATCCTACAACTTTAGAAGTGCAAAGCTGGTTGTTGGAGCCCGAAGTCTCGCCCACAAACCACTCTTTGCCGTTAATACCCTCGCTCTCGCCGATGGCTGTAACCAAAGCCCTGATATCAACAACGCCACCAATGCCCGCAATGTCTGAAGCCGACTGAAGCTGATCACGATCATAAGATGCCGCACTGCTATTAAAATTGATTACGTTCAGGGGCGCACATCGCAAATCTTCGTTCAAAGTGTCGTTCCAAGCCTGTCCCCTGAGTCCATCAAGTTTGTCTTTCCCAGTGAATGCATAAGCTTCGGTTGATCCTGCTCCGGCAAAATAGCGAATGGATTCAAGGAAAATCTCCGACTGGGGATTCCCCCAACTCATACACTGCCCGTCGCTGAAGCTTTTAAGACCAAACGGGCAGTTCTCAGAGTTTCCGGTGTAAACCCCGTCCGAGCCGTAACCGTACATCCGAAGAAGATTCAGAGAGTTGACTATTCCCCCTGTCGTTGGCGCATCTTGGAATGTTCCGTCTGTTCCAACATTCACCTCATCGCCAAATCCCGTGACGTTTTTTCGCAGAACGCCACCAGACTTATTCTTCAAATAACTACCACTTAACAATCCGAACAGAATTTCATTGTCATCACCATATTGCTGCAGAAGGCCGATCGGCTTTAGATTTCCGTTGGGATATTCTTTGCACCGCTCTGTGCCAACAAGTCCTGACATACAAACTTCGACACGAACGTTATAGTTATTGAGGCCCAAACCAACTTGGGCTCGACGCGGGTTACGATCATTGGCAGCAAAACCAGTTACGCCGATATTATTCGCGTTTTCATTGTTACTTTCTTCGGACCACCTGCACTGATAGCGCTCATTTGCACTCCACAGGCCATAGTTGCCTCGCGCAACACTCAGACGGGGTGGCTTGTTCGTAGGCACAACCTCGCCGTCATTCAGCGACGCATTATTCGTCGTGTTGCAGAATGAAATGCCTGACCTTGATAGATTCTCAATCTTCCAATTCGACTTCTCGCCACCCACTGCTCTTGCTACTGTGACCGTAATTTCATCATCGCCTGAATCAACGCTTCTCACACTACCTAACATGTAAGATTCACCAGAGTTAAACAGATTCAGAATACTGGAGGCGCTATAAATCCGGACCTGATCGCCAACCTGCACCGAGTCCATAAACTCGGAGACATTTGATGAAATATCAAACTCGATATTTGAAGTATTTGGGGTAATCTCCGAGTCGCTGCCCGCAATAATCGAACCGCCACCCGCAAACGGAGTGAGCTTCTCCAGATCGTTATCTTCACCCCCATCGTAGAACTTAACCCAGGAATGGGCGTCTGTCGGAACGTAAGCTCTTTCCAAAACTGTCTGAGTTGCACTATCTATGCGACGATAGCCGCCAAACAGAATCTTCCGCACCACGTCCATACGCGACATCGTCAAATAGTTAAGGAAGTTGCCGCTCCAGTCCCCGGCGACACTATCACAGTACTTGTTGGACGTTTCGGCAGCCGGGACAAATCGGTCTGTGCTGGTGTTGTAGTCATAGCATTTGTAGCTATCAAAATAGCCGTAATAATCATTGTCATGACCGTACGTTAGGTCAGGCTGCCCATCGTCATTTAGGTCAAGATAGTCCGGATAGGCTTCAAAAAAGAGCTGATGGTCATTGGAGAGTGACAACATGACTTGCGGCTCGACGCCCTGAGTCAGAAACAGTGGTGTCTGTGAAACGATCGCTTGGGAATCACTTGCGATCGCAAGCATAGCACTTGCAAAAATGCCCAGAGACACCCTTTTGCAAACATTTGAAACCGAAGCTAACTTTTTCATCTCGAATTCCTTCTGGGAGAGCGCCGACAGGAGACTCATCGGACCTTGTACACGGTTGCAAGCACGACCTGGGTATTGTCTGCGCCACCAGTGCCCAATGCTGTTATGCGAAAATATGATGGCAGCGGAACAGGGTCCGATGCGTCGAGAGGCGGTTCTTCAATACCCAATCGCTCAATGAAATATCTAGGCTGGGCCGCTACACCCGGAAAATTTCCACCATAAGTTATGAAACCATTACCATTCTCGATGTCACTTCGAGAAAACCATTCGGGCCGATTGTCATCATTCACTTCGTAAAAACCATCATCATTTTCAGCGTAATCCCCGGAGTCCGGATCATCCCGAACAAGCTCCTCGGCCTCTCTCAACGCGGCCTCAGCGGCCTGAAATGCCAAATCTCTATCGCGGAGGTTACCAGTCATGCGCTCCTGCAAAATGGTGCCCTGCATTCCACCGACGGCAATTAACGTCAGCAGCAAGAGCATGATCAACGACACCAGCAGAACACTACCTTTTTGCCGGTTTTGGCCAAAGCTATAGCCGTTCGGACATTGATTAAGCATCAATTCACTCCAACTTGTTGCGAATGCCGACGGTAGACAGGCCGACCACCCGTGTGCGCCTGTCAGATTCGGTGGTAATTTCGGTACTCGCAAGATTAAACACACCCGCCTCCGCTGTATCCGTCACGTTGTCACCGCTTCGAAACAAAAGGGCCATTCGAACGCTGACAACTCCGTTCCAGTCGGTGACATTTGTTGCTGTAACGTAGGTGTCCGCACCCTTGTTGACGCCGGTAGCTACTCCGTAAAGGATTTGCATATTTTCGACGCCCTCAGCAAGTTCGACAGCATCGCCGGTACCGCCTGCATCCAGGCGCTCTCTGAAAAGAGCCGGTTCACAAGTTGCGCATCTTTTTCCAATGAAATAGGCGGTGCTGGTAAACACATACACAGCTGCATCGTCGTCATACTCGCCAGCAAAGCCACCGCTGGGGTTAACGTTACCGGGGGAGCCACCGGAATCTTTCTGGAGGCTACTGGAATTCGCCGCGCTCGATTTCTGGAACAAGTCGCCCCCACTGCAATCACTGGAAACTACCGTAATGACCGTGCCTTGTTCGATACCTGAGTTGCCATCGGTGGTCAAAGCGTTCGCAGGATTGCCAGGATTACCAGTCAATTCAACGTCCGCACGGCGTGCGCCACTGAGAACAATAAAGTCGGTTCCCGGAATCATCTGGTCCTGAATGTTTGTCGGCACGGTATCTCCGGGACCGTTAGACCAGGTGCCACTACCTGCCGCTAGTGTGGTGATCGTAAATGCATCGCCCACCCCCGTGTTGGCCGCTTCCCAGCCGATAACGCCTGGATTCTCATAAATCGTCTCATCGTATCCAGTACCGCCGGTATTCAATTGATTAACCGGCTCGTCGACCAAACATCCGAAATGGCCTGCCATCCTTGCGTCATACTGCAAAGTGCCCATAGAGAACCGAATGTTTTCCTGAACTTTACCCAGGGCATCACTGATACGGTAAGTCTGACTTGAGGCCAGAAATATCTGCACCACGCCCAAGGTGAGAATCAGCCCAAGCGCCATGGCAATCATCAATTCAATCAGCGACAAACCTGACTGACTCTGCCGCGGAACACCAATTTGATAATTGAATACCCTCACAACGCCACCTCCAGAGTCAGCTCACCTTCGTCCCACGCCAGGTCACCTTCGTCCAAATTTTCAACTTCCCGTCGGAGGTTCCAGGTAATGTCGACCGTAACCAGCTCGCCATTCACAGTCACTTCGCCGTTCCCTCCTGGCAACAAACACGCCAGGGAGTTACGCCACTCGCGGATATCGTTTGCAACAACGCTTGCACCATCAAGTGTGAACTCTGTGTCGCAATTCAACGCGTTTTCCTCACCCAGTTGATAAGCAGCGCGGTTAGGACGATTGGCTCGAATCCGCTCAACCAGGTCTTCAGCCAAAAAAATCGCTTGGGTCCGGGCCTGACTTCCTGTGGTCTGCTGAAGGCTGGCGGTCTGCAAAGACGCCATACCCAGAAGCCCGATGGCCAGAATTAGCAGCGCCACAAGCACTTCAATCAAGCCGAAACCATGCTGGCTGTTCCTCGATAAATGCGGCAATGAGCGTTCAACTCTTAAATTATTGTTCATTCTGGACAATCACCTGGCTCACTGGATGGGCGCCCCGCGAGGGAAATCGTAATTTCACGGCGTTTGCCCGCTTCACTGGACTCACATTCAAGTGGGTCAATGTTTATTTGAAAACCCGCATCATCAGGATCAAGTTCACCCCTGGCATTAAACGTCAACTGCGCGCCAGTAGCACTGTAGGCAACATCACCGCTCTGAAACTGCCGCAAGACCTCATTGGGGTCGGTGTCGTTGCACTCAGTTCCAAGGTGAACACACCAGCCATTGCCAAACCCGCCTGCGTTCGCGGTAAGGGAAACATCGTCGCCCAAGCGCACTGCCTCGCTACGAGCAAAACTAATGGTCGAGACAAACCGGTTGGTCTGAGTAGCAAGACGGTTGTTTTCGATAACGTTCTGAAATGATGGCACCGCAACCGTGGCGACTATGGCAAGCACAGCAACCACAACCATAAGCTCGATGAGAGTAAAACCTCGTTGGGCATCCGGAAATATCATGACGGCATCCTAAATTTATATTCATAAAGAATAGAAGAAGGCCCCGGGGCTTTCGAGAGCAGGGCGACGGGCGGCAAAAGATAGGAGACAAGCGGCAGAGACCACCGCTTTTTTGTGAAGGGAATCAAATTTCAGGGGGCAAGAAACCGGATCAGGACACGTCCACCACATCTATCCGCAATTCTCGAGGCATGGAAAACACAATATTCTCCTCACGCCCCGAAATTTCCTCCGGCAGATCCCCGCCAAGCTCCCGAAGCCGGGAAATCACATCGTTTACCAAAACCTCTGGCGCGGAAGCACCAGCGGTGACGCCGATTGAGGTTTTACCGTCGAGCCATTGCGGATCGATCTGTGACGCCTGGTCAATCAGATAGGCGGGCGTGCCCATGCGCTCGGCCAACTCGCGCAAGCGGTTGGAGTTGGAGCTGTTGGGCGAACCCACCACCAGCATCAGGTCACAGTCGCCTGCCAGTTGTTTCACGGCATCTTGGCGGTTCTGGGTGGCGTAGCAGATATCGTCTTTCCGGGGCCCTTCGATGTCCGGGAAACTGGAGCGCAGCGCATCAATGACGCGGGCTGTATCGTCCATGGACAACGTGGTCTGGGTCACGTAGGACAGTCTGGATGGGTCTTTCACCTGAAGACTGGCAACGTCTTTCTCGTCCTCAACCAGATAGATCTCGCCACCGTTGCTGTGATCATACTGTCCCATGGTGCCTTCCACTTCGGGATGGCCCTGGTGGCCGATCAGGATGCATTCACGGCCTTCGCGGCTGTACTTCATCACTTCAAGATGGACCTTGGTCACCAGCGGGCAGGTAGCATCGAACACTTTCAGCCCGCGGCGCGCGGCTTCCTTTTGCACCGCCTGGGAAACACCATGGGCGCTGAAAATGACCAGCTTGTCGTCCGGCACTTCTTCGAGCTCATCCACAAAAACGGCGCCACGCTCACGCAGGTTATCGACCACAAACTTGTTGTGCACGACTTCGTGGCGCACGTAAATCGGCGCGCCGAATACATCAAGGGCGCGGTTTACAATCTCGATGGCGCGGTCGACGCCGGCACAGAAACCACGAGGATTAGCGAGTCGGATTTGCATAATAAGTGCCCTTAGTGAGCAGCCCCAATCGGCTCCACATCAATAATTTCTACTTCAAATGTCAGTGTACGCCCCGCCAGCGGGTGGTTAAAGTCCACCTCGACTTCGTCACCCTCCACCCGGCTGACCACACCCGGCAATTCACTCTGCCGGGCATCGGCAAAGGAAATCATCACGCCTTTCTCCAGCACCATGTCCGGGCTGAACTCCTTGCGCTTGAAGGTCTGAACATTATTGGGGTTGTGCTGGCCAAAGGCCTTCTCCGGGGGCACTTCGAAGCGGTTACTGTCACCGGCTTTCATGCCCATCAGGTAAGCCTCAAAATTCTCGGGAAGGTTATCATCCCCTATTTCCAGGGTGGCAGGCCCCTTTTCAAAGGTAGAGTCGATCACCTCGCCGTCGCTGAACTTGAGCGCAAAATGCAGGGTAACTCGCGTTTGTTGGTCAACGGGGAGCTCATTCATGGTTGCGGTCTCCGGCCTTCGGTCATTCCGCCGTGTTCTGTTCCACACGGGGTTTGCGAAAAATATCGAGAATCATCATGCCGGCGCCAATGGTGATGGCCGTATCGGCAATATTGAACGCGGGAAAATGGAAGTCGTTCCAGTAAAAGTGCAAAAAATCGACCACGTAGCCGTGGACAACGCGGTCATAAACATTGCCCAAAGCCCCGCCGAGAATCAATACGATGGCAATGGCCGACCAGGTTTCATCTGCCTTCAATGTTTTTAACCAGCGAAACAGCACGACGCTGACAACCACTGCGAGCGTCACAAAAAACCAGCGCTGCCAGCCCGACTGGCCCGCCAGAAAACTGAAAGCTGCCCCGGTGTTGTGCAGCAGCGTGAAGTTGAACATGGGCATCACCGGCACCGGATTACCGTAGGTGAGCATGGCGGTCGCCATGGCCTTGGTCCCAAGGTCCAGGACGATAACCAACAGCGCCAGCCACAACCAGCGCAGCTTTGACCCGTTCACATCAGACCCGTTCATATCAGACCCACTCGCATCAGGCAAAGGAACGCGCCTCACCTTCGCCGTCCATATTGGTGATGCAGCGTCCGCAAAGGTCACTGTGCTGCTGGTTCTGGCCAACATCCGCGCGATGGTGCCAACAGCGCTCGCATTTGCCGTGGGACGCCGGCGTTACCATCACCTTCAGACCTTCGTGGGTCGTCTGCTCGGCGTCACCGGCCCCAGCCAACGGTTTGACCGTGGCTTCGGACGTAATCAGCACAAAACGAAGCTCTTCTCCCAGGTGGTTCAGATCTTTTGCCAGTTCGCCGTCACAGAAAAGCGTCACTTCCGAGCTTAGCGACCCCTTGATTTCGCCGCGCCCGCGCGCTTCTTCCAGGCGCTTGTTCACGGCTTCTTTCACGCTATAGATCCGGCTCCAGTAATCCCGGCCCAGCTCGGCGTTATCGGGCAGCGCCGTCAAACCCTCGTACCAGGTTTCGTAAAACACGGTGTCGCTGCGCTCGCCCGGCAGATGCTGCCAGATTTCATCGGCAGTAAAGCTCAGAATCGGCGCAATCCAGCGCACCAGAGCTTCGGCCACGTGGAACAAAGCTGTCTGGCAGGAACGGCGCTCGCGGCTGTCAGGCTGGGTGGTGTACTGGCGGTCTTTGATGATGTCCAGATAAAAGCCACCGAGGGTCGCCTCGCAGAAGTTGTACACCTTCTGGTAGATCTTCAGAAACGCATAGTTTTGATAATCTTCGTCGAGTTCTTTTTGCAGCTGCAGCGTTTTGTCGACCATCCAGCGGTCCAGCGCAATCATGTCGTCCGGCGCCAGTGTGTGATGGGCGGGATCAAAACCGTTCAGGTTACTCATCAAGAAACGCGCTGTGTTGCGAATCCGGCGGTAGCCATCGGCCGTCTGCTTCAGAATGTCTTTCGATACCGTCATCTCGCCGCTGTAATCGGTCGCGGCGACCCACAACCGGAGGATATCCGCGCCCAGCTCGTTCATCACTTCCTGGGGCGCAATCACGTTACCTACGGATTTGGACATCTTCCGGCCCTTGCCATCCACGGTAAAGCCGTGGGTCAGCACTTCCTTGTAAGGCGCCTGGCCGTTCATCGCAATGGAGGTCTTCAGGGACGACTGGAACCAGCCGCGGTGCTGGTCAGAGCCTTCCAGGTAAAGATCGGCGGGGAACTGACCCAGCTCTTTGCGAGGGCGCAGCACGGACTCGTGAGTCACGCCCGAATCAAACCAGACATCCAGAGTATCCGTCACCTTGTCATACTGATCAGCGTCTGCACCTAACAGCTCGGCGGTGTCCAGCTCATACCAGGCATCGATGCCGTCTTTCTCGATATGCTGGGCAACGGACTCAATCAGATTCTGGGTGTCCGGATGCAGTTCCTGGGTTTCTTTGTGAATAAACAGGGTAATCGGAACGCCCCAGGTGCGCTGACGCGAGACACACCAGTCCGGTGACTGCTTGAACATCGCCTCAATGCGATTCTGGCCCCAACCGGGGATCCAGCGAACGCCCTTGATCGCTTTCAGGGCGTCATCACGTAGGTTTTCCTTGTCCATGCTGATGAACCACTGGGGTGTGGCACGGTAGATCAGTGGGGTTTTGGTCCGCCAGCAGTGGGGATAGCTATGGCTGAACTTTTCCGCTTTGACCAGTTTACCCTCACGCTCAAGGGCCGAGCAGACCGGGTCATCGGCTTTGTACACATGCACGCCGGCAAATTCGCCGGCCGCCTGGGTATAGGTGCCGTCGGCCTTGACCAGGCTGATGGTTCCGATGCCATAGATTTTGCCAACGACGAAATCTTCTACGCCGTGGTCCGGCGCGGTGTGCACGGCTCCGGTACCGGCGTCCGTAGACACATGATCACCCAGAATGACGGGCACCTGTTTGTCAAAAACCGGATGGTGCAGCAGGGCGTTTTCCAGACGGGCACCGGGCACAGTGGCCAGTACGGTGGACGCTTCCACACCCCAACGCTCCATAATGCCGTCGACCATGTCGGTCGCCAGTACCAGCCGCTCAGGACCCTTGCCCAGATCCGCCTGAACCAGTGAATACTCGAGCTCGGCGTTCAGGGACACCGCCTGGTTCGCGGGAATGGTCCAGGGCGTGGTGGTCCAGATCACAACGGAGACATCACCCTGGCCTTCAGACGTGCCGAAAAGGTCAAGCATCGACGCCTGATCCACGGCGGTGAAACGCACGTCGATCTGCACCGATGTTTTGTCCTGATACTCAACTTCCGCTTCTGCCAACGCAGACTGACCCACGACGCTCCAATACACCGGTTTGAACCCGCGAACCAGGTGGCCTTTCGCGACGATTTTGCCCAGGGCGCGAACAATACCCGCTTCTACTTTCGGATCCATGGTCAGGTAGGGTTTTTCCCACTCGCCCATCACACCCAGGCGAATAAAGTCTTCTTTCTGCCCGGCAATCTGTTTGGTGGCATAGTCCCGACAGGCCTGGCGGAAGGTTTTGAAATCCACCTTCACACCGGCCTTGCCGATTTCCTGCTCGACCTTATGCTCAATAGGCAACCCATGGCAGTCCCAACCGGGCACGTAGGGCGCATCAAAGCCCATAAAGCCACGGGACTTAACGATCATGTCCTTGAGAATCTTGTTGACCGCGTGACCAATGTGAATGCTGCCGTTGGCATAGGGAGGGCCGTCGTGCAGGATGAATTTTTCCCGGCCTTCACGCTGCTTGCGCAGGGTGCCGTAGACGTCCAGATCCTGCCAGCGCTTGAGCATATCCGGCTCACGTTTGGCGAGGTTGCCGCGCATCGGAAAGGCGGTATCAGGCAGATTCAGGGTGTGCTTGTAGTCGCTCATGATCGTTATGGGTAACTCAGGTTGTAGAAATGTCGATCCAGGCCCGGGCATCGTCAAAATCCCGAGCAATCTGATGTTTCAGGTCGTCTACAGAATCAAACTTCACTTCGTCGCGAAGAAAGTGGCGGAAAACGACATCAATGCGCTGGCCATAAAGTGTGCCAGCAAAATCCAGAAGGTGCACTTCCAGGGACGGCTGTTTGCCATCAACCGTGGGACGCACACCAATGTTGGCCACGCCGTCCAGCACGCGGCCATCTGCAAGGGTTGCGACAACCACGTAAACCCCTCGAAGGGCAGGCATCCGGGGTAACAGCACATTGGCCGTGGGGGCGCCAATCTGGCGGCCCAGTTGCTGGCCGTAAACCACCCGCCCGCAGATCCGGTACGGATGCCCCAGCAGGTCTTCGGCGTCTGACAGGCGGTTTTCAGCCAACACCTGGCGGATGCGGGTACTGCTCACCCGGTCGCCAGCCACCTCGACGGTGCGCGTATTCTCCACACTAAAACCCTGCTTCTCGCCCACACTTCTCAGCAACGCAAAGTCGCCGGCGCGATCACAGCCAAAGCGGAAATCATCACCCACCACCAGGTGATGAACCCCGAGCCCTCTGATAAGAACATCCTCTATGAAACCCATACCCGAATAGCTTCGAAACTTGTCATTAAAGCGAAGGCATAAAACGATATCGATTCCGGATGTCAGCAGGGCCTCGAATTTCTGGCGAAACGGCATCAACCTCGGGGGTGCGTCGTCTGCCTGAAAGAATTCCCGGGGCTGGGGCTCGAACACCATAACCACAGACGGAACATTCAACGCCCTCGCCTTTTCACGGACCTGATCAATGATGGTCTGATGGCCCAGGTGGACGCCGTCAAAGTTCCCGATGGTCGCCACACAACCACTGGCCAGCGGCGCTTCCGGCTGCTGTGAAAACTGCTTCAGATTGGTTAGGCCCCGGATGAGACGCATGTAACGACAAACCCTTGATTACCAGCGGTGAGAAAACCGGCGATTATACCCTACCTGTGGCGGAAATGTCTTACCCTGAGCCCCATCGCGGCCAGCGCGATGAAATACACCGCCACACCAGCGGTCACCAGAATCGCCATATCCGCGGAACGCTGGAAGCCGTCGGCGTTCAGCCATTGCTCCAGCGGCGGCTGGAACCAGAATATAACCCCAGCCAACGCCGCATTCGCCACGCCAATACGCAACAGGAACACCGGCCAACCGGATTGCCAGCGCCAGGCGCCCTCTTTGATCAACCCGCGCCACAGCAGACCCGCGTTAAGCCAGGCCGATAAGGAAGTCGCAAGCGCGAGCCCCGCATGGGCCAGCGGAAATACCAGCGCCAGGTTGAAAACCATGTTCGCCGCCATGACAAAGATACCGATCTTTACCGGCGTTTTGGTGTCCTGTCGGGCAAAGTACCCCGGCGCCAACACCTTGATCAGCATGAATGCCAGTAAACCCGCTGAATAGGCCTTAAGCGACTGGCCGGACATCATCACGTCGCGGCTGGTGACCTCGCCATAGTAGAACAGGGTTGCGATTAAAGGCTCCGCCAATAAAGCCAACGCCAGCGCCGCCGGTAAACCGATCAACAGCACGGCCCGCACCGCCCAGTCGAGCGTAGCCGCAAACTGATCCGGGGAGGCATCGGCGTGTTTCCGGGACAGGCTGGGCAGAATCACCGTGCCAATGGCGATCGCAAACACGCCAAGCGGCAACTCTGACAGCCGATCCGAGTAATACAGCCAGGACACACTGCCGGTTTGCAGAAACGACGCCAGCACCGTATCCAGCAATAGATTGATCTGGCTAACCGACACCCCGAACAGCGCGGGCAACATCAACTGCATGATCCGTTTTACGCCTTCGTGGCGATAGTCCACCCGCGGCCGTGGCAGCAGACCCAGTTGCATCAGGAAAGGAAGCTGAAAAAACAGCTGTAACGCGCCGGCGATAAACACGCCCCAGGCCAGGGCGATGACCGGGGTTTCCATCAGCGGCGACAAAAAGATGGCGGCACAGATCATCGAAAGATTCAGCAGAACCGGCGTAAAAGCCGGCACCGCAAACCGGTCGTAGCTGTTGAGGATCGACCCGGCGAACGCAGTAAGAGAAATCAGGAACAGATAAGGGAAGGTAATGCGCAGCATGTCGCTGGCAAGATCAAACTTGAGCTCATCGTCCACAAAACCGGGAGCGAACAGCGCCGTGAGCAGCGGTGCGCCCAGAACCGCGGCGATGGTAACGCCAAAGAGAACCAGCCCCAGAGACCCGGCAACCGCGTTTACCAGGCGGCGCACATCACCAATAGATTCCTGTTGGCGGTAGGATGACAACACCGGCACGAAGGCCTGGTTGAAAGCGCCTTCGGCAAACAGTCTGCGGAGAAAATTGGGGATCTTGAAAGCGACAAAAAAGGCGTCGGCGCCTGCGCCCGCGCCAAAATAGCGGGCGATCACCATGTCACGAACCAGCCCAAGCACTCGCGACAGCATGGTCATCATGCCCACAAGCCCGGATGAGCGCAGCAAACCCGGTGGCTTTGGAAGTGTTTTTTGCTGATCGGCCTGTTCGGGTTCGGTCGACATGACTGGCTCGTTTCGGTAATTCCGTAGCGTGATTCGGGGAAGTCCCTGTTTTGAGACGCGAGTTTAGCACAGGCCTTGCAGGGGCTCGCCTTTAAAAGGTTTTAACCTTGACATTCCGGGGCTGCGGCGGCATAGTTCCGCGTCATTTAATTCGACGCGCTGGTTTGGCGCGCCCGCGATTTTAAAGAATCGATTCACAACGAATTTCAGATCTCAGGAGTTTAACGGTGGCAAATACCCCGCAAGCCAAGAAGCGCGCACGTCAGAACGAGAAGAACCGTAAGCACAACGCCAGCCTGCGTTCCATGGCTCGTACTTACATCAAGAAAGTCCAGGCAAGCATCGAAGCTGGCAAGCCAGACGAAGCAACAGCGGCTTTCCAGAAAGCTCAGCCGATCATGGACAGCATGGTTAACAAGGGTGTGTTCGCCAAGAACAAGGTTGCTCGTCAGAAGAGCCGTCTGAATGCCCGTATTAAGGCCCTGAAGAGCGCTTAAAACAGCTCTTCTGTTCCTTGAATACGAAGAAACCGGCCAGCTGGCCGGTTTTTTTGTGTCTGGTACTTGAGGCTTCAGGCCTTCGATTCCGCAATTTAGAATGAATCAGACAATCACCAGATTATCTCGATGGACCATTTCTTCGTCCGAGATATAACCCAGGACTTCGGTAATACGCTTACTGGAGAGCCCGGCGATGGCTCTTGCCTCGTCTGCGTCGTAATTCACCAGGCCCCGGGCGATCTCTTTGCCGTTTTCGTCCACGCAAGAAACCATTTCGCCGCGACGGAACTGACCGGCAACACCCTTCACGCCCACCGGAAGCAAGCTACGACCGCCCTGACACAGAACAGACACTGCGCCCTGGTCGAGAGTCAGCTTGCCACGGGTCTGCAGGTGACTGGCCAACCATTGCTTACGGGCGGCAATGCGGCCCTGCTCGGGAAGCAATAAGGTCCCGAGGGCCTCGCCGTCGCGAAGTCGGGTGATGACGTGTTCGATTTTGCCACCGACGATCACCGTAAACGCTCCGGACCGTGCGGCTAATCTGGCAGCGCGCACTTTCGTTTGCATGCCGCCCCGGCCCAGTACACCAGCGCCGCCGGCCGCCATGGCGTCTAACTCAGAATCGTGGGCCTGGCGCTGTTCAATCAGCGCAGCATTCGGATGTTTGCGGGGGTCTTTATCGAACAGGCCGACCTGGTCGGTCAGGATAATCAGGCCATCGGCTTCTATCAGGTTGGCCACCAAGGCGCCCAGGGTATCGTTATCGCCGAAGCGGATTTCGTCGGTAATTACCGTGTCGTTTTCATTAACGACAGGCACCACGCCGAAATCGAGCAAGGCTCGTAGTGTGCTCCGGGCGTTGAGGTAGCGTTTGCGGTCGGACAGGTCGTCGTGGGTCAGCAGGATCTGGGCAGTGTGCAAATCGTGACGCTTGAACTGGGCTTCCCAGGTCTGCACCAGCCCCATCTGGCCCACAGCGGCCGCGGCCTGAAGTTCGTGTAGTTGCGCCGGGCGAACCGTCCAGCCCAGGCGGCTCATTCCTTCAGCGACAGAGCCCGAGGACACAATCACCACCTCGACCCCGTCCCGGACCAACTCTGCAATCTGGTCTACCCATAAACCGAGGGCCGCCACGTCCAGGCCTCGGCCGTCGTTGGTCAGCAGTGCACTTCCGATTTTGATAACCAAACGCTTTGCCTGGCGCAACTGGACTCGCTTAGTCATGCTAACTCGATCCATCGGCGACGGACTCCATCACTCAGGCGCGTAAACCACTTCGACGTCGTAATCATCGTCGTCGACATCGTCATCATCGCTGTCCTGACGGGCTTCGCGGCGAATCTGGCGTTCTGCTTCGATCCTGGCTCTCGCTTCTTCGTCCATCTGACGGCGGCGTGCGGCTTCGCGCTCGGCAAATTCGGGGTTTTCGGCTTCTTCCCGAGCCTGGCCCTCCACCCAGCGCATGACGGCCTGGGTCAGTGGCTTGGTGCCCTCACCGCTCAGTGCGGAAATCCAGAACACCGGGCCTTGCCAGTCGAGTTCGTCGACAATGGCCTGGCAGTGGAAATCCCGATCTTCTTCGGACAGCATGTCGACTTTGTTCAGGACCAACCAGCGCTCACGGTTGGCCAGGGTTTCACTGAATTTCTCCAGCTCATGCTCAATGGCACGAACACTGTCGACCGGTGAAGATTGGTCATAAGGCGCCACGTCCACAAGGTGGAGCAGCAACCGGGTACGCACCAGATGTTTCAGGAAGCGAATGCCCAGACCAGCGCCTTCTGCCGCACCTTCAATCAGGCCGGGAATGTCGGCGATCACAAAGCTTTGATGAGCCTGGACGCTGACCACGCCAAGATTGGGCACCAGAGTGGTAAACGGATAATCCGCTACTTTTGGCTTGGCGGCCGAGACCGAGCGAATAAATGTCGATTTGCCGGCATTGGGCATACCCAGCAAGCCCACGTCGGCGAGAACTTTCAGCTCCAGCCGCAAGTTACGGAGTTCACCTTCAGAGCCATTGCTGGTCTGGCGCGGAGCGCGGTTGACTGACGATTTGAAACGGGTATTGCCCAGGCCATGAAAGCCGCATTGCGCCACTTTCAGGCGCTCACCGGCATGGGTCAAATCGCCCAGAACCTCGTGAGTATCCATATCCACAACGGTGGTACCAACCGGCACCGGCAGGATCAGGTCTTCGCCTTTTATACCGGTGCAGTTGCGGCCTGATCCGGGCTGGCCGTTTTCAGCCTTGTGCTTACGCTGGAACCGATAGTCGATCAGCGTGTTCAGAGCGCTGTCAGCTTCCAGGAATATAGAGCCACCGTCACCACCATCGCCACCATCGGGGCCGCCTTTAGGCACGTATTTTTCACGGCGGAAACTCAGGCAGCCATGGCCGCCCTTACCCGCTTCAACAATGATGGTGGCTTCGTCTACAAATTTCATGATCAACCCTTTGCGCCGCACATAAAAAAGTCTGTGCATAAACTAAAAAGCCCCGCAGCCTCTGGGAAGCTTTGCGGGGCTCCGGGTGGCACTGACAGTCTATCCTGTCAGTGCCACCCAAGGTTCGACAGAACCTGAGATCGCCGCGACTTACGCCGCTGGAACGATGCTCACAAACTTACGGTTGTCGGGACCTTTGACTTCGAACAGAACCTGACCGGTTTCAGTTGCAAACAGGGTGTGGTCTTTGCCCAGGCCAACGTTGTGGCCGGCGTGGAAACGGGTTCCGCGCTGGCGAACAATGATGCTGCCCGCTGATACGGTTTCGCCGCCGTAGCGCTTCACACCAAGTCGTTTCGACTCGGAATCGCGACCGTTACGGGTACTACCTGCTGCTTTTTTGTGAGCCATTACAAGCCTCCTTATCTAAGGGGTGTTTCAGAGCTTTAGCCCGTGATACCCGTGATCTTGACTTCAGTAAACCACTGACGGTGGCCCTGACGCTTCATGGAATGCTTCCGACGACGGAACTTGATGATCTGGATCTTGTCGTGACGGCCGTGGCTGACCACTTCGGCGGTCACTTTAGCACCCTCAACAACCGGCGCACCAACCTGAACCTTGTCACCATCGGCAACCAGCAGCACGCGATCAAAGTCGATGCTTCCACCGGTTTCCACTTCCAGCTTTTCCAGCTTCAGTGTCTCGCCTTCTTTTACCCGGTGCTGCTTGCCACCGCTTACAATAACTGCGTACATTAATCTTCTCCGCGATTGACCCATCCCTGCTCTTATCCACCTGGTTCTAAGGGAAGCGCTTTGGCAACCCTATAGCAGGGAGCGCAGGTTGGGATGAGTTGGGCGCGTGATTGTACGAAAAGACGCCCGGCAACACAAGCCAAGTTGACACTGATAAGCGCAATACCTAGCATTGCTCGATCTTCCGCACTGCGAATAGAGCAATCGCGTCTTACCAGATAAGGAACCGGATCAACCCCATGACAGCCCAGCGTATTTACGACACGGTTGCGGACGATTTCAGTCGCGTCAACGATCTGATTATCAAGCGGCTTTCGTCAGACGTTCCACTGGTCGAGAAGATCGCCCAATACATTATCGAGAGCGGCGGGAAGCGCCTCCGCCCCCTGCTGGTCCTGCTTTCCAGCCAGGCCATCGGATACAAGGGCGATGACCACCTAAAGCTGGCGGCCGTTATCGAATTTCTCCATACCGCCACTCTGCTCCACGATGATGTTGTTGACACTTCCGATCTCCGCCGCGGCCGAAGCACCGCGAATGCCCGCTGGGGCAACGCGCCCAGCGTACTGGTCGGCGACTTTCTATACGCTCGTGCTTTCGAAATGATGGTTGAACTACAGAGCTTACGCATTATGAGCGTGCTCTCCCGCGCCACGGCCGTCATCGCCGAGGGCGAAGTGATGCAACTGACCAACGTCAAGAATCCGGATCTCAGCGAATCGCAGTATATGGAAGTCATCCATAACAAAACGGCGATGCTGTTCGAGGCCGCAAGCCACACCGGCGCCTTGCTGGCCGGCGCGAGCAATGATCAGGAAATCGCTCTTCGGGATTACGGCAAACATCTGGGCCTGGCTTTCCAACTGGTAGACGACGTACTGGACTATCGTGGAGACGCCGAAGCCATGGGGAAAAACGTAGGAGACGACCTGGCTGAAGGCAAAACCACTCTGCCGCTGATTTATGCCATGGAAAAGGGCGTTGAGAGCGAACGACAGCTGATCCGGCAGGCCATTCGCAAGGGTGGCCTGGACGATCTTCATGCCATTCTGCAGATCGTGGACCGTTCCGGAGCATTGGAGTATACGATGGCGAAGGCTCGAGAGCAGGCTACCCTGGCGGCAGCCTGCCTCGACGCTCTTCCTGCGTCAGATCATAGAAACGCAATGACATTGCTGGCAGATCTGGCGGTTTCGCGAGTCAGTTAGAGTCTATCCCGGCCATGAGGCGACTCAAAATCCAACGTTGGCCCAACAGGCACGATCTGCGTTGGATTGATGGTCCTCTGACTGACGTAATAATGCTGCTTGATCTGACCCATATCCACGGTTTCCGCCACGCCTGGCATTTGGTAAAGGTCCCGCACGTAACCGGACAGCGCCGGAAAGTCCGAAATTCGCTGGCGATTGCATTTGAAATGACTGTAATACACCGCATCAAAACGAATCAGCGTGGTGAACAATCGCCAGTCGGCTTCTGTCAGCCGATTACCCACAAGATACCGCTGTGACGCCAGCTTGTTCTCGAGCCAGTCGAGAGACTCGAAAAGCGAACCGTAGGCTTCTTCGTACTTGTCCTGAGCCGTCGCAAACCCGGCTTTGTATACGCCATTGTTCACCGTGTGATACACCCGCTCATTGACCTCGGCAATGTCGCCGTGCAAATCCTCAGGGTAAAAATCCAGGTCGGAGCGAACGCCCTCGAGCCCGTCAAATGCCGAGTTGAACATGCGAATAATATCCGCCGATTCATTGCTCACAATCGTCTGCTTCTTCCTGTCCCAGAGCGTCGGCACCGTCACCCGACCGGAGTAATCCGGCGCAGCTTCGAGATACACATCGTACATGAACCGCTTACTGTTCACATGATCGCGATGACCCTCTTCATCCGGCCGAAACTCCCAACCGTTCTCAACCATATCAGGGTGCACGACTGACACGGAGATGTGGTTCTCTAAGCCCTTCAAGGCCCGAAAAATCAATGTCCGGTGCGCCCAGGGACAGGCCATAGACACGTACAGGTGGTAGCGACCCGACTCTGCCGGGAAGCCACCATCACCGTCCGCCCCCGGCGAGCCATCCGACGTTACCCAGTTGCGGAAACGCGCGGCTTCACGCTCGAATTTTCCACCGGTTTGCGAGGTGTCGTACCACTGATCATGCCATTTGCCATCAACGAGCAACCCCATAAAACCTCCGATCACTGTGCTTGAGAAATTGGAAGCAGAATACCGGGGACCCTGCTACGCTCTCAAACAATCAATTCTGGCCAACACAATCAGATAATTCGAACATGCACACAGCCATCACCATCGACGCCCTGAAAGTACTTGACGCCATCGACCGCAAAGGCAGCTTTGCCGGTGCCGCCAACGAGCTCTTTCGCGTGCCGTCTGCTATCAGCTACACCGTCCAGAAACTGGAAGAAGACCTGAACGTTTCGATCTTCGACCGCACCGGACACCGGGCCGCTCTGACCCCTGCGGGGCGCTACCTGCTGGATGAGGGGCGCAGCCTGCTGGAAGCGGCAGAAGCCCTGGCCCACACCACCCAGCAGGTCGCTAAAGGCTGGGAGACCAGACTTCGCATCGGGTTCAACTCGATATTACCTGCCGACTACCTGTTCGACGCCATACGGGAATTCTACGAACTTGGTGTACCGGTTGAAGTACAGTTGGTCGAGGAGGTCTTCGCCGGCGCCTGGGATGCACTGCAAAGCCGGCGGATTGATATGATTGTCGGCGCCGACCAAATGAGCAAACCGGCCGGGGCCTTTACGACCAGCCCCCTGGGCAAGATGTCGTTTGTCTATGCCGTGGCACCTGACCATCCGCTTGCCGGAACAAAGCAGCCTCTCACCGAAAGCGCCATTGCCCGGTTCCCAGCGGCAGTCGCGGCCGACACCTCCCGTTCTCTGCCGCCTGGCAACGCCGGTATTTTCCGCCGCCAGCGCACGCTGACCGTATCAACAATTGACCAGAAGATTGCTATCCAGAGGGCCGGACTGGCCGTTGGTTGGCTGCCAGAGCCCCGCATTCGTCAACTGCTGGCATCCGGCGAACTCATCGCCCTGACGGTTCACGAACCCCGGCAACCCATCATGCTGCATCTGGCCCGCCACTCCGAGGACCAGGGCAAAGCGCTCATGTGGTTCTGGCAGAGGCTCACCGAACCGGCAGCTGCATCTGACTGGCTGGACAGCCCAGGCTGATTCCAGCGCTGGCTCCGTTATACTAAAGCCAAGACCATAAACTCAACAGAGGTCCCTCACCATGCGGCAGCTGTCGGAACTGGACGCTTCTTTTCTTTATCTGGAATCCGAAACCGCCCCAATGCACATTGGCGGCATTTATCTGTTTGATGCCTCAGAGCGCGATACACCGCTGACCTTCAGTACTTTTGTGGCCTACCTGAGAAGCCGGCTGCACGTTGTTCCTCTGTTTCGTCAGCGGCTAAAAGAAATCCCTTTCAAACTGGGCCGCCCCTATTGGATTGACGATCCGGACTTCAGCATCAAGCGCCACCTTGCCTACGTCAATCTCGGGGAAAACGGCAATCAGTCCGACCTCATGAAGCTGGCATCGCGTATTCTTGAACAACCTCTTAAGCGCGACCGGCCTTTATGGCACATCACCTTTGTGGATGGCTTTTGCCACCCGCCCGGCGATACAAAAGATGCAGACAACCGGAGCGGTTTCGCCCTGATTGTCAAATTACATCACGCTGCTATCGATGCGTTCAGCGGCGAGGAAATCATCGCCCAGCTGCTTGAATATGGACCCGACCCGCGCCGGATTGAACCGCCCCGAAGCTGGGTGCCCGGCCCGGCACCCTCGGATGAACGGGTCATGCTTCAGGCTGGCGCGAATCTGATTCGCAAACCTTTGCAAATTACGTCTGTGGCTTTCAGCGCTGCTGAAGCGACAGCGCGCGGTATAATCCAGAAACAGATGCGCAAACTGCCGCTACCCTTCCCCGTTTTCTCTGCGCCCCACAGCCCGTTTAACCGGCAGATCACAGCCAATCGCCAGATTGTTTCAAGCACGGTGGATTTGTCACGCCTCAAGACGATTAAGGCATCCCTGGGCGGGGTAACCCTGAACGACGTGGTGTTGGGATTGTGTGCGGAGACTCTCCGGCGTTATATGCAGTCACAGAATAGTGAAACAGCGCGGTCACTGGTGGCCATGACGCCCATTTCGGTGCGTTCGAGCAGCCTTCGCAAAGCAACCGGCAATCAGATGTCCGCCATGCTGCTGGACCTGGCCACCACCGAACCGGACCCTGCGCGGCGCATCCGCCGGATTCACTGGAACGCTATGGAGTCAGAACCTTACCGCGAAGCCATTGCCGCAGACCGGCTGACGGAACTACTGCCGTCTACCATGCTGGCCCTGTCGGCGAGATTGTATTCAGAACTTCAGATCGCACAACGGTATCAGCCTGTTTTCAATCTGCCCATTACCAACGTACCGGGGCCACAGGTTCCGCTGTATCTGCAGGGGGCAAGACTGACGGCGCAGTTCAATACGGCGCCGCTGTTCGACAGCATGGGACTGGTCATTGTCGCAGTAAGCTATCAGGGCACACTGACGGTCAACTTTACCCTTTGCCCAGACGTCGTGGCGGCGGGCGATTCGCTGACGGCCCTGCTTGAAAAAAGTCTGGACGCTATCGAGACTGCCGCCATCAACCTGACTGAAGAGCCTGACGATGACGGGTTTGACTCAGGCGCTCACACCACGCTGATGGACGACACCTTGACGCTGCTGGAAGGCGCGCTTCGCAAAACCTTTGCGCGTTTCCGCAACTAGCGTTTTGAAGCGCGTTCAGGATTGGATTATTCGAAAGCCCAGCGCAAAAATTCGCGCCTTTCTTCATCCGACGCATCGCCCCAAAGGGATTTGAGCTGATCCATAATGGCCGCGGGAGGCACGTCAGACGGGACTTCCCCGGAAGATGAGCCCGCCACAGGTGCACGGCGGGCCAATGCCCGGCGACTGTCCGACGCCATCCATGCCGACGACCTTGCAACCGGCTGGCCCCGGGAATTCACCAGCGCGACAGAAAAATCCTTTGCCTTGGCTTCAGCCTCGCGACGGTTTTCGGGTTTATCAATGTTAAACGAGTAGGTTTCACCGGGGACAGCGTCGATGGTGATGGATTGCCGGGGCGTTTCCACCACGTGCACTTTGGATTCACCGTTATCAACACGCTCGGCTTTGGACCAGATTGTCTTGTAGGTGAACACCACCAGGTTTTTACCGGGGAGCAGTTCGTAATCAAGGCTCAAGTCGTCAATGAGAAATTCAGTCATAGTCTGACCGTTAACCTCACGCACCTTGATCGCCCCTGGCGCCGCCAGCACGGCAACCTGATCCGCATTGTCGACCGTGCCTTCCCAGGTCTGCACCCGGGAGAGGCCAGAGCTACAACCGGTGATCATAGCCAGAATGACGACCGCCATAAAACTGGCTCGCACGCGCCCGACGGAATACTGAAAGTGTTGCCTTGTCATGATATGCCTCTTTCCGGATTGCCAGCCTGATGGCTGATCTGACAGTTTATCTGAACTGCATTTTGACCAGACAGGGCTGGCAGGGCAAGACCTGGCGTCCGCTGCCGCATCAAAATAGAGTTCGCAATAGGAAAGGCAGCGTAGTCCATCAACAATGCTGAATAAAGAAATGTAAAAAAGTGTTGAATTTGGCCGAGATTGATTTAATTTTGAACAGTTGAGAAATCAAACGTCGCGGTGTCCGGCATTGTCAGCCTGGGGCCGGGCTCAGGAGCAAACATGAATATCCAGCGTCGAACCGGTGAGCAAGGCCAGGCTCCATTCCGTAGCAGCCGCTATTTTTGCGTCGGTGGGAAATGGTATTTCACCACCAGGGAAGGCTTTGACAGTGGCCCCTTCGCCTCGCGGGAACGCGCGGAAATCGGACTGAAGCGATTTTTGCACGTTGTGAAATTACTGCCCGAAGAGCAGCAGCTTCACTGATGTTGCTTCACTGATGTGGATAGAACCGGTGCGCTGACCGCTGCGAGGTGCTTCATACTATGAACGACATCAACCAACGGTCTACAGCGATCATTGTTGCCATTGCCATAAATCCAGCCACCACATCATCCATCATGATACCCAATCCACCCGGCATACGGCGATCAAGCCAACTGATCGGCCAGGGTTTGACGATATCGAACAACCGGAACAGTGCAAACGCCACCAGCACGCCGTAGATGTCGTCGGGGAACAGGCCCAGAACGATCCACATGCCAACGAATTCGTCCCAGACAATGCCTCCGTGGTCATGCACCCTGAGATCTGAAGCGGTCTTGCCACAAAGCCAGATGCCAACCAGGAAAGCGACTGCGACCACGAACCAGTAAGCGACCGGCGGCAACCACGCGAACGTCAGCCAGATTGGAATCGCGGCCAGGCTTCCCCAGGTTCCAGGCGCGCGCGCCATCGCGCCGCTGCCAAAACCAAAGGCAAGAAGGTGCACAGGATTTTTCAGAAACCCGGGCGGCAATAGCTGCGCCGGCAGTTCCGTTTCCGGATGGTCGCTCCCCTTGTCCAGCTCATTGCCCCCATCACCCTGCGTCATTCATTGGCTCCCAAAATGATCGTATCCCCGCTTTCTCAGCGGCCTGCTATCGCCGTGGAACCTCAAGCCCTTAGGGTCTTCAACTTGCCCGATCACAGTCAACTGGTCCCGAACGGACGACGGTAGCGCTTCCAGGGAATTCTCCGGCAACGTTATACACAGTTGGTAATCATCGCCAGCATAGAGAGCCAGATCGGTCGCATCCGCCCTCAAAGCGATCAGGGCGTCAGACAGGGGTAAACGATCAGGGTCAATACGGCCACCCACGCCGGATGCCTCCAGCAGGTGATCAAGATCGGCGATCAGGCCATCGGAAATATCCACCGCTGCCGAGGCAACACCCCGTAATGATTGACCCAGCGCCAGCATCGGTCGCGGGGCATGGTAATGCGTGAGTATCTGGGCTTGCTGACGGGTTGGCAGAGCCAGATCGAGAAGCTCAAGAGCCGCCCCGGCATCCCCGAGCGTCCCGGAAACACAGATTATCTCACCGGGTTTTGCACCCGAACGCTTGATCGCACTGCCAGATGGAACCGTGCCGTGCACTTGCAACGTCAGGGTAAGCGGGCCTTTGGTGATATCGCCGCCAGCGAGGTCAAGGCCAAACTCCCGGGACGCCTCAGACAGGCCGGCACTGAATCCGTGAAGCCAGTTGGCATCGGCGTCAGGTAGTGTCATCGCCAGGGTAAAGCAAACGGGATCTGCGCCCATGGCCGCAAGATCACTTGCCGCCACGGCCAGGCAGCGCCAGCCGAGCTTTTCCGGGGAATAATTCGCGGGAAAATGAACACCCTGGACCAGCGTATCCACAGAAAAAACCAGATCCAGCCCTTCCCCGACTCGCTGTATCGCGCAGTCGTCTCCCGGGCCCAACAGAACGGCAGGATGTTTTCCGGACCGCGACAACGGTAAGAAATACCGGCGAATCAGCTCGAATTCACCCATCGGTTAGCGTTTACGGGTCTCGGCCAGACGCAAACGATGACCAAGCTTGTCCAGAACACTGTTCACGAACTTATGGCCTTCGGTCCCACCGAATTTTTTCGCCATTTCAATGCCTTCGTTAATCACGACCCGATAGGGCACGTCGAGGCGATGCTTCAGCTCGTAGGTTCCCAGTCGAACAATCGCCAGCTCTATGGCGTCTACTTCGCGGATTGGCCGGTCGAGAAAGGGTTCGATGAGGCGATCAAGGTCCTCCTGTTCCCGATGAACACCTCTCAGGATGTCGCGGAAATAGGCGGAATCGACCTTGGTCATATCGTTATCGACAATGAATTCGGATTCGATGTCGGTGATCGAGCTTTTCGTGAAGTGGCGCTGATACAGTCCCTGCATCGCTAATGCGCGAGCCCGCCGGCGATCGCCGGCTTTCGGTTGCCCGGTCGGCGAAGGCTGGGTCGCGCTTTCGTCAGATGTGCTCATCATTCGCCCAGCTTACTGAACAGGCTGACCATTTCCAGCGCGGTAATGGCGGCTTCTGCGCCCTTATTGCCGGCTTTGGTGCCTGCCCGTTCAATCGCCTGCTCAATGGAATCCACCGTCAACACGCCAAAGCTGACCGGCACGTCGGTATCCAGGCTCACGGCGCCCAGGCCGCTGGCTGCTTCACCGGCCACATATTCAAAATGTGGCGTGCCGCCACGGATCACCGCACCCAGAGCGATGATGGCGTCAAAATTGCCAGTTTCCGCCACGCGTTTGACCGCCAGCGGCATTTCATAGGCACCCGGCACGCGGACGATGGTTACGTCTGTATCGGCAATGCCATGCCTGCGCAGCGTATCCAGCGCGCCTTCAACCAGGCTTTCCACCACAAATCCGTTAAACCGGCCAACCACCAGGGCATAACGGCCGCTGCAGTTGGTAAAGTCACCTTCGATTACTTTGACATCTGCCATGCATGGCTCCTTCGTTGCAGCACTGCTGGAACCCGCCAGCGCTACAAGGTTATGTTATTGGGGGTTGTAGGGCACGTACTCCACCACTTCCAGGTCAAAACCGGAAATGGCAGAAAATTTGATGGGCGCACTGAGTAGGCGCATCTTGCCAACGCCCAGATCCTTCAGAATCTGGGAGCCCGTTCCGACGGTAAAATAGACGCCAGAACTGCCCTTGGCCGCAGACTTCTGATTGGTCTCGAAAAATTCGCGAATGCGGTCTTCGAGGTTGTAGCTGTCTTCGGCGCTGTTAAGAAGCACCACCACGCCCTGCCCTTCAGCTGCGACCTTTTCCAACACACGATGCAACGGCCAGCTCCGGGAGTCGGCGCGACGCGCGCCCAGAAGATCCCTGAAGGTATTGGTAATGTGCACCCTGACCAGTACCGGCTCATCAGACGAGATGTCGCCCATCACCATGGCCAG
>Ga0307957_1000309_pt1 | contig 29362 bp, 24 predicted proteins | sample OrgLakmetagen490_FD_201830 | JGI IMG/M metagenome (GOLD analysis project Ga0307957, IMG submission 201830) | Saline water microbial communities from Organic Lake, Antarctica - #490 | ecosystem: Environmental > Aquatic > Non-marine Saline and Alkaline > Saline | place: Antarctica: Organic Lake... | reverse complement strand
CAAAAAAAACAATAACCAGTACAATGGCAATGAAAGACGTGATCTGGGCAAATGGCATTAAATCGAGCATGGCAAACAGCTGAAGCTCAAGTGGAGAATTAGCCACTGCCCGAACGCCATCATTCACGTACTGGCTGATGGCCGTACCGCCGAAAGCGGTCATCCACAGTACACAGGCCGCAGACGGTATCAACAATACCGAAATCATGAATTCACGAACCGTACGGCCGCGTGACACACGTGCGATGAACATCCCGACGAACGGTGACCAGGAGATCCACCACGCCCAGTAGAAGGCTGTCCAACCTTGCCTGAAGTTGTCGTCCTCACGGCCAAACGGCATCGACAAGGCAGGAATGTTTTGCACATACCCCCACAGGTTGCTGACAAACCCCGTTAGAATAGCCAAGGTTGGCCCAACCACAATAACAAACAGCAACAACAGGACGGCAAGCGTCATATTGATCTCAGACAACCGCTTCACACCGGCATCCAGACCTGCAACAACCGATACCAGAGCAATCGCAGTAATACCTACAACCAGCAGCACCTCGGTGGTCGCGCCCATGGGGATACCGAACAGGTAATTAAGACCTGCACTGGCCTGGGCTGCGCCAAGACCGAGAGACGTAGCAAGACCAAACAACGTTGAGAATACGGCCAGAATGTCGATGACATGCCCCGGCCAACCCCAGATACGCTCACCCAGCAATGGATAGAAAATCGAGCGTACCGTCAGTGGCAGGCCCTTGTTGTAGGAAAACAAGGCCAGCGCCAGCGCCAGAACAGCGTAGATCGCCCAGGGGTGGAGACCCCAGTGGTAAATCGTTGCGGCCATACCGAGAGTGCGGGCTGCCGCCTCATCGCCAACAGCAGCACCGAGGGGAGCCCAGTCGGTGCGAACGCCACCGTCGGTGACAACGCCGCCCAAAGACGAGCTAAAATGTGACATGGGTTCTGAGACACCATAAAACATCAGGCCGATGCCCATACCGGCGGCAAATAACATGGAGAACCAGCCGGTATAACTATAATCAGGCGTGGCCTCGGTGCCACCGATACGAACCTTGCCCATCGGCGATACGATTAAAAACAGGCAGACCAGTACGAAAATATTGCCGGAAATCAGGAAGAACCAGTCGAGATTGCCGGTCAGCCAGTTACGTAAAACTGAAAACCAGGGCCCTACACTGTTTTGGAACGTAATCGTGAGGATTACAAAGGCAATGATGGTAAGCCCTGAAATCAAGAACACTTTGTTATGAATATCAAGGCCGAACGGCCCGATTTTCATCTGGATGTTGTCCTGACCGATTTGGTAATCGGTATCGATGGCGTTTACGCGGCCATCGGGTGGCGGCATATCACTGTTTTCTGTCATCTGAGCTTCCTACCTATCAGCTTGGGATAAATGAGTTTTGACAAGCAATTAAAATCAGCCAGCGACTGACTTTATCTATGCTTGCATCAGTAAAAGCGACAACTATCGCCCGCTCAATTCGGACACGAGATTATGCGAGGGACCAAACCAAAACGATAATATTTATTGTGCTGACGAGCTGCGCTTCACAGGGTAGTTTACGATCACCAACCTTTCGTGGTCTAAACAGTAACGCACTGACACTCTGCTGACAACCCATCCGGCTCAACAAAGTCCGGCAGACCCCCAAGTCAGCTTATTACGTGAACACCAATAGCACTGCTCATTGAATTATCGGTTGCCGATAGGGTCGGCTCCGGGAATTTGCGTCGACTGGCTGGCATCAGCATCGCGCGCGGTTGCATTCAGGCCAAACTGAAGCTCGGCCAGACGACGGTACAGTGTTGACCGCCTCAGCAATTCACGATGCGATCCCTCGGCAACAATCCGCCCCTGATCCATCACCACAATGCGGTCAGCTCCCTGAACGGTGGCAAGACGGTGGGCAATGATCAGGGTGGTTCGTCGGGTCATCAGCTTATCCAGCGCTTGCTGCACCTGATGTTCACTTTCTGCATCCAGCGCGCTGGTGGCCTCATCCAGTAGCAACAGATCGGGGTCTTTGAGTATCGCCCGCGCGATTACAAGACGTTGTTTCTGGCCACCACTCAGGCGCACCCCGGCCTCACCCAGATCACTGCTGAAACCTTGCGGCAATGCTTTAATGAAACCCATGGCATTGGCGGCTTCGGCCGCTGCCTCTACCTCAGCGTCAGAAGCCTCGGGTCGACCATAGCGAATGTTGTGCCAGACATCGTTGCTGAACAACACGGGCTGTTGCGGCACGAGACCAATATGCTGCCGCAATTCGGGCAGCGACAAGTCACGCACATTCTGCCCTAGCAGTGACACCTCGCCCTGTTGTGGATCGTAAAAGCGCAGCAACAGCTCGAACAGAGTCGATTTGCCAGCACCACTGGGGCCAACCAGGGCAACGGTTTCACCGCGTTTTACTGTCAGGGAAACCGAGTCCAATGCTCTGGTTTCGGGCCGGCTGGGGTAACTAAAACTCACATTATGCAGCTGCAAGTGGTCGCTGATGTCCGTATCCAGTGGTTTCGATTCCGCCGGTGAGACAATGATGGACGGCTCGCTGAGCAGTTCCATCAATCGTTCAGTCGCACCGGCTGCGCGCTGCACCTCGCCATAGACTTCCGATACGCCGGCAACGCCAAAGGCCACCATGACCGCATAGAACACAAAAGCGGCCAGCTCGCCGCCACTCATGCTGCCGGTCATAACATCGTAGCCACCGACCCAAACCATGGCAGCAATCGCGGTAAAGGCGAGCAAAATAACCACTGCCATCAGAATGCTGCGTTGTTGAATGCGTTGACGCGCCACCTCCAGTGCATCATCCACCTCGACCTGAAAAGCGGCTTTTTCAAAGGGTTCGCGGGCATAACTTTGCACAGTTTTGATCTGGCGGATGATTTCACCGGCGTAGGTACCGACATCGGCAACGGTATCCTGACTGCGACGACTGAGTGATCGCACTCGCTTGCCCATATACAGCACTGGAATGAGTACCGCTGGCACTCCCAGCAACACAACAAACGACAGTTTGATGTTAGTAATAAGCAGCATCACCAGTCCGCCCGTTACCGTCAGGGCATTGCGCAACGCAAATGAGAGACTGGAGCCGATGATGGATTGCAGTAGCGTGGTATCTGTCGTCAGCCGCGACATGATGTCGCCACTGGAGTTCTCTTCAAAATAACTGGGGTGCATCTGTACCAGATGCGCAAAGACGTCGGCCCGCAAATCAGCCGCTACACGTTCACCCAGCCAGGTTACCAGGTAAAAACGAACGAAGGTGCCGGTCGCCATGGCCACCACCAGAACCATTACAAACCCCAGGGTTCGGTTTAACGCCCCCAGAGACTGAGACAGAATGCCTTGATCAATCACCATACGAACACCCTGACCCATGGCCAGTGTCAAGCCGGAAGTGAGCATCAGAGCGGCCGCCGCGCCCAGCATTAAATGGCGATAGCGTTTCAGATAGGGCCACAGCTGGGCCAGAAAACCAAAGGGTACCGCAGTCGATACCAGTCTCTGGGCAGGTTGTGTGGAGGTTATGGCTGCCGCCGCGTTTGCGTCGGTAGTAGACTGAGAATTACCGGTTGAACTCACGAAGTGTCTCTCCTGATCGATTCCCGACAGGTCTGGTCAACCGGTGTAAAATGCAAGGGCAACCGCGCATATAATGACTTTCAGCCGCCCGGTGTAACCCTGTTACGTCTTTTAGTCTGTAGTATATCGCAAATTAGACGTTATTTGATCCCTAAACACTGTTCTGCGAAGGTGGAATATCCATAAAATGGAGAGCGCAGCCATGGCAATATCCGTGTTGAACAAAGAAGCGAGGGAATCCCTGAACCTCGCAACAAAACACTGGTTTGAAACTGAGCTTGAGATTGACCTGGGACAATTCGAATGCGAGGCGGTGATCGATTACTTTATCGACGCCCTGCACCCAGCATTGCACAACCGGGCCATTGCTCAGGCGCTGGCGATGATACAGGAGCACCATGCCCGCATCGAAGACGACCTTTACGCGCTGGAGGAACCCGAGATCTGAGCCTGAACCGACAGGTCGGGAGCGGACTCACATTGGCTCGCCAGAAAATGGTCGGACAGCTGTGGATAGGCGCCGATCAGGTGCTGCAGGCGGGCCAGTGAACCTGTAGTCATCAAACGGGTGCTACCCCGGCCCAGGCCAGCGGCACCGGCTCGGCGGGCTACTTCACCGGCGATGGCTTCACCGGTATCAATCAACTGCACTGCGTTGCCAAGCAGGCGCTGCAAGCGGTCTTGCACGAGCGGGTAATGGGTGCAACCCAGCACTACCCGGTCAACACCCGCCTCGGTCATGGCGGTAGCGCACCCGGCCAAAATAATATCGATCTGTCCGGAAGCCGGCCCCTGCTCAATGGCATCTGCAAGGCCCGAGCAAGGCTGGTTCAAAACACGGGTAGTGGGGTTAAAGCGGTAGGCCAGTTGCTGGTAACGACTTGATGCCAGGGTATTTTCAGTTGCGAGTATGGCAATGGCACCGCTGCGGGTGCCCAGAGCGGCCAGTTTGATACCGGGCTCAACACCAATGATGTCTACGCTAAGTCGTTCACGTAACGCGTCGATGCAGTGCGCAGTAGCGGTATTACAAGCCACTACCAACATCGTACAACCTTGTCCGAGCAGCCAGTCGGCAATAAAGTCGCACCGGTGCTGCAACACGTCACTGGCTTTTGGCCCATAGGGCGCGTATGCCTGATCGGCAATGTATAAAAGATCAGCCTGCGGCAAGCGCTGACGAATCCACTGCAACACCGTCAAGCCACCGATGCCCGAATCAAAAACCCCGATCACAATACTGTTAACCTCTGGTTACCATCCGCACGAAAGCCTAAGGCCTGCACTGCGGCTTGTAAACGGGATTAGCCTCGCTACGAAGGCTCTACAGTAACTCAAGTGCGTCTTTGGGCGTGACAAATTCAAGTCCCTGAGCATCCGCAACACTCTTGTAGGTTAATTTGCCGCAACAAACGTTCAATCCGTTCAACAGGTGAACATCATCCAGCATAGCCTGCTTGGCGCCCTTGTTGGCCAGCGCCAGTGTGAACGGCAAGGTTGCGTGGTTAAGCGCCATGGTAGAGGTTCTGGCAACAGCACCCGGCATGTTCGCTACGCAATAATGAACCACATTATCAACGACATAGGTCGGTTCGGCGTGAGTTGTGGCTTTGGACGTCTCGAAGCAACCACCCTGGTCAATGGCAACGTCAACAACAACGGCGCCGGGCTTCATACGTTTTATCATCTCGGCAGTGACTAGTTTCGGAGCTGCCGCGCCCGGGATCAACACGGCACCGACAACAAGGTCGGCTTCCAGCACATAGTGCTCAACTCGCTCAGCCGTTGAATAGACGGTACGAATCCGGTTGCCATACTGTCGGTCCAGATCGCGCAGGATGTCGATACTCTTGTCCAGTACCGTGACATCGGCGCCGAGACCTACTGCCATGGCAATGGCATTTTGACCGACCACACCGCCGCCAATCACAGTCACCAGCGCAGGTGCCACACCGGGCACGCCGCCAAGCAACAGCCCTCGTCCACCCTGTGCAATTTCAAGGCAGTGTGCACCGGCCTGTATCGACATTCGACCGGCGACTTCTGACATCGGTGCCAGCAGTGGCAGTCGGCCGGCTCGGTCAGTTACTGTTTCATAGGCAATGCAGGTTGCTCCTGAAGCAATCAGGTCATTGGTTTGCGGAACATCCGGTGCCAGGTGCAGATAGGTGAACAGGGTCTGGTGTGGCTTGAGCATGCTTCGCTCGACGGCTTGCGGCTCTTTGACTTTGATGATCAACTCGGCCCAGTCAAAGATGCCAGCAGCGGTATCAATGATCTGCGCCCCGGCTGCTGTGTACTCTTCGTTGCTGAATCCGATTGAGGCTCCGGCCTGGGTTTCCAGGCTCACTTCATGACCATTATCAACCAGCTCGCGCACAGCCGAGGGAGTCAGTCCGACCCGGTATTCATGATTTTTGATTTCTTTTGGAACGCCTACGCGCATGGTCATCTCCTCCAGTTAATTGCACTTTTCAAGCGTCCTGAGCTTAATCAATCGTTGCCAATGTCAGAACGCTGGTTACCACTTCAGTATAGGGAAAAAGCCTTTTGTAAGTGGCACTAAAATCAAGCCTGAAAACAGTTGTTACTCCGGATAATGAGGAAGTAAACAAAAATATAACAGAGGATTTACTAACAGGTCATGGATGTTCTGACTAAATCGACGACTGGGAAGTCGTTGATTTCGTAAAATGAGCAAAAATCACATTGTTTGCTCATCGTGTTTTTGGAAAAGGCAGGAAGCCTTTTTCAACAACCTGCTAACTAGTCAGGCGCATTACCTGCAAACCATTAAAAGGGAGGTTTATCGGCTTTTACCGAGCCAACCTCTGACCCGACCCATAAATGACTGCTCGCGAACGATTCGGGCCGCTCGATGCTGGTAGAAACAAGCACTGTAAAGGGCCTCGGTCAATTCAATGGGCGCTATGGGGCGATTAAAACGCAGTCTGAAGCGGCGGTCTGCTTCGACCAGCAGACGCTCACAGGCCCGGTTATCCGGTGCGTCATAATCGTGCATGCGATGAGGCTCATTGAACTGAATGCCACGACGATCAAGTTCGTCTGCAAACCACTCAATCATTTGCTGGCGTTGCTCCATGGTGTCTCCTTGAAGTATCCCGGCGGACTTCGTCGCTAAAGATCTAAACCACGACCGGTGTCGCGTCCCGAACCGATAACCTCTCGATCAATCTGGGGGTAAATCGCAACGGCTGGTCGGCCCGGGTGAATTTACTGTTGAGCTGGTGCAAGACAATACTGGCGGCCAGCGCACCCATTTCGTATACCGGATAGCGAATGGTGGTCAAACGCGGGTTCAGCAGCCGGGCAAGAATGACATCGTCAAAGCCTACCACTGAAATTTCCTCCGGCACCCGATGCCCTGAATCCTGCAGCAGAGTGATCGCCCCGGCGGCCATAGCGTCATTGTAAGCAAACACGGCGGTAATCCCCAGGTTGCGACTCAGCACCTCGGCCATGGCGTAGTGTCCGCCTTCTTCATCCGGGAAGGAACGCACTACTTTTCGCTCACTGAAAGCGATACTGAACTCCTCCAAAGCACGACGATAACCATGCACCCGGTCGGCCCCGTCTTCAATGGCAATATTGGTTCCGATATAGGCGACATCCCGGTGCCCCCGGGTCAGCAGATGCCGTGTCGCCAGGTAGGCACCATATTCGTTGTCAAGATATACACACCGATGTTCCCAGCCTTTGATCAGCCGGTTAATGATAACAATGGGCACATCGAGCTCCAGCAATTTTACCAATTCATCATCGGGCAGTGCCTTGGAATGGATTACCAGAGCGTCGCAACGACGATCAAGCAGAAATCGTATGGAGTCTCTTTCTTTATCGGCGTGATGATAGCCGGCCGTGACAATGACGTGTTTGCCACTCTCATGAACGACGTGATGGACGCCCGCCATAAGTTGACCAAAAAAAGGCGAGTCAATTTCACCGACCAGTAATCCGATGCAATCGGAACGGCTGTTGACCAGGGCCCGGGCAAGAGAATTAGGCCGGTATTGCAGTTTTTCCATCGCGGTACGGACGGCCTGACGCTTATCGGGCACCACCGAGGCCGAGTCATTGATGACTCGTGACACCGTAGACACCGACACCCCCGCTGCTTTCGCAACATCCTTAATATTCGCCAAAGGCCCGCTCCAAATGTTTGTTGTTCTGTCTTGACACAAGTTTGACCGCTTTTCAGACACGATACAACGCGGCACGGATCGTGACACGGCTTCGTGGGTGCCAAATCAATCTTGAAAACGTTTTCAAATAGGATAAAATGCCCAGAAAAGAATAACAGGAAGTTTTTATGACCGCCCAATCATTCAATGCGAGCGACCACCCACACCGTCGCTTAAACCCCCTGACCGAGGACTGGGTGCTGGTCTCGCCGCACCGCTCCAAGCGCCCCTGGCAGGGCCAGACAGAAACCGTCGATGAGCCGTTACGACCGCATCACGATCCGCAATGCTATCTCTGTGCTGGCAATACCCGGATATCCGGCGAACAGAATCCGAACTATAAAGAAACCTTTGTATTTGGGAACGATTTCGGTGCCCTGACCTCAGACACACCCGAGTTCAAAACCCAGAATGACCCGCTGATGCAGATTCAGGCCGAACAGGGTGAGGCCCGGGTGGTATGTTTCAGTCCGGATCACGCCGTCACTTTGCCAGAAATGTCCGTCGCAGCCATTGGCAAGGTCGTCGATACCTGGATCGAGCAACTGCACGATCTGGGTGACCGCTATCGCTGGGTTCAGCTGTTTGAAAATAAAGGCGCCGTCATGGGCTGCTCGCAACCGCATCCACACGGTCAGATCTGGGCCAGCCATGGCATTCCTTCTCTGCCCGCCCGCGAACACAACGCACAGCGTGATTATTTCGAACATCACGGCCGCCCACTGTTGCTTGACTATGCCGAACGCGAAGCAGCTGATGGCAGTCGCACCGTTGTCAGTAATGAGCACTGGCTGGCCGTTGTCCCATTCTGGGCCAGTTGGCCATTTGAAACCCTGGTTTTACCGCGTACACACCGTCGCCAGCTGACTGAACTGACAGACCCGGAAAAAACGGCGCTGGCCGACCTGCTGAAGACGCTGACGACTCGTTATGACAACCTGTTTGAAACCTCCTTCCCCTACTCAATGGGCTGGCATGGAGCACCCTTCGATGGTCAGGCTAATGAACATTGGCAGGTCCATGCGCATTTCTATCCACCGTTGCTGCGCAGTGCGACCATCCGCAAGTTCATGGTTGGCTATGAAATGATGGCCGAGCCGCAACGTGATTTAACCCCTGAGCAAGCAGCCGAACGCCTGCAAGCACTCAGCGATGTCCACTACCGGGAACAACGCTAATGGATTTGTACACGACAGCAATGCAGGCTTTTGAGCGGCTCTATGGCACAACCGCCCGGCATCACTTCCAGGCACCGGGTAGAGTGAACCTGATTGGCGAGCATACTGATTACAACGACGGTTTCGTGTTACCAGCCGCCATCGACTACCACACCCTGATTGTCGGCAACCCGAGAACTGATCGCGTCGTCAATCTGATTGCCCTGGACCTGGACGAAACGCGATCAAGCTTTCACCTCGATAAACCCATTGAACCGGACACCGGTGCGCCCTGGTCAAACTATATGCGCGGTGTCTGCGATGTCCTGCGCAAAGCAGACTACGCACTCAGCGGTGCCGACCTGGTAATTACCGGCAATGTGCCCCAGGGAGCAGGGCTCAGCTCATCAGCATCACTCGAGGTAGTCACGGCTCGTGCGATGACAGAATTGGCGGGCGAATCCCTCAGTGGGACCCAGGCAGCGCTGTTCAGTCAGCAGGCGGAAAACCAGTTTGTAGGTTGTCAGTGCGGTATTATGGACCAGTTGATTTCGGCACGTGGCCAACAGGGGCATGCGGCGCTGATCGACTGTCGCAGCTTGACTACACGTCCGGTTCCCATGCCTGCTGACGCAGCGATTGTTATCATCAATTCAAACGTAAAACGCGGTCTGGTAGACAGTGAATACAATCTGCGCCGGCTGCAATGCGAGGCCGCTGCGAAGCATTTGCAGGTGACGGCCTTGCGCGATGCAACGTTGGAACAACTGGAGCAAGCACGAGCAACCATGGACCCGGTAACTTACCGTCGGGCCCGGCACATCATCACCGAAAATGCCCGTACCCTGGCAGCTGCCGATGCGCTGGCCGAGGGAGACTGGCCAAGCATTAGCAGCCTGATGGCGGCCAGTCATGTTTCCATGCGCGATGATTTCGAGATTACCGTGCCGCCAATTGACGGGCTCGTCGCCATGATTGCTGATCTGCTCGGCAGTGCCGGTGGCGTGCGAATGACCGGCGGTGGTTTCGGTGGCTGCGTGGTTTCACTGATGCCGGAACATAAAGTCGAGGCCGTTATCGAACGAGTAAAGAGTCGCTATGAAGCTGACTTTGACATTGCCCCGACGGTGTATGTCTGCCACCCGGTCGATGGCGCTTACCCCGACTGAGCCGGGCTCACACACTTTTAAGCTTTATTAAACCCTGGAGTCGTCTGTGTACGGAACTGCGATCAATGCTGAAGACATCATCGGCCACCTAAACGACGGCAGTGCCGTCAAGGCCTACACACTGCGCAATAGAAACGGCAGCGAAGCTTGTTTTGTTAACCTGGGCGCCGCCTTTGTGGGTTTTCGCCTGGCCGACATGGCCGCCACAGACAGTCTGGTATTAGGATGCGATACCCTGGCGGCTTTCCAGGCACAGAATGCCAATTTCGGGGCCACTGTCGGTCGCTATGCGAATCGGATTGGGTTTGGCAAAACGACGGTTGACGGAATCGACCTGACGCTGGAATGCAACAACGGCGGGCATCATTTGCATGGAGGCTCACAGGGGTTTGGCAAACGACTCTGGGAAGGTCAGATCAATCTGGTTGATGGCGAACCCAGCTTGACGTTCAATCTGATTTCCCCTGCGGGAGATGCAGGCTATCCGGGTGAGCTGACTATTACTCAGCATATTCGCCTGACTGACAACGATGAGATTGTGATTGATTATGAGGCAAGCACCACCGAAACCACCCTGGTGAACCTGACCAACCACGCCTACTTTAACCTGGCCGGCGATACCGCCGGCTCACTGGCGAATCATGACTTCCGGATTCACAGCGGCACAGTGACTGACATCGACACAACCATCCTGCCAACCGGAGAACTGATCCCCGTGGCCGATACGCCGCTCGATTTGCGCGACTGGCGCGCTATTGACCAGGTCTTGCAACGCCTCGATGATCCGAGTCTGGCCCGGGCAGGCGGCTACGATCATAACTATGTGTTCGGTACCGACATGAATCTGCCGCTAGCCTTGCAAGCAGAGGTAAGACACACGCCAAGTGGCCGTTGGCTGCAGTGCTCAAGCACCCTTCCTGGCGTGCAATTCTACAGTGGTGGTTTTCTGGGCGACACGCCCAAAAATAGTCAGGAAAATTACCAGCGCCATGGCGCCTTTTGCCTTGAACCCGGTGCCTGGCCCGACTCGCCCAACCACGACCACTTTCCCGATTGTACCCTGACACCCGAAAACACCTACCGGGCAACCATTGTCTATCGCTTTGGACAGGCATAATCGGCGATCATGCAGAACGCTGAGCCTCACGCGACGCCGCTTTGCGAGCCCTGCGCTGTTTGGTACTTTCCTTGGCATCGGCACCGATATGGGCTTCGCCTCTGGATTTTGCTAGCTGCACCTGGCGCTCGCGTTCGATAAAGCGTTCGCGACGCGCGTCAGTAACGTTATCGTAGCAATGCGGACAACTGACACCCGACTCGAAATGAGCATGGGCTTTCTCAGCGGCCGAAATAGGCATACGGCAAGCATGGCACTGATCGTAATTGCCGGGTTCCAGGCCGTGTTTAACGGTGACCCGATTATCAAACACAAAGCACTCACCTTGCCATTTTGAGTCCGCTTCAGGCACCTGTTCCAGGTACTTGAGAATGCCGCCTTCGAGGTGATACACCTCGCTGAACCCCTGTTCTTTCAGATAAGCCGTGGATTTTTCACACCGAATACCACCGGTGCAGAACATCGCCACTTTCTTGTGTTTGCCCGGATCGAGATTCTGTTTTACATAATCAGGAAATTCGCGGAAGGTCTGAGTATGGGGATTCAGCGCGTTCTCGAAGGTACCGATGGCCACTTCGTATTCATTGCGGGTATCGACCAACACCACGTCCGGATCTGAAATCAACGCGTTCCAGTCTTGCGGTTTTACGTAGGTGCCTACGATGTCAAGAGGGTCAATGCCCTCGATCCCCATGGTGACTATTTCTTTTTTCAATTTGACCTTGGTGCGATAGAACGGCATCTCATCGCAAGCCGATTCCTTATGGCTTAGCCCGGCAAAGGGTGACTGTTTCCTGAGCCAATTCAAAAACCGTTCAATGGCGTCAGGACGTCCGGCGACAGTGCCATTAATGCCTTCTGAAGCAAGCAGTAAAGTACCTCGTATCCCTTCGGCCTCCAACCGATCGATCAGGGGCTGGCGATAGTCGGCGAAATCATTCAGGCGAACAAAGTGATAGATTGCTGAAACAGTTATAGTTTCTGCTAAAGTGGCGTCAGTCATGTTGCTTCCTATAGCGGGCTGGATCGTAAATCCAGAGCCATGGGTTGATGTGTGCGGCAAGTCTAAGCTACCAGGCTTCTCATTTCCATAATTGAACACAGTGCTGCTGTGTTCAATATTAATCCTGTACCGGCTAGACTGCTCGATTGATGCTCAAAAATGTCGCTGGGAGGTTGATAGACCCCATTTATTTGCGTTGAGGATACTTGCATGAATAAACTACTTATTGTTGCCACACTCGCGGCAGCTACACTGGCCAGCACAGCCCATGCCGGTGGACGCGGTGGCTCGGAGCTGGGTATTGCTTCCTACGGCGGTGGCATTGGCTTTGTCGGCGCGATCGGTTTTCCCATTAGTGTACCGGCCTTCCAAAACAACGGCCTGAACACCTATGGCGAACTTGAGCTGGGTGCTGGTTTCGGTGATGATGAGGTAGCAATCGGCGGCGACCTGTCGCTGGGTCTGCTGTTTCCACTCGACAGTGGCCTTGATCTGTATGCCAGTGTCGGGCCGGGCCTCGGCGCTGACCCGGATGAAGAGTTTGGGCTGGCGGCTGAAGTTGGGCTCAATATTCTGATTAATAATCGCATGCTGTTTGTTGAGGGCGGTGCGCATCCCGGAATTGGCTATTTTACCGTTGGGTTGCAGTTCTAAGTCGGAGCACTAACTTACAGGTTACTGAAAGCCGGATTGCTCCTTTGGCGATCCCGGTTTGTCAGACTCATCTAAACTAACTGTTTGTTCGATCCCTTGGTTGTCCAATACCTTGGTTGTGCAAAAACGCCAGCACCTGCCCGATACTGTTCTCGGTACGATGAGGCGCTACAATGTCACCGGTGAAGACATGATTCGACTCCCCCGCTACACCTTCAATGCAGATGCGTTCTTTCACGGCTGAGCCCCATTTATCAAAGACTCGGTCGGTATAGCTCGCATTCACTACCTGATCATCCGCGCTGTATAAAAATAGTGACGGCGTCTTAATAGACGCTAGGGGGCTTTTGCGTACGGCCACTACCAGCGCCTGCAATTCGTGCAGAACGCGAGTCGGATAGGAATGGGTCCAGTACTTGCCGCTCAACTCACCGGCATACTCATTGCCAGCAATCCACCTCATCCAATAACTGGACCAGGGCCAGCCAAAAAGCTTCATTGCCCAGTGGCGGGGTTGATAATTGGGAGCAAACAACACCAATGCAGCCAGATAATCCTGTGCCGATGGCTGCTGAGCCAGCCAGGTGGCCAGCGTACCACCGGTGGAACAGCTAACAATAACTACGCAGTCGCCCAATGCGCGGGCGATTTGCCAGGCCTCTGCCGTGTCCTTTAGCCAGTCACTCGCCCGCGCCTTACCCAGACTTTCACCGTCGAGTCCGTGACCGGTCAGACGGGCGCCATAATAGTTGGCACCCAACGCTGCGGCAACTCGCTCCGGAATAGGCGCAAGTTCCTGACGTGTTGCGGAAAAACCATGAAGATACAAGACCACCAGGGGTGTTTTGGCCGGAGCTTGAGCATTGGCAAAGCTCACATGTTTTTCGGCACCATCAGTCACTGCTGTACCCAGCGACCGTTCCGATTCAGCAAGCCAGTCCACCAGGCCAGTCATTTCAACGGGCAACTCGTCGACAACCCACTGCAACACCACACGGGGGCGTGGACCAAACCAGAGCAACAAAACAACAATTACAAGGCCTACTACAATCCAGGTCACGGTCACAGATCCTTGCGTAATAATCGGAAAGATTAAAACAGTATCACAGGAGTAATCTTTTACTAAAACGAAGAGTTATCCGGTTTATCCATTTGCTCCCCAAGAGCAAGAATAAGACCTATAAATTGGCTTTGTTCACTTTCCGTCAAAGATCGCTTCATCATCTTACGCACCCAGTAAACCCATTGGACTTGTTGTTTACGGTGTAAACCGTCGAGCCAGTGGCTGAGGTCGGCATGATTGATGGTCAGTGCATCCCGCCGGGCATGATTGCGACAACGCAGCTGATACCAGATTCGCAAGCTTCGTCCTGCCAATGCCAATGCAAATTCAAGATTGGACACGGGCCCAAGTTGCCATTGTTCGTAACCGGGAACGCGTGACAATACTTCAAAGCTGAGTGGGTCCCGGCCAGCAAAGCCACCTGCAAGACCACCCAGGGTTCCGCCCACCGTAGCACCCAGCAAAAGCGATGCACCGCCCACTGCAGCATCAACAACCAAACCTGATAAGGCACCCGCTGCTGCGCTCAGGGAGGCCAACCGGGAGCGCGAAAGACCCCATGCGCGCCATTCATGAGCATCCATAAGATCATCCGTTGCCAACCGTTGCCACTCACCGGACCAATCCAGATGGCGGTGACCATACCGCTGGGCCAGGTTTTTTTGCAGTTGCTGCTCCTGGCGTTGGATGTCCCGGTTGAATTGAGTCAGCCCTTGCCGTTTGAGCTCGTCCCTGGGCCCGGCCAGAGGTAGTTGCAGTTTGTGCTGCATCACTTTCTGCAAATACAGCAGAATGGCCTGTGCACTTTGCAGATGCCGTTGTTCGCGCTGCTCCGACAATGCTTCAACACTGCGCAACAGACCGTTGCGCCAGGGGGTATGAATTTCTGCCATCCCGCGCAACAGTCCCAGATGTTGTTCAAACGGAGCCTGCAACGGATTAAACGACCGCACCAGAGAAAAATATTGTTGCAGGGCAATTGTCCAGTGCGCCTCATTTTCAGTTTCACGCATCGGATTCAATAGAGCCAGCCGCGGTTGCGCCGTCCATGACAACAACGTCAACTCGGCTTCAAAGGCGGCATCGAACGGCTGACTGGTGTCGACCACATAAACAATGCCAGCCCCGGCCAGCACCGGTGTCAACAAGGCACAATCGTCTGCATATTTCGGGTCATTCCAGTGTTCGCTTACAAAACGGCGCAAGGCGTTGGGTCTGCCTGCAGCCCCCTCACTGTGTTGTTCACACCAGGAGATCACCTGACGTGCACGCTGAAAGCCAGGGGTGTCGATCAATTGATACAGCACCGTCTGGTCAAGCACCAGTTGATAGCGATGTGCGTCCCGGGTAGTGCCACTGATGGGTGACACTGCGATGTGATCGTCCTGGGTCAGCGTCGATACCAGGCTTGACTTACCCTGATTGGGATGGCCAACCACGGCAAAAACCGGCGTTGACTTTGCAATGGGTCGCTCACTGGTCATCATTGGCCTCCTGGCCCAGCCAGTTGAGGCTGACTGGCAGTTCCTGGTGTCTGACAAACCCCTGCCAGCTTTGGCGTAGCGCACGTCGCTGAGCCGATTCCGGCTTCTCCGTGGTAATCAACACCAGCCTCGCCTCTTTGTGGCTGCCGGCACTCAGCGTAATCAGATCAGCCAGGTCGCCCGTTGGAACCGTCTGCGCTGCAATCACCCAAACCGGTTCAACCTGATCGGTATGTTTGCTGATAGCCTCTTCGTCCTGAGCCAGACTGCCCTTGCCTAAAATAACTGACCCTGCTGGTAAATCCACACCCACGGGTCGATGCCAGGCCAGCACCGGTTGGGACGATGGTAGGGTCCAGGTATCGAGATCAGTATCGTCGGCATCGACTGTCCGCGGATTTTCCGCCGACACTGCTTCAAAATGCAGCGCTGCAGGTCGCTGTTGTTCAAACCTCAAATGCAGAGCCTGGTTCCAGCGTGGCCAGTGTTGCAGCCTTTGCCGCAGCAGCCAGTGATTGATCAGTGCCAGCACCACTACCGGTACCAGAACCCATAGCACAACCACTTGAGTTAACCAGAAAGCCCAGTACCCCGAATAGCCAAGCAAGGCGGTCTCCCAACCGGTAATGCTGCCTGCCTGTGAAGCACTGATGGCCAGAGGCTCGGGCACGTTCAGAATCCCCAGTGTCAGCAATGCCAGAAAATCATCCACCCGGGCCGAAGCAGCTGGCAGAGAGGTACTCCAATAGAAAACGACTTGTCGGGTCAGCAACATGAACCACATCCATGCCAACCCTGACAATGCAAACAACGCCTGGGCCTTAAGGCTTTGCTCGGCGCACCAAGCGGCAATGACGGCATCATCGGTAGAGGCCAGCCAATGTCGCCACCAGGGGCTGCGTTTGCGCCACCAGGCATTAACCAGCGTCCAGATAAGCAGTATTAGAGGTGCCAGCCAGAACATCATTAAAAAAATCAGTAAATGAACGCCACTGTTATCCGGCCAGATCATCAACCCGCTGAACGCCAGAACGCCATTGAACAGACCGGTCCAGAACAGCAGTGAAAACCAGCGAAGCTCTGGTCCGTTATGTAGATGCTGTGCTGCAGCGAGAAATTTCAACCAGCTGTCGGTTTCCGGAACAGGACCTGAACCGGGCTCGGCCCGTAACCAGCGCAGGCCCAAGTCAATGGCCTTGACCGGGGGCGGCAAGGTGATAGATTGCGGCTTAATAATAGTGTCCTTTTAAGGTTATGTGTTTACACTCTGCCGGGTTTAAAAGTGACATGTTACTGTGGCCCGAGTTTAGCAACCAGCCGTGCAGGCGTCGCCTGCCCATTCACGCTATTACGCCAAGGTTACTATGCTTGAATTATTCAACCCTGGCTGCAGCAATCTTGCCTACTACCAACCGCAAGGTTGTCATGCTAAACCTTTACTTGTAAAAGGAGTTCCAGATGACGGTCAAGAAACGCTACCTCAAATCAAAGCCCGAGTGTCGTTGCACCTTTGTATTTCCGGCCAAGGCCGCACCCAGTGCACAAAGCGTTGCGCTGGCTGGCGATTTCAACGACTGGTCGATCGACAGCCATCCGATGAAACGGCTGAAATCCGGAGACTTTAAAATCGAGTTGAACCTGCCTGCAGGTCAGCAATATCAATATCGGTTTTGCATTGATGGTAAACAATGGGAGAACGACTGGAGTGCGGAGGACTACGCGCCCGTGGCTGGCCTTTCGGTCAATAACAGCGTCATCACGATTTAACTGTGAACACAGTCCGTCTGGCAACCTACAATGTAGCGCTTAACCGGGCGCACTCAGGCGACCTTTTGACCGAGCTGGCTGCCTCTCCTGGCCAGCAAATACAGTCACTACTGCAGGTAATGACTGCCGTGGATGCCGATGTCTGGATCATCAATGAACTTGACTACGACCACGGTCACCAGGCATTAAGCCTGTTACAGGCCCGGCTTCGTGAGGCAGGCATGGATTTTCCATACAGCTTCACAGCGCCGGTTAATACCGGGGTGCCGTCCGGTCGGGATCTGGTTAAACAGAACCCACGGCAACCTAAGAACACCCCGTTTGGCTATGGCGAGTTTCCGGGTCAGTACGGAATGGCCGTTTTGTCTGCCTTTCCACTCAAAGCTGCGCAATGCCGAACATTTCAGCATTTTTTATGGCGTGACATGCCCGACGCCATGCTGCCGGCAAACCCGGATGGCACTGCTTTTTACACGGATGAGGACCTGAACGTATTACGGTTGTCGAGTAAATCGCACTGGGATCTGCCGGTCGAGTTGCCTTCTGGACTCTGCCATTTACTGATCAGCCACCCGACACCACCCGCGTTTGACGGCCCCGAGCGTCGCAATGTCTGTCGCAATCACGATGAAATTCGCTTCTGGGTCGACTACATTGACGATCAGCGCTATATAACCGACGATCTGGGCCGTGTCGGTGGCCTGGCGCAAGACCGACCGTTCATTGTTGCCGGTGATTTAAACGCATCGCCGGATGGCGGAGACAGTAACAGCGATGCCATCAGGCGACTGCTGACCCACCAACGCATCCGCACTCTTCGTCCTTGCTCTGCAAGAGGCCATGATCTGACCGCACGATGGAACCTAAGAGCCGACTACGTACTACCTTCTAAACAGATTCCAATCCTCGAAACCGGTGTCTTGTGGCCCAGACCCACAGAGCCACTCAGACAAACAGTAGAGCAGGCGTCTGATCATCGACCTGTGTGGCTCGATATCCGGACTGAGACCCTGACTAATGATGTTCTGCGCCCGACCTAACCGGGCGCAGAACAATCAATGCTTGCCGTGCTGCTCTGCCAGATACACCCAGGTGGTGAGCACAGAATCCGGGTTCAGCGACACTGATTCAATGCCCTGTTCCACCAGCCATTCGGCAAAATCCGGATGATCCGAGGGGCCCTGACCACAGATACCGATGTATTTTCCGGCCTTGCGGCACGCCTGAATTGCCATGCTGAGCAGGATTTTGATGGCGTCATTGCGTTCATCAAACAGGTGGGCGATAACACCTGAATCCCGATCGAGACCCAGCGTCAACTGGGTCAGATCGTTGGATCCGATGGAGAAACCGTCGAAGTATTCGAGGAACTGGTCTGCCAACAGTGCATTGGACGGAAGTTCGCACATCATGATCAGTTTCAGATCGTCTTTCCCGGATTCAAGACCATTGTCGGCCAGCAGTTCTACCACCTGACGCGCTTCGTCTACGGTCCGCACAAAGGGCACCATCAACTGAACATTGGTTAACCCCATCTCGTTGCGGACTTTCTTCATGGCCCGGCACTCGAGCTCAAAACATTCCCGGAACGAATTATCAATGTAGCGCGACGCCCCGCGAAAGCCGATCATGGGGTTTTCTTCCTGGGGTTCGTAGGCGGCGCCGCCGACCAGATGCGCATATTCGTTCGATTTAAAATCGGACAGACGCACAATCACCGGTTTGGGGTAAAAAGCGGCCGCAATGGAAGCTACCCCTTCGACAATTTTTTCCACGTAGAAATCGACCGGGCTCGCGTAACCCGCCATCCGGTTGTCGATGCTTTCGCGCACGTCAACGGGCACCTCGTTATAGTTCAACAGGGCCTTGGGGTGAACACCGATCATCCGGTTGATGATGAATTCCAGACGCGCCAGGCCAACGCCAGCATTGGGCAGAGACTGAAAATCAAATGCCCGGTCCGGGTTGCCGACGTTCATCATGATCTTGAATGGCAGGTCGGGCATGCTGCTGAGATCATTCTCTTCTATATTGAACTCAAGCAGACCCCGATAGACCCTACCGGTATCGCCTTCGGCGCAGGACACGGTAACGTCATCACCACTGGTTAGTTTGTCAGTCGCATCGCCACAACCGACCACCGCCGGTATACCCAGTTCGCGGGCAATAATGGCCGCATGACAGGTACGACCACCGCGGTTGGTGACGATGGCTGACGCCCGTTTCATAATCGGCTCCCAGTCAGGGTCCGTCATATCGGTAACCAGCACATCGCCCGCGTGTACCTGGTGCATCTGACTGAGGTCATCGATCACCTTCACCGGGCCATGACCAATACGCTGGCCAATGGCACGACCGTCAATCAATAACTTACCTTTCTGTTTCAGTGCATAGCGCTCGATAACAGTTGCCGAGCCACGACTTTTAACCGTTTCGGGACGAGCCTGCACAATGTACAGCTTGCCATCTTCACCATCGCGAGCCCATTCAATGTCCATGGGGCGCTGGTAATGTTTCTCGATAGTCATCGCCTGCTTCGCCAGCTGCTCGACTTCATCGTCATTCAGTGAAAACTTCGTCCGGTCAGCTTCGGGAACATCGACGGTTTCAACCGATTTGCCAGTCTCAGCGGTCGCACCATATACCATTTTGATCAGCTTGCTGCCCAGCGTGCGGCGCAGAATGCCATGGTAGCCATCAGCCAGTGCACGCTTGCTGACGTAAAACTCATCGGGGTTCACAGCACCTTGCACAACGGTTTCTCCCAGCCCGTAGGCTGAGGTAATGAACACCACCTTATCGAAGCCGGACTCGGTATCCATGGTAAACATAACGCCTGCGGCGCCAATGTCGCTGCGTACCATGCGCTGAATACCGGCCGACAGTGCAACATGGGCATGGTCAAACCCCTGATGTACCCGGTATGCAATAGCGCGATCGTTAAACAGGGAGGCAAAGACCTCTTTAATTGCTTGCAAAACCTCATCGATACCATGGATATTCAGAAAGGTTTCCTGCTGACCGGCAAAAGAAGCATCCGGCAAGTCTTCAGCGGTGGCTGACGACCGCACCGCCAGTGAACGACCCGGGTCACCGTCGGTCATTGCCTGATAGGCGGCGCGTACTTCCTTCTCCAGCCGGTCCGGAAAGGGCGCCAGCATAACTTCCGCACGGATTTCATGACCTACCTTTGCCAAGGCCTCTACATCATCGACATCCAGCGATGACAAGCGCGAATCGATACGACCTTTCAGGCCTTCGAAAGCCAGGAATTCTCGATAGGCAGCAGCCGTCGTTGCAAAGCCACCCGGTACCGTCACACCCAGTGCCGACAAATGGCTGATCATTTCGCCCAGGGAGGCGTTTTTGCCACCCACGGTGGGTACGTCGTGAATACCCAGTTCGGTAAAATCCTTAACGAATTCCATGTTGCTCTCCGCTTGGTACTTGATGGGGTTTTCTGCCCTGTTACCGGACAGTGCCATTCATTAAACCTCAGATCGAGGGTTTTGTGCATTTATTATGTGAATGGTGATCCGTGCTGTACAAAATAGTCGGTGATGCCATTTGCGACTATAGTGTAGCAATCAGCGAGGTACTGATCAGGCAAAAATTCAGTCACCCGACCAACCTGCATTAACCAAGGGAAATTGCCATGAGCACCACCCGCCCCGTTTTCTTTATTTCAGACAGCACCGGCATCACGGCTGAAACCCTGGGTCACAGCCTATTGTCACATTTCGACCGTACCATGTTTACAGAAACCATCCTGTCGTTTATTGATACAGAACAAAAAGCACGCAATGCGATCGATCGTGTGGCCAAAGCCGCACAGGAATCCGGTCTACAACCCATTATTATTGAAACCATCATCGATCCCAAAATCCGCGCCATCGTGCACAACAGCGACGCTCATACCGTTGATATCATCTCGACCTTTCTCGGGCCACTGGAGAACCTGCTGGGGCAAGCTTCCAATATCCGCATTGGCCGTCCGGAAGTATCCGCAAACTTCGGTCACTACCAGCGCCGGATGGATGCCATGCAATTTGCGCTGGAAAACGACGATGGCCGTCGCCTGCACCACTATGACAAGGCCGATATCATCCTGGTCGGGGTTTCTCGCAGCGGCAAGACGCCCACCAGTATTTTTCTGGCGTTGCAGGCCAATGTCTATGCGGCCAACTACCCGCTGACCGATGATGACTTTGAAGAATCCCGCATGCCCAAAGCGCTGGAGCACTATCGGGACAAGCTGTTTGGATTGAGTATTGATCCCAAACGCCTGAACCAGATCCGGGATGGACGCAAGGCCAACAGTGGGTACGCCTCCCTGCGTCAGTGCGAGGATGAAGTGCGCATGGCCGAAGCCCTGTTCAAGCGTTTTGGAATCCCTTTTATTGATACAACCCGCTTGTCAATTGAAGAGATATCAACGCGCATCATTGTCCACAAGGGGTTGCGGGACCGAATACGCACGGTTACCTAGGGATGCTCTGAACAACAATATCCGACGCGACATGGCAATTATAAAGGCTTTAAAGCCCACCCAACACCCAGGCAAGCACCAGAGGGATCGAGACAATACTGAGCGCATTGGAGAACAACACCATCGCAGCAACCTGTTCCGGTTGCTGGTTATATCGTTCGGCAACCAGATAGTTAAGGACGGCAGGAGGCAGGGCACCGAACAGAATCAGCATGGCCTGCTGAACAGGTGACAAGTCCAGAACCAGGGTTAACGGCCAGGCCACCATCAGGCCGAGTAACGGCGAGGCAATAGCACTGATCACGCCAATACGCCAGCCGCTGAGATCAAGATTGACCAGCCGAACACCCAGTGCAAACAGCATCAGCGGAACGGCAATGTCTCCGAGCAATGCCAGAGAGCGAATCAGCCAGTCAGGCAGGTGAATACTGAAACCGGCAATGGTCAGGCCCACTGCTGCTGCGATGATCATGGGGTTTTTCAATACCAGCAACAGATGTGTCCGGGGATTGAGCAACCAGACACCGACGGTAAAGTGAAGGGTGTTCTCAACAATAAACAGGATCACCGCCGCAGGCATAAACGCCTCGCCAAAGGTGAACAGCATTAACGGCAGGCCAGTATTGCCACTGTTGCGAAACATCATGGGGGGCACAAAGGTTTTCCAGTTCACGCCCAGGGCCCTGGCCAGATAATAGGCACCAATGCCGGGCACCAGCGTAACGATGATGGCGCCCATAGCCAGCGGAGCGTAATCAGCCAGCTCAACCGGCCTTGAGGCGAATACGCTGAGGATCAAAAACGGGGTAAACACATCGATGTTTATGCGGTTGGCGGCCTCCATACTCGGGCTATGTTTGCGCCCGTAGAGGTAACCGACCAGCACCACTAAAAAGATGGGCACTACGATGCCCGCTATACGTTCAACCATACCGACACCCGGAAACTCAACTCGCGGATCAGGGCTGTGCCTGCTGAGTTGGCATGCGCCACACCCACAGCAACCACAGTATCGCAAAATTCAATTCAAACAGACGTTGCCAGATACCCGGCCACCACTGTCGCTCCCAGGCGGTTACCTGCATGATCAGAAAGGCTAACACCAGCGTGCCCTTCAATACCCTCATGCCTTTGATGGAGGGCGATGGTGAGATTCGGACGCCAGCCACCACCGCCCCGGCGTTCAATACCCAAAGTACCGTATTGTGAATCACCTGGTTGGCACTGCCAGAAATCGGGCAGCCAATATCACAGGGGAACACCACGCTGCCGATATAACTCAAAGCAAATGCAACGGCACCAAAGCGAACCCAGGGATCGATTCCGACGGGTTCTTGTGCTTTACGCACCGCTTCAATCGCCCCCATCCAGAAAGCGCCGATCAACATAAACGCACCGTTGGCAGCCGACCGGCCCGGCATGTCGAGCGCCCCCAGTTCACTGATGAACTGGCTCGGCTGATAGTCTGGCACCCGTAAGCCCAACACCAGCGGCAACGCAACCAGCAGCACCGCCGCCAGCATCGACAACATCATTGCTTTGCTCTTCACTATACCTCCTATTCATCAGCCCCCGGCGATCAGGCGCAGAGCTTAACCAGCCAGACGCGGGCCGTACAGTGAAAGGCCAAAACAGATTTTGCTTTCTGATCAAAGTACTGAATAATACGCCCCCTGTTAACCTCTATTCTTGCCCGGATTAAGCACCCATGTTTGCGCTGCTGACACATGCATTGACCCGCACCCTCAGCGTTGCAACGCTTATCTGGCTGTTGCTTTTTGGGCTGCTAACCAGCCCGCAATTGGCATTCCCTGATCCATCCTGCCTGGAACCCCTGTCGATTCAATCTGGCACTGTGCAAGACTCGCCGCTGAACCCGGTCGAAACTGAGGCACTGAATGCAGACATCGGTATTGACGACCGTTTTGATCTGGCCAGCCTGTCACTTGTGCTCACTTCATACCGCAGGCACGTCACCTGTCAGCCGGTACCAAATATTCCCTGCCGGTTCAGCCAAGCTACACGGTTAGGCACTGCCTGGCCGCAGGCTCCACCAATACCTCATTATCAATCTGTCTGATTACTGTTTTAATTTGCGTTGCAACGTTGAGACTGGAACCGATATTCAATTTTGCTGCTTTGTCTTTTTATTAACCGGGCGATGCCCGGCACTTGTTTACTGATTGGAGTGTTACTGTGCCTTTTGCTTTAATGTTGATTATTGGTATCTTTACCCTGGGTTATATGGCAATCATTGCCGAGCATAGCCTGAAAATCGACAAAACCGCACCCGCTATATTGAGCGCCGTCCTGTGTTGGACTGTTTATATTCTGTTCGCTGGCGATCTGATTGCCGTCAATACACTGCCGGCCTGGTTTCTTGAGGAGCATGCAAACCTCGACCAGCAAGCCCTGATCCATACCTGGGTAGGAGAGCACCAGTTACTGGGGTTTCTGGGCGAAATTGGCTCCATTTTGTTCTTCCTGCTGGGTGCCATGACCATCGTCGAGTTTGTAGATGCCTATGGCGGGTTTGCCATTATTACCGACCGCATCAAAGCCACATCAACGGTCACTTTGCTGTGGATGGTCGCTATCCTGGCCTTTTTCATGTCTGCAGCGCTAGACAACCTGACCACCACCATTGTAATGATATCGCTGATTCGCAAACTGATTGCCAGCCGCCATGAACGGTTGTTTTTTGCCGGCATGATCGTCGTCGCTGCCAATGCAGGGGGAGCCTGGTCGCCGATCGGCGATGTGACCACCACGATGCTGTGGATCGGCGGGCAGATCACGACACTGTCAATCGTCAAGTCACTGATCCTGCCATCAATGATCTGCCTGCTGGTGCCTATGCTGTATCTGTCCTGGTCACTGAGAGGCCAGTCAATCAAGCCACCCCAGGCACTGCCTTATAAGACCGATGCGGACCTGGTTACCCGCAAGCACCGTAATATCATTTTTGGCGTTGGTGTCTGCGGCCTGTTGTTTGTACCCATCTTCAAAACCCTGACCCATTTACCTCCCTTTATGGGGATGATGTTGAGCTTGTCCATATTGTGGATTGTCAGCGAAATCATTCACCATCGAGCCGACTATGATGACGATACAGAGCTGCACATTACGCGCGTTTTGAAGCGAATAGATACGCCGAGCGTTCTGTTCTTTCTCGGCATCTTACTGGCGGTGTCCGCATTGGACGCAACCGGTCTGCTGTCATCACTGGCCAGCGCCCTGGACCAGTCAGTGGGCAACATCAATGTTATCGTCTTTTTGATCGGCCTCATGTCGGCTGTGATCGATAACGTACCTCTGGTCGCCGCCACCATGGGCATGTATGACCTTGCGGTCTATCCGACAAACTCACCCATGTGGGAATTTTTGGCGTATTCAGCCGGAACCGGCGGTAGTTGTCTGATCATAGGGTCAGCAGCTGGGGTGGCTGCCATGGGGATGGAACGCATCAGTTTCTTCTGGTATCTGAAACACATCGCACCGCTTGCGCTGACGGGATACATCGCGGGTGCTCTGTTCTATCAATGGGTTATCTGAACGCTGAAAAGCACATTGCACATCACCAAACGGCGGTGTGCAATGTTATCAGATCGTCGTGTCTGTATTACTTTCAGGCGGACAGTTCTTCATATACTGCCATCGCTTCGCCTGCTTTCATCAAACCAGGCCCGCCTCCCATCTGTATGACGACGGCCAGCATCTCGGTAAAGGCACTCCTCGATACCCCCAGCTTGACCAGGGAACGAACGTGGTAACCAATGCAGGGTTCACAATTCACGCTGATGGCTATCGCAGTGGCGATAAGTTCTTTAGTCGGATGAGACAATTCGCCATCGACATAGATCGCTTTTCCAACTGACTGAAAGGCGTCATAGGCGGTTGGCTGATCCTTGCGTAAGGCGATCAAATGCGGAGTAAGATCACTGGTTTTCTTCAAAATACTCATTATATAAAGACTCGTTGGATGGAAGGATGGAGAGACTGACAGTATAGACGTCATTGGTTGACTCAAACTGAGCCTGATCAATATAACTGTCAAAAAAAACCGAACGTCAAAGCGTCCGGTTTAAAATAATAAACCGGGTCATACCCGGCAAGGCTGCAACATCAGTCTTCACTTTCCAATGACAGCAGGCTGGCATTGCCACCCACGGCCGTGGTGTTAATGGTGCGAACCCGTTCAGTGGCAAAGCGCTTGATGTAATTCGGGCCACCTGCTTTCGGACCGGTCCCTGACAAACCGCGACCGCCAAAGGGCTGAACTCCGACCACAGCACCAATCTGGTTGCGATTCACGTAACAGTTACCCACCCGGACGCGGGATTCAATATAAGCAGCGGTCGCTTCGTTGCGGCTGTGAATGCCAAGCGTCAGGCCATAGCCCGTCTTGTTGATGGCTACAATTACATCATCCAGTTCACGGGCTTTGAATCGGTAGACATGCAATATCGGACCAAACTGCTCACGGCCCAGTTCATCCAGACCGTTGATCCGGATTGCAACCGGTGGCATAAAATAGCCATGCCCGGTGTGTTCACTTAGCTTGGCCTCGGCGAGTATGCGACCTTTCTTGCGCCATCCCTCGACATAGTCGGTCAAACCCGTCAGGGCTTTCTGATCAATCACCGGGCCGCAATCAGTTTGATAGAGTTGCGGATTACCCATCTCGATGCGGCTCAATGCCCCGCCAATCAGTTCAATAATGCGATCGGCAACGTCTTCCTGTATGCAGATCACACGTAAAGCAGAACACCGCTGGCCGGCACTGGCGAAAGCTGATCCCATAACATCGGCGACCACCTGCTCTGGCAATGCAGTCGAATCGACAATCATGGCGTTCTGACCACCGGTTTCAGCAATAAAGGTGGGCATGGCACCGGTTCGTTCTGCCAGTGTGCGGTTGATCAGCTGTGCAGTCTCGGTCGAGCCGGTAAAGGCGATGCCTACGAGTCGCTCATCGCTCAGCACAGCGTTACCAATCACCGGGCCGGAACCAGGCAAATAGTGCAGCACCTCTCCCGGAATACCTGCTTCGTGAAACAACTCGACGGTGCGCCCTGCAATCAGCGATGTGCTTTCAGCCGGTTTGGCCAGCACGGTGTTGCCAGCAACCAGCGCCGCACAAATCTGACCGGTAAAAATAGCCAGCGGAAAGTTCCATGGGCTGATACACAGGAAAACGCCACGACCGGCATAATAGTGCTCATTGCTTTCTCCGGTCGGACCCGGCAGAAATGTCGGCTCATTCATGGTATCGCGTGCCTGAACCGCGTAGTAACGGCAAAAATCAACGGCTTCACGCACTTCGTCAATGCCGTCCTGCAACGATTTCCCCGCTTCGCGCGCGCACAATGCGATCAGCTCGGCAGTATTGGCTTCCAGCAAATCGGCCAGCTTATCAAGGCAGGCAGCGCGCTTGATCGCCGGCGTGCGATTCCAGCCAAACCAGGCCTGATCTGCCGTTGTCAGCGCCTGGTCGGCTATATCTGCGTCTGCAAAGTGAAGCTGGCCCACCTTCTGGCGGGTGTCGTAGGGGCTCTTAATATCAATGACTTCAGACGTTGAAAACGCCTTACCCGCCAGCACTGGTTTCTGGACCCATTGGTGGTCGTTCCAGGCATCGATGGTCTGCATCAATGGCTCTCGCTCAAAGGCTACAGACAGATTATATCCCTGCGAATTGCGGCGGGTAGAGCCGAAGATTTCAGAAGGCCGGGGGATTTTCGGGTTTCTGTATACTGCACGGCTCTTAGCCAGCTCAACCGGCGACGACACCAGATCCACGACCGGTGTATCGGCGTCAACCAGCCGGTGAACAAAAGACGAATTGGCGCCATTTTCCAGCAGGCGGCGCACCAAATACGGCAGCAAATCTTTATGGGCACCCACCGGTGCATAGATACGCACCCGCTGTTTGTCTTCACTGAGTAGCATGTCGTACAAGGCATCGCCCATGCCATGCAAGCGCTGGTACTCGAAATCGCGTTGCGGGTGCTGACGTGAAAACTCAGCCACAACCGCTACGGTATGGGCATTGTGCGTCGCAAATTGCGGGTAAATGGCGCCGTCTGTCTCGGCGCTCATCAGGTACCGTGCGCAAGTAAGGTAGGATACATCAGTGTTTTCCTTGCGGGTAAATACCGGAAAATCGGCCAGACCCATTACCTGAGCATGTTTGACCTCAGTATCCCAGTACGCGCCCTTGACCAGTCGTACCGGAATCAGATCTCCCTGTGCCTTAGCCAGCGAGGTCAGATACCCCAGCACCGCCAACGCTCGCTTTGAGTAGGCCTGAATCACCAAACCAAAGTTACCCCAGCCCTTGGCTGCATCACTGTGGTACACCTGTTCAAATAATCGAAGTGATAGTTCCAGCCGGTCTGCTTCTTCGGCATCAATGGTAATACCGACACCCAGTTTGCGCGCCTCGCTGACCAGTTCGGTGACGCGCCCGGCCAACTCGGTCATGACCCATTCCTGGTGGGATTCTTCATACCTCGGATGAAGTGCCGACAATTTGATCGATATCGTCGGTTTCGGCGCATCACTACTCCATTCGTCCATGCGTGCACCGAGAGTCTGGACCGCGTCACGATAAGACTGATAGTAATATTCGGCATCGGAGTCGGTAAAGGCCGCTTCGCCCAGCATGTCAAACGAATAGGTGTAGCCTTTTTTACGATAGGACTTACCGTTTTTGATAGCTTCTTTGATGGTCCGACCCAGCACAAACTGCCCGCCCATAATGCGCATGGCCTGACCCATCGCAGCGCGAATGACCGGTTCACCGGCACGGTTAATCAGTTTTGACAGTAAATTGGCCGGTGATGTTTCACGGCTGTCCAGCGATGTTACCCGGCCGGTCAGCATCAGACCCCAGGTAGAGGCATTCACCAGCAGTGAATCCGACTTGCCCATATGGTCTTTCCAGTCGGCAACTGACAATTTGTCACGAATCAGATCATCCGCGGTTTCCGCATCAGGTACCCGCATCAGTGCTTCGGCCAGACACATCAGAATCACGCCTTCTTCGTTGTCCAGACTGTATTGCTGCAGCAGCTTGTCAACCGCATGGGCGACGTCGCCCTGACTGCGCACCCGTTCGACAATGCGCCGTGCAGTGGCTTCAATCGCTTTTGCACTGTCGTCACCCGGTTCTGCAATCTCGACCAATTGCGCCATATACTCGTCTTCATCGACGGCATACTGATCCACAATATACTGAAACCACTGGTGCGGCTCCAGATCCCGGTATTCACCTGATATAACACGAGCGGCTTCAAACTGAGTCATAACTATCCTGCCTGATACATATAATGGGCGTTATGGACACACAGTAGCCGAGCCTGTCCCATCGACGATTGTCAAAAACGGGGCTTTTTTTGTTAAAACATACGAAAGTGCATTTTGGCGGGGGAATATGAATAAGGCGATAAGCTGAATGCAGAGGTAGCGTATTTGCCCCCCTTTTTCATTCTGCGGGCAAGCTTTTGAAATTTGCAGAATTTTTGCAGCCAGACGCCGTAACATGTGGCCTGACAATAAGGGCGTTCTGTCGACGTCTAAGTTATTGATTGTATAGGAAAAATAAACCAAATTTCGGCTCTTCTCCGGTCTTGTGAG
>Ga0307957_1000292_pt1 | contig 30047 bp, 27 predicted proteins | sample OrgLakmetagen490_FD_201830 | JGI IMG/M metagenome (GOLD analysis project Ga0307957, IMG submission 201830) | Saline water microbial communities from Organic Lake, Antarctica - #490 | ecosystem: Environmental > Aquatic > Non-marine Saline and Alkaline > Saline | place: Antarctica: Organic Lake... | reverse complement strand
TAAAACTGCCAACACTGCCAGACACATAGACATCATCTTCGGCTGCGCCAGGTGATTTGGTAAACACTTGAATAACGCCACCGATACCGTTGGCGCCATACAGGCTGGATACCGGGCCGCGGACGATCTCAATGCGTTTTACATTTGATAATGGGATGCTGGAAAAAGAGGCTTGTCCAACCGTTGCACTGACCGAGGGTATACCGTCGATTAAAACAAGCACCTGACTGCTTGAGGTGCCTCGCATAAGGACATTGCTGGTTGCCCCCAGGCTGCCTGAGTTAACCAGACTGACACCGGATAGACGGCTCAGCAAGGTACCAAGATCGGCATCCTGATATTGCTTCAGGTCCTCTTCGGTCAATACTGTTACGGCTGATAATGTTTGGGTAATGGGGGCTTCATATCGATTTGCAGTTATGACAACGTCTTCTGCGACGGTTATCGACGGCAATAGCGATAGTGATGCGATGAGTGTAAAACGTTTCATTGAGGTTCCTTTCGTCATTCATGTTGGATGAATAAACGAAGGGACAATGTTAGCGGCTGACACACGGGATCAATAAGACCGACATAACGGACTCACAAACCGATTTATCGGTTTGACCGGATGACAGAACTCCACTTTGTTGCCCTCCGCAACAACAGGGTATTCAGTCAAAGGCCGGTCTCCGGGCTTGAGGACGTGAAGTGATTCGATTGAATCTCATCTTGCTTGGCGCCTTCCCGCTTTCGCAGTGGCTGAATGCCTTGCTCGTCCTGTTACCGTTGCGGGGGCAGCATCAGGTTTTCACTGATTTCCCGTACACCACTAACTGTCTGTTTAGGACCAGCATCATAGAGGGCTTTCTGAAAGGGGGCAAGTGACGTTTAGGTCGCTTGCCCGGTTGCGATGTTCGGCTCTATTTATTCATAAAGGAACTATACATCCAGACTTCTTTTTCCTGCTCGCGGATGTAGTCGCTCATCAATGCTGCGGTGCCTTCATCGCTTGTTTCCTGAGCGCCAGCAAGTAGCGCGCGTTGTTTGCCGATCATGGCCTGATAAGCTTCAAGAATGTGGCCGATGGCCGCGCGGCCATCCGTTACCTGCGTTTGTTCCTTGATGCTGGCGTCTTCCAGGTATTTACTGTAACTGTGAGTCGGCTCGTGGCCCAGTGTCTGCACCCGTTCTGCGACTTCATCAATTTTGGTCAGCAAATTGATATATAGCTCTTCAAATTTCACGTGCAGTTCAAAGAAATTCTCGCCTTTGAGGTTCCAGTGGAAACCACGGGCGTTCATATAAAAGACCTGATAATTGGCCAGAAGCTCATTCAAGCCGGCAGCTAGCTTTTTCGCACTGGCTGTGTTTAATCCAATCGCATTGGTACCCATAAGCACCTCCGTTGACAATGAATGAATAACGCTGTGTATAACAAGTAATAGGTGTGGGCGATTGAAAAGAGTTAAACCCCATGATAGTTATTTAGTATCAACTCTAATGTATACGTAGCTTGAGTTAATCGGTGAGAATGCTTACGCCAGATTCTTACCAGTCTGGGTTCTGGGTTCGTCGTATATAAGTGCACTGCCGATTCTGTGCTTGTTATAAAGGGCTGCAATGGCCTCATCGAGCAGTATCAGGTATTTGAGGTCTATCGGATGGATATCGACCCCCCGACGTTCACATTGCGTTGCCGCGTAGGCGTGTTTGATAACCATGAAAGGCGTGTGATCTTGCTGCCGAAGGTAGAGCGCAAGAGCTTGTTTTTCCTTCTCAGTCAATCCGTCTATAAACATGTATTTCTGTCGACACCATAATATGAAAAGCAGAGTAATATGAATGATCCTGGCAGCCTAACACTGTGATTGCGTCGAGAGTGAAAGTGTGAGGCAGGTCATAATATAGCAGTAATGTTGTCAAAAATATGGCTTAAATGCACAGCGGTTCATCTAGCCACGGAGGGCGCTGTAAAGAAAGACGGTAAGTAACAGTCTCCTTACTATAATTTAGGTGGCCAGCTAACCCGTTTCATAAAACACCCTCTGCTCGCTGACAGGGGCGTTGGTTTGACCCGAACCCATGACTACCTTTAGTAGGTTGATGAAAAAGGCTTCCTGCCTTTTTCAAAACACGAAAACCAAACAATGTGATTTTTAATTTTCTCACAAAATCAACGACTTACCAGTCGCCGATTTTGCCAGGACATCCGAAATGTCGGACCACATGTCCTAGTAGCAGGCGTCCGAAATTCTGTGAATTTCAACAGCCTGTGAGACCATCAGGCGCCGACAAGATCACGCAGCACGTAGTGCAAGATACCGCCATGGCGGTAATATTCCCATTCAACAGCGGTATCGATGCGTACTCGCGCCTCAAAGGAGTGCTCTGTGCCATCATTGCTGGTGACATGCACGGTTACCTGTTCAGGTTCACCTTCGATGGCCTGGACGGCAAAGTGCTCCTTTCCTGTCAGGTTAAGACTCTGAGCGGATTCACCTTCCATGAACTGCAATGGCAAGACACCAAACCCGACCAGGTTTGAGCGATGAATACGCTCATAGCTCTGGGCGATGACCACCCTGACACCCAGCAAATTGGTCCCTTTGGCGGCCCAGTCCCGTGAAGAGCCGGTGCCATATTCTTTGCCTGCAAGAACGATCAATGCCGTGTTGTTTTGTTGGTACTGCATCGCTGCATCGTAGATGCTTATAACCTCGTCAGTCGGGAAGTGCTTGGTCCAGCTTCCCTCCGTGCCTGGAGCCAGTTCGTTACGCAGGCGAACGTTGGCGAAGGTGCCGCGCAACATGACTTCGTGGTTACCCCGGCGTGAGCCATAGCTGTTGAAATCTTCAGAGCTGACACCCTGTTCCTGCAGATAGCGACCGGCGGGGCTGTCGGGTTTGATGGCACCCGCGGGTGAGATGTGATCTGTGGTGATTGAGTCACCGACCTTAACCAGACAGCGTGCCTGGCTGATCCCACCTGGGGCCTCAGGCGTGCGCGTCATGCCCTCAAAGTAAGGGGGCTGTTTGACGTATGTTGAGTCAGGCCAGGAATAAATTTCATCGTTTGGTACTGGCAAATCCTGCCAGGCCTGTGTCCCGGCGAAAACGTCGCTGTATTTTTCCTGGTACAGGCCTGAGCTAAGGGCTGTTCTGACGGTATCGGCAATGTCATGCTGGCTGGGCCAGATGTCTTTCAGGTAGACAGGCTTGCCTTGTTTATCGGTGCCCAGTGGCTCTTTGGTGAGATCGACGGTCATTGAACCGGCCAGTGCATAGGCAACCACCAGCGGTGGCGAGGCCAGGTAGTTGGCGGGTACATCCTGGTGAATACGACCTTCGAAGTTGCGATTGCCGGACAGCACCGAAGAAACCGTGAGGCTGCCGGCCCTGATCGCATTCTGGATGGCCGGATGCAGAGGGCCGGAATTGCCGATGCAGGTGGTGCAGCCGAAGCCGACAATGTTAAAGCCCAGCGCTTCAAGAGGCTTCAGGACACCGGCCTTTTCGAGGTAGGCCGGAACCACCTGAGAACCCGGGGCCAGAGAGGTTTTTACCCAGGGTTTGACGGTTAATCCTAGTTCGTGGGCTTTCCTGGCGACCAATCCAGCCGCGACCATTACCGCCGGGTTGGATGTATTTGTGCAGCTGGTAATGGCAGCAATAACCACTGCGCCATGCTTAAGTAATTGTTTGTCCCCGTCTATCTCGTACTCAACCGCACCCCGGTCGTGAAGATTGACGCTGTCAACGGCCGTCTTGCCGCCTTCGCCTTCAAAACGGCCCTGCTCTGGTGTCTTGTCAGTGGTGATGGTATCGGCATCGTCTATCAACAGCTGGTTAAAAGCAGCGCTTGCGTCAGTCAGTGCGACCCGGTCTTGCGGGCGTTTGGGACCTGCAATGCTGGGCACGACGGTACCCAGGTCAAGGCTAAGGGTATCGCTGTAGTCGGCCTGAGCGGCGCCTGTATTGCGCCACATGCCCTGGGCTTTGGCATAGGCCTCAACCCGGTCGCGAACGGACTGGTCGCGTCCGGACAGTTCAAGATAACGCATTGTCTCGGCGTCGATCGGAAAGATACCGCAAGTGGCGCCGTATTCGGGCGCCATATTGGCAATGGTGGCACGGTCAGCCAGCGGCAGATTATCGAGACCGTCACCGTAGAATTCAACGAATTTTCCAACAACACCTTTCTTGCGCAGCATTTGAGTGACGGTTAGCACCAGGTCGGTGGCCGTTGTGCCTTCCGGCAATTGCCCGTTAAATTTAAAGCCTACAACTTCAGGGATCAGCATGGTGATGGCCTGGCCCAGCATGGCGGCTTCAGCCTCGATGCCCCCGACGCCCCAGCCAAGAACGCCCAGACCGTTGATCATGGTGGTGTGGGAATCGGTACCAACCAGGGTATCGGGCAGGGCCCAGGTTTGACCGTCTTTTTCTTCTGTCATAACGACGTCGGCCAGATACTCCAGATTGACCTGGTGCACGATGCCGGTGCCTGGTGGAACGACCCGGAAATTGGAGAATGCTTGCTGCCCCCAGCGTAAAAACTGGTAGCGCTCACCGTTGCGTTCAAACTCACGTTCAGTATTTTTTGCCAGCGAGTCGGCGTGGCCATAAAAGTCGACCATAACAGAGTGGTCGATCACCAGATCGACCTGGCTGATCGGGTTAATCAGCGCCGGGTCGCCACCGAGATCACGCATGGCAGCGCGCATGGCAGCCAGGTCGACAACAGCAGGTACGCCGGTAAAGTCCTGTAACACCACACGAGCTGGCGAGAAACCAACTTGATGGCTCGGTTCTGTTTTGGCATCCCACTGGCACAGTGCCCTGATATCGGCAGCAGTGACATTTTTGCCGTCTTCTTTGCGCAACAGATTTTCCAGAAGAATTTTCAGGGAAAACGGCAGACGGCCAATGTCATACTCTTTAGACAGGGCGTTGAGATTGTAGTACTGATAGTGCTGATCGCCGACAGTGAGCGTATCCTGGGTATTAAATGAGTCGGTCATGGCACCTCCAGAGTAAATTTGTTAATAACAGCCTGTAACCTTGGCACATTCACGCAGGATTTCCACTATAAAATCGATTGAGTTTGACTATGTCTCTGTCTTTGTCTTCGGCTGGGTGTCTGTTCACAATACTTTGCTTTGCAGTCAGATCACAACGTCAGTCGCCACGCGGCTGATAAGTGCAACGCAGATGCAGGAGATCAATCCCGCCGGTTCTTGGCTTCAATCCAGCGGCTCATATACTCGGTTGCACGATGTTTCGATTGCCAGAGGATACGCCCCCAGAGATTACGATGGCGGATGTCAGCCAGGTTGTCGTGAAGGTTATGCAAGGCATCGATAAAACCGGGGGCGTGATCATCTCTCAGAAACCCGGTTCTCAGGGCCTGTAGGCCGCAACGTTGGACTTTTTGCCAGTTTTCCGGGCTCTGGTACAGCCCGACCAGTGTTGCTGCCAGTTGGTCCGGATCGTGACTGATTGGATAGCCCAGCGCATCGGGGGCTATCATTGACTCGGCGCCGATCGGTGTGGTGACCGTTGGTGTGCCGGTTAGCCAGCCCTCCAGTATCTTGCCTTTCTGACCTGCACCAAAGCGCAATGGTGCGACATTCAGGCGGTAGCGCGACATCGTTTCCAGTGCATCATCACAGCGTCCTTTAATAAAAAACTTCTGTTTCGGTGCATGCCACTGTTGAACGGTGTGATCGGCGTAGGCCCCGTAAACATGGCATTCGGCGGCCGGTAGCTCGCGCCTGACCTTTGGCCAGACCGCCTGTTTGAACCAGAGTACGGCATCCTTGTTGGGTGCATGTTTGAAACCGCCGATCATCATCAGATGCTGGCGATCGTCGTAGGTTCGCCATGCTTGGGTATCTGGAAGTGCCGGGATCAGGAATGGCAGATACAACAGTTGCTCTACAGGCAGGTTAAAGACAGATGTCAGCCATTTGATTTCGACCTGTGAAATCATCAGAACCCGGTCACAACGAGCCATAGCCGCCAGCTCACGTTCAGCGGTTGCGGTATAAAGATCCGGCAGTCGGGGCGGGGCGGAGCCATCGCTGGCGTCAAATTGGCGCACAGCGTGTTGACGCGCCTCACGCAAGGTATGGAAGTCGCTGGTATCGAGCAGGGTCGCGGCGTCAGGGCAGTGTTCCCGGACTCGCCAGCCAAACTGCTCTTCCATGACAAAGCGGTCGTAGACTACAAGTTGCGGCTTCAGTGTAGCGATCCACTGGTCGAAGGCGGAGTCGTTAACGGCAACACGGTGCGGTGTATAAGCCATATCCGGCAAGTCTTGTTGAAACGGCGTTGTTTCAGCCGGGCTGGCAATATGGATCTGGTAACCGGCCTGATGACACAGATCCATAAGGTCCAGTGTTCGGCGTCCGGCGGCTGTTGATGCGGGTTCCGGCCAGTTTTTGGCAATGAGTAGGGCACGCATACTTGAGAAACTACTTGAAGTGCTGGTCATCTATTGTGACAAACGCTCACTAAACTAAGACGGAAGCGCGAGGGTAAACGCGGTACAACCATAGGTCCAGTACTGCATCAGGATGGTGGTCGATATGAAACGTCTCTATTATCTCGCGGATGATATTGATCACGCTGAATACATTGCCAACGAATTGGCGCATTACCCATCACACCACGCTCACGTTCAGGTGCTCAGCCTTGATGAACTGGGTTTGTCTACCCATCAGTTGCAGAGTGCGTCTTATCTGGCCCGGGTGGATGTTTTACATCGTGGCAGGCAGGGTTTTGTTCTTGGTTTGGTACTAGGGTTGCTGACGCTGTTTGCGTTGCGCAGTTTGGGCCTGGCACCCATAGACAGCAGCGGTCAAATGGCACTGGTGGCGTTGTTTAGTCTGATGCTGGGCTGGGCCGGGTGTCTGATCGGTCTGAATCAGGAAAATCACCATCTGGCCTGCTTTCACCAGGATATTGAAAGCGGCCGCACCTTGTTGATGATTGATGTCAGCCAAAGTGAGGTCGGCAAAGTGAAGGCGATTGTCGGACATATCAAACGCAATGATCTGTCGGGTAAGAATTCGTTACCGGTATACGCGGGCGAATCGCAAAGCCTCGCGCTGTAACCCGCGGGAAAGCATTCCGGAAAACTGACAGCATCGATTATGGCCGGAGCCGCGATTCTGCCGGTTTTCCAAAGAGCCATGCAATCAGTCTGCGATCGGACCGATGCCTACTTTCTTGCGTACATCGGCCATCAGCGGTGCTGAGTAGTCTCTCGCTTTTTCGGCACCCCGGGCCAGGATCTCGTCCAGTTGCGCTGGGTCATCCATGAGCAGGTTGTATGTCTCACGCTTGTCTTTGAGTTCTTCATTCAGTAGCTCAAACAACACTTTTTTCATCTCGCCCCAGGCGATGCCATTGGCATATTGGGTACGCATGTCAGCGATCTGCTGGTGCGACGCGAAGGCAGAATAAATATCGAACAGCGCAGAATCGTTCGGGTCCTTGGCTTCACCCGGTTCCAGCAGGTTGGTTTTGATCTTGTTGATCAGTTTTCGGAATTTTTTCTCAGCTTCGAACAGAGGGATGGTGTTGTTGTAGCTCTTGGACATTTTGCGACCGTCCAGACCGGGCAGAATCATTCCGGATTCTTCGATCACAGCTTCAGGCAGCGCAAAGGTGTCGCCATAGAGGTAATTGAAACGCTGAGCGATGTCCCGGGCCATCTCAATGTGCTGTGTCTGATCCTTGCCGACGGGAATTTTCTCACCGTTAAACATCAGGATATCGGCAGCCATCAGAATGGGGTAGCTGAACAAGCCCATGGTGATGCCGCGATCCGGGTCGGCGTTATTGTCGTCCAGGTTGCCCTGAACTGAAGCCTTGTAGGCATGTGCCCGGTTCATCAGGCCCTTGGCGGTAACCGTTGTCAGAACCCAGGTCAGTTCAGTGACTTCCGGTACATCGGTCTGGCGATAAAAAGTGACCCGCTCCGGATCCAGGCCGCAGGCAAGCCAGGTGGCCGCAATGGCTCGCACCGACTCCCGGACACGCTCGGGTTCCTGGCATTTGATCAGGGCGTGGTAGTCCGCCAAAAACAAAAACGATTCAGTATTGGCATCGCGACTGGCTTCGATGGCAGGGCGAATGGCCCCTGCGTAGTTGCCCAGATGTGGAATGCCTGTGGTGGTAATGCCAGTCAGTACGCGCGTCTTGCTCATGGGATGATTCAGGTCACTTGTTGGAGGCTAAGGTTAACGTCGAAAAACAGCGGCAACTTTACCGAAAGCGGGTCGGAAAATCGAGTATCAGGCAGGAAAGTTCCCTCTGCGCGGGCAGAGGGAGGGAGAAAACAACGATCAGGTTGTTTCCTTTTCGTTTTCTTTGTCGCCTTCCTCTTCCGTGAGCCAGGCTGGAATGTCTTCTTCTTCGCTTTCCTCTGCCTTTTCGGGCGGCATCAGATCCTGTTTGCTCAGGTTCATCGCCATTAACACGTTGGCTGACACATAGACTGACGAGTAGGTACCCACGATCACACCCACAGAAAGCGCTATGGCAAAGCCAAATATCAGTTCGCCACCAAAGACGGCCAGTGCCGTCAGCACCAGTAAGGTGGTTAACGAGGTGATCAGCGTTCTGGTCAGTGTTTGCGTCAGTGACACGTTGATCAGATAGTCGGTTTCATCGCGCCGGATCCTGCGGAAGTTTTCGCGAATGCGGTCGGCCACCACGATCGTGTCGTTCAATGAATAACCGATAACGGCCAGGATGGCGGCCAGAACCGTCAAATCAAATGCCATCTGGGTAATGGAAAAGAAGCCCAGAACGATGATCACGTCATGAACCAGTGCGGCCACTGCTCCGACGGCAAACTTGAACTGGAAGCGCAGTGCGATGTACACCATGACCAGACCCAGCGCCACCAACATACCGATGCCACCGCTTTCGCGCAGTTCTGCACCGACCTGAGGGCCGACAAATTCGTTTCGGCGAAGTTCTACGTCAGAGCGTGCTTCGCCCAGCAAGGCCAGGACCTGATCCCCGAGTTGCGGGTTGTTATCTTCCTGCATCCGAATCAGAACATCGGTGTTGTTGCCAAAGAACTGCACAACAACATCGCGATAGCCGGCGCTGTTCAGGGTCGTTCTAATCACCTCAACATCGGCCGGTTGTTCATAACCAACTTCGATCTGGGCGCCGCCGGTAAAGTCGAGACCGAAGTTCAGGCCTCGCACCGCCAGTGAGCCAAGTGATATCAGCAGTAACACGATGGAAACAGCCGCCAGCATTCGGCGGTGGCCCATAAAATTGATCACTTTCATATCAGCCATAACGGGCTCCTTAAATGGGCAGCTTCTTCACAACCCGGCCACCAAAGGTCAGGTTGGCCAACGCACGCGTCAGCATGATGGCAGTGAACATGGAGGTGACAATGCCGACCGATAGCGTGACGGCAAACCCTTTGACGGGCCCGGTGCCAATCGAAAACAGAATCACGGCGACAATGAGCGTTGTTAAGTTTGCATCGAAAATGGTCGAGAAAGCGCGCCCGTACCCTGCATCGATCGCAGCCTGAGGTGACCGGCCATCAGCCAGTTCTTCGCGTATTCGGCTGAAGATCAGGACGTTGGCGTCGACCGCCATACCGACGGTCAGGACGATACCGGCAATACCAGGCAGCGTTAGCGTGGCACCCATCAGCGACATAACCGCGACAATCAGTATCAGGTTGGTCCCAAGTGCGACCGCAGCGAAGATACCAAAAACCTTGTAAAAGCCGAGCATAAACAGGATAACCAGTGCAAAACCGATCATCACCGATTGCGCACCCTTGCGAATGTTCTCTGCGCCCAGGCTTGGGCCGACGGTCCGTTCTTCAACGAACTGCATGGGCGCCGCCAGAGCACCCGCTCGCAGCAACAGGCCCAGATCGGATGCTTCCTGCGGGCTGTCGAGACCCGTTATCACAAAACTGTTCGAGAACGCCCCACGAATAGTGGCCAGCGAAATAATTTCTCGCTCTTCAAAGGTATCGTAAATCGGCTCGGGTACACCGTCGACGTCCTCATAACCCTGCAACACTGACTTTTGCTCGATGAACAATACGCCCATCGGCACGCCAATGGAGCGGCGAGTGGTCTGCCCCATACGAGAGCCGCCGTCACCATCCAGGCTAACCGATACTTGTGGCATACCATTTTCGTCATAGGAGACGCGGGCATCGGTCACGTTGTCGCCAGTGACTATGACATCGGTTTCCAGCATGGCTGTACGATTGCTGTCCTTAAACGGATAGACTTCACCCTGTTCACTGCGTGACTCAAGCCTAAATTCCAGGTTGGCCGCCTTGCCGATGATGTTTTTCGCTTGGGCGGTGTCTTGTACGCCCGGTAATTCAACCACAATGCGGTTGCGACCCTGACGTTGCACGAGGGGTTCGGAGACACCCAATTCATTCACCCGGTTATTCAAGGTGGTCTGGTTTTGGCTGACAGCGTAGTCTTCTAGCTCGGCGATGCGCTCTGCTGTTAGGGTCAGTTTCAGGCCTGGCAAGCCCCGCGACTCGATGTCGGTTCGCTGAAATTCAGGCAGGTTGCGACGCAGCCAGGTTTCGGCCTCATCGCGATAGTTATCGTCAGCCATTAATAATTGAATGGAACCGTCGTCGAGTGCATCGACGCCGCGATAGCGGATATTTTCATCGCGGAAATTGGTGCGAATATTAGCGGCGTAACTGTCCAGTCGGCTGGCTACAAAGCGGTCCATATCGATTTCAAGCAGGAAATGAACACCACCGGACAGATCCAGACCCAGAGACATGGGTTGCGCACCCATCGCCAGCAGCCAGTCCGGCGTCGTTGGGGCCAAATTCAGCGCTACAATATAATTGGTGCCCAGACCGCTTTGTATGGCAGCTTTGGCAGCCAGCTGGTCGTCATTGCTGTTTACACGTATCAGCAGTGACTGACCTGAAATGACGGCGCCAAAATGGTCGATATTGGCTTCATCGAGCAGAGATTCAGTGCGTTTAACCGTGGTGTCGTTCATTTGAACGCCGGCTTCGGCTCCTTGAATCTGTACGGCAGGATCAGCCGGAAACAGGTTGGGTAAGCTGTAAAGCACGCCCAAAACCAGCACCGTCACGATGATGGCGTATTTCCACAGTGGGTATTTGTTTAGCATGAGGCCTTCCTGAGCTGGAAAAGCCGGGAAACAGCCGTCTATTAAATAAACAGCTATTCACCGGCTCACACACCGGTCGCGTCATGGACGAGACCGGATGACGGGTCGATCAGATCGCTTTCAGTGTACCTTTTGGCAAGGTGGCTGAAATGGCGGTTTTCTGGAAGGTCAGTTCTACTTTTTCGGCTACTTCGACCATGACATAGTCGTCAGTCACCTTGGTTACCTTACCGGCCATGCCGGCCGCAGTGACCACTTCATCACCTTTGCTCAGCGAGGCGACCAGATTCTTGTGCTCTTTGGCGCGCTTGCTCTGTGGGCGCCACACCATGAACCAGAAAATCAGGAAAAATATCCCGAGCATGATCGGTAGCTGCCAGGGACTGGGTTGGCCGCCAGCAGGCGCCGCCAGTGAGATTGCCGGAGTGAGGGCCAGCAGTGCGGCGAACAGTTTTTTCATTGTAGTTACTCCAAATGGTATCAAAGTGATGTAAAGGTATCCGAGTGAACGTATTTTTCTTCGAATGTCCAAATTTTGTCGAGTGAAATGTTATGGGGGCATTTTGCCGGGCCACAAGTATTCCGGAAATGCCTGCCCGTGCATCACACTCGCGTGAATCACTCTGCCAGCGGTGGTGTATCGAGGCCACGTCGCTGATAGAAATTGTCCACAAAGGTCGACAATTTACCCGCTTCGATGGCCGCACGCAAACCAGTCATCAGGCGTTGGTAGTAGCGCAGGTTGTGCAGGGTATTAAGTTGCGCACCCAGCATCTCGCTGCATTTGTCGAGATGGTGTAAATAGCCACGGCTGAAATTAAGGCAGGTGTAGCAGTCGCAGTCAGCGTCAAGCGGGCTGGTATCGTGGCGGTGCCTAGCGTTGCGGATCTTGATAACGCCGTCGGTGGTGAACAGGTGGCCATTGCGACCATGGCGGGTCGGCATCACACAGTCAAACATGTCGACGCCTCGGCGCACGCCTTCCACCAGATCTTCTGGGGTGCCCACACCCATCAGGTAGCGAGGTTTGTTGTCAGGCATTGCCGGGGTGACGGTGTCCAGAATGCGCATCATGTCTGTTTTGGATTCACCGACACTCAGGCCGCCAATGGCATAGCCGTCAAAATCGATCTCAGTGAGTCCGCGCAAGCTGATATCACGCAGATCTTCAAACATACCACCCTGAATAATGCCAAACAGGGCCGAAGCGCTGTCACCGTGAGCCTGCTTGGAGCGCTTTGCCCAGCGCAGGCTCAGTTCCATCGATTTCTTCGCCTCGGCATGGGTCGCCGGGTGTGGAGTGCATTCGTCGAAAATCATCACTACATCCGAGCCGAGCGCCCGCTGCACGTCCATACTGCGTTCCGGTGTCAGCTCAACTTTGTCGCCGTCTACCGGGGAGCGAAAGGTGACTCCCGACTCAGTGATCTTACGCATCTTGCCCAGAGAAAACACTTGGAAACCGCCCGAATCGGTCAGCATCGGTTTTTTCCAGCCAGTGAAGTCGTGCAGGTCACCGTGCTCCTCAATGACCTGGGTACCGGGGCGCAACATCAGGTGAAACGTATTGCCAAGAATGATGTCTGCGCCGGTCTCTTCAACCTGCTGCGGCGTCATGCCTTTGACCGTGCCATAGGTGCCAACTGGCATAAAGGCGGGCGTTTGCACTTCGCCGCGAGGGAAGGTCAGGGTGCCGCGCCGTGCCTTGCCGTCAGTAGCGGTCAAGTCAAAATTCATAAAACAGATACGGCTCATACGGTGATCTCTTGGTCGTGTGCGCTTTGATCGGAATGGGGCTTACGGGTGATAAACATGGCATCGCCGTAACTGAAGAATCGATATTGCTCATCGATGGCGGCTCTGTAGGCAGCCAGAACGGCCTCCTGACCGGCGAAAGCACTGACCAGCATGATCAGCGTTGATTGCGGCAGATGAAAATTGGTCACCATGGCGTCGATAACCCGAAAATCGTATCCGGGATAAATGAAAATGTTGGTGTCGCCGGTAAAGGGTTGCAGAGTTCCGGACCGGGCGGCTGTTTCCAGTGAGCGAACGCTGGTAGTGCCTACCGCGACAACCCGTTTGCCGCGCGCCCGTGCAGCGCCAACGGCCTCGACGACCGTGGCGGGCACTTCTATCCACTCCGCGTGCATGATGTGATCCTCAATGCGCTCGGCTTTAACTGGCTGAAACGTACCAGCGCCAATATGCAACGTCACGAAGGCCGTGTTGATGCCCTTGTCATGCATGGCCTGAAGCAACTGTGCATCGAAGTGCAAGCCGGCCGTCGGGGCTGCAACTGCGCCTTTACGTTCGGCATAGACGGTCTGGTAACGCTCCCTGTCGTTTTGGTTGTCTTCACGTTCCAGGTAGGGCGGCAGTGGCATGTGACCGTGCAGTTCGAGTAGGTCGACCAGAGGTTGCGTGTTGTGACAGATCAGTCTGAACAGATTGTGGTCTCGACCGGTCACTTCAAGCTCAATGCCGCCTTCCATCGCCAGCAGGGTACCCGGTTTGCAGCTCTTGCTGGCGCGAATGTGGGCCAGGGCTGCGCTGTCTCCGGTCATTCGTTCGATCAGGACTTCAACCTTGCCACCGCTGGCTTTCTGGCCAAACAGCCGTGCCGGTATTACCCGGGTGTTGTTGAAAACCAGTAAATCTCCCGGTTCAAGCAAGTCTAGAATGTCCGGAAAGTGGCGGTGTTCGACTTGCCCTGAACGTCCGTCAAGATGCAGCAACCGGCTACCGGTGCGCTGTTCCGCTGGATGGCGGGCAATCAGCTCGTCCGGCAGTGTGAAATCGAAATCGCTAACGTTCATAACCCGATGCATGACACCCGTTGATAAAAGGGCCGCTATTCTAGCTGAAAGGGATCTCGGGCTCTACGGTCGTAGGGCGGGAACTGGACGAATCGCCTTTATTTTTGAGGGTCCCATGCAAGTAGTGTTACGGAGCGTTGCCTGGCTGCTAGAATAGCGGCTCCCGCTTACCCAGGCTCAGGATATTGCATGAACGATTTACTATTGCGTACGCCCGACGACTGGCACCTGCATTTTCGAGACGGTGACATGTTGATTGAAACCGTACCCGCTACGGCCCGCTGCTTCCGGCGTGCCATTGTGATGCCAAACTTGACCCCGCCGGTTACCAATGCCGACCTGGCCATGGCGTATCGTGACCGCATTCTGGCGGCCCGGCCTGCGGGTAGCCGGTTTGAACCACTGATGACCTTATACCTGACTGATAAAACCAGCGCTGACGATATCCGCCAGGCTAAAGTCGCCGGAGTCGTTGCGGCAAAACTCTATCCGGCCGGTGCTACTACTAATTCGAGTGCCGCGGTCAGCGCACTGAGCGCACTGGACCCGGTGTTTGAGGCCCTGGAAAAAAACGGCATGTTATTGCTGGTGCATGGCGAGGTAACGCACCCGGATATTGACATATTCGACCGTGAGAAAGCGTTCATCGATCAGCACCTGGCGGGCATTGTGCAGCGCCACCCAACGTTAAAAGTTGTGTTTGAGCACATCACCACCTCAGATGCGGCCGATTTTGTCTCAGAGAGCTCCGACAATGTGGCAGCCACGGTCACTCCTCAACACCTGTTGCTTAACCGGAACGATTTGTTGGTGGGAGGCATACGTCCCCACAACTATTGTTTGCCTGTGTTAAAGCGCCGCAGCCATCAGGAAGCATTGCGCGCTGCCGTTGCCAGTGGCTCACCCAAATTTTTCCTGGGCACCGACTCTGCCCCGCACGAACAGCATAGAAAAGAATCCGCCTGTGGTTGTGCCGGTTGCTACAGCGCCTGGTCGGCACTGGAGCTTTATGCGCAGGTGTTTGAGGAAATGGGCGTGCTGGAGCGCCTGGAAGGGTTTGCCAGCGAGCATGGACCCGATTTCTATGGCCTGCCTCGCAACGAGGGAACCGTGCGGCTGGTTCGGGAAACCTGGACCGTGCCGGAACGCATCACCCTGGGCCACGGCGAAGCCATCGTGCCATTTTACGCAGGTGAAACCATTCACTGGCGACTCAGAACAGCTTGATAGATAGCCGCGTTCAGTGTGTTTCCAGATGGCGGGAGCAGAAACATCGCCACAAACCATTGACGGCAAAGGATTTTTCGCTAGAATGCCTCCACTCAGCCAGAGTGGCGAAATTGGTAGACGCAGGGGATTCAAAATCCCCCGCCCGCAAGGGTGTGCCGGTTCGAGTCCGGCCTCTGGTACCAAATTGAAAAAGCCCTGATCATCGCAAGATGGTTGGGGTTTTTTTGTGGCTCCGGTTCGACAGTCGGACTCGAACCGGCACAGTGCTGGCCAGTGTGCTGGCCCAGTCGGTCCGGCAACGACGTCCAGACAGTGCATCCAGTTTAGCCAAGCTGACCAAATACAGTTCGAGACATCGACTTCAGCCAGACTTCAATAATGCTTCAAATTCTATCGCGGGCAACGGCCTGGAAAATAGGTAGCCCTGCCCGTAATCGCAGCCAGCGGCTGTCAATAAGTCCGCGATATTAAAATACATATAAAACAATAGTTTAGCGAATTATTTCGAGTTCGGTCTATGTGCCAGATATGAAAAAGCCCTGATTGCCAAAAGGTTGTCGGGTTTTGTTATGGCTCCGCTTAACGGCCAGGTCCAAATTGGTACCATGAAGTCCGGTATGCTGTCTTTACCGATCTCGCTGATATCCCATGCTTACCCGGCCCTCAACCTTGATTGACTGCCTCCTGTCACCCAGTGTGCATACGTGTCCCCACAAGGTGATCCGGCAACTCCGGCACCATGTCCTTAAGTAAACTGATTAACCGGTTGTTCGCCCATTTCTGCTTGTAAACCAGTCCAAAACGATAGGTAAAGGCTGGCTTGAACGGCTTGATCAGAAGGTCATCGCGGGTTACCTGGTGGTCGTAAGCTGTGATCGGATTGATCAGGGTGATGCCAACACCGTTGGCGACCAGTGAGCAAATAGCTGCAATATTGGCTTCGGTTTTACCGGCAATTCGAATGTTTTTCTCCGACAGATGCAGCAGCAGCTGGTCGGCTGACAGATTGGGCTGGTTGGGTATGACCAGATGCTGACCTTTCAGGTCTTCTGTTGTGATGACACTGGCTTTGGCCAGGCTGTGGTTTTTGGGCATCAGACACACCGCTTCGGTTGAGATCAACTCATCAACAATCAGTGCCTGACTGGTCACCGGAAGGGTGACAAACCCAACATCGAAATAGCCCGCTTCAACGGCACGCACCGCTTCCGGGCTCGGCATGATGTCGAGGTAGACGTTGTATTTGGGGTTGTCACTGAGAATGCGGGCGATGGTTTTGGGGACATAGGCAAAACCCAGAGCCGGTGCCGAGACAATGCGTATGCGGGATGCGCCAAATTCACGCAGTGCCACAATGCTGTGTTTCATATTCTCCAGGTTGCCCAGCAAACCAAGAATTTCACCATAAAGCTCATCGGCCTCAGGCAGAATGATCAGCCGCTTCTTATGCCGCATGAACAGCGGAATCCCAATATTTTCTTCCAATTGCGCCAGAGATCGACTGACACCAGACTGGGTAATGCCCAGATCCCTGGCAGTCCTTGTGGCGGTGCCGGTCTCATAAAGCGTTTTAAAAATGAGCAAAGATTTCAAAGAGTTAAGATTTATGTCGCTCATATTGGCTGGCCTTAAAGAGAGTTTGCTGAGCTTTAATATGAGTATAAGTCATCAAATAATGAAAAAACATTATGCATTGAAATTAATTTTTAGCTGTATCTATAATAGAAAATGATCAAAAAAACACCGCTTTGTTTCTGAGGATGGTAGACGCCATGTCCAACAATGCTTTGTTCTACCTGACCAGTAATGACATGCCGCTTGTCAGCCATGCCGATGGCATTTATATCTGGGACACCACCGGTCGTCGTTACATCGATGCTTGCTCCGGTGCCATCACTTGTAATATTGGTCACAATCACCCTACCGTAAAACGCGCTATGGCTGAGCAGCTTGATAAAGTTGCATTCAGCTATCGCACCCAATTCGAGAGCCAGGTCGCACTGGATCTGGCAAGCCGTCTGGTCGATTTGACCAACGGTGATCTGGATAAAGTTTTCTTTGTTGGCAGTGGTTCAGAAGCAGTCGAGAGTGCGATCAAACTGGCGGTCCAGTATTTCGTTGCCAGGGAACAGCCAGAACGGTGCAAATTTGTGTCGCTGCGCCCTTCGTATCATGGCAGTACCATGGGCGCGCTGGGGCTGACCGGTTATGAACCCCTTGAAGCACCCTATCGCTCGATCACGATTGGCTCGGTCAAGGTGCCCTCGCCGGATTTGTACCGCTACCGGGAAGCCAGCGTTGAAGACCATGTAGCATCAGTGCTCGAACAGACCGAAAGCGCCATTCTGGCAGCAGGCCCGGAGACCATTGCCGCCATTGCGCTGGAACCGGTTGGCGGCGCCAGCACCGGAGGGCGGATGGTCACCAGAGCTTATATGGAAGGGTTGCGGGCGTTGTGTGACCGGTATGGTTGCCTGTTGATTATGGACGAGGTTCTTAGTGGCATGGGTCGTACCGGTGCCTGGTTTGCTTACCAGCATTTTGGCGTGGCGCCCGACATTCTGACCATGGCCAAAGGGCTTGGCTCCGGTTATTACCCAATAGCGGCGATGATGGCGCGTCAGGAGCTGGTTGATGTGGTGGGTCGCAGTGGTGGTTTTATGCACGGCCATACTTACGCTGGTAACCCTCTGGCCTGTGCCACTGGCCTGGCTGTCATTGGTGTGATGGACTCGGAACAGCTGGTCAGCAATGCCCTGAAGCAAGGTGCCTATCTTCGCGAGCAACTCGACCATCTGGCCAGTCAGTATGACTGTATTGGCGATGTTCGAGGCATCGGTATGGTGCAGGGTTTGGAGCTGGTAGAGGACAAAGCCAGCAAACAGCCGTTCCCGGCGTCGTTCAACGCCTTTGACAAACTTACGGCACTGGCCAAGGACCGTGGCCTGCTAATTTACCCGAGACGCAGCCTGAATGGTCTGGAGGGGGATCATGTGCTGATTACGCCGCCGCTGACCGTCACCGCTGCTGACATTGACGACATAATAGCTTTGCTGGATGACAGTCTGGCTGCTTTCGAGCAGGCAGTCTGTTCATGAAAAAGAATCGCACCCTGGAAAATGCCATTGCCGTCATTCCCTCCGGAGCGGTAGTTATGGTCGGTGGCTTTGGCAATCCGGGCACGCCGTTCAGTCTGATCAACGAACTGGTGCGTCAGGGACAGACCGATCTGACGCTCATCAAGAACGATGCCAATGAACCCGGCCACGGTATGAGCCGGTTGATCGAGAATGGCCAGGTGCGAACGTTGATCACCACGCACATTGGCTTGAACAAAGGCGTGATTGATCTGATGAACCAGGGCGAACTCGAGGTTCAATTTCACCCCCAGGGCATACTGGCCGAAAAAATTCGCACCGCCGGCGCCGGCAGCTTTGGATTTCTTACCGACATCGGACTCGATTCCGAGATTACCCAGCCTGAAGATCTGCTCGACTGGCAAGGTCAGACCTACAAGGTCGAGATGGCGTTGCTGGCCGATTATGCGCTTATTCATGCTGCGCAGGCCGACTGGCTAGGCAATCTGGTGTATCAGGGCTCGGCGATCAACTTCAGCCCGTTGATGGCCATGGCCGCGAACCACGTTATTGTCGAGACGCCTGATCTCGGTGCACTGGGCCGATTCAAGCCAGAACAGGTGCATACGCCGGGTGCCTTTGTCGACAGCGTTGTACTGCTCGAAACACTCACTTCCGACTACGGTATTCTGGAGCATCATGTCCGCCGCTGAACGCATTTTAAGTCGGGCGGTGACTGAAATCACCCCTGGCAGTATTGTCAATCTGGGCATTGGTTTGCCTACGCAGGTTATCCATTATTTGCCAGACGACTTTGATGTTCAGATCCATTCTGAGAATGGCATTCTCGGTGCCTGGAAGCAGAGTGCTCCGGAGGAGATGGACCCCTTTCTCATTGATGCTGCTGGCGCCTACGTTTCCCTTCGGGAAGGCGCAAGCTTGTTCGACAGCGCAGTCTCTTTCGCCATAATTCGTCGCGCCCGTCTGGATTTAACCATGATTGGCGCTTTTGAAGTTGACGCCTACGGCAATCTGGCCAACTGGAAAATCCCGGGTAAATTTTCGCCTGGGATTGGCGGTGCCATGGAGCTGGCACAAAAGACGCGGCGCATCGTCGTGTTGACGACTCATACCGATAAACACGGTCGACCCAAAATCCTTAAAAATTGCCGGTTGCCGTTGACCGCTAAAGCCTGCGTAAACCGGATAGTGTCAGACCTGGCGGTAATGGACGTCACCCTAAAAGGCCTTATTGTGCGCGAAAAGCTGGTCGAGATCAGTGATGCTGATTTGCAGGCTCAAACCGAAGCGGAGCTTATTTTTGCCTCCAGGGAGGCAGAGTCATGACCCTGACAGAACGCGAAACAGCATTGCTTGCCAGCGCCGATGCGGTTTTTCCGGAGGCTCTGAGTTTCATTGAGGATATGGTTCAGACGTACGCCGTGCTGGGCCATGAGCAGGCTGTTCTGCACTGTGTCGAAAACCGGATGACCGGGCTTGGTTTACCGGTTACTCGTGTAGGTATGCACAAAGCACTGTTGAGTCAGCACGATCTTTATACGCCAGTAGCCTGGGATCATGACAATAAATATAACCTGGTATCGCAGTTAAACCCGGGTGCCGCAGGTAAAACGCTGGTTTTTAATGGCCACCTCGATGTGGTCCCTGCGGAGCCGTTCGACATGTGGACCCGCCCCCCCAATGAGCCATGGCAGCAAGACGGTTGGCTCTATGGGCGCGGCGCTGGCGATATGCAGGCCGGTGTAGCTGCGATTATGTACGCAGTGCACGCTATAAAACATGCCGGTTTTAACATTACTTCACCGCTTACCGTGCAAACCGTGGTTGAGGAAGAGTGTTCAGGTAATGGATCCCTGGCCTGTCAGCACCATGGCTTTGGTGGCGACTTTGTCCTCATTCCTGAACCGTTCGGTCCGACCCTGTATTCGGGCCAGATTGGCGTGCTTTGGTTCAAGATTGGCCTGCGCGGCAAGCCAGTCCATGTTCAGGCTGCCGGCACCGGCATCAATGCCATCGAGAAATTACAGCGACTGATTCCCTGGTTACATGACCTGGAAACAGAGCTCAATGAGCAGCACCGGCAAGGCCCTTACCGCGATATTGACCACCCGTTTAACCTCAGTATTGGCACTATATCGGGCGGTAACTGGCCATCCAGCGTACCGGCTTTTGCCGAAATGGAGGGCCGTATTGGTTTTCCGGTGGGCATGACGGCCAACGAGATTATGCAAAAAGTCAGTGATTGCATAGAGCAGGCGTGTCTTAAGGACCCGGCCTTTGCCGACGGACGCCCGACCGTTCGCTTTCACGGCTTTCGCTCCGAAGGGCACCTGGTCGACACGGGCAACCCGGGCATCGAACTGCTGTCTCAATGCCATCACAGCTTGACCGATGCTGACCCCGAACCTTACTGGTCTACCTGTACCACCGATCTGCGCGTCTTTCATTTCTACAACCGAACGGGGGGCACTTGCTACGGGCCGGTAGCGCAAAACATTCACGGCGTTGATGAGTGTGTCAACATTGAGTCCATCCGTCATGTGCTCAGAGCTTATGTGCTCTTTATTAGCCGCTGGTGTCAGTTGGAGTCGTTATGAAGTTTGTGTATCTGACGCATTATCGGCGAACCGCTTTCAGCCGGGCACACCCTAAAAAAGTTGGTATCGACGCGCTGGCAGATTGGCCAGCAGATCGACTGATGGCGCAGTTGATCGATCACAGCCTGCAGGCTTCTGGCGTTGCATTCGATCAGGTGGATGACCTGAGTTTAGGCTGCGCTCTGGCGGTGAAAGAACAATGGAGTTTTGGTGGGCGTTATCCGCTGATGCAAAGCCGGCTGGGTGATCAGGCCGCCACGCGAATGATCGATCAACAATGCGGCTCAAGTCTGGCGGCTCTGCGCTTTGGCATGATGACCATTGCTTGCGGCGCTAACGACATTGCTCTGGCCGGTGGTTATGAACATATGACGCGGGTACCCATGGGGCCAGCCCTGTTCAAAGACGGCACCCTGGGTGTACCGGCGTTGCCTGAACACAACGGCAAAACCTATGAGATGAGTGTGGCTCTGAATATGGGCCTGACGGCAGAGCGGCTGTCGCAGATATCCGGTATTAACCGGGAGCAGATGGATGCTTTTGCCTGCCGTTCGCACCAGCGAGCACACGAAGCGCAGCAACGGGGTTTCTTTATCGATGAAATACTGCCTATAAGCGTGGCCGATGGTGAGTCATTTGCACAAGATGCGTGCATCCGGCCAGGTACCGAGCCGCATGCACTTGCCCAGTTGTCACCGGCTTTTGCTGAAAACGGCGATATCACCGCCGGCAACAGTTCGCCACTAACCAGTGGTGCTTCACTCGCCATGCTGATGTCTGAAGCCGCTATTTTGGAGACCGGTGCAACGCCTCTGGCACGAGTGCTCGGCTGCGTTGATCGTGGTACTCAACCGGAGCTGATGGGCCAGGGTGTGGTGCCTGCTGTAAAGCGGCTCTTGAATCAACATCAGCTGAGTGTAGCTGATGTTGACCTTTGGGAAATCAATGAAGCTTTCAGTGTCGTGCCCCTTTATGCCCAACAAAAACTGGGTATTGCTGACAATCGATTAAACATTCATGGCGGTGCTCTGGCGATCGGACACCCTCTGGGTGCAACCGGTGTTCGTCTGGCCGGTACACTGGCACGGTCACTGCAGGTAGTGCACGGCCGTTACGGCATCGCCGCTGCTTGCATTGGCGGCGGTCAGGGCATTGCCATGTTGATTGAGCGCGTTTGACGAGCACAGCTTGAGCCTGTGTTTAAAGTCAAAAAACAAGGAGAAAACAGACAGGAGGTGACCATAGCAACAAGCAAAGTAGTCTAAACTAGAAGAAATCCGGATGGATTAAAACGATCAATCCTGGCTCAACAGGTACGGTCATTAACCAGTGTAAAGAGGTGTGATGCATCGACATGTGCATTGCTTTATAAAATAGTCTGAACAGGAATAATAATATGAAGGCATTTACTAAAAACTTCTCTAAATCTCTGGCTGCTGCCGCAGTAGTCGTAAGTGCAGTGGCCATGGTGACCATGCCAGCACAGGCGCGTGATCTCGATGAAATTCGTGATGGCGTATTTCAGGTGGTCAACTCCGGCGCGTATCCTCCGTTCAGTTTTGTCGATACCCAAGGCAATCTGGTTGGTTTTGATGTCGATATTGCCAAGGCTCTGGCTGAAAAGATGGACGTAGAGATTAGCGTGCAGTCATCCCCCTGGAACGGCATTATTGCCGCCATGGTCGGTGGCCGTTTTGATGCCTGCATCTGCAGCATGAGCAACACCGAAGAACGCCGCAAGGCGATTGACTTTTCCGATTCCTACTATAGCGCCGGTCTGTCAGTCTGGGTGCAAGGCAGCACCGATGATGTTAACAGCATCGACGATTTTGCTGGCAAGCGTGTCGGTTCCACCTTGGGTGAAACCGGTAACCAGTGGGCGGTGGAAACTGGTGACGGCAAGTGGCGTAACCAGACCTTCCAAGGCCTGCCTGACATGATGAATGGTCTGACTACAGGACGTATCGATATCATGATCGGTGATGACGTGCCCATACTTGTTGCCATGCAGGAAAACGGACCTGACATCAAGATGGTAGACGTCGGTGAATTACCACGCTGGCCTGCCGCTATTTCCATTCAAAAGAACCAGCCTGACCTGCTTGCGGCGATTAATGTTGCCCTGGCAGAAATCAAGGCTGATGGCACTTACCAGGACATCGTTGACAAGTGGATTGGCGAGGGCGCCAACATCCAGTAAAAGCTGGCAAGGGGTGAGCCGGTTGCAAACATTGCTTCGGGCATCACCCCTCGGGTCAACACTTCGAGTGTTGTATTACCGACAACAGCAAAAAAGGTAAGACCATGGATTTCAACCTGATGATCGAGGTCACGCCCCTGTTGCTTAAAGCGGCCTGGGTCACGATCGATATCTCTGCCCGTGCGATGTTCTTTGGATTCTTTGTCGCCTGTGGACTGGTGTACTTGCAGACCTTTCGCTTTGCACCCATCCGCTGGTTTGCCCGTGGCTATATCAGCGTAGTTCGCGGGACACCCTATTTTGTTCAATTGTTACTGGTCTTTTATGGTGGTCCCAGTCTTGGCATCAGGCTAGACCCCATCACCTGTGGTGTCGTCGTAGGCGCTTTCAATATTGGCGCTTATATGAGTGAAGCGATTCGTGGATCTATTGAGTCTGTGGATTCAGGCCAGACGGAAGCCGCCCGATCACTGGGGTTTGGCAAGGTACAAACGATGGTATCTATCGTTTTGCCGCAAGCAGCCGCACTGATGATTCGGTCTGTCGGAGTATTGGCCATTGTATTGGTGAAAAACTCCTCACTGGTTTCCATCATCTCCGTGGTTGAGTTGACTTATCAGGCTCAGCGTCTGATCGGATCGACCTACAAGCCCCTGGAAATTTTTGCCGTCAGTGCATTGATGTATATCGTCATTGTCTACGCGGTGATGGGCATCATCGAACTGGCTTATCGTCGCGCTACGCGCTACACAACGCAATAGGAGGACGCAGAGATGGAATTTGATTTCGGTCCGGTAATAACCTATTTCCCCACCTTGCTGCAAGGTCTTGGTGTGGGTTTTTTGGTGGCCGTCGTGGTTGCATTCATGTCTATTGTGGGTGGACTGGTAGTGGCGGTAATTTCCATTTATATCAATAAGTTTCTGAGCTGGCCATTGCGCTTCTTTATCTGGCTGTTCATGACGACACCATTGCTGCTGCAACTCTACTTTTTGTATTTTGGTCTGGGCGAGTGGATTCTGATTCCTGCCATCATGGTTGGCATTCTTGGGCTTGGGTTTCACTACATGGCTTACAATGCCGACATTTTCATTGCCACCATCAAATCGGTGTCTGGCGGTCAGTATGAAGCCTCACGGTCCCTCGGCTTTGGGCATGGTGCCACCATTCTCTACATCATTGTGCCACAGGCCTTTATTCGTTCGATCCCGCAACTGGGTAATAACATGATTCTGATGGTGAAAGATACGTCGGTCTTATCTGCCATTGGTGTGGCTGAGCTGGTGTATGCCTCCCAGTATGCGATCAGTGTATCGTTCCGGCCATTCGAGTTTTTCATCGTTATCGCCGTGCTGTATTACGTGATCAACATTTTTATGGAGCTGGGCCAGGCCTGGCTGGAGCGGAAGACGGCCTATCGCCGCTAACCCTTAACCCATTGCAGAATAGAAGGCGGGAGACCCCATGAGCACTGAACAAGAAACAGAAACTCCGATGGTCGAAATCCGTAATGTGTATAAACGGTTTGGCGATCTGGAAGTTTTAAAAGGCATCGACCTGACGGTCAATCGCGGAAAGATCATATCCATTATTGGTCCTTCCGGTTCTGGCAAGAGCACTCTGTTACGCTCAGTGAACCATCTCGAGGTGATTGACAAGGGTACAATTCTACTGGACGGCGTTCAGGTGAACCGGCCCGACATGAAAGGCCTGGCATTTGAACGGCACATCAACCACATCCGCCAGAACATGGGCATGGTGTTTCAACACTTCAATCTTTTTCCTCATCTGTCCACGATTGACAATGTCACCCTGGCACCACGCAAACTCAAAGGCATGGATAAAAAAATTGCCCGGGAATTAGGCATGGAATTGCTTAATCGGGTTGGCCTTGCTGAAAAAGCCGATGTCTTTCCCAACTGGTTGTCGGGCGGTCAAAAGCAACGCGTGGCCATTGCCCGGGCGCTGGCGATGGAGCCTAAAGTGATGCTTTTTGACGAGGCGACGTCAGCTCTGGATCCGGAGCTTGTGGAAGAAGTTAACCTGGTCATGCGTGGCCTGGCAGATGAGCATATGACCATGTTGATTGTGACCCACGAAATGGGTTTTGCGCGTGATGTGTCGGACTGGGCCATGTTTATGGACGGAGGAGTCGTCGTTGAAGAATGCACCCCGGAGAAGCTGTTTAGTAACCCGGATCAGGAGCGCACGCGCAACTTTCTACGCAAACACCTTGGCGACAATCACTAGGCGGTGAACTGTGAAATGTTTCTATCACGAGGCGCAACAGCTTCACGCGCCCAAGCACTTTTTTCTTCGCGGTCAACCCGCGCCTTCACCAGAGCAACCCGTTCGTTCAGAGCGCCTTAAAGTGGCGATTGATGCCACCAGTGCCAGTCTGGTTCTGCTGCCACCGCTTGGAGACAGTGCGGTTCTCCTCGACCGGCTGAAGCGTATTCATGCGCCTCGCTATCTCACCTTCCTGGAGAGCGCGGTGACGCGTTGGCGAGCGCTGCCTGGTTCAGCCGAGGTGGTTGCTCCCAATGTGCATCCCTGTGGGTACGGTCGTTTTTATCCACGCCACATCGTCGGCCAGGCAGGCTGGCACATGCATGATATGGCGTGCCCGCTGGATGAAGGCAGCTATACCGGTATTCTTGCCAGTGCAACAACGGCCCAGGCAGCAGCCGATGCCGTGTTGCAAGGCGAGGCTTCGAGCTATGCTTTGTGTCGACCGCCGGGCCATCATGCCGGGCCGGAACGGGCAGGCGGTTTTTGCTTCCTGAACAACACGGCTCTGGCAGCAACTGTCTTGCGTGAACGCTACGAGCGCGTAGCCATTGTTGATGTCGATCTGCATCACGGCAACGGAACCCAGGATATTTTTTGGCAACGAAACGACGTCTGGACCGGATCCGTGCACGTCGACCCTGCAGATTTCTACCCTTTTTACTGGGGTGCGGCCGATGAAGTGGGAGAAGGCGATGGCAAAGGGTATAACCGAAATGTGCCGCTGCCTCTTGGGGCCAATGGCATAGATTTTTTACAAGCGTTGTCGCGCCTGTTGTCAGCCCTTGCCGAGTTTCAGCCGCAGGCCATCGTCATCGCACTCGGGCTCGATGCCCATAAAGATGACCCGCTGGCCGGAATGGCACTGGAAACCGAAGATTTTTACCGCATTGGTCAGCGCCTTGCCCAGGTCAAAGGCCCAAAAGTGATCGTTCAGGAAGGCGGCTATCCAACCGACAGTCTGGGTGATAATCTCGCCGCCTTTATACAGGGCTTCCAGCGTGGTTAGTGGCCCGGACTTCCCGTTTTTATCAACTAACAAAGAGTGTATTTTATGAGTGATCGTTACATCGATAGCAACCACCGCATGAGCCAGGTCGTCGTGCACGGCAACACCGCCTACCTGGCAGGCCAGGTAGCTGCTGACGCTACTGTCGGAATGCGCGGACAGACCGAGCAGATTCTGCAAGGCATCGATCAACTGCTGGCCAAAGCCGGTACTGATAAATCCCATATCCTGTCTGCGACTATCTGGATAACGGACATGGCCGAGTTCCAGGAAATGAACACCGCCTGGGATGCCTGGGTTATACCAGGACGTATGCCGGCTCGTGCCTGTGTCACTGGCAACCTGGCCAAACCGGAATGGAAAGTGGAAGTCATGTTGATTGCCGCCATTCCCGCCTGATTCAGCGGCTCTGCTTGCCGGTTGTAAAGCAGGTCTTGTGTGCAGGTTTCATAGTTGGAACCTGGCCGAGTCCGGTTTACACCATCGACAGCGCAGTGCCGTAAGTTAATTGTTCACAGACTGCCTCAATGAAAGTGTAGTTTGATGATAGCTCCGTGCTCCGGGGCTTTATAAGGGCCGCATTGACCTATAAAGACAAGGGGGTATGGCACCCACTGCAGAATACGCACTGACTTTGCAATAGCTTTATATCATAAAGATATATTGATCCAATAAATTCGTATTTATGGTTTTAAAGACTGTGACGTTACACTCTCCCTATAATCAATTCCTGTCCCTCTGGAGAGACCATGTTATTACGTACTGTATTTGCATCCACCGCGCTGTCGCTTGCCTCTGGCCTGACGCTGGCGTCAACGCCGCTGGTCAGTGCTGACTGGCTTGGCAACGAGTTGTCCAACCAATCAGTAACGGTGCTTGATATCCGTTCTTCAGAAGCCTTTGCCGAGGCGCATGTGCCCGGATCTGTGTTTCAAACCTACGGTGACTGGCGTGCCGAACGTGAAGGCGTGACCGGGAATTTGCCGGAATTGACCGTGCTTGCCGAGATGATCGGTAAGCTGGGCATTGATAACGATCAGCATGTAGTTATCGTTCCGCCGGGTGAAAATTCGTCCGATTTTGGCAGTGCGGCCCGTGTTTACTGGACATTCAAGGTGCTCGGCCACGATAGCGTCAGCATTCTGAACGGTGGTTATAAAGGCTGGGTACAGCAGGGTTTTGAGGTGTCCAGTGCGCCGCTCAGCCCGGCACCCGCTCAGTTTGCGGTCGATTTTCAACCTCAATATCTGGCGACTACAGACGATGTTGAGGCGAATCTGAATAATGGCGATGTGCAGTTTGTAGATGCGCGGCCCACTGATTTTTACACAGGGCAAACCAAGGCTGGGCCTGCCCGGGTTGCTGGTACTCTACCGGGGTCTGTCAATCTGAATCAGGCGACGCTGGTTGATACCAGTGATGGTGTTGCCTACTTCCTGACTCGGGAACGCATTCGACTATTGGCCGAAGAGGCCACTTTGAAGCTGGACGCTGACCGTACCGTAACGTTCTGCAATACCGGACACTGGGCTGCGACAGACTGGTTCGCACTGTCTGAAATTGCTGGCTTGCCGAATGTTGCCATGTACGATGGTTCCATGACCGCCTGGACGCAGGATCCTGATCGGCCCGTCCAGACCGAGCGCCGTGGTCTGGGAAAACTGCTCGGTATTTTTGGAAGCTGATTCGTATGGTCGTTTCTGTGACCACTAACGGCAGTGCCTGAGGGCGCTGTTTTGCGTATGTATCCCGAGACTATTTTTTCAGCTAAGGGCGTTGCAGTATGACTGTATCCAATGCACAGGCGACACCAGAGGCGGCAAGCAAGTTCCCCAAAGTGGACCGCTTTATCATCAGCATCTCTCTGGCCGGCATGGCGTTGCTTGCCAGCCTCATCTGGCTGGAAACAGCGCCGTTTCTGGTGGGGCTGTTCTTTGTCGGTGCGATGCTCGGCATTGCCCTGTATCACGGGGCTTTTGGTTTCACCGCAGGGTGGCGAAACTGGGTTGTCAGTGGTAACGGAACCGGGCTTCGTGCCCAGCTATTTTTGCTGGGACTGGCCTGTTTGCTGATTGTGCCGGTTGTGACCGGTGGCATAGAAGGCACGGCAGGCACTATTGCGCCGGTCGGTGTGTCTCTGGTTGTCGGTTCGTTTATGTTCGGTTTTGGCATGCAATTGGGCGGTGGTTGCGGGTCGGGCACCTTGTTCACCGTGGGTGCCGGCAACTTGCGCATGGTGCTGACGCTGGCATTCTTTATTATCGGGTCTGTTGTCGGCACTGTGCACCTTCCGTTCTGGCTGGACGCGCCGGGCACTGACCCGATTCAGCTGGCATCCAGCCTGGGACCCTGGGGTGCAATAGCCCTGCAGTGGGCCGTGCTTGCTGCACTGTGGTGGTTAGTGGGCCGTCGTGAAAAACGGATGACTGGCAAAACCAGTCACGGTTTGCTGGAGCGGGATCGCTCGGTGTCTGTCATGCGTACACTGCTGACTGGCCGCTGGCCGTTTCTTTGGGCTGCGGTGGTGTTGGCGGTCGGTAACTTGCTGACGGTTATCCTCAGTGGCACGCCTTGGGGTGTGACGTTTGCTTTTGCACTGTGGGGTGCCAAAATTGCCCAATTTATCGGGATTGACATGACTCAGGTTGAGTTCTGGACTTGGGATTATGGTGCGCTGGCGCTGCGTGATTCCTTGCTGGTTAACGTGCCTTCGGTGATGAATTTTGGCCTGTTGTTGGGTGCCATGCTCGCAGCAGGTCTGGCCAACAAGTACAACGCGGGCAGCCAGAACCCGTTGGTGCTGCGGTCGGTGCTGGCTGCTGTGATTGGTGGCTCGTTAATGGGGTACGGCGCCCGGCTGGGCTTTGGCTGTAACATCGGTGCCATGTTTTCTGGCATAGCATCGGCCAGTGTACACGGCTGGATCTGGTTTGCTTCTGCCTTTGTCGGTTCGTTGCTGGGGATCAGGGCGCGGCCCTTTTTTGGTCTGGGCAACTGATCCGTTTTTTGAGAAAGGCAGTCATCAATTTTGCCGGAACAGCCGAATTGTCGGACCACCTGTTGCGGTAGCAGGCAGATAAAATTCGATAGATTTTAACCGCCTGCCAAGGAGCCAATAAATGGAACGCATGTATAAACGCTGGCGTGTTGTGGTGGTTATGACCGGTATTCTGGTTGTTGTTATGGCGGATCACCTTCGTAGCCCGACGTTTGCCTTTAACATGGGACAGGGCGGGCAAACCACTCTGATGCAGCGGGATCTGGGTGCCTGTGCACCCTGCGGCGCACCGTGCCCCTCTGAGCGGCGTTAGAAGGCTGCTGCAGACACAATTGAAGTGGCTTGTGACCGGCCTGATGCTCGTCGGTTTTCACGAAAGCCAGAGCAACCTGCTAGTGTTCTGGCGTGTCATTAAAAAAAGATCTCCTAAGGCTGTCTCTTCCCGGGGTGAGTGTTTACTATCTCGCTCTCATCGATAGGAGGCTGTATGCAAAACTGGGTGTTTTTAGGTATCGCCATTGTCGCGGAGGTAGTGGCTACCTCGGCTCTTAAATCCAGTGACTCGTTTTCAAGGTTGTGGCCCTCGTTTATCGTCGTCTCAGGCTATTTGCTGTCGTTTTATTTTTTGTCACTGACGTTAAGAACCAT